>FLOH01000879.1_pt1 | contig 52830 bp, 36 predicted proteins | sample 756751 | NCBI WGS metagenome assembly FLOH01 (sample SAMEA4026879, study PRJEB14308) | marine metagenome | biome: coastal water; material: water | depth 74 m | reverse complement strand
TACGCTTGCATTGACAATCCCGATGGTGCCGCCGCCATTGAGCTGATCGCGGGGTTCACCAGCTTCACAGTCAGGGCTTTCTTCGCCAACGCCTCCGATTTCTGCACATAGGCGGCATGGTCTGTTGTGGCTGATCCACTAGGCGGGTTCCCCAGAGGGAAATTGTCGGTGTTAGACGCCACCCAGTCTGCAAAGCTGGTGAACCCCGCGATCAGCTCAATGGCGGCGGCACCATCGGGATTGTCACGTAGGTTGATCTTGTGCCAAGGCAGGGCATGGACGTCGCCCGGGGCCATCTCGATCACCGCATCCCGTAGAACGGCCCACGGGGCATCCTCAGCCTTGTCGGTCTTTTCAGCATGTAGCACACCATCTCGGGTGATATGGGAGCCATGGTGACCGCCAACGGCCCTGGCCATGTGGGTGAAGCTCTGCTCAGCTACCTTGTTTTGGAAGACAGTAGGGTTGCGGGTTGCCCAGCCAATCATTGCAGCGGTGGTGGCGGCCCCGTGTGGGATCAGGCCAATCCTCCGTTTCTCCACGGGGTCAGTTTCTTTCCAGGCAGCAAGCTGCCGCACCTTGGCTTTGCTGACCATGCCAATATTGGGCTCAAATATCGGACCTAGGTCTCCAACAGCCTTGACCGCGAATTCCGGGTGCAGCTTGCCAGTGTCATGCCTAGAGGACAGCCAGCAAACGGTTTCTTTGGCTTCAGGAACGGTCAACCCTAGACCCCTAGCTATGACTTCATGGGCTACTTGAGGCAAACGATCCCATAGCTCCCTGGACGTGGTGTAGCAGTCCGTGATGTGGCAAGGGACGGAGTGCCATAGCCGGAAGGTCCCCGACTGGTCCTTGTAGGTCTTCGCCCAAGCGTAGTGGGCAGGGTGGTTTACAGGTAGAAAGACAGCCATGGTCACGCCTGAGACTAGGGGAAGCACCACACCTGTTACGGGGGCCTCAAAAGTTTGTTATCAGGGCTAAGAAAACATCCCCCACGTAGGGGGTCACCTGAGCAGCAAAAAGAGAAGGAGGCAGATCATGGGGAACATCCCCCCACGTAGGGGGTCACGTACTACCCTGTATTACCGTGTCAAGGGTTATCGGAACATCCCCCACGTAGGGGTCACTCTCGCTGCTTCGCGTGTGTGTGGATGCCCTTCGGAACATCCCCCCGTGTAGGGGGGTCACAAGTACATCACAGCGCCCATGGGGCTGCCTTTCGGAACATCCCCCCACGTAGGGGGGTCACTGGCGTGCCCACTCACTCCAATCGTCCCACAAGGGAACATCCCCCCACGTAGGGGGGTCACGCCATCAGCGAAACAGCCCAGCGGCTATGTAGCGGAACATCCCCCCACGTAGGGGGGTCACTCCACGAGTGCAGTAGCCGTTGAGTAGGGCGTCGGAACATCCCCCCACGTAGGGGGGTCACATTTCCACGATCTCAAGTGTGCAGCCTTCACGCGGAACATCCCCCCACGTAGGGGGGTCACCCCACAACGCGGGCGACGTCGTCACGCTCTTGGGAACATCCCCCCACGTAGGGGGGTCACTAGAACTCAGGGTGCTTGCTGATCTTGCTGTTCGGAACATCCCCCCACGTAGGGGGGTCACCCTGCAATCGTGAGGCTCAAGGTGCCATGGTCGGGAACATCCCCCCACGTAGGGGGGTCACGGGGTCGAACTCGCCCCAGAATTCGCCATAGCAGGGAACATCCCCCCACGTAGGGGGGGGTCACACTTCGGAATCACTGGGAAATACCCCAAGAAACACGTTTATATGTCTAACTATCTAAATTATCAAAGGACCACAGGGCGTGGCTACTAAGGCCGACCCGCAACTACCTGATTTTCAATGAACCCTCAGACCCCTCATAAAAAGGGTCAAAATCAGCCACCCCTGTTACGGGTGGCACCCTCGCAAGCTAGCTACCGTTGTTACGCGAACGCCCCAGGCTAGCTAACCTCACCGCCTATGAACCGCCGTGCACATGACAATTTTCGTGCACACGGGAATCTGAAGGTCGCACCTCAAATCTAAAGTGCGACCTTCACTTCTGGCCACTATGGCCACATATATGGCCACAAGCTGCCTGTACTACGCCATGGGCGGTGACCCGATCGGGTCTTCATCCTCTAGGTTGGGCAGTCCGATCCATTCAAGCTCATCAGCCATCTGGATCTGGCCTTCATTGGGCACTTCATCTAGCAGGGCGTCTAGTTCAGCCTGAGTGATGCCAGGTAGTTCACGTGCGATACGGGCACGGGGCAGGTTGTACAGCCGCAAGGCTTCCTGCTTCTTCTGGCGGGACCTCGCTGCATCGGCAGCCCTTGCCCTAATGTCGCCGAGTTCAGTCACCACGGACCAGGGAAGACCTGCCTTCCTGATGCGATCCGCGACGGCATGGGGATCGTACTGCAACTCAACTAGGCTGGCACGGAACACCACCTCGCAGTCCCACTGGTCCAGATAGTACGGGCCGTCTTCCACGATATATGCGACGTAGAATTCACGCTTCGATTCATCATAGTCGACCTCGTACCGCTCCTTCACCGGACTACCCCCTCGTTGCCGGTCCCCATGCGTCTGCCATTTGGATCCCTATGGTTGTGTGCACCTGGTCAGGCACTCCGTACACACCAGCCCGGACGGGTGCTGATAGTACATGTCGTCATCACTGTCCTCGTCTCCGCACACGGCGCAGGGTCGCCCGTGGAGGGAGCCACCGTCCAGTCGAGGAACCCTTTGACGGACGCGGTGGAGAGCACGAAGCACTCATTCTTGTCTCCGACCAGGATGACGTTGGGCAACGGCTCCCCGCTGGCCTCGAACTTCTTGAGGTAGAGCAAGCACTGTCCGAGGACGTTGCAGACAGGGACTCGGGCCTTCAGGTCGAGGTCATACTTGGCCTCTAGCAGCAAGCGGACGGTCGCAAGAGGTCTTTCATTGCCCCATACGGCGTAGCCGTCCGTGCCATGTGGGCTCGCAATGGTTGCTCCGGGCTTGGCCTTCTTGATGGCGTGCCGGTAGGCGTTCTCCACGTCTTTCTCGACCCTGGCATTAGCTAGTGCGTGCTTCATTCGGCTCCCTCAAGTGTTCCCATCAGCTTCGCGGTCTCCGCTAGCACTTGGCATAGCCGCCTGTAGTGCAGAACGTCGTCACCCGTGAGCTTGCGACCCTTGCGGTCCTTGAGCCACTTCTGGGCAGGCTGGTACCCGCCGATACGGTGTGTCCAGACGGCCTCCGTGACGCCCTCGAAGTATTGCAGCTTGTTGATGAAGACCTTGCCGTCCTTCCACTTGGGGGGGTGGTCTACCGTGTCTGTCCCCATCGTGAGGGTGGCCACCGTGAGGGCAGTACGGGCTAGGGCACGATTACCTGCCCACCTATCAGGCAGGTGCAGGTCGACCAGGGTTTGGCCAAGGGCACGGTAGATCCGAGCCTTGTCCAGGGTCTCCAGCGTGGGCAGGAGAATCTTGGGGTAGTCCCGCTTCAGGAACTCCGCATAGTCCTCTCGGTATGCAGGGTCGTGCATCAGGCCGTAGATGTAGTGCAGTAGGTCCAGGGGCGTCCAGGAGGTCTTGAAGTCGTCACCGGCGGTCTTGGGGCACGCCGGGTCGTAGGACAGCCCTGTGGCCTTGCTGAACGCCTTGATGAAGCCGTCACTGAGGTTGGGGGTCGGACTGGCAGAGACAGGCAGGAAGCTGCTGAGACCACCTTCGTCTTCTGAGGCGGCGGGGAGCAGGTAGAGGGGGAAGGTGTAGGTCCTTTCCCTCGATCGGTTGGATACAGCACCGCTTTCATTTGCGGTGTTAGAGACCCCGACGTGTTGAAAACCAACCTTGGACTGTTGCCGACAGGTCAACAGTCCAAGGTTGCCGCTGTTGGGGTCCAACAGGTGCTGCATTACTTCAGCAAGCGGGCGGTCGATTTCCCGCTTGCTGAAGTAAATCGTGCGGGTGTCGAGGGGCCGATACATGATGGGGATAAGGAGGTCTTCACGAACACCCTCAGCGGCGGTCCGCTTGCGGGCCTCAGACATGGACCAATCGCGGTTATCCTTCAGCCCATACTTGGTGCGGATTTCAGTATCCGACTTCTGAAGGTCCGAGAAGTCCCGAAGTCGGGAGTCCAACACCGTCTTGTCTGTGTCAATAACGAAGGCGTCCCGCCCGGTAGACACACCGCAACTGTTGAGCGGGAAGATGTCCTTCACGGACCACCCGGCATCGTACACCGTGTTGGTCACCACCGTGGGGCCTAACAGGTACAGCGGGTCACTAGGCTTAATATCTTGATAGGTCGCTTTACTGAGTCGCTGGAACTTACTAGCCCGTCCACCCCAAAGCTCACCCCACGTCACTTTCCGTTCTGCGACCTTGCCAGGGTGCTGCATAGCAACGGCGATCGTGATACCCACCCCCTGCCGGATGTTGAACACGTTTTTGTCTTTCCCCACGGCGGCAACCCGATCGGCGGGCGTCTTCTCTTTCTTGTTCGTGTTGCCGTGTAGATCGAGCACAGTAAGCTGGTCGAAGGTGTCGAGCATGTGCTTACGCATCCCCCGGAAGGTGGGGGCGTCATACCAGCCGTGAGGGGAAATGAAGCCCACGATGCCACCGCACCCCCCACTTTTCTCGATCATCTGACTGGCGAACCGCCAGAATTTTACATAGTCGTCCTGCAAGGCCCGCACTTGCCGTTCACCTTCCAGCCCTTGCTTGTAGTCCCCGACCAGACCCGTGATCCACTCCCCCTTGTTCGTGCTCTTGCCGTTGTAGGGTGGGTTGCCCAACACCACCATCACAGGCTTATTGGTCTTCACCTTGTGGGCACCTTCGGCCTCCGCTTGTATTGCCTTCTCCAAGCTGGTGATCCCAAACATGTCGGTGACCACGGTCACATGCCCTTTAGCCTTCCAACCCTTGGGGTCGGCAAGGGTATCAGTCAGGTACACCTTGAACCGCCCCCCAGTGGGCACCTTTGCACCTAGCGACCGGACGTTACGAAGCAGGCTCAGGTGGGCGATGGCATAGGGGGCCATCATCAATTCAAAGCCGTAGATCCGCCCCAGAATGCTGCCGATGTTGCGTTGGAAATCTGCCGTCCCCAAGGTGCTGTGGATCTTCCGCAGTACGGCGTGCAAAAAGGTGCCGGTGCCGCAAGCGGGATCTAGGATGTGGACACTGGGGTCAGCCAGCCCATCAGCCTTGCCAAGCTCAGTGCGGAGCTTCAAGTCAATCTGGTCAACGATGTGGTCAACGATAGGCTGAGGGGTATACCAGACGCCCCGTGCCGTGCGTTGCTCCTTGTCATAGGTGTTGAGGAAGTCCTCGTAGAAGTGCAGGACGGGATCGACCAGCCCGGTGCCGTCCCCGAAGCCATCTAGTACGGTGCGGGGGGTCGTCTCCAACAGGCCCTTGATGCCTTCAATGACCCACTCAATATCCAAGTGGTCGTCACCTACGGCGTCTTCAGATGAGCGGACGATGCCCTTCAGGAAGGTCCGTAGAAAGGGCATGGCCCGTGGCACCTTGCCCCCTTCAACCCACTGAGTGAACAGCCCATAGGTGAGGGTCTGGGCCATCACGTCAGCGAACTCAGCCGAGTCCATGTCATTCTTGACGTGCTTTTGGAAGATGCCGTGAAGGTGCCCAAATGAGCTGTCCTTCTCAGCTAGGGCAGTGGAGATCTGAAGCCGTGCTAGGCGGGCCTTATGTGCAAGGGCGGCAGCGAAGTCATTCGCCGTCGTGGGGGGCACTACCTTGTGCCTTGCAAAATCATGGAGCAGCCCTTCAAGGCTGGTTACACCATCGGAGTCAACGATGAAGGTGCCGTCCTGCATGGTGCCGATACGGCAAGTGCGGCGAGGTTTGCCATCAACGAACCAATGCCACTTTAGGTGGTCGGTCAGCAGGAGGTTCGGCAATGCCTTGCGATAGCGGCCTAGCTGTTCACTCTTGGCAGTATTGGCTAGGGGGTCACCTACCTGTTTGCACTCGATGTGTCCGACTAGGTTGCCGTGGCTACCCTCCACCTTGAAGTCGGGTGCACCACAGGCTGTACGCTTGGGCTCATTGATTGCATGGAGCCCTAGCCCTTTGAATAGGCTAGCCACAGCGGGGCGGTAGGTGTGCTCCGTCACGTCGTTGCGGGACAGGTGCTTTTTGAGATCTCTTATGTAAGCACTGATCATTCAGCCCTCTCAAGTGTGTCCGGAGCAGCACCCCGGCGCTGGATCTCCGCCTCGATGGCACGCACCTTTTTCGCGCGGTCTTCCAGCAGCCGTTGCAGGTAGGCGTCGTCGTACTTGTCCAGGGTGGGGCAGTACCTCCGGTCGTGGTAGAACCAAGAGCAGGAACCGTCCGGTCGGACGATGGCGGGCTTGTCGCCCTCTCGATGCCGACTGCCGAACCGGTAGTATTCCTCGACGCCATCGGCACCAATGACGGCAGGTTTGTCGCCCTCCCGGTGCCGGTTGCCATTCTTGTGCCATTCCTGGGTGCCGTCAGCGTAGACAACAGCGGGTTTGTCGCCCTCCCGGCCCACACGCCCGTCCAGGTGCCACACTTGGGTGCCGTTAGCGAAGACGCGGGAGGGCTTGTCACCCCCACGGGAGATCTTCCCGAACTGAAACCAGATCTGATCGCCATTGGGTTCAATCCACGCAGGCAGGTCACCGTCCCGGTGCAGTTGCTCCTCTTGGTGAATGCCATCCGACAGCCGGTACCACCGCTCAACACCGCTGGCGTCCACCATGTGCGGTTTGCCACCTTCGCGGGCGTACACACCATCCTGGTACCAGTGCATGTCCCCACCGTGCGTGACCATCGCCGGGAGGTCGTCAACGTTGTGGAGCCTTCGCGCCGCGTTTCGGTACTCGACGGTTCCTGCGTCAACATGCATCTTGATCGTCATGGTATCCCTACCTGCATGGTGCTAGAATTGGCACCTGTAGGTGTTACGGGACAGGGCCTGCGAAGCTAACCAACAGGTTCAGCTATCGGGCCTAGTCATCAAGGGCATACAAGACCTTGAAGTCCAATAGAGATTCCTGAATCCTCACCTCAATCGCGTCCTTGCGTGCCTTCTCAGCAGCCTCGGTCAGGGTCAGGTCTTTCAGCGGCATCTCAACCACATCACCCCCGAACACGACGTTCACATGGTCAGGTTTGGCCTCATCATCGGTGGTGAGCCCAACCATGCCATCAAGGCTGGTGACTTCCACTCCGGCATTGTTGACCATCCAGTACATGCACCGGCGGGCCTCACCAGCAAGCTGGTCTGCCTCCTCTTTTGCTTTCTGTGCCACCCGGTTGAACACCACGGGACCTAGGTCGAAGTTATTGATCCACAGCTTGACGGCCTTGTCATCGGCCATCCAGGCGGCGAAATCCGACAGCACCTCAGCGACGTGGGGGTACCGCTCGATAAGACCCTTCCACAGCTTCGCGGCCTTGTGCATCTGTTTGCGAACCTCAGCCACGTTGTACTGATCATAATGGGGGTTTGGGATCTCCCTCTTCGCCTCGTGGTCATAGATCTTTTTGTTGGTATCGACATGGGTGGGCAACCCATAGCTGATGGTGGATTCTAGCACTAGCCCTGCAGCGATGGCGTAGCTGCTGTTGAAGAACACGTCGCCGCTGAATATTGCGTCCTTGCGGGTCACGGTCGTCTCAATGAACGTGCGACCGATCTCCCAGTGGTACTGGAAGTGGAAGCTGGGGATCTCGCGGATCTCTAGCTTCTCAATGTCAGCCCGCAGGTACTCCATGCGGAACCCATTCTTGTGCCAGTCCCGGTCAGGCATTCCGCCGCGAAGCTCACTGCTGATGACACTGGCACACTGCCGTGCCCACTCAGCGGAGTTACCTGTGTAGATGTTCTGCCAGGCCTTGGCCTTGGCCTGCACGGCCTGTGTGATGTGGACGTTGAAGGCCGCATCTAGGGCACACCAGTCTACGGGTTCGGTGGCTTCACCGATGCGCTCAAAGGTGGCGTTGGTGTAGCTGTCACCGTCGCTGTCAACGGTGTGGAAGTGCCGGAACTTGTAGGTGCCCGGCTCGATGTCCACAATGTTGACCGACCAGTTCTCCGTGTGCTTGTCTAGGTCGATGCCGTAGTAGTCCGCCCGACGCTTCGCCTCCTCAAGATCGATGATGGAGTAGGCCCACAGATCGGTGCAGACGCTGCACAGGTCGGTCACGCCGTCTGATAGATCATCAACGACATCATCGGGGTATTCATCCCCACCTTCAGGGCGTTCATGGACGTACCAACGACGGGGCTCATCACCATCCTCGCAGGCTTGTTCTTCAATGGCTCCAGGGGTGCCCTCATCAACCCACCATAGACCCTTCATCTTGCGGCCGATCTCGTAGGTGCCTTCACCCGTGCGGTAAACGTGGGGGCTGCTATTGCCCACCCCGAACCCGATCGCCAAACCTTCGTTGGCATAGTCGAGGATCTGGAGGTGTGTGCCCAAGCGGGTGTTGATGTTGCGGTGGGCTGAGATTTTGCACAGGTAGCGCAGGTCGTCATCGATGATGACCTTGCCGCTCGGGAAGTTCATCTCCCATTCAGTGACGAGCCCATCCGGACGTGGGCAATCCTTCGTCGGGCGGATGGCCACACCGTTGGTCTCGAACACTTGGGGGTCTTTGTGTTCACTCGCCACGCAGTTGGGGCATTGGTAGCGGGAGCCGGTGACAAGGGGGATGAACCGGTCCAGTGGCTTGCCTGCCTTGAACGCCATGAGGATCGCGTCCGCATCATCAGGGGTGACTTCGACAGCGTCATAGGTGCGGGATAGGTTGCCTAGCAGCATGCGTTTGCGGCGTTCTGGTTCAGACTGGTGCCAGCCCTTGGATGCCCATTCAGCCCCACGCTCGTGGTGACCCCGCCAGTCGATTACCATGCCCACCACGGCTTCGCAGAGGCTCTTGCGCTGGTCCACTGATAACCTAGCAGGTGGTGTCTCCCGCTTGATGGGCTTGTTCCGCCGGGCTTCGCGTTGGGCATCCAGGACCTCCTCCAGCACAGACTTCGTTTCCGATGCCGGGGGCCGGTTGAGGTGGTGTTCAGGGATCTTTACGGGTTCGCCACCACAATCCACCCATACGTCATGGATGGCAGTCGTATCACCAATGACCGTGACCCGCTGGTACTGGTGGAGTTCCGGGTGCTCCTCTAGCCAGTTGGTGTCGATGATTGCGATGTCGCCTGTCTGAAACATGGTGCGCCCTGCATGTGCTAGATGCACAAGAAGTGCCACCTATGCAGGTGTTACGGGGCAGGGTCAGAAAAGCTAACCGTGGCTGCCCCTGCCAGCACCCTCTGGAACGGGCACATGGCCGATTAGTGTTACAGACCCACCCTCTAGATCGGGGGTGATTCGCGCCGTAACACCTCTAGGATTCCAGCCGCCGTGGCTCATGGATGCTTGGCGGGCATTGATCACACCGTCCCCATGGGTCATCACGATGAACTTGGTGTCCCGGTGTAGGGCACGTACCCCGTTGCCATAGGTGTGAACCTCCGTGCCCTCACGGACCAGCAGTAGGTCACCACGGCTGAAGGCATCTGGATCTACAGGCTTGAATTCGCTAATCAAGGGGACTGGCTCCTCGGACTTCAGATGAGTCCTGGTAGTGGTGGGCACCATCATCTTGGCCATACAGATCGTCCATCTCAAACAGGAGCCCTGAAGCTGTAGGGTCACTCATTGAGGGGCACGACACTTCCAGCAGGGAGTTCATGCTAGGTGTGGATCCAGCAACCAGGGAACGGATCAACAGTGCCAATCCCTTGCCCCATGCGGGCGTGAAGTAGATCTGAAACAGCCGGTCCCCTGGGCGAACAATGACGGGCTCAGTGACTTCAAGCTCCAGGGTCCAGCGCCCCTTGAACCCATTGTCGCCTACACCAGCCGTCTTGTGGGCCTCGATGGACAACCGCCCGCAAGTGGAACGGCCGTCCAGGTGCGGGATGACGCCTCGGCAGTACGTTTCTTCAAGGGTGACGCCGAGGTAGAACTGGCCAGGCACCAGGAGCCAGTAATCCGAACCTGCCACCTTGGGCACATCGACTAGGGGTGGCGGGTTGTGTGGGGCAAGGGCACGAAAGGTCTTGCCGCTCACAGGGTCTATTGTCACCACCCGGTTCGTCATCTTGTGGTACGTCTTGAGGCTAGTGCCTAGGCGCAGGTCAATGGAGTTCGGTCCGATCTTCAATGGGGCCGGCGTCACGGTGATGAGTCCAGCGTCCATGAGGGCGGTGATAGCTTTACGGGAGATCATTATCACCTCTCATTGGTTTGTTCCTGTCCTTATTCTTGGGCGTGTTGGCAGACAGGGTGCCCCCACTGCACCGGGGACACCATCGAATGAAGGGGTGGTCCACATAAGGGACGGTCCAGCCCTCCAAGTGCCACCGATCCGCGTCGAAGCGCCGCTTCTGTTTGCAGGGGCCATTACACCGCCGTTGCTTCATGCCCATGGCGTCCCCCAAATGACCCACGCCAAGCCATTCAAAGCGAGGTGCATGGTGTTGTCAGCGATGATGAGCAGCCACACGGTCAACCATGCGGGCTTATCCCGGTGGTAGCCAGTCCCTTGGCATTCATTCCATGGGTGTTGCCAATCGGTCACCGTTCTCGTTGCCCGTAGGTGACCATGGTCCATGCAGGTGTAGACGCCCTTATCGTTCGGCTTGCAGCCCAGTGCCTCAACATTCCTATGCCAAGCCCCCTTGGTGTCCGGGGTGAACGTCACCGTCGTCTTGGGGCTGAGGAAGTTCTTCGCCCAACAGACGTACCGAGCCAGCCGGTAGTGGTCGATCAGAAGGTGCGTCCCGCCGATGAAGATAAGGGGCTGCCAATGTAGGCCAAACAGCAACATGAAGGGCAAGGTGTACACGGTGGCGTGGGCGATGGCTGGGGACCATCCATTGGTTTTCTCAGTGGCCATCCAGTCGGACTGGAGCAAGTAGTCCCCAACGCAGTGCAGTATCAGAAGCCAGTAGCCAGTCATATGTCCCCCAAGGTTGTCAGTAGGGCAACCTTACCGGCAGTCATCACCCTCACGCAGCCATCTGTGCATCGTCAACGGCACTCTTGGCGGTGAGGTAGTCGGCGGCCTCCTGGGCCAAGCGAGACGCGGTAAAGATGGCCCGCTTGTCATCTTTCAGAACCTTGATCCACGAGCCGATGTACTCAGCGTGCTGGAGCTTTCCAGCGACACCGTGGTCAGCGCATAGGAAGGCGGCTGCCAGCTCTGCCACCAACTCCTCTGCCGCATAGGCATTTGAGCCGAAGCGCCCGGTCAGGTCACGGGCGAGGCGGCTGCTGTGGCCCGTCCAGTGGGCCAGCTCGTGCATGGTGGTGGCGTGATAGTTGGCCGCGTCATCGAAATGGCTGCGGGCGGGCAGAACGATGCGGTCTTTACTTGCACTGTAGTAGGCTCGGGTACCCCAATGCGTGATGTCGGCGCCGGACGCGGCCACGATGGCGGTGGCTTCATCATAGTTGTCGTCGTCGTCGTAGTCACCCTCATCAGAAACGACGGTGACTGCATGTTTCGACCCCTCTGGCCACTCGATCTGCTCTGCGTTGAAGACGCTAAAGCATCGGAGGAGCGGGATCGTCCGACCCTTCGAGGTGTCGCCACCATCGGGCTTGGTGTCACCATCGGTGTTCTTTGCATTGATGAAGCGCCAGAAGGTGATCTTCGTGCCCTTCTCGCCTTGACGAACGTGGCCACCGAGAGCCTTGGCCTGCTTGAACGTGTACCAGCGGGCTGATGCGAAGCCGGACATGCTGGTCAGGACTACGTTGACGCCCTTGTAGGCGTGGCCTGATGCCCCGTTGTGAGGGCGGCCACCTTCGCCGCCACAACGCCACGGGCGGACCCAGGGGGTGGTGCCCTGTTCGAGTGCCTTGACGATGCGGTCGGTGACCTCGGTGTAGATGTCGCGGGGGCTGTGCTTGGGCGTGGCCATGGGGTACCTCTCCAGTCTAGGGGGAAGCACCATCGCCACCCTTCACTCCTGTTACGGCTGGGCCACGGTGAACCTAACCAATGGTTAGGCCCTACTAGCAGGGTCCTGCTGGTGTTACGGTAACATGGTCCATTGCTAATTCCACCCCAGAGGCAGCCATGGCATATGATCCGAACAACGAAGAAGACAATTCCTACGACCCGGACATACTGATCCCGGTGACGCAGATTGTGCTGCACTGGGAGAGCGGGGAGTACGATGTGACTGGGGAACCTTCTTGGGCCTTCTCTGCTAGTGGCACCCGACCTAGTGGTGACACCGTCATCGTAGATAACGATGGCCCCCTGAGCAGAGACCCGAACTGCTCGATACAGGACTTGCTGGTTGAGGCATACAAGCGGCTAGAGGAAGACAACTGCCCACCGCCCATAGAGACACTGCCAGATTTTCTATGGACGCCGCTGCCGCTGGATGAAGGCAAGGGCTGGTACTGGACCGCTGAGGCCCACGAAGTGCCTTATGAGATGGCTGAGAGCTAGCGGGGGCGTGCCATGTAGGTGTGGTCATGTAGACCGGGCCACTGCGGCACGTCATGGGTGATGTCGGGGTACACAATCTTGTAACGGGTGTGCCGGGTATCCCAGAACCGTAAGCCCCCTGTACAACCGCCGTCACCTTCACCTACGAAGATGCAGGGGATTCCCTGTTTGCTGGCAAGCTGGGCGATCTCGAAGTCTAGGCGACTCCCATAGGGGATCCAACTGGCGTACACAACGTCGGGCCGGTAGTGCTTGATGGCACGAAGGGCATCCATCTTGCGGACGTGGTCTGTATCAGGGGGCGGTTGTGGTTCCGTGCAGATCCACTCTCCGTCTAGCTGCTCTGGCATCACTAGACCAAGGATGCCGCGACCTGCACCTACCTCTAGCACCCGCTTGCCTTGGCCGATGAGCTTCACTAGCTCACGCTGGTACTCCACGGTCTGGACGGACCAACTGACCTCACGGCAGAAGGTGTCACGGAGCACGAACCCGCCAAACATGCCCTGCATTCCTGTGAATGGTGCTACGTCCTTCTCGGACAGTAGGCCAAGTCTACCTAGCCGAAGGATCTCTGGTGCCTCAGCAGGCAACCCCATGGATGGGCGTGGCTTGAAGTAATGGTTCACCATCATCCCCAGGAAATCTCTAGCCCATGCTCAGATGCGTACTGTGCCAGCTTGGTCAGGTCGTCTAGGCGGCGCAGGGTTTGTTCATCTGTGTTACCGGCATCAATGCAGTGGGCACCCATGCGTTCGATGCGAGACACGCCACTATCGTCCGTGACGACCGCAGTGCCAGCGTGGCCACCTGCCATCTCTACAGGCTCCCGAAGGGCACTGGTACGGTCGGTGTTGCTTACACGCATGATGGCCCGGAGCATCGTGGGTGCATCGCAGGACCCGCCCATCATGTCACCGCCACCAAGGCCATCAGATGGCAGCTTGAGTAGCCGAATGAGGTTGCGGGCGTTGACGTTGGCGAAGTTCGGCTCCGGTGCGGGTGACTTCATCACCGTCCCGTCGCAGTAGGTAGAACAGCAACCGCCATGGCTGTTCCATGGGATTTGCTCATCATCGTGCTCGTGGTACTGCTCCACCAGTTGGCAGGTCTCACAGGGGACCTTCTCAGTGGGGGCGTCAGGACAGTAGAAAGTGATGCTCATGGGAACCTCCTAGTGTCCTTGTTACGGGTGCCCCACCTGAAAACTAACCAATTAGTCACCGTCCCATACGCCATCAGGACGCATCGAGGCCATGGCTTTGAGCTTGGTCAGGGCAGCCTTGGTGTTCCCCTCAGTGTCCTTCCAGTAATCGGGATCCACGTCATCACCAAGCTGGCCGATGGCAGCCGCCAAGACCGGGATGCTCTCAGCGCCCGTCATGCCGTAAAGGCTGCGGATGCCTTTCTCACCTAGGGTCCGGTAGAGGTGCGGGGCGTAGTTGTACGTGACGTTCAGGTGCAGGCTGGTGGTCCCTCCAACCTGGTAGGTGCCGCCATGCATGTGGTGGGGCTCATCAACCTGCAGAGTCTCCTCTGTGATCGGGTCGTTCAGGTAAAGGTCATAGCTCATGGTCGCTCCTTAATCCCAGTGGCCTAGGCTACCGGTTGTTCCTTATCGACAAACTGGGCGTACTCGTAGGCCCACTTTGGAAATCCACAGGCCACTAGCCTAGTGTCATCCCTAGGTCCCTTATCGACGTATCGGGCGTAGGTGTAGGCCCACTCTGGGTCTCCACAGGCTGCCGATCGGGTGTCATCCCTAGGAGCCTCATCGACAAACTGGGCGTACCAGTAGGCCCACTTTGGGTCTCCACAGGCCGCCAGCCTAGTGTCATCCCTAGGTGCCTTATCAACATCGCGGGCGTAGGAGGAGGCCCACTTTGGGTCTCCACAGGCCCCCAGCCTAGTGTCATCCCTAGGAGCCTTATCAACATCGCGGGCGTAGTAGGAGGCCCACATATGGTCTCCACAGGCCACTAGCCTAGTGTCATCCCTAGGTCCCTTATCGACAAACTGGGCGTACTTGTAGGCCCACTTTGGGTCTCCACAGGCCCCCAATCGGGTGTCATCCCTAGGTCCCTTATCGACAAACTGGGCGTACCAGGAGGCCCACTTTGGGTCTCCACAGGCCCCCAATCGGGTGTCATCCCTAGGCCCCTTATCGACAAACTGGGCGTACTCGTAGGCCCACTTTGGGTCTCCACAGGCCCCCAATCGGGTGTCATCCCTAGGTCCCTTATCGACAAACTGGGCGTAGTAGGAGGCCCACTTTGGAAATCCACAGGCCACTAGCCTAGTGTCATCCCTAGGTCCCTTATCGACGTATCGGGCGTAGGTGTAGGCATACTCTGGGTCTTTCAGAATCCAGTCCCGGACGGATACACCTCCAAGGGCGGCGAAGATATCCAAGGCCCCTTCACAATCCCCAGAATAGATCACCGAGCCGTGGGGAAATTTCACCTTGCCTTCAAGATCGACAACGAGGGCATCATCAACCTCGACGACTTGCCAGCGTCGATTGGGCTCATTCCATTTGAGGTGGAAAAGGTCACCTCGCCCGTGGGCGAGGCCATGGAGTCCTTTTCCACACGCAGGGATGGGATCCCAATCCAGGGCTTCAACATGGCCTTCGGTAGGCCACTGGAACCCACCGTGGGAGGTGCTGTTGTGATTTGATGTTCGTAGAATCAACATGACATTTCCCTATTGTTGCCCACCCTTGTTACGGGTGGTGGCCCACAGAGTTAACCACGGTCATTCCAGCGTCAGTGGCCCACTTGCGGGCGGCGTCCTCAGTTTTGAGGGCATCTAGCCAGAAGCCTTCATCGTCAGCCATCACGACGGCCCATAGCCACTCACCGTTTTCATTGGTGTGACTGATGAGCACTTCCCGCTTGCCCTTGGCCCACCACTTGGTGAGCATCTGCCAATCTGCCTTGCTGAAGTCTGCCTGTTTGAGATGCTGCATCTAGTCCTCCTTCTCCCAGTGGGGCTGCTTCAGGCTCCACTGCCAGTAGGCCCGGCTAGCTGGGTCTTTGTCCCGCTGAAGCTCACAGTAGGTGTCCATCGCGGCACGGGGCGTGGTGTGGCAGAAGTTGGCGTGCCGTGGTGACTGGATCAGATTCCAACCGACCATCCACAGGTTGGTCTCAGGGCATCGGCTCACTAGGCCGATGTGATCCCCTTGGAAGGAGACCTCTGCGGAACCAACGCCGATCTTCTTGACGCCAAAGTCCTGGTCAGTGGGGAACGCCGCTTTGATTAGGGCGAAGCTCGTTTTCTTCTTAGCCATGGTCGGTCTCCTTGACAGCGCATAATTCCTTTTCCAGCACCGCATTGGGTGTGGTGGCACGCCCGATAGGCACCCGGATCTCTACATCGAAGCGGCTTGCCAGATGCATCCGTAGCTGGATCTCACTGGCGCGGCTAACCGCCGGGTCGGGCAGCAGTGGGTCTTCGATGCAGTCATGCATGGGGGGCCGGTAGGTCGCGTTGATCACTGGGCGCCGGGAGACACAGGAGCCATTGGGGCACCGTGAGTAGACCTGTCCGTAGTGGTTGGTCGTCACACTGTGCTCAGTGCCGCAGTGGGTGCAGCGGTACGCCTTAGGGGAAACCTTCTTCATCTTGACACTTCCTCCGGCCTAGAAGCCGTGTGCCCAGTAGCCATCTGACACCAAGGTGCCGTAGCCGGGCCGCACGTCCTCGTGGTAGTCATCAACAATGCTGCCCATGAAGTCCATCGCCTCACCTACATCGTCCAACAGATCATCAGGGACGGTGGCGGTGGCGGGACCTTTCCAGTGCCCACCGGGGTGTTTCACCCACTTGGTGTAGAGACCCCGCAGGTACTCCGCACGCTCTTGGCTTGGGGTGTTGTTCAGCACGCTGATGGTGACGGTACTCATGGCAGACTCCTAGATGGCCTTGGACTACTTGGCGAACTTGCGGGCCTCGAACTTGTAGTCCGGGTTCAGCCCGTTGAGTTCCGTCGCCGCGTCGTCCGCACCCTCCTTGTTGGGCCAGCAACTGGCGAAGACTCGGTTCGTGGTGAGACCATCGCGGTGGCTGTACCACCGGCCGCGCTTGCTGCCGCCATTCTTGTGGGCGATGACCGCGAAGGCGAAGGGGTTGGGGGTGCTCGTGGTGGTTGCCGTGTTCATGGTGCCTCTCCAGTCTAGGGGGCATCAGCGCCACCCTTCACCCCTGTTACGGCTGGGCCAAGGCAAAACTAACCAACGGTAACTCCCCTATGGCTCTCTACTGGTAGGCCCTATGGCCCACAGCGTGAAGGAGCCCCTATGAGGATTGCAGACGCTAGGGCAGAATTTCAGAGAGAAGATAGGTACTAGGCAGCCTATAGGCTAGACCTTCATACGGGCAGGCCACCAAGGCTAGCTACGACAAAATGTGACTTCGGAGGCACCAGATGGCGACCAATCAGGACATGAACCCGCAGAACGGCATGCAGGGTTCTAGCTACATCTACAAGCAGGGTATGAGCCCCAACACACGGGCGGTATCCAGCCAGAAGGTCCGTATCCTGACCCCAGCATTCGGCAACAACACGGCGATGTATCAGATGGGCGTCCTGGGTAGCTTCGGCGTCAGCCAGAGCCGTGCCGCTGAGGAAATTCGTGGCATTGGCATGGGCGATCAGATTGCTGAGGTTGTCCCTGGCATCACCGCCATGATGACGGCGGAGTTTGAGCGTGCCCTGTTGTACCTGGGCAACTTGTGGCAGGCCACGGGCTACGCGGCGGGTGTCGATGGCCCTGTCCGAAGTCTGGCGCACCACAAGTGGCCCTTCGACATTGAGCAGCAGGTGGTCCTCTCGACCTTGGCCGATATGGATCTAGGCGTGCCGAACACTGGGCTACAGGGCAAACCTGGCAGCTACAACGGTGGCGTCAGTCAGATCAAGTACCCGGAAGTGACCCCAGGCCAGAACGGCCCTATCGCGAAGCGTGGCCATAGTGCCATCATCACGATCTACGAGACGTGCTGGTTCACGGGTACCAACTCATCGTACACCAAGGATGGGACAACCATCTCGGAGTCGGGGTCGGCAGCGATCACCGACGTCCATGACTTCGCCTCAATGTATGGCGAGTTTATGGACACCGGTAATGACCCATCGCTAGGTCAGCTCGGTAGTATCAGGTTCGCTGGAAACAAGGGCCACCAGGCTGGTGGCGATCTTGGCGGCGGCGGCACTCAGAGTGCCTTCGTCGCATAAGAGCCCGAAAGATAGCTCCAAAATACCGGGGTGGCGCCTCGCGTTTACAATGTGAATGTGACAGTCGGATGATCCAGTACACCCTTGCTACCTATGTGGTAGCCTAGAGATACACAGAACAAACGACAACCAAGCGCTGTCCCGCCCTAATGCAGAGGCGGGTGATATGACCGTGGACTTTAAGGCCCTTGAAGAGGCCCTAGCTGGGATTGAAACCCTCGCGAACAAGGAACTGACCTTCGACATCGCTGGCGTGACTAGTATCACGATGCGGCAGATGTCAATGCCTGACGAGGTTGCTGTGCAGCGTTATGCACAGCAGGCCATGGCCGATCAGGATGCGTCTGAAACCGATCGCGCGACCTTCAGTGACTATCTAGACAGGTTCAAGGTCGGCACCTGTGCCTATGCCATCGTCGCCATCGGCCCGCACCGGCTTGATGGGCAGACAGAATTCCCTACAGGCAAGAAGACCGCTGATGGCAAATCCATCACGGTCAGCCGTATGCGGTACATCCGTGCCATCGTTGAGAAGTGGCCGCGCCCTTGGGTCAGTGCCATCTTCCGCAAGTATGGGGAGATCGTCACCACAGCGGAGCTAGACGTCAGCAAGGCCATCGAATTCGCCCCTGTCGATCTAGACACGGAGATCACCGCCCTTGAAGGGAAGCTAGAAGAACTCCGTGAGCAACGCGATGCGGCGGCGACCGCCAATCAAGACACGATGACGGAGCACATCAAAGATCTTGTCAGCGTAGAGGAGGCACAGGCAGCCGTATCAGCGGAACTCGCGGAAAGGGCCCGCACCCCCGTCCATGCGGCTCCCGTAGCCCCTGAACCCGTAGCCCCTGAACCCGTCCAGGCGGCACCTACAGGCCCACGTCAGCCGATTACCCCTACGTTCGCACCGCCCCCGGCCCAGGTGTCTCCAGCCCCAGTGCCGCCTCCGCAACCGCAGGCAGTTGATGAGGGGGCATTTGTGGACCTCAAGGACCCAGACAGCCTAGCGGCAGCTATGGAGGCGGAGTCCATGCGCTGGGCGGCCCATAGGAACAAGGCAACTGCATCACAGGCAGTGGCCACGGCAGACGGGGCTGAGATCATCCGGCCGGTGGGGCCACCGCCGAACCCCGCACAGGTGGTCGTCAACCAGCAGGGGCACACATCATCGGTGAATCCCAACTATCGTCCACCTAGGTAGGTCCCCAAGTGCCAGTGCTGCCCCCAACAACCCCAGAGCAGCGTCAACAGCTCTGGGAGGACGTTGAAGCGATACTGACGCCGGGCTTCATCAGTCACCCGCTTCGTATTGGTGCCGTCCAGGTATGCCTACGCAGCCCCTACCCCCAAGACTCGGGCCTAGTCGACGCACGGGTTGGTGTGGACACATCAACCCGCACTTGGCAGGCGTGGACCTTAGCGGGGTGCACCTGGATGGTGGATGGGCAGGTGTTGCTCGCCAACAAAAACGCCGCCGTCTCCCTGTACCGCATGTACAGTGTTCTGCCCCGCGCTCAGCTAGATAGAATCTTCACCTGCGTTTTGGGTCTATGGCGGCGGTACTCCGAGGCAGTCCGGCGATCGATGACCTACTGCTACGAAAACAGCAGTAGGACCTTGTGGCAGGGCTATGGGAGGCTGCCGCCTACGCAGTGGCCTATGTACGACGGTCTAGGGTTCTACGGCCTGAACCACGTCCAGCAAACCTGGGTGGCCTACAACCAGTACAAAGACGCTAGCGATCAGCAGCAGTGGGATTGGCAGTGCGCCAAGCTGGTGGCTAGCTCTATGGCCAAGGGTGTCGACAAGATCGACAAGCAGGACACCACAAGGCGGGAGCAGGAAGAAGACCGCCAGCAGCGGGAGAAGGACACCCTGTACTACCGAATAGCAGGGCTGCTCACTGAAGATGGTGAACAAGCGACGCAGGAAGGTGGGCCCAAGACATTTGAAGATCTTGAAAAAGAGATGCAGAACTGGGTGGCTGGAGAGCAGGACCAGCATGACAACATCGTGGCGTCCTACAAGGCTGACATTATCGCTAGGCGACAGCAGGAAGATCAGGATCGTGCAAGGCGCCTAGCTCAGCTTGCGGAACTGCAGAGGCGGAAAGACGAGAACGCACCCACAAGTACACCTGCCCTGGTCGGGTACACCTCAGAACAACTTGCCAAAATCATGCCCAAGGGTGGCAGGGGCAGCAACGTGCGAACGGTTGTCGAAGAAAGCCCCGCAGGTCGCCTATACGATCGTCATGTTGCAGGCCAGCAGATCTCATCCGCATCGATGAGGCATGGGCCAGCGGGTCACGATGCGCAGGTAGGGGGCAACTGAGATGAGTATAGCTGATCTAGGTATTGGCCTTGAGGTAAACGAGGCGTCCATCGCGGCCGTCAATCGGATGCTGCAAAGCGGCATGAACATCGGTGTCAGCACCAAGGATATCGAGAAGGCTGATGAACTGCTCAAGAGGGGGGCACAGCAGCGGGCCGTCGCCTTCAGTCAGGCGAACATGCATGGCATGCGCAAGATCGCGGAGGAAATGGCCAAGATCGACAGGGAGATGGGCCAGCGGTCGGTTGCACACCACCGCAAGGCACTAGTCCAAGCGGCCCGTGCCAGTAGCAACTCCATCGGGGTTGAGCAGAAGGCTGCCCTAGAACTTCTGCGGGATAAGGAACTGGCATCCATAAAGGCCATTGAGACGGAATACAAACTCAAGACCAAGAAGCAGCAGGCCCTCTTAGACACGCAGAAAGAACACGCTGATGAGATGGCGGAACTCCGATCCAAGGAGTCCGGTCTCACTGGCAAGGGACACATGGCGGGCCGTCTTATGACGGGTGGTGCTGGGGCCGTAGGGGGGTTGAAAGATGCACTCAGCAGCGGGGACTTCTCAGACGTCTTCGCCAACTTGGGGGACGTAGTAGGTAAGCGGGCCAGTGCCGCCATCATGAAGTCCGGCGGTGAGGGGAAGGTAGGGGAAATGGCCCCCTTCCTCGCCAAGCTAGGTCCTGCACTGGTCGCCGTAGGGGCCATCGTTGGCGGCCTGGCTGCCGTCATCAAGTTGATTATGGAGGCCGATGCACAGACCAAGGAGTTCAACAACGCCTTGCTAGCTGGCGTGGCACCTATCGACTCGATGATTGACGAGACCAAGAGCCTAGACGAGAACCTGCGAAGCATCCGTAAGGGGGCCACGGAGACGATGGGTCTCAGCAGCCGTTTCCGTGTGCTGGGAAAAGACCAACTAGATATCTTGAACGGGTACGCGGTGGCGGGGCTCTCATACAAGATGATGGCGGACGGGATCGATAACGTCGCAGGCCGCACTGAGCGGTACACGGAAATAGCAGCCAAAGCCATCATCTACAGCAGCAACTTTGGCATCGCCGTACAGGAACTCACGTCTGACCAGGGCAAAATGATGGAGGATTTCGGGGTCGGGCTGAGTAACATCACCGACCAGTTCAACAGCGTGTTTGCCTCAGCACAGATGTCCGGTTTTGGCACCAAGCGGTTCTACTCTATGATCGTACAGGCCACGAGCGGCATGTCCATGTACAACACGCAGCTAGCTTCGAGTGGTGGCCTGTTGGCAGAACTCAGCAAGCTGATGGATCCCCAGCGGGCGGCAGACTTCGTGAAGAAGCTCCAGGGCGGGTTCGCTGATGAATCCCTTGTGGACCGCATCAAGCGGGTCAAGACCAGTGGGTATGAAGGCGGGAAGACGAAGGCGAAGGTGATCTTGGGGGCGTCCGCAAGGTTGCAGGCCGCAAGGATGACGGAGTCCGCTGCGGGGGACAAGACGGGCAAGGAAGCGGAGCTGCTGGCCCTAGCCATGAAGACAGCAGGGGTCACGGGGCTTGATGCCAAGTCGATGGCCGGTATTTCTGAGCGGGATCGTGAAAAGCTCAGTGCGACGCTGTCTGAGATGGGCAAGCCCGGCAAGGACATGCTCAAGCAGATGGACCACTTGATCTCTCTGAGTAAGGGGGCCACAGGCGGCGTGAAGGCCCAGTCGAAGGCACTAGAAGACCTAGGACCGGGTGGCAAGCTCGCCATGCAGATGAACACCTACTTTGGCAAGCCAATGCACAAGCTAGGGTTTGATCAACTTGCGGCCATGGAGAAGGCATTTGGGATCTCCACAGAGCAGCGCAAAGAGCTAGTGGTCATCAGCCGCAACATGGAAGGCAACTGGAACACGATGCAGGAAGCCGTGAAGGTGGCCAAGGCTGGCAACAAGGTCACCAAGGAACAGCAAAAAGTCCTAGACCGGTACGGCCTGGCCGCCACCAAAAAAGGAATCATCAACAAAAAGACGGGGAAGGCCATCAGCAAGACGGAGTTCCAGACGATCATGGGCTCACAGGTCGCGGCTGTCATGTCTGCTAAGACCCCCGCTGAGATGTCTGCCAAGTTCGCCGAAGATATCGCAGGGGCCACGAAGGAATCCAATCAGCTAGCCAAGATGAGTGAGATGCTACTGGCCAATATCGCTAGGGCCATCGAAGGCGTCTATGAGTTCATGCGGCGGAGCCCCCTATTTGGCGGTGGCAGGGGATTGAGCATCAAGGACCAGAGGGATAAGGCTAAGTTGTCAGACGCCACGGGTGAGAAGGCGGTTATGGCACGGAAAGGCATGAAGGACAATTTGTCCAAAGACAGGCACATCCTATCCGGGGTCTACACCAAGTCCATGAAAGAGGGGACCCCAGAGGAACAGGACGTTGCTAGGAAAAACTTGCTAGCAAAATCGAATGAACTGGACACCTTGAATATCCAACGCAAGGGGTCGCGGGCCGCAAAGGCAGCACTGAAGTTGGCTAGTGCCCCTGGAAATGCTGGGGCCGTGAGGGAGGCCGGCGGGCTCAAGGCGTATGTGGCTGAGGAGTTGCTGAAAAAGGGGTTCCTAAGCGAAAAGGGCAAGAAGGGGATGGAGCAGGTTGACGTGCTGCTAGGGGACAACCTAACGGCCATCGAAAAGCTAGGAAAGGAAGCGAATACGCCGCAGGCGAAGGCGAATGCACAAGAAGCGATAAAGGCTGAAAATGCTTACTACAAGGCTGAATTGGGCAAGATGGGGGTGGATGCCAACGATGAGAACTACCGCAGGTACGTCGGGGAACTGAAGCGTGGGGAGATCAGTCCTGAACTAGCCAGCAAGGAAAAGAAGGCGTCTGCAGAGAGGTCTCAAGCCTACGGCAATATGAAACGCGGGCTGGGCGTGTACTTCCCAGATGAGGGGGAACCCTGGCGGTTAGACCCACAAGACAACGTACTAGCCTTCAAAGAGAACGAACGCGGTGCCGCCATCGCAGCTATCGGTGGTTCCAACCCCGGTGGCGGCGGCGGCCAGTCCAACACCTTCAATATCAGCATCAACGGTGGTGACCCCCAGGCTGTCTACAGCGTGATCAAGAAGGTCATCCGTGAGGCCGGTATCCACGCACCTAAGCTCGGCGGGATCGCATAATGGCCAACACCTTCCGATCAGCCTTTGAAGGCCCCAATGATGAGTACAGCGGCATGGGCAAACGCCCCGTCGTCTTCGACATCATGGCACCTGATGGCACTACCAGCATGTTGCCAGACCACCTGAAGATGGTTCTGCATGTGAACCCTACTAGCTTCAAGCCCACCAACAGCAAGCTCATCACCCGTATCAAGACCATCGGCGGGTGGGTTGAACAACACTGGGGGGAAGGCAGCTCTGAGGTCACCCTAGAGATGGCCACGGGCGGGTTCATGCGCCTGTACTCAGGTCTTAGCTCCACCACAGGCGGCCCCTTCGCTTATGACATCGGCGGCACCCGACGGGACACCATCGCCTACGACAAGTACCTAGACCTATTGGCACTTTTCAAGAACAACGGTGCCATCTACGATGCTCGGGGCACTATTGCACTTCAGGGGCAGATCAAGATCAGTTTCGACGGCGAATCCCACTACGGCTGGTTCAACAGCTTCTCCGTCAGCGAATCAGCAGACAAGCCCTACATGTTCAACATCAGCGCAGGGTTCACTTTAGAACGCTCGGAGCGGATCCTACATCTGCACCAGCCTCTATCCCCCTCATCATTGGCGGCCAGCGGCCCCCGTAGTGGTGCTGCACCTGCTCAGGGCACATCGGGTGGCAAGTTCACCAGCACCGCACTAAATGCCACCAAGTCTGGGGCTAAGGGGCTAGTCGGATGACAGACAAGGCCACCATTTCAGACTATGCAGGGCTGAGCTTTGATGATGGGTACTACCCGGTGTACATCCCGGCCAAGGGTATCCCTCTCGATGGCAGTGCCAAGATGCCCCGCCAGCTCAGCCCGTTCGTCATCCGGGTGATCCCACCCCCGGTACTACAGCACCTATTGCAACCGGCCCAGGATGGCACCTGGCGGCTACAGCAATCGGGGGGGCAGAAGCGGGCGTCGGCCTATGCGGCGGCGGCCCGTAAGCAGGCATCCCAGGCAGCGAAGACTAAGGCAGCCAAGCAAGACCAGGGCACCGCTGGGGCATCGTACCTACAGCCTGCACTGGTTTCATCCACGACCCAGGTTGAGGAATACTTCGCGGCGGGGCAACAACAGAAGGCGCAGACAGGTGCCTACCGTGCACCAGCACTAGCGGACAACATGTTCCTAGCGGACGTGCTGATCCAACTGGCCGCCCTAGCGGCGGCACCGCCATTGACCCTGCTCATCAGCCCGAACACATTCCGGACGAGCTACACCAAGAGCCAATCCTTCGACGAACTGACCCGTGAGGGCCGCATCTTCCAAAGCTGGGGTGAGGAGCAGCCCAAGCTCTCCATTGGGGGCAAGGTAGGGGCCTGGTACGCGGGGTCTCCCGGCGCAGGTAGTGTGGGGGTCGCAACCGGCGTCCAGTGGGCTAGTAGGCACAGCAGCGCGGCCTGGCAGCAGTTGATGGCCCTGTTCCACCTGTACAAATCGTCCGGCCATATCCGCAACACCCTTAGTAAGCAGCAAGGCCTGCACTATACGGGAATGTTGGCCATCGAATGGGATCAATTCGTGTACTACGGAAGCATGGAAGGGTTCGGGTTCGGGTACGAGGACACCAAGCCGAACGGCGGGATGGAATTCGAGTTCGAGTTCACCGTCAGCCGGATGTTCGAGCGGGCAGGACGACCGACAGGCCCGGTTTCGCCTCTGAAATCACCTATGCCATCTGGGTCCAATCCCAGGAGTGCCGCTGGTTCTGGCGTAGGCAACCTAGACGTGCCGGGATTTGCATTGGCTCAGCGCACATACAGTAGCAAAATCTCACTGAATGCCCCCATGCCACCTTCTGGCCCACCCAAGGGCGGGGCACAACGCAGTTCCCTAGGGTTCCGCAAGCCAGGAGGTGGCTGATGGGTATCGAAGACCGTCCCTATGCCGGTACATGGCGGCTGAACAACATGCGGCTGGTTCAGCACAGCCCGGACGCCCTTGTGTACTTGAACCAGGATACATCCCTGCCCGGTTGCACTAAATGCGATGGGCGGATCAATTTCCAGAAGTGGATCACTGGCGTCAGCACAGGTTGTGGTGTTGAACCTGGTGGGGCTGATGCCACCATCAACATGACCATCCCCCACGAGTTCGGCAGCACTGTGCTAGCAGATGGCAACTCCGCCCTGCATCCAGGACTAGAAGTCACCGTGTACAAGAAGGGCTACTTCCCCTATGAGGGCCTGTATGAAGAAGCTGAGGTGATGGGGGCTGGTGACCTAGACGTTGGCATCGTCACTGGCATCAGCGCCGACAATCTAGATTTCAAGCCCAACGACGTGCTGATTGGCCCTGGCACTAGGAATCAGGGGGTCACAGAGATCCCCCCGCACCTCATGGAGAATGCCTGCGTCACCGTAGCTGGAATGCAGGTAGTTCGAGACTTCTGGGCGCAGGACGGGGCTACCGTCACCATGTCCGTGAGTAACACTGGCGGGTATCAGCCTTTGGGCAAGGGCAACAAGCACGCAGATGATAGCCAACATGCCAAGGCCACGGCTACGGACATCGAGATCGTACGCAACGGCAAGAGGCTAACGAATCAGCAGGTGTACGCCGGATACCTGAAGCTCATCAAGGCTGGTAAGCTGCCGCCTGGTGGCCTCGGCTACTACGGTGCAAATAGGGATGGTGGTCAGAACGTCCACTACGACATGCGGGGCTACCACAAGGCCAAGGGTGATGCAGGGGCACGGTGGTATCCGAAGGTCAATGGCCAGAAGTCTAGGGTTCTGCCATTCAATCCAGCGACCGTTCCCGACGTCCCAAGGGTAGGTGACAGTGTTCGATCGGTTCGGTCGATCATCGGTGGTCTAGGCGAGGTCAAGGACATCGGGCTAGGCCTGAGGGACATCTTGCCACCGGATTCATCGCATACCAGCCCGGTAGATGAATACAAGGCGAACACCCCTGTTTATCCCTACTACCACGTCTTCCATGGGGTTGTGACACGGGTAGCTCAGAGCTACGGCCCTGGCACCTACACGGTGACCCTTACCTGTTCTTCCATGCTGCACTTCTGGGAGCACCAGAACGTCGTCATCAATGCACAGGTGGCAGGCAGCCGTGGCCCCCGCAATACCCATCAGAAAAGCAGCCTAGTTGGCAATAAATACGCCAACATGACGCCTTACAGCATCATCTACTCCCTGTACTATGAAGAGGTAGGTGCACCGGCTGCCGATTCCTTCACGGTTGGCCAGAAGACGAACCGGGATAGCGACAGCTCGGCTGTCAACGACAGTATGTACCACTTGAACACCCTGTACTGGGAGAAGCGGCACACCCAGCGGATGTATGGGCTCAGGATGCATGGCGTCAGTGGGGAAATGTGGTCGGCGGCCCAACAAGCTGTCATCGCTAAACTCGACCGGAAGGGTCTCAAGAATTTAGGAACCAAGACGTACAAGGAACAACAGCGAAAGACCAACGACCCCTTCAAGCACGATCCAGCAAGGCAGCGTCGGAAAAAGAACAGCAAGGGTGAACTGACCAAGGGAACCAGCACCCTGTTCAGCACTGCCCAGGGCATGAACACGGCAGACCAGTTGGCATTCAGCTTCGATCTTGGGCAGTTCGGGGATGTCCAGGCGTTCGATAGCCAGTACATGGGCAAGCTAGACATCGCCACCCAGGTGACAGCGGCCTGTGGGTATGAATTCTACCAGGACGTGGACGGGGACCTAGTCTTCAAGCCGCCCTACTACAACCTGAATACCAAGCCCTCAAAGGTCTACATCATAGAGGACGTGGATATCATCAACATGGGGGTCAGTGAGGGCGAGCCCGCAGCTACCTACGCCGTTGTGACCGGCACAAATCACAAGAACCTAAAGGGGATGGACCATACATTCATCCAGCCGAAGGTGATCTATGTAGACTATCGCCTAGTCGCACAGTTTGGCTGGATTGAGACCAGTAAGGAAGTGGACCACATCGAGAAACCCGACTCTTTGTGGTTGTATGCAGTCAACCTGCTTACGGAAATGAACAAGGGGCTGCACACGGCAGACGTCTCGATCCCCCTTCGCCCTGAGATGCGGCCTGGGTTCCCTGTCTACATTCGGCACCTAGACTGCTACTACTACTGCACCTCCCTCAATCACAACACGAGCTTTGGCGGGCAGTGCACTACCTCCCTAACCCTGACCGCCAAGAGGGCAAAGTTCTACCCACCCGGGGACAGGCACAAGAAGGGAATCGATGCGATCGACCTGTCCAATATGTACCTGCCCAGCCGTCCTCTAAACGTGCTAGACGCAGCGGGCCACACCAAGCTAGCTGGCTTCCCCAACGTGGTGATGGCAATAGACCCGGACCTACTCAATCCCCTATTCGCAGCCGGTGGTGCCGACACCCTGAAAGTGACGGACCCGAACTTCCTCAGAGACCTAGTTCGTCGGGGACGGTCACTAGGAGTCTTGTCCCCCGCTTGGGATGGCGGCAACCCAAAGAAGATGTGGGAGACTGGCCCCTGGAAGTTCACTAGTGGCAACACCACCCACAAGGTGACGATGAAGGGGCTATCCAGCGACAAGAAGAAGTTCGCCAGCGCGCAGCAGGGGTACCTGAAGGGTAAGGGCATCCAAGCAGCGCCGAATGAAGCCCTGCACCAAAGCCTGCAGAAAGAGGCTGGGGTGCTACTTGCCCTTATTACTGAAGTGCAGCAACACTTCATGGCAGCCCATCCAGACTTGCCAGAGCCTGGTAGCACGGCGGCCCTGTTAGACCTGCTAAGGGACCGGAAGGTAGGGCTCAACAATGCATCCATGCCAGGGCACTACCGCTACTACAGTTGCAGTCACCCTGACCCGGTTCATCAGGGCCAGCTTCAGATCAGCAGCGACGCCAACGGCTTCAAGGTTGGCCCCAGAGAAAAACTAGACGTACCAATCACCACCACAGGATTCGTGAAGCATCCAGCACGCCTGTCATCGGGATACGCCCCAGAAGCGGAGTTGGGGAACATCCAGGTGACCGCTGGCATTCGGATCAAGCAGCCCAAAGGCGGAAGCCCCAAGGTTGTCCCTACAAGCCATATCATGTCGGCGTCATTGTCCACGGCTACCCACACCTACACAAATGCGACGTCAACGACCAAGAAGGTGACGCCTGGAACCACACCAGGCATCGATGAGCTTCGCCTTCTGTTATCCCGGAAGCTGCGGGCGGACATCAAGGCGACGGCGGCTACGGCTACAGCAGCCACAACGGTCGCTAGTCTCCTAGAGGTGCCTTATGAGAACCTGAGAAAGACCATGGAAGGGGTAACGGGTACCCCCCTGACACCGTTCGCGAAGTTCAAGCTGGCCAATGGGAAGACGTTCAAGCCGGAACTTGCTAGTACGATTACCGTTGGGGGCTACGTCGGTAGTGCAGAACCCTCGCAAAAGGCAGAAGCCATCGCAGCATACATGGGGCGGACACTTGCGGGCAGCCAGATAAAGGCACTCAACGCCTTGAAGAAGGTGGCAATGCCGACAGCAAACCCCTACACAGAACAACAGTCCACCGCATCGGAGCCCTCCCCCCACACACAGCAGCAGTCTACAACCAAGCAGAGTACAGAAGCCCTAGCGGCCCAGAAGAAGGCACTGCGGGTAGCACAGAAAAAAGAGAAGGCACTCATGGCCGCCCTTGGTGGAACAGGCCGGGGTCACAGCTCTAGACGTGGCGGCAAGAAGCGAACACGGAATATCCCAGGATCCCCCTTAGTCCTGCCCGTCAGCGATGCTGAGGGGTACACCCACTTTGGCGGGTTCCAGTACGGGCGTGGCCTAGACATCCAGCCGGGCGGCACTTTCGAGCAGCTAGCTAGGCAAGACCCGCTGAAGTCCGCTAACTACAAGGATATTGCTGAGGCGGTGTCCCGGCTAACGGTCAAGGATGGCAAGCTCATACTAGGGACAGGCAACAAGGCCAAATACCTACAGCTCGCGGCCCGCCTAGCTACTAACGCAGGTGTAGATCTAGGTCTAGGGTTCGAGTACACACCTGGCACCATCAAGAACCTCAGTGCAGATGAGCAGGGGATGTTCAGCCTGGCCTTCCGCAACTGGATCGCAAACAGCTTCAATAGTGAGCATAAGGTTGTGGCGGCCAACGCGGCGGTCAATTTGGCCACCCTGCAGCACCACATCACAGGCAATACCTGCAACTGCAAGGGGGCTGAGGCCAACCTGGAGCTACAGGCGTTCAACACGGAAAACTACGTGGGCGTGGATGAAGGTCAAGAAGGCATTGTGACGTGGCTCAAGGGGCAGATGGAGACAGAAGGAAAATCCTGGGCGGCCAACCAGCAGGCGTTGCGAGGTAAGCTGGTAGACCCACGCCACACTAGCATTACAGAACGTGCCGAGAACTTTGTTGAAGGCCTCAGATCTGGCGCTGCGTCTAGCATTAGCAATCTAGGGACCCAGGCTCAGGACGTAGGCATAGGGGAGGACAGTGATGGGTGATATCTCTAGTGCACAGATCAGACGGGATATGGCCGGTGAACAGACCGCCATGGCCCAAGACCCTAGCACTGGCGTCACTGCCTGGGCTCTAGGGGTCTGTACGGTGATGTCGGTAGACACCTCAGCGCATCAGATCGTACTGCGCCCCGTGATGGGGACAAGCGACACCAAACCCTTCCGCCCCATGCCCCTGGTGATGCCTGGGGCAGGTAAGCGGCACATGCTCGGAGCTATGCCCGAGGTTGGGGACGTGTGTGTCGTAGGCTGGAAGCCACAAGGTAGCAGCACATATCGCAAGTTGCCTTACATCGTTGGGTGGATCACCCCTAGCACTTGGCTAGCCCACCAATGGGCAACCGATCAGTCATTCAGCCCCGAAGAGATGGATATGTCGCCCAAGATGCGGGCACAAAATGAGGGTATCCACCACCGGACCCGCAACAAGATGCCTGAGATGGCTCCTGGCAATATTGCAGCAAGCAGTAGCCAAGGCGCGGACATCCTGTTGAATGAAAGTGTCACCATCAGCAACAGGCGGGCAAATGAACTGATCTTGCGGGACCAGGACCAAGCACTAGTCACCCGTAGCCTTCAGCAATTCCACCACATGGCGGGAACAACCATCTCTACAGGGATGGTCCAGCGGGACGCCACCTTCCTCCCCCGCCAACTTTTTAGTGACGGCAACAACTGGGCACCAGCGTCCGTGGCCAACGTACAGCCTGAAGAGGATGATGAAGGGGCACAGATCCCAGGGTACATGACACCTGCGGACGCCCTACACCAAGAGCCTGGCGAAAACATCCCCGTCAGCGAATTGAACATCCCGGCGCACCTGGACCCCTATGAGTTCCTTCAGGATGGGTTGTTCATTGATAACGATGGGTTCCTCCTCTACTCAGCGGACATCACCCACAGTGAGGCCGTTTATGGGGGCAAGCCTTTCTTTCGGGTGGCCTTACAGGCGGGGACCAATGCAGCGGCACACAACGTCCCGGCGTTCACGGAGCATCGTCTAGAGATATCCCACACGGCAGACGGCACCTTGCCTGTTGGTGTCCAGACTGATGGGCTAGACGTAGACAAGATGGCGGAGCAGCCCTACCTGGAGGTTGTCTACGGCACGGTGGTTGGTAATGAGGCTCACACGGTAGAGGGCAGGGGCACCTATGGACTGCCCCTACGCCCTGTTGTCTCTCCATCGCCTGCCCTAGAATCCGCAGTAGGTCACCCTATTGGGGAGCAGGCGGCCACGTTGGTCCGACTGCACCCGCCAGCTAGTGCAGGGCAGACGGCACTGCCAACTTGGTGGGCTTTGCAAAAAGATGGCCGGTTCAAGTTCAGCATCGCGGGTCGTCTAGGGGCCAGTGTTGCTGGAGCTACCACAGGCGATATTGACTTAGATGTTGGCGGTACGTCTGCCATCACAGCGGCTGAGGGTTTCCATGTCTCCGCCCCCAAGGGAGATAAGGCAAGCAACCACGGCATCGAGTTGGTGAGTGAGGGCGGGGCGGTCTCTATCTATGGTGGGGGTAGTAGCACCGCTGGGGCCGCCGCCGCTAGGAACAGCCCAGAAGGTGACTCCGCAGTCCCCTCAGTCCGCATCGAAGGCAAGCGCCACGTTCAAGTGGTGGCCGGGGGTTCCCTGGTACTCAGTGGTAGTTCCATCATATTAGATAGTGATGCCGTGAGCTATAAGGCCCTCGGCAGCATGGCCCTACAGGCGGGGGACGCACTCAATCTAGGCGGCAAGCTGCTCAGTTGTGTCACTAGTGGCCAGGCTAGCTATGTTCATGGCGGTCCACAGGACGGCCAGGCTAGCAACGGCCCCTCCCGCACCGTCCAATTCGCCGCAACCCCAGCGACAGGTGCCACGGGTGGTGTTGTGGATGAATACAAGGTGGCCTATGGCGGCAGGTCTGAAGAGTTCACGCACGGGGACCACACGACCCAAATGACCGTAGGCAACATGCAGTACACCACAGCCCAAGGGCAGTGGGGCGCCAAGGCAGGGTCCAACACGATGAACCTCAAGGACACGTCCGGGCTCCACATCAAGGTTCCAACGGGGGATGCAACCGTCGAAACGTCTGGCAGGGCGACCTTATCTGGCAACCAGAACGCCACCGTGAGATCTTCCAGCGGTATCGCCACGGTGACTGGTCAAGGTGGGGTCAGGCTAGGGGCACCCGGTCTGCCACCGGGTAGCTACGGCATCGTGAATGGTAGTGACCTAGACCCACTCACAGGGGCAGCCCTGCATACCTACCTCATGGGTAGCCCAGGTCACCGACTGACAGGCCATAGCTGATGTTGAAAGGTGTCACCATCGCAGCGTCCATCATCAATGCGGGCGCCCTAGACTGGCGTGGCTTGGCATGGCCAGATCTATGCTGGGGTATCGGTGATGCCGTTGCACAGTGGGCAACCAACCCCCTCATGGTGTCCCTAAGAGGGGATACCACGGGTGCAGCAGGTGCGGGGCAGGTATCAGGCACACTAGTGGTTCCACATGCCCCAGGGCTGTATACGGCTGCCTTCGCCTCAGCGGGTATCCAGGGCCTGCAAGCCCAGGATTTCGCCACCGTGATATCGGCAGGAATCTCCACAGCATTGACTGGCAGCCCCTACACGGGGACCAGCGTGGGGGTCGCCGTGGGGACCGATATTAGCACGGTGGCAATGGCATCAGCGGTAGCATTAGAGGCATTGTTGCTGCAATCGTGGCTCGCAATCTTCAAGGGCAGTGGGCAAAAAGCCACGACCTTGGCTAAGGGTCTCTCCAATGGTGTCACAGCACAGATCCTATTAGGCAGCGGGACAGGTGTGGTGACCGCGCCAGTAGCGGGCGGTATGGCTACCGTGGGGACCAGCCCCATGAGTTGGATGGTGTAACGTGGGCTATGACACCAGTGGATATGTGCTAAGAGCGGCACGGGCGGCACGGGCGAATGCACCGACCACAGCTACACCTGTAGTTGGCATCCCCCGTGATGCTCGGGTGCTGCCCGTAGCTAGTGCCTACAATGGTGTGTACACCCCCGTGTTCGACCAGGCGGCAGATCAATACCGTGCGGCCATCCTAGACAACCCAACAGGCGGCACTCACGAGTATCTAGTGTGGGCGGCAACCACGGGCAGTCTGGCAAGGGTGGCGGACGCATCCTGGACCCTCACCACGGGCACGGGGCGCATCCCCACGGGCACAATCACGGTTGGGGCTTATGCCGATGGTAGCTCTCGCATCATTGTCACCGATGACGCCGGCCGAGACCTTTCCACAATCACCAGTGTCGCCATCACTAGAGGAGACACTGGTGCTGTAGTCACGGACGCCACCTTCAACGGCACCAATCCCTCTGCTGGCACGGCTACCCTCAGCGCCGCTGCACTCAGTTCCCTTGGCGGTGGTGTCAGCAACCTGCGTGGGGATACCATCACCGCCGTGGGGTTCACAGTTGGTGCACCTACGTTCTGGTGGTGTAGAAACGGGCTAGACCAGACACGGTTTGGTTGGGACGGGCAAAAGCAGCGGTGGGCACCCTACAAGGGCCGCCCTGTACCCAACCTGGGGGTTCTAGAGTCTTCAGGCACCTACGCCCTAGACCCGGCCCCTACAGGGCTCACAGCGGGCTCCTACCTACCTGGTAGTACCGTAGGGGATGCCTGGTCTATGCTACGGGTTGGGACGTCCCCAGACAGCTCCAGTACACCTGTAGCGGACAACCCAGTAGCCCCTACCTTTAGGGGTGTCCTCATCGTAGCGGATGCTGCAGCGACTACTGCGTACAGTTGGGGGGCAGCCCCCTACCCTGCGGCAGTGGTAGGGCGGACTTCGGGCACACTCATTTGGAACCCTGCATACATAACAGCCCATGCAGGAGAAGCCGTTTGGTACAGCCCCAGGCAGCATCAGCCGAAGGCCACAGGCTACATTGGGCCAGTGTTGGGGGCAGACACAGTCCCCTTGTTCATTGCCCCTGTGCCAGGCCCTTCCGATGGCGCCCTCATCAGTATCGGCAACCGTAGCCCCATGGCGACCCTCATGGTTGAGACGGATGCGGAACTAGGGACAACCACCCCGTCCGAAGGCCAAGTGGTTGTGAGTCTAGCCACAGGGCAGATCAAATTCGCGGCGGCGGACGTCAACAAGGCAGATCCGGACCACGGGAGCTTTGACAAGAACTGGCTCGATGTAGGGATCTACTACAATGGCACCCCAGGGTGCCGGGTACCCCAACCCCTGCGGTCTCCCGTTCAACTCGTAGACGGGGCGGGTACCCCAACAACGGTCACCACTACAGGGGCGCTCTACATCCCAGGCAGTGCCCCATGGGGCGGCCTAGGCACGGCTGGCACTCTGCATGTGCCAGACGGGTTTGGGCAGGTACCGACAACAGGGACCCCAGGGGTTCGCCCAGGTACTACAGGCTTGACTCGGGCTTGGGGTGAGATGTCTTCTCATTTCCTGTTCAGCAAAAACGGCTCCGCAACCTTATTGGCAGTAAACCTAAACTCAGACCTCCCCGACCTTGAAGCAACCTTGGGTGGCGGTAAGGCAACGGCTGCCCTCCAGCTTACGGGTGCGGCGGGCAGCCGGGTCTACTTGGGAAGGGGCGAACGAACCAAGCACGCAGGGCTACCGCTGTATTACTGCCAACCCCTGTTCATCCCTGCTAGCTACACACAGAAGGCACAGATTTGGGCAAGGAACACCGGCAGCTACACGTTCGTAGGCGGGGAAAAGCTGTACTTCGCTATCCGTGGTGACCGCTACACCTGGACGGCTAGTGCTGGCACCTTCACCGCAGCAGAAACCGCTACCAGCATCAACGCGGCCATCACGGCTGGGGCCGGCACCGGTAGGGCAAGGGCACTGAATGGCTACCTATGTCTGGAAGACATTGACCAGGACGGGGGCAATGACAACCTGGGCACGGGAAGTGTTGAGATCGCCCCCGGTACTGGCACAACCTGGGACCTAAGCGGTGCCACGGTATTAGGACTCCTGCCCGGTTGGCAGGTTTCCAACCCCGCTACCAATGGCGGCTGGTTACCCGATGGTGGGTTGGCATATGGACTGTCACGAACCCCAGCAGATGCCACCAGCTTGAACAAGGTAGCCGACGTACAAGCCCGTGGGCGCATCACAGACACGGTGCTGACCGATAGCATCCTCGCAAGCTCACGTGTCTCCTTGTCGCCACCCCCACTAGAGGATCGAGCGGGATACGACGACGGCGTGTATCTGAGGCTAGAGGCGGGGGACAACACCACTCAGTTGCACCACTTCTCAGAGGTGGTCCACAACTGTGCCGAGGGCTACTTCGATTGGATCACGGCTGTGCAGGTCAGCGGCATCCTCCCCCAGCCCACGACTCACCTACAGCTAGGCGACTCCAACATCTTCCTGAGCAGTCTCCACAGTGCCGTCAGTGGGGGGCTCAAGACTTCCACTGACGGCACAGCATTGGTCAGCCGCACACTAGGGGAAGACTTCCTTGCACCAGACAATGGGGCAAGCGGCACTGTGCAGCTTTGCACCAAGTACAACGCACAGATCACTACAGGTGGCAAGGGCAGCTACAGCACTGGTGTAGGCACCTTCACGGACGCATCTGCCACCTTCATGGCAGATGGGATCACTGCTGGAGACCGGTTGAAGGTGACTGGCGGTGCAGTAGCTCAGCAGGGCAGCTACACAGTGACGGTCGCCCCGTCATCGGAAACGGTCATCACCGTCACCCCAGCGTTCACGGCCACGGCTACGTCCGTAGCCTACACGGTCTACAACGGGACACCTGATAGCAGCTACGACCCCACCGTGGTAGCCGATCAGTGCTACGAGGCATTTGACCACCTCCCTGTAGAAGTCTTCACCGTGCGGTTGCTTTCCAGCGTCGGGGTTGTCCCTGTAGATGCTGCTGCACAAACGGCAACCCCGTTGTCTGGACAGTTTGACTTGGCCCAGCGCCTAGGGCGCAGCACCCATATGCGGTGGGGCAGGCTTAGTACGGCTGCTACGGCTACCTTGGTGCCATTGGGGCAGCAACTGCTCGGGTCTATCGCCAACGACACCCTGTTCGTACCAGGTGCCAGCCCAGCTACGACACGGTTCACAAACAAGCGGTTCAGTGTTTGGATCGGTGCCACCAATTTCACGGGTGCGAATTTGAGCAAGGTGGCCGCCTTTACGGTTCCAGTGCCCGTCGGTGTGGTTGAGGTCTTGGACGCAACAGGTGAGCTTGCCTTCGCTAGTGACGTGTTGGCGGATTACCCAAGTGCCAATGTCGTCTATCAAGAGGAGTTCCTAGCTGCCAGCGAAGGTGCAGCGGGCACAATCGAATACGACCCCCTAGATGGCGAACTTCGCATTAGCACAGCCGACCTAGCTACCTATGCGGCAACCACGGCCTACCTAGTCGAAGTCTGCAAGGTGTCCGGAGGTACGGACGTGGTGTCCAACCCGCTGGTCGGTAGTTTCGCCTTCCTTCATCCCAACCGGACAGGGCAGATCGTTGAGGCGGCCTACACGCAGGCCGATGCGGCAGGGGCGAAGAAGCTGGGCGCCGATGGTGCACCTATCACGGTCACGGAAGTTCTGCCCCACCACATACGCTCAGAGGTTGCTACACGGGATCTCCCTACCACCTACACGTTCAACCCGGCTGGGCGCGTGGTGATGGAAGGAACCGAGGTCATCATCTGGGTTGATGCCGATAGACAGAACTATGGCTCCGTCACAGCTACCGTGGACTTCACCGCTAGCACCATCACCTTTGTGGACCCCGTGCCGACCACAGCAGTTGTGCGGGTCAGCTATACAACTGAGGAAGCTGTCGGTGGGGAGCAGGCGTACACAGCCACGACGGTCCCCATCTACCGCCCCCCGTTCAAGATTTTGGCAGGGGCCACGGCAGTCACCCTAGAAGGCGACAGGACGAGCACGGTGACACCGGGCAAGTTGCTACGCCTTGGCTCCTTCACGACATATGTGCAAGCTGCATCCTATGCCGATGGCGTCACAACGTTGACCATCTTCCCCGCCCCCGCAACTGAGGTAGGCAGCACGGCCCCTGGACGGGATATCCTGTGCCTGCTCAGTGGCACGCCAGTAGGGACGGTGGTGAACCCTACAGGCCCAGCGGTGGCCACTACAGCGGCGGCAGGATTCTGGCTGGCATTGGGTTCAGGGTATCGAGTACCGGGCAGGGGGCACACCAACATCACCTTCAGTGGCAACATCTCCGCGTTCACCACAGCGGGGCACCTCCTAGAGCTTGGCGGGGAGCCCTACACGATCGCCGGCCATGAGGTCTTGGACGGAGGCCGCCAGACACGAGTTGACCTAACCATGCCCCTGACGCGGGAATATGTCTCAGGGACGGACTTGCCCTTAATCAGTGCCCGCCCAGTTTACGCACCGGACAGCCTAGAAGTCCTTGGCAGCGGCGCCATCATCCGCACTGAAGATCATGAGCTTGTGTTGTATGGAGAGGGCGCAGATGTTCCCGGTCGCACCTTGGTTGAAGGGGCGGACTACGTTCTAGGTGATGATGGATCTGTGCGGTTGCTATACCCACGCCAGGCAGCCTTCGGACCAGGCCAGAAGTTGGTCCTCAGCCACACCCGCCAAGTGGAAATAGCCCCCTACCAGGACGGCGGGCGACTGCACTACCCCACCTACAGGGCGGGATACGCCCATGCCAGTGCACCGAGCACTGCCAACGGTCGTTTAGGCAAGCGGCTCATTGCCACATACAGCTATGCAGCCCCGGACAGTTGGTACACACGAGCAGTGCCCCTGTTGAACTACCTAGATGAAGTCGAAACTGGGGCCGGTGACGAAGTGCGTGCGTCATTGCCAGGGGGCGGTGGGGCACCATTAGGCCTAACCGTTGCGGCGAACCATAGGCAAGGTGTGGTTTCTGGATTAGCGCAAGTGGCACATGCCCACGATAAAGACCGTGCCGCGCGGGTGTTCCTGAGCTTCTACAACACACTTGTTGGGGCCTTTGAACAGGTCGCAGAGACGTCCACAGGGCAATGGGTCGGTGGTAGGACAGGCAAAGTCCGTCACTGGATCGGCAGCCCTAAGCAGTGGCCCACGCCGGGACATACGGACGCCATCAGTGGGGACCTAACCGTCCGCAACGTGTGGTCAGAGGTGTTTCTCAAGGAGACTTCCGGTGCCCCCATCCGACTGCTAGAGACGGACAACCTCGTGGACCCTGTAGGTGCCGCACAATCTGGCGACGGTGTGGTGACGGGCACGATGCTACAACCAGACCGCGTACGGACCCTGTTACCGATACAACGGAAGTTGGTACGCAACGACGTTGACGACCGTGTTCTAGTGGCTGCCGGGCCTGTCTCAATTAGTGCAAGTGCCGCCCCTGTCTCTTTCTCCGTCTCCGCCAAGGGTGTATTCGCATCAATGGGGGAGCCCCACGAGCTGGGTCGCCTGTTCCCTACCCGCACCACAGCCTTTGGCACGACGCACCCTGGTGTTTACAGTTTCTGGGCAACCCATGGCGGGCAGATTGGGCAGATGTCCAACCCGGCCCTTGGGGACATCACTGGGATCACCAGTGCCCGCCTGAGCCCAAGGTTCCCTAGGGCATGGGTTGTCGGCTACAGTGCCACAGGCTATGGGGGCATCCATGCCAATAGTGCTGGCCGCCCGGCCATCATCGCCAGCATGGTCCCCCCATCGGAATTCCCCTGGGACACGACCACGGGGTTGCCGGATCTAACCAAGCTCAAGTCACAGAATGCAGCGGGCACCCTGTTGGATCTAGAGACGGGGGATCCATCCCAGCACCTGCCCCCATGGGAGGGGTACAACATCACCAACCCACAGCAAGTGGCGTTCGGTAGTCCTGACGGCACCCTGCACACGGTGGCGGCTGGGAATCTATTGGTCTCTGTCTTTGGGGGGCTGCTACTAGGTGGTGTGTTCATCGACGAGGTGTTGGCGGGCTGCGTGCTCACGCTCCGCACAGACACTGGTGGCGACATCACTAGTGGCAACGACCTACTGGAAGTAGGTGACGACCTCGCCAGTGGGACACCTTTTGTGCCACAGGTAGGAGACACCATCTATCTGAGCGCCCCCACGGGCCTCAGTGATGAACCAAAGAACGCATTAGACAACACCAAATCCGATGTTGGGTCTCTCAACCCTGCCTACAGGATGGGTTTCGACGTTGACGTGCGGAATGGCTCGGGTGCTATCCATGACACCACGTTGCCCAGCTTCTTTGACCCTAGCTTCCTGGGCATCAAAGAAGCTCTAGGCCAGCGCCCACTCACGCCTCAGCAACAGTTTGAGGCCACCGTGAGCTTCAACAACACCGCTACATCCCCTGTACAGGTGCCTGCATTGCTAGGGCTGCCCTATGACGACAGTGGGGAGCGTGAGGTTCCTTACCTAGCGCCTGCGGAAACGGAGCTGAATCTATTAGGGCAAGCGGCTACTGCACTCAGTTTGGTGCTGCATACAGACACCAATGTACCCTCTGCCCAGTACCCCGATGAGTATGCCATCACGGACGGGACGGTCCGCACAGCCAGCGTTGCCGGGGGCAAGGCAGCTACTCTCACGAGTGCTACCGACATGCAGCCTGTTGGTGTTTACACGGCCCACACGGGCATCGGAAACGTGGCACAGGGGGACTTGCTCTTAATCGAGACGGGGCAAGGGGCAGGCGGTGTTGAGGGCATCCATGAGATAGGTGCCGTCAATGTGGCTGGTGGCGTGACCACCATTGAGCCTCCTCGCTTTGTGACACAGAGCCGCCGTGGGGATAGGTGCCGGTACGTGTTCAACAGTGCGATCACCTACATCTCGGACAACGTGGCGCAGGGGATCTTGGTTGATGAGCCAGGCGGCGGCGTCACGACGTTCGACGTCACCAACGTGCCGGTCCTAGTGTGGAATGAGGGTCTAGGGTCTAGCAATGGCGGCATCAATGGCATCTTCGACAACGCCTTTGGTGTGTGGCCTAACAACGACAACATCGTCACCATCCTCATCTTCGACACCTCAAATGGTAGCCTAGTAGAGACCGTGGCGATCAATGGAAACACTGTCACAGGAGGCCTAGGTGGTGCTGTGATGCTTACCGCACCCGTAGCTACTGCCAACGTCATCACAATTGACGCCGTGGGGTTCGTTGACTTCGGGGCGGTAGGCGCTGCTACCAAGTACAGCTTCTCTGTCAGCATCAACACGGACAATGCGGGTGCCATCAACGCAGGAAGTGCTACCGCTAGTATCGCACCGGATAGGGTGTCCTTCCAAGAGGCATTTGACCTACGGTTCGTGGCTCCTCGGGGGCTGACCACGGCGGCACCGGGAAGCATCCCCGTACAAAGCACCCTAGACGTAGTGACGGTCACAAGCCCTGAGACGGATGCCCTGACGGTCAACGACGCCACATCATGCAATGGCGGTAGTAGCTTCACCTTCTTTGCGGACTCAACAGGGGTCACAGGTGCCTTCACCGTCGCTTCTGGTGCAGGTGCCGGGGACGAGGTGGGTTCGGTCAAGGTGCCTGCCTTTGAGGGACATGGGAACACCCCCATCTCCTTGGCCAACCTCAAAATCAGTGTGTTGCCTTCCACACCTGATGACGCGGCGGGGACCATCCTAGACGGGAAGGGTACGTGTGCCAGTGCTTACAGTGCAGCAACTGATGCCACGTATTACGAACACTGCCTGCGGGACATCGACAACATTAGCGGCAGCACTGACAATGTGGAAGCTGGGGACATCCTCATCATTGACCGGGCTGGGGTGGTTGGCGGCCCATTCCCTTCAGCCACGGCTACGACCAAGGCCGGCACGTATATCGTACGTCATGCCGTGACCGCCAACGTGGGGGACACTCACCGTGCCCTCACCCTCACGGCACAAGCGGGCACTGGTGCTGGCTGGGTGCGGACCCCATTCCCAAAGGTAACGGGCTACAACAGCGGTACGGATATCCTCACGGTGGATGCCTGGCCCACCGTGACGGGCAGCCCCAATGGGCACGCCTTCGCCAACACGGGTCGGGTGTACATCCTGGCCAACACGGCATCGACATTATTAGGCAACGTCGATGCCGCCGTGGCTGCTACCGCCTTGGTTAGTGCCGCCTACGCGGGCATCAACGCAGGCAACATGCAGTTCACGGGGCTGAGTGACTGGCGGGATGCGGGCAACACGGGCATCACTGAGGCTGCCTTCCTAGCCTTTGCAGCGGCTGGCTTACGGGTCAGCGGGGCCGTCTACCATGCCCTTACCCCCACAGGAGAGCAGGGGCTTCCTAGCAACAACACGGTGGGCTGGCACAGTGGCAATAGCATCCGTGGGTTTGAATCCATCACCGTCACGGGTACCAACGGCAACCAAGGATACACAGGTGCAGGTGCCACCATCACGACAGGTGCCCCTGTGAATGACAAGCTAGACGTGAACATTCACCCCTTCGCCGTGAGCGGGACCTTCCAGTCGGATAACGCGGCCCCGGTGTATGCAGGCGTGCCAAGCTACCTAGACACTAGCGGGATGATCGCAAACCATTGGCTTACCATTCACACTGGTCAGGCGGGGTTCCTGGTGAACTGCGTGCTGCCAGGTACTACATTTGAGGCCACATTCAATGCACAAGCAGGCATCTACCTAGAGCCAACTTCCCCCCGACCTGTGCCGGACCTCAGATCCGCCGATGAACACTTAGTAGATGCAGCCAACAGCTTGCCTACAGGCGTCGGTGGGCAGGTTGGGTTCCGCAACCGAGCCAGTTATGGGGATCCTGGCCAGGTGGAGATCGTCCTATTCTCGGTTCGCCGCCCTCGCAGGTGGCACACTGTCCTAGACGACGTGGCGGTCGGCTTGGGAGGGTTGAAATACGTCTACAAGACACGCTCAGGGGTCGTCACTGCCTACAGCACCACAGGCCCATTTGGCATCCTGGGGGCCACAGCAGGAACGACCGTAGGTGACTTCGATGTGCCAGCCGTATGCATCAACGCGGGGGACACCCTCAGGTTGCACAGTGCAACCGGTGTCGTGCTTGAGGAGGTCACCATCGCTGGCGTCCGCAGCGGCACTGAACTTCTGTTGGCAGCCCCAGGAATCCAAAATGGTACACCTGTTGGCAAGAGCTTTGAGATTCACATCCATACTGCCCCTGTGCCCCATCAGCAAAGCTGTGAGGAGCTACTAGCTGCCCTTACAGACAGTGTGGTCCATAGCAGCACCACAGGCAGCGTGACCACTGCGAACCAGTTGGTGGACACGGTGGAAGGCGACCATACCGGACTAGGGGTGCAGGCTGGTGACATCCTGCTAGTAGATTCTGCTGGATTGGCGAAGGTAACCACCCCTACTGAGCGGGGCAGTGGTCCTCTAGGGGACAAGGGCGTCACAGGGCGGGCGGGATACTCAACAGGTAGTCCAAGCCCCCTAGATGACAACCGAGGCTTCTATCGGTGCCTAGCGCCTGTGACGGGCAGCATCACTGTGACCCCTAGCCATACCTTTGCGGGCACCAACGGGGCAGACCTGATCGTTGGCGGTGGCACCAGCGCCTATGCGGTGTTGCCTACGGTACACGGTAGTACCATCCCCGCTGGTGCAGACGAGGGTCAGAACGACTTGCGGGTGACGGCAGTAGCAGCAGGGGGCAGTTTCCTTGGGAGCCCCGCCAGCATCCAGCCCTTCAACTTCAAAATCCTCCGCCCAACCAGCCTAGTGACCCCTGAAGTTGTTGACCTAGCACTTCACTTGCGGGAGCGGGTGTTGACCTGGATGGAAACATTGGAGAGCTACTTCGCTGGGGACAAGGCGGGGGGCTACTTCGAGTGGCAGCGGGACTCACACATGGCGCAGTTGGGGGATCCCTCCGACCCCAACATCGGCAAAGGCATCGTCAGCAACCTCGCCATTGAAGCCTTGATCGGTGAAGTGGGCACAGCACCCTACCTGAACAACACAGGCTGCCTCAGCATCCTAGACCGACGAGTGTGGTTGCAGGATGGTAGGTTAGACCAACTGGTGCCCCCATACAGCGGGGGACCTGACACCTACACAGATTTCACCACAGGTGTCGGATTACCGGCCCAGGGCGGGTACATCGCCAATGCCCTGGACAACGTAGATGACCTACGGGGGTTGAGGTACGCATGGCTGGATTACAGGACAAACAGGGTGACGGGAAGCAAGGCGGGGGCGATCCGGCTAGCGCAGGCACTACCGGCATCGGAAGCAAAAGCGGCCCGCTTAGTGAAATTGCTAGCCTCACTGGCGGGCAGGTAGGTCGATGGGTGCCGCTGCAGCCTCCGAGGGGTACTGAGCAGTTGATCAAGATGGCGGCGGAGCTAGAGAAACAGATTGTAGAAAGCCAGGCAACCTTGGCCGGTTTGTATGAGCTGAGAAACAAGGCGAAGGTAGGCGGAAGTGACTGAAGAATCCAAGGTCCTGGGCAAGTGGCACACAGGTTCCATACCGGAGCTTCCTAGTGCATATGAGACCGCCAATGAGAGCATCGCCACGGTGTTTGAATACACCACGCAGATGCTTGAGGTGGCCGTCGCCGCCCTCAAGGTTGCCAGGGCCTTCAGCACCGCCAATATCGACCCGCTGGAGGCCCTAGCCAATGAGGTGATCGAACAGGTAGAGGGGTATCTGAAGTCACTATCTCAGATTGGTCTGTACATCCATGGCGACTGGCCAAGGCTCCAGGCAACCAGCATTGAACAACTCCAAGGCGGCTTCGCTGCGTATGAACGCCGGATGGTGACTAGGTTGGTGGACACTAGCGATCCAGACCGCCCGGATATCGCGAACACACAGCAGACGGTGGCGGTGTTCTTCTATGGCTCTGTCCCCTATTCAAATGTGGAGCTTGCCTTCTCCCTAGTCCGGTATGTGAAGACAATCATGGACTGGTTCGGGGCCAAGACAGAACCACCGAAGATCCTCCCCACAGCAACGAGCCTAGAAGTCGCTTACGGCCCAGATGAAGCGGTAGCAGGGGAGTTTGGCCCCTTATGGGAAGCCTATGGTGTCAAGTCGAAGGCGCCGACCCGTGTGGAGCTTTCCTGGGCATTGACCCTCCCAAAGTTCAAGGGTGGGCAGAACAGTGCCACGATGGTTGTCCCTGATGGATTCTTGATTGAGGTATCCACCATCAAGAAGGGTCTTGAGGTTTGCTACGACCGACCCCGGCCTAATGCGGGGGTCGTGGCCCCATCCCAAGGAGACAAGTCAGAGAAGGTCCAGCCTAGGGAACACGGCCCAGTCCTAGATCCCTATGGCAAGCCCATGGTGTTGTTTGGCGGGTCCGACCAGGTGGACGTCAACTCTTGGAACGCCGCCTTGGATGATGCAGGCAGAATCAAGCCTGGGTACGCCCGTGTTGTCGGGTACTCCAGTGTAGCAGATGGTGAAACCTACCCCTTGGACATGTTGAAGACGACAGACGGCACCTATTACCTACAACGCACCTTCTATGTCAAAGCAGGCGGGCGGATGGCGACGAACGGCAAGACCCGTGCCGTCATTGAATACAGTGACCTGCCCTACCCAGTGAAGGTCACCATCTCAGATACCACCCATCGAGTGACCTTCGAGAAGCTGCCACGGCCTGAAGTGTACTACTGGAGGGTGGTCCCAGTCTTAGATCCCATCAAGACCTCATCATCTCTGAAATACAGGATGAAGGATGAGCTGAAGTTTGGTAGCCCTCCAAGGGCCTCCTTCGTCAGCAAGGCAGGCAAATCGGACATCCCCGTCCGAGGTGTCCCTAGCGTGGTCTCAGAATTTGAGCACGCCACCCCAGATGAAGCGGATTACTACTCTTTGGTCATGTCGGCACTGGCAGTCATGGTCCTGTCTCGCAGTGACCTGTCCCTGAAGGTCAACAAGTCTGAGGATGAGGGGAAGGTGGGGGAACCGAAGGATGGGTTCTGGTTAGGGCGGGTGCTGAACTACACGGGGCTTGAAACCATCGCCAAAAGCCTCATGCCAACCGTACTAGGGATGGCCCCAACGGAATACTTCAACACCGTCGGCCCCATCCCCGAAGTGTTTAGGGCGAACCTCCTAAAGAAGATCACCGAGTTTGCCGCAAAGTCATCTAAGTATGGCAAAGTTTCATTCCAGCGGCGAAAAGCCTTGCTAAAGTCCGCCAAAGTTCTCCTAACCTGGAAGTGGTCGGACAATGCTGAGATTGGTGATGCAAACTACAACAAAAAGCGGGGCTTCGAATTCTTCCCGGAGTTGACGATTTTGGGAAGCCTATGGGTCACCGATCACGCATTCGGTGTGGCACAGAACGCCTACAGCATCCTTGATGACGACATCTGGATGCCCAAACTTCAGGGTGCTAGCAAAGTTTGGGGGTCGAGGGCTCCTAGCTTCTACACGAAGGCCAACAAGAAGGGTCAGATCGTACAGGGTAGTGGGGATCTGAGCCCCGTCATTTACGGTAGTAATGCGACCATATCGGAAGTTGGTGTTGAAACTGATCGGCTGAACATCCCATCAGCTAGGGTGCTCTTTTGCCGCAACGTCATCCCTGATGAGGTCTACCAGGCGGCCATTCAGGTCTTGCAGCAAATCACCGCTCCAGGGGACGTGGACAACAGCGGCAGGTGGATCGCTTTGCGCCCACTTGGTTGGGCACCAGACCTATCGGAACAGCTAGAGACGGTTGTGGCCGCCATGCGGGCCAGTGTGGCCATTGCCAAGTCAAAGGCGGAAGCACTAGATCGGGCTATCAACATACTAGAAGCCAAGGTTCTACAGCTTATGCAGACCCTCCAAAGAATCCGGGGACTGCTAGAGCGCACTGTCTCCTTACAGCTCCAGACAGGCAGCGTGTTGCTAGTTGTGGCGGATGGCACCGATGGAATTCTTGGGGGCCTGACCACAGCCCAGGATAAGCCATCAGACGGGCCCTTGGATTTCAGTGCTGGCGTCGTTGTCGTTGCTGGTACAGGCGTGCCGGTAGATTTAGTCTCCGAGTTCTTCACCCCAACTTCGGAATAAGCCATGTCATTCAACTGGTTATCGGCATTTCGCACCGGCCAATGGCTAGCGTTCCGCCGCTTCGTACTAGAAGAGCGGAAGGACGTTGGGGCCAGGGTCACTGTCATTGATGCGGAACTAAACAAGATCGGCAAGGTCATCATCACCTATGCCAGCACGACAGACCCCAACGGAGACAATGACGTCAGTGAAGAGCGTACAGGCATCTCGGTTCGGAAGGGGACTAGCCTGTGCAAGCTGCTACAAGCCTACATCGCAATGGGCGGCAATCCCTTCGACATTTCGATGTTCATGTACCCCGATAGTGACTATGACCATGGTGGGGACGACCCGCCAGAGCGCAGGTACCCAGGCGGCGGTGTGGTCTACATGAAGGGCAGTGACCATGAATTCGGTGGCCAGGATGAAAGCCAGCACCTCAACCTGATTGGTGACCGGTCTGCCAGGATCGGCACGGATGCAGACCTCTCGGATACAGTCGGGGGGATCATCACTCACGTTGAGTACGCCCGTAGGTGGTGCCAGCAGGGTATTGTGTACAAGCGTAGTGCCCTAGAGAAACGGATCATCAAGTTGGCTGACTGTGCTGAGCAGCTAACCATCGAACGGGATGAACTGATCACTGGGGCAGTAGGGGGACTGCTGCACTGCTTGCCTGATTTCGATCTAGACCAGTTTGCGGCTGGTCTCCGGTTGGATGCCATCGTGGCAGCAATGGATCGGGCGTTGTTTGAACAGGATGCCGATGGGGCACCTGATTTCACCAAGCCTGATCTAGTGAGCCTCGCGGAGAACTACCCCACGGTGTATGAGGACAAGCCTGAAGAGGCATGGACGGCACTGTAGGATTAGGCGGTTTCTGCCCTATGAAATGGGTGCAGTGGAGGCTTTTGATCTATGTCCACTGACGTCCAACTAGCACACGCCTGCCCTCACCAGACGTTCGAGGAGCCCATCCTTCTCAGCGATGATCGGCAGTCATTGAAGACAAGCCAGCCTTGTGTACTAGGCGGTGCTGTACGGGTGTGGGTCAATGGGGAGCACCTAGTACCGCCTTCGGGTCTCCACAGCTTCGCCACGCTTCATGGGGACGCCAGTGGCCCTTTCAGTATCACGGCAGGCAACACTGACTTGGTTATCAGGACCAGCACGGCTACGGTGTCCATCACCCTCCCGACCGGTGTGCGGGTCACTACAGACCGTGTGGTGACCGCCATCACCGCAGCCACGATTCCTACAGTGCTGAAGGTGACCAACGACAGGGGCTACCTTGTACTCAAGGACACGGCCCGTGTCGGCATGGAAAGCCGGGTGCGTGTCACAGGTCTCGCGGCGGCTTTAGTTGGATTTGGCAACCAGTATGCAGCCCGTGGCAGGCGGGTGTTTCCTAGTTGGTCACTGCAAGAAGACACAGTGCAGGGCTACAGCGTCACCAGGTACCCCAAGTTCACGGCCCCAGTCCGTGTCGGCACCCGGTTCACCGTCTCCTACACGGCCCCAAGGGAGCTATGCAAACGGTGCCAGGGCTCCTTCATCGAGAATGATTACAGGTTCGAGATAGACGGTGCCATGGCGATGGTCGTCAATGAGAATCTGCTTCAACAGGTCGCCCTGAAGATCCTCCTCACGGCCCTGGGCAGCAACCCCTACTACAACTGGTATGGCAGCACCATCACCACACGCATCGGTGGCAAGGTCGTAGGCCAAGTCGCCGCCATGTTGCGTGAAGACGTGCACAACTGCCTGCGGACAGCCCAACGCCTACAGGCCGCCCAAAGCAAGTATCAGACGGTGTCCGCCAAGGAACGGTTGTATGCGATCCGTAACGTGGCGGTCTACCCACACAAAGACGACCCGACTACCTTCCTGATCGAAGCTGATGTACAGAATGCCAGTTCGGAATCGGTCAATCTCAGTGTGGTCTTCACCACCCCAGGCACTCAGGCGACGGTCCGTCAAGTGAGCCGATTCCTGCCCTCTAGCTAGGTGCCCATAATGGTAGCAACGCCACGATTCCTACAACCTGATGGCTCGTACAGCAGCACCCCGACGTACACCACGACGAGGGAGACGCGGTTTTTCACGGGCACCATTGATGCTGGTACCGCTGACGTGTTTGTGAGTATCAATGGGCGGGCGTGGTCAAACGATCCAGACCTAGTGACGTTCGAAGGAACCACGTTCACCTGCCCGAATGTCGCCGCATACACCAACGGGCTAGAATTGCTGGCGGGGGTAAACACCATCAGCGTGATGGTGCAGGACACCTCTGGCGTTGAGTCCACGGCGGCCATAGCTACCGTGACGTTGGTACAGGAAAGTGACGTCACCCTAGTCACTGAGGCCCCCACAGGGCTGGTAGTAGAACAGCTTGATGGCAAGGTCACCTTGACCATTGACGGGATCGTGGGCGACGGCAACGTACAGGGCTACAACATCTATGCAGCTACCGCCGCCGGCGGCGGGTCGGAAGGTTATGCCCCCTGCAACGTGTTCCTTATCAGCACTGGGGCAACCACGGAGACCACAGATGAGGTGGGCACCCTTACCTTTGACGGCACCGTTGCTTTAGACAGCGAAGGGAACCCTGTAGCTTCCCCTCAGTATCTGAACGTGGCGGTCACACAACAGGACCTAGAGGGTGCGGTACTTCAGGCGGATGCGAATGAGCTGCTTCAATTGAACCCGACAGCTACGTCGTATCGGTTCACGGCGACGGTCCAGCAGATCGACAGCAAATCCACCTTCAGCTTCATCCACGACAGGGCAGGCTCAGAAACTAGTGAACCGCCTACAGTCCCAAACGGGGCCTTCGCATCACTCCCAGACACTGAATACCTGTATTACATCGCCACCGCCGTCTACTACGACAGCACACGGCGTGTTGAGATAGAGAGCAGTGCCAGTGCCGAGGTAGCCGCTAGGCCTGTACGGGTCACCACACTCGCGACTAGCTTGCCCACTGTAGGGCGGCAGCAGGTTGTGGAAAGCATGCTTCTCAATGTTCTGAGGTCGCAGCCCCAGATTGCTGTCCACCCTGGCACCGTGTTGCGGGACACCGCGATCGACCCCTTCAGTACGGAGATGGAACGCATCCGGCTTGTCCTAGACTTTCTGCACCGCGCCAGCAGCTTCCACACCCTGCTAGAGATTGACGATCCCTACACCACAGGCGTCAGCATCTCAGTAGTCAACAGCAGCTACAAGACAGCCTTGAAGGATGCTTTCCAGCTCATCAGTGACTCCCAGGTGCAGGATCTAATCGATGGGGCCTTCGACAAGTTAGCTGCGAACTTTGGGGAAACCCGAAGCGCCGGTAGGGCCGCTGCCGGTGTTGTGACCTACTACACAAACACAGCCCCGACAGATGCACTCATCATTCCCATCGGGGCAACCGTTGGGGCCGGGACAATCAGCTTCGCCGTCCAGCAGGCAACTAGCATCAGCCCCGTGAACGCAGCTACGGCGTACGACCCCACCACGGGGCAATATGCAGTCACCGTCCCCATCCGAGCCCTGTCCGCAGGCACCGCCGGCAACCTAGGCCCAAATCAGATCAACACCGCCGTCAACGGGACACATGGACTGCGGGTCACCAATAGCTCCGCTACATATGGCGGCCTTGACCAGGACACCAACCACACCCTCGCGGTGAGGTCTATGCGTAAGCTCGCTAGCGTGGATACAGGCACAAGGCAAGGGTACTACAATCTTGCTGCAAATACAGCCGGAGTATCGAAAGTTTTGGCTGTGGAGGCCGGAAGTGCCCTAATGCAGCGTGACTTTGACGTTGCAACAAAGAATCACCGGGGCGGCAAGGTCGATCTTTGGGTGCAAGGGGACCAACTTTCCACAATCAGCGAAACTTTCTCGTTCGCTTACCAAAAAGCTGAGAACATTCAGTTTTCCATTGAGGGGGATCCTACAGCCCTGACCTTTCGGGCGACTGACCCCAATCTGACGGCAGCGAATCCTATCACTGAGATGTTGGACCACGCGGTTGCGGGGTATGGGCTACGGAACATCACCACGGGTGTCAGCTATGACCTAACGGGTGCGACCTACCCCAGCTATGACACAGTGCAGTTGGACACCGCACTAGTACAGCCCACCGTGGCCATCGGGGACGTGCTGCTAGGAGACTACAGGTACAAGGTGAGTAGCCGGTACACACCAGCACACCAGCCCGTGCGGGCATTGTCCAGTCTCATCAGCACCCTCAGTGTAGACGATGGTGGCACTGGCACCGTGGGCGATGGGCTATACACGCTACACCATGCTACGAGCCCGCTTGGTATGGGCAGAAGTACCAAGGCGGGGGACTATGTTGAAGTGGTCGATGATGGCAGTGCAGGGGCACCTACAGGCAACCTGTTCACTGTCACGGATGAGTCTCATATCCTAGTAGGTGTGGCACCGGCCTATCTAGGCAAACTCGGAGTGAACAGCCTAACTCTGCGGGTGTTCAATGCAGATAAAACGGTGGAGTACAGTGGCCCATGGGCAGCAGCACCGGACTTCACCGTCAATGAAGGGACACAGACCGTCCCTGCCAGCTTTCAGCGTACATCAGCTAGCACCATCGCAAGTGGGCAGTCCTTGGTTTGTGACTACAGCCACACCGAGAACTTCACCCTGAAGTATACTCACAACTCAGTGATGGGCGTACTTCAGGCAAAGGTGGAAGCAGCCAAGCATATCACGGCGGACGTCATAGTGAAGGAGGCGTTACCGACAGCAGTGGACATCGCAGGGACCATCATCCTCACGCAGAATCAGACGGCGGGTACAGTGGACACGGCAGTGCGTACCAACCTCATCAATTTCTTCAAGTCCCAGCGGCTTGGCGGCAGGGTCTACCCCTCCGATATTGTTGAGGTGATAGACAGCACAGCGGGGGTGTCGCATGTGTTGCTGCCATTGACCGGGCTCTATCTAGCTAGCGGTGCCCTAGTAACGCGGGAAGCCATCACCGTGGCGCAGTCGGGGGATGCCTATCTAGTCACCGCGTGGTCCACCCCAACAGTGAATACGTGGCTGCTAGAGAACCCCTTCACCTATGCGACTACCACAGGCGGCGGCCCGGTCAATGAATTCCGGGGGGTGTATGAAGATGACTCTGAGTTGGATCTGCGCACCACAGACCCTAACCTGCTCAGCGCCGCCACGGGCCGGGCTTACATCATCACCAGTGCGGGCATCAGTGTCCCTGGGTACACGGGGTCTACAGGCAACTGCGTGCTTGTGACCCTGCCTACAGGTGACAGCCCAACTCAGCACAGCTACGCAGCCACTTACGTTGTGGGTACCAATGTTGGGGTGAAGGATCTAGATCCCGGTCCCGCAGGCTACCTCATCACTGGCGACCTAGGCTTCACATACACCACAGCAGTCGGGAGGTAGCAGTGGCAGACTTCCCGAATAAGCTGGAACAGAATCCTAGCCCTCTTGGGGGTCATGGGCAGCAGTGGCATGACGCCGTTGAGCGCCAGGCCGATGCCATCATGGGGTTGTTCCAGCAGATGCTTCCCAGCAACTATGTGAGCCGGGTGCCTGGCCCGCATTACTGGTTGCAGTTTCGGGCGGCGGCGGTAGAACTAGCGAAGATCCAGATCGAAGCTCAGGAAGTCTACAAGGACAGTGACTACCAGACGACTAGGCCAGAATTCCTATTCCAGATGATCGGCCAGTTGGTCCACCCTGAAGCCAACGTAGGCAACGCCCCCGTCATTGATGGTGACAAGAGTTACCGGGCCTACCTCAGCGGGATGGTCAAGCTACTGCTAGCGGGTGCCACCAAGGCTAGTGTGAAGGCGGGTGTTGAACTGCTCACGGGTGCTGAGGTCACGGTACTAGAGAAGGCTCTAGAAGCTCGGGACAATCCTGGCAGTGCTTGGGGAACCACGGACGACCAGTTCACATTTGAGGTGAGCGTCAAAGGTGCAAACGGGCAGGCTTGGCCGGAAGAAGACCCTTTCACCCTGAAGGAAAACGTAGCTTTGGCCTTACGTGCCCTCCGACCCGCCCACACGTTGTACACCTACCGCAACCTGTTCACGGAAGCCTTCAGCACACTGTTCACGGCGACCGTCAGCTATGACATGTCCGCCTACTACTATGAGGATTTCCGGCGCAATTGGTGGGGTGCTGAAGCGATCACGGGCACCTCAGCTAGCATCAACGCAGCCCGAACCAGGTTGACCGATACCTCCAGGGACTTCAGCACGGTGCAAGCGCCAGCTACCTGCACCATCACCACTGGTGCCAATGCTGGCCAGTACCGAGTCACCGCAACTGAGGGTCTGCCATTCACTACGGACGCCACAGCCAATGCCTACACAACAAGTCCTACAGGACTCATTGGTACGGCCACAGTAGCAGAAGGCATCATCGTTGATGTCTTACAGAATTGGGCGCAGGCGGCGGTAGGGGAACTTCTAACATTCACCACGGGCAACAACCTTGGCACTTATCGGCTGGGGATTTGCACAGGCAACAATGGCGGCCCCGTGGGCACGGCAAGTGGGCCTAGCACGGGGGTCACGGTACTGCCCACTACCCTAGTCATCCGGCCGCAGCCCCCAAGTGCGATTGCCGCACAAGCCTATAGGGTGGACGTAGATAGACTGGGGGTAACCACCCCACAGACAGTAGTGGGTGAAGACGCATCTAACTTCTTCACCTTGTAGTCGGAGCGAAATATGGCAACCGTTAGTATCGAAAGCAGCATCAACGCAGGTGGTTGGTCCACAGGCAGCAAAAACGTGCGCCCAGGCGACGTAATCAGCCTCCGTGCCGCTGGTGCCCATGCAACGTACACTTGGGAGTTGGTGTACAAGCCGTTGCTGCCCGATGGCTCGTCCAGTACCGCCACAGCGGCTACCCCCAATGCCGCCACCAGCAGCGTTACCATTGACAACTCCACGGTCAACACGGCCAACTGGGCCACCTTCGGCGGTGGTTACTTGGTGAAGCTATACGTCACGGACAATGATGGTAGCAGTGCTGCACAATACGTCCGGTTCCGTG
>FLOH01000878.1_pt1 | contig 52852 bp, 47 predicted proteins | sample 756751 | NCBI WGS metagenome assembly FLOH01 (sample SAMEA4026879, study PRJEB14308) | marine metagenome | biome: coastal water; material: water | depth 74 m | reverse complement strand
CTCGACGATTCCGCCGCATGATGGATCAGGGAACGGATTGCATGCCCGCAACTGTCGTTTCCGGGGCCGAATTGGGATGAGCCGGTGATACGGAGACGTCTATTGGCATTGACGAGGTATCGTTCACCGGAGGGTGTTGAGATCAGGATACGAGCGTCGGAGTCGGTGACGAGGATGTCACCGGTGTGAAGTCTGTCGCCGCACGTGAGTGATGTTGCCACATTCGAGCCGCGCACTATACAGTGGACCATGCCGGTGGTGTTGACCACAACCGCCGAGTGGAATTCCGTGAATGAGTTGCCGGAAGGCTGCGCGATATCCACTGACCGATGAATATGCCCTGTCATAAGACAAACACTGGCCGCACAGAGCAGCAGGACGTATGCAGTACGCCTGATAGCACGAATCCCATCTGACTGTAACAAGTAACTCTTCATGATTTACACCAAGCCACCAAGCAATTAGTTAATTCATCATTTCATCATCCGTGCCCAATTTACATACTTGCTATAGAGGCTGCAGTGATGAATATCACATTAATCATAAATATATAATACTGGCAGTCGCAATACGTTCAGCTAACTATGCTTTATCGGCATGTTTATACTTCATATGCGAGGCATTGATCAATGCTGCATGAGGGGTGTGATTAACGCAAATAAAGAGTTAAATAAATCATATATTTCTTCGGATATCGCGATGATCCATTCATTATTTGATGCAGAGCTGATGCAGCATTATGTACATGGCGAGATTTTTAGCCAGTGGCAACCAATGGTGCAACCTGCCTGGATATTTGAATTGTGAGGATTAATTCTAACAAAATATTCCCACTCTGATCAACAGAATACCTCAACCCCGGGATCGGTGCAGTGCATTTGCTTCACCGCTACATACCGGCACTTGGGCTGCATTGCTTACGTCCTCTTGATAGTGCTTCCAGCCATGACCGCTGACTGATCGCCGGTCCACCAGTCCCCCACCTGCCATCCGTGCGTTGTCGATCGCTTCACACCTCACTCTATCCAGCCTCATTCCGTCTGTTCCCGTGGCGCGCACCATGAGTTGTCCTTGACGGGTCACGTGTGCTGCCATATACTGAATGAGTTGTATGTTGATTATTGAGGAGGCACATAGACCGGGGCACATCATATGATTATTCGGAGTTATAAGCCCTCATGTGTTTGATATGAAATGTCGGATACAGTGAATCATGAGGTAATGCGACAGACCATTATATCAATTTCATAATTTTTTTATGTCAGGAGAACACGAAATGAAACGTCGTGATTTTGCATTAACAGGCGCTGCCGGTGTGCTGGGTGCGGGGCTTACCGGGTGCAGTGCGAGCAAACCCAAAAAGGTTCAACTCTGGCGTGAACTGTCTCATTTTTCCCCTAAACCACTCGGCACAATGCCAATGTCCGAACTGGGAAATACCGGGGTCAAGGTATCCAAGCTTACATTTGGATCCCATATTCGGCGGGAGATGATCGGTTACGATTCACAGCGTGAACATGTGATACGCGAGGCCTTTGATCTGGGAATCACAACATTTGATGTGTACGACAGTGAAGGTCGGTGCTACCAGTACGAACCGATGGGGAAAATGCTTAAGCCCATCAATAAAGATGTTGTCATTTCACTCTCGATCAGGCCGGATGAGGGTCGCACGGTGGAGCAGGAGTTCGAACGTGCGCTGAAGCTCTTCAATCGAGATCATATTGATATGGTGCGGAGCAATATTGCTGATAAGCCAAAATGGCAGCATCATGAATATCTTGCCAGATGCAAGGAAAAAGGTATGATCCGTGCCATCGGCGCGGCAATCCATGACATACCTCAACTGGCTGAAGATATAGATACATATCCGCTTGATTACGTTCTCTTTCCCCATAATTTTTATCACAATGTATTCAATCCGAGAGACCAGCACGAAGATATGGAACCGCTTCTGCCCATGCTTCGCAGCAGAGGAATCGGAGTCGTAACCATGAAACCGTTTGGCGGTGATTGGCTGGTAACACCGTTCATTCAAGTCGCACGGGAATTGACCGATAACCCGGATGTCAGGTTCCCTCAGGCGGCCCTTCGCTATGTGTTAAACTCCACAGCCAATCCCGATACGGTATTCTGCGGAATGTACTCAACAAACCATGTTTACGATGATATTTTAGCGTTCTATGAGCCGGAGATGAGTGCTGAGGAACACAAACTTTTGGATGATATCAGAGACGTGGCAGTACAACAAGCGAGTGCATGGCTTCCGGATCATTACAAATGGCTTGATAACTGGGCACAACGGCCTGATGTCAAACAAACGTAGAAGAGGAAAGAGTTTATATGAAATGTGTCGTCCCGATCATCATTTGCCTGACGGTTTTCTTCATACATCCCTTGGCGGCGCGGGAGCCGGAATCCTTCGTGATCCTCGATCCGGACAGTTACAGCGGGTATGTCGACAGTTTCAACCGTGCAGATGATGAGCACGTGATACAGGCGGTTCCCAACGAAAACGCCGGGGATTTCCTTGCCGAGAACATACCCTTGTTTGAATGTCCCGAAAAAGACATCGAAAGGATTTATTACTACCGTTGGTGGACATTCCGGAAGCACCTGCGAGAAACTCCCGACGGTCACGTGTTCACAGAGTTCATCACGCCGGTGGGGCATGCCGGTATCCACAATACGATCAGTTGCGCTCTCGGACATCATATCGCCGAGGGTCGCTGGCTGAGAAACCAGACATATCTCGATGAGTATGTGCGCTTCTGGTTCCGTAAGAATGACGGCGGTCCGCAACCCCATCTGAGTAAATTCAGCAGCTGGGTTCCATATGCCCTGTACAACCGATACCTCGTCACTCTCGACAGGGATTTTCTCCTCGACCTCCTGCCCGACCTCGTGGAACACTACCGGCAATGGGAAGCAGAGAAGCTGCTGGCTGGCGGTCTGTTCTGGCAATTCGATGTGCGCGACGGCATGGAGGAATCAATCAGCGGCTCGCGGACAGCCAGGAATGCACGTCCCACCATCAACAGTTACATGTACGGCAACGCGCTGTCCCTCGCGGAAACGGCCCGGATAGCGGGAAGGAACGGCCTTGCCGAAACGTTTCGATCAAAGGCGCTCAGCATCAAGGGACTGGTACAGGAACAGCTCTGGGATGCCGACGCCGCGTTCTTCAAGGTGCGCTTCGAGGATGGCTCACTCTCCGACGCCCGGGAGGAAATCGGGTATACTCCCTGGTATTTCAACCTTCCCGATGCCGGGTATGAAGAGGCATGGGCCCAAATCCTCGACACTGATGGATTCAAGGCCCCCTTCGGTTTGACTACCGCTGAACGGCGACACCCGCAGTTCCGGTCCCATGGTGTCGGGACATGCGAATGGGATGGAGCGGTATGGCCGTTTTCCACCACACAGACACTTGTCGGCATGGCGAATGTCCTGAGGAATTATACCCAGTCATATGTCACGACCGCAGATTATTACGACGCGCTTCTGACCTATGCACAGTCACACCGGAAGAACGGGAAACCATATATCGGAGAGTACCAGGACGAAAGTACCGGCGACTGGCTGAAGGGCGACAATCCGAGGAGCAGGTTCTACAACCACTCAACATTTTGCGATCTCGTCATTACCGGCCTGGTTGGTCTGTGCCCTCGGGGCGATGACACTGTGGAGGTCCATCCGCTGGTCCCGGCGGGAGTGTGGGAATGGTTCTGCCTTGATGGAGTACCGTATCACGGGAAGATGCTGACCATCATCTGGGACGAGACCGGCGAGCGCTACGGAAAGGGCGCGGGGCTGAGCGTGCTGGCTGATGGCGTCCGCATCGCGCATTCCCCCCGACTCGGACGCGTTACCGGGAAGATGTAAGTACGGGCCTGTCACCGGGGTGAGCCGAGCAGAGTAACCGGATCGACTTTCGGGGGCACGTCACTCATCCGGGGAATGGTCTCACGTGATGCATCGCCGGATTCGTTCCAGCAGTACAGCGGGCGCCACCGGTTTGCTCAGGATTTCGTCGGCGGGACAATCGGGATCGTGCAGGGGAAATCCGGTGTGTTCATGGAGCGAGGTGACCATGATGATCGGGATTGAATGGAATCGATGATGGGACCGCAGTTCACGCCGGAGATTCAAACCATCGCTGACAGTTTCCATCATGATATCGAGGATGATCGCGTCGGGTTGACATGATTCCAGCAATTGAAGACATTCCTCTCGGGACTCGGCTTCGAGGACATCGTATCCCGATGAAAAGAGTATCATGTGATATGACTCGATGATATCACGGTCATCTTCGACGACAATGATCCGTTTTTTTTTCGTGCCCTGAGTGTTTTTCAGGGCTATTTCCTCGTTTCCGTCACACATCGCCCTGACCGGTGAGGCGGGATGCGGAGATATCTGAATCAATTGTGTCTCTCCTTACTCATGACCGCCTCGATGAGATCCCCGGATTTCATGAGATGCGGCGAGGACTGGACGACTCTTCGGGCGGCGGCCTGAATACTCTCCCGCACCTCCGGTGACAGTTCGGCACCCATGGAGAGTGCTTTCGGCTGAATCCCGAGTATGAGGACTTCCGAGCCAGTCGAGCGTACGATGAGATCGATCAGTAGTCGGAGCGACGCATGTGTCGATATGTCGAGGTTCGCCGCCCGATCTCCCGGTACCGCGATCCACTCGCCGGGCATTCCCCCGAAGTCGATAGCATCAACAAACACCACCGTATTCGCGCGCCAGGAGATGATCCGGGCGATCTCGTTCTCCGGTGTGCTGCCCGCCTCGATTACCGGCGCGACATCGTGCTCAAGCAAGAGTCGGCCGAACACCATTCCCGCACCATCATCTCCACGGAACTCGTTGCCCAGAGCGACAATGATGTATTCGGTTGCCGACGGTTCGGTTGTGTTTGAATTTGTATGCATGGCTTGTCGGGAGAGAGTGGAACCTGTGCGGAGGCGGGTGATCGTTCCTGTCCCCGCGTGAGATACCCTCCGTCACCATTCCTCGGTTAGGTAAATCCTGCGACGGCACGACGGACACAGCACGCGGAAGAGATCGGACCGATCATGTTTCCGCGAGGCCTCACGCCCGGTAATCCCGGACAGTTGGGAGAGCCGTTCCATGTCCGAGAGAACAAGTGTCGGGTTCGCATATGCAAGACTGCCGAGCCGCTCCGCCAGCCAGGTAAGGTGGTCTTTCGCGCCGACAACATCGCCGCAGATCTCGCAGAGGGCGAGTTCCTTCTCGACCACTTCCACCATCTCGCTACGGTCGAATCCCGCCAGTTCATACTCCGCGGAGTAATCGATACCATCACCGGTGGTGCAGGCGATGTGACAGAGGCCGCAGAAATTACAGCTGTCGATATGAAGTTTGAGCGTCCGTGTCCCCGTGTCGCGGTCATCGATGATGTCGATGGAGTTCGAGGGGCACACCTGGCTGCACGCGCCGCAGCCGATGCACACATTCTGGTCGAAGACTGGTTTCCCGCGGAACTCTTCCGGCGGTTCAGTCAGTTCCTTCGGGAACGCATCGGTATATGGCCCTTCGACAAAAAGCACCTTGAGGGCTTCCCCTATCTCTCGCAGTTTCGGTTTCCGCATAATGTTCAAAACTCCTTACTGCCGTTTTTCAGCGTCCGTATAGGTGTCGATGACGCTTCCTTCCCAGAGCTTGATGCCGTACCGGTGGGCGGCGCGGGCAAGCGCGTGGGCACCGACCGGGGAGGTCAACAGCACGAACACCGCACAGAGCAGCGCCTTGACTCCCGCCGACCCGAACCCCGTGATGAACAGTACGCCCACCAGGATCATGCAGGTACCCAGCGTAACACATTTCGTGGCCGCCTGCAGACGGTTATAGACATCCGGGAGTCGTACGAGCCCGATACAGCCGAACAGGTCGAACATTACTCCGACAGCGATTAGTATCATGCCGGTTGTATCACTCATCGAAATGCCGTCCTTCCAGATACTTCGCCAGTGTGATGGTTCCGATGAAACTGAGCAGCGCCCAGGTGATGCCGATGTTCATGTAGTAATCCTTCCCGGACACCCAGGTGAGTATGGCACAGAATCCCACCATAAGCGTGCCGAGGATGTCGATGGCGACTGTCCTGTCCGGTGCTGACGGCCCTTTTCCAATCCGGTAAAGGCAGAGGAAGGCGGAGAAGAGAAGTACGAGCATGAATGCCATAGGCCAGCTCATTTCGATTGTGTCGATCATTCGAACACCTTTGTCAGTATGCGTTCAAACCGGGTGACAATTATCTGTGTTTGTTCCTCCGGATCATCGCTCAGCACATTGATCCAGTGGATGTACAGTTCATTGCCGATGATATCGACCGTGAGCGTCCCCGGTGTCAGGGTGATCGAGTTGGCAAGGAACGTGAGCGCCAGGTCGCTCCTCAGCGTTGTCCGCACGGTCACAATCCCCGGACGGATGGGAATATTGAGATGGAGCACACGGTACGCGACATCGATGTTTGCTTTGACCATGTGCAGCAGGAACACCGGGATAAAGTAAAGGAACCACCCGATCCGACGAGGATCGAATATGCGCCCTGCATTCTCGAAGTACGTGTGACCGAGGAACACCGCGCAGAGCCCCGCACACACGATTCCCGCCACGATATTCTGTACATCGGCCGACCATGTAACGGCCATCCACAAACCGAGTGCGAGTATGAAATATATGCCACGCCGCATCAGAACGACCCCAGTACCAGATGGATGTATGCGCTTCGCTCAATGAGCGCCGCGCGTGCGGGTATAATCAGATGATCGATGAACCAGGGGCAGAACAGCCCGAACCCGAGACAGCAGAGTGCGAACCCCACGAGCGCCACACGCATCGAAAGCGGCACTTCGCGGACTTTTTTGAGTTCATCGGGCAGCGCCCCGAACAGGACCATCTTCTGTACCTTGACAAAATACACGAGTGTTATGAAGCTCACGAAAACGGTGATTCCCGCAAGTGCGTACGCAGCCGCCCCGATTGTGTTCACGGCATCCACCGCGGCGAGCACGATGATGAACTTGCTGAAGAATCCTCCGAACGGAGGCACCGCCGAGATAGAGAGTGCGCCGATCGAACAGGTGGTTGCCGTGACCGGCATCCTGTTCCAGAGTCCGCCGAGTTTTTTCAGATCGCGGGTACCGGTCGCGTATTCCACGGCTCCCGAGCACAGGAACAGAAGCGATTTGAAGAACGTATGGTTCAACAGGTGCAAGAGTCCGCCCAGAAGCCCCAGCGGTGTTCCGAGCCCGAGTGCGAAGATGATGTAGCCCATCTGGCTGATGCTGCTGTATGCCAGGAGCCGCTTGAAATCCCACTGGCCGACAGCGAGCAACGCTCCGCCGACCATCGAAACCATCCCGAGGATCACCATTCCGGTGCTGAACGTGCGCCCGAAGCCGAACACGGTGAATATCAGCCGCACGAGACAGTACGCTCCGAGCACCTTGATCAGGAGCCCCGACAGCATTGCGGAGATGGGTGCAGGCGCAGAGGGATGGGCATCGGGCAGCCAGGCATGGAACGGTATGAGCGCCGCCTTGAGCCCGAATCCCATGATGAAGAGCGCCGCGATGAACCGGACCATCCCGCCGGGCACGGGGCCATCGAGGGTCCGTGCGATATCGGCGAGATTGAGTGTCCCGGTGATGCTGTACATCAGGGTGATGCCGAACAGGATGAAGCTCGACGCCACTCCACCGAGCACGATGTACTTCATTGAGGCCTCAAGCTCCTCGCTGCCGGTGCCGAATGCCACGAGAGCATACGAGGCAATCGCGGAGATTTCGAGGAACACGTACATGTTGAAGAGGTCGCCCGACGCCACCACACCGTTCATGCCCGCGATCATTATCATGAGGAGCGCGTAGTACTTCGTCTCGGACGTATAGCGCCGCATGTAGGCCATCGAGTAGACAATCACCAGCAAACTCGCCGTGGCGATAATCAGGTGGAAGAGTCCACTGAGACCATCGCTCACGAGGTTGATGCCGAATGGAGGGCTCCAGCCGCCGAGCGCGTAGACGACCGGTTCGCTGCCGATCCTGGACCATGCCATCGCCACGAGGGCCACGCCGGTCAGGAGCGCCGGATATTTCGCGGCCCGTTCGGAGGCAAGCCCCACAAGCGGGATCAGGAATCCTGCGCCGAGCGGCAGGGCGATGAGCAGCGGAATCACGTGTTGTGCATTCATCCTTTTAGTTTCCGTATCTGGAGAATGTCGAACGTTTCATACTTCTCGAACAACCTGAGCGAGAGCGAAATCAGCATCGCGGTCATCCCGAGCCCGATCACGATCGATGTCACGATCAGCGCCTGTGGCAGAGGATCGACACTGACCGCTGTCTCCGCAGCCGCCTGTCCGATCCCGGTTACAATCGGAGCGCCACCACCGTGCCGATATCCCACGAGGATGAGCATGAGGTTGGTCGCGTACTCGATCACAAGCAGGCCGATGATGATCTTCACGAGGTTCTTCTTCGCGACCACACCATAGACGCCCACCAACAGCAGAACCGTGCAGAGGATATACGGGGCCATGAGATCAACTCCCCTTCCCGTTCCGGTCGATACGGAACAGGGCAAGTGCGAGAAACGCGGTGAACAGACCGGCCCAGACCTTGATGCCGATGGCGATGTTGCTCCACATCATTCCGCCGCCGGAAAACAGGCGAAGCGGTGTCCCGCGCGGGATCATGTTCTGGAAAAATGATCCCCCCGCGAGTCCGGCAAGCGCAATTGCCAGGAATCCGAGCGCGCCGATGCTCTCCCAGGCGGTAACCGTACGCTGCTTCATGATATCCAGTGCCGCCTCCTTGCCGAATGCAAGCACGAGGAGTATGCATCCGCATGCCAGGATAACGCCGCCAGCGAAGCCACCGCCGGGTGTCAGATGCCCGTAGAGCACGATGCTTGCGCCGAACAGGATGATGAACCCGAACAGGAGACGGGTGATGGTCTTAACGATCAGTGTCATGCCCTTCATCACTGACCTTCCCTTTCTTTCTGAGGACGACAAGCACGCCCAGTATGGACGTGAAGATGACAGTCGCCTCGCCAAGTGTATCGTAGGCACGGAATTCAAGGAGCACCGCGGTGACAATATTCGCCGCCCGCGTGAGCGCGAAACCCTCTGTCAGGTACTGCCTGGATACTGTCATGAGCGGCTCGCCGAACGGCGGCATGCCCTTGTATGCGAGTGCGGCGTAGACAATGAATACTCCGGCGAACATCAGCCCGACTGAGGTCGCGAACACATCGCCGTGACGGTACCGGTGGGCGACTGTTACATCTTCGCGGACCACGATCAGCCTGAGAAGCATCACGAGTGCGATGACCTCGACGGCTACCTGGACAATGGCGAGATCGGGCGCGCCGAGCAGGAGGAACACGATCGAGAGAGCCAGCCCCATCGCGCCGATGGAGATCACGCTCGAAAGCAGATCTTTGGTTTCGAGGGCGATCACCGCTCCGATGATCAGGAACACAAGGAGTCCGTAGAGCAGTATCATGGTCACCTACCGCATGAAGAAGAACACGAGAAATCCCAATCCCACGAGCGAGAACGCAACATAGGTGGAGACGACACCATTGTGTACGGCGCGCAGGAGATTCACGATCTTGAGACCGTATGCACCGCCGAGAACATAGAGGTCATAGACCCCCTGTCCGGCATCACGGTATATGGTCTGCAAGGGATACATGGTTTCGATGCTGCGATAGAATCCGGTGCCCGGGAATCGCGCATCCTCGGTCTTGAACTGCTCGCCGCCGACGAAGATGGTGGTGCGACGACCCGAGAATACACGGTTCATGGCGTATATGATTATCCCGACCGCAAGCGCGACAAGCAGGAGCACAGTGGCGAGGGTCGGGCTCCAGATGGCAGTCGCATCGCTGATCGCTCCGGGCGCTCCGCTGAATTCGAGCCCTGCCGCCGGGCCGATGAGGTGTCGCAGCGGGAACTGGGCGAATACGCCGAACACCACGCATAGCGCGGCCAGGATAAGCATGGGTATCCCCATGGTCCAGCCAGCCGGGCTGGTGTTCGCAAGCGCATCGGGGCGTTTCCCGAGGAAGACGCTGTGGATGACCTTGATGAACGATGCGAGGGTCAACGCGCTTCCGAACATGGCGGCGATGAGGAATATCGATGGCGCACTCTCGACCGTTCCCTGATATACAAGCCACTTCGACGCAAAACCGTTGAACGGTGGGATACCCGAGATGGAGAACGCCGCCACAAGCATCGCACCGAACGTGAGCGGCATGTTCTTCGCAAGCCCTCCGAGCCGTTCGAGTTCGACTGTGCCGGTCCGTTTCTCGACCGCTCCGGCACCAAGGAACAGGCAGCATTTGTAGATTGCATTGTTCAGCATGTGGAACAGCCCGCCGACTATCCCCGCAGGCACGCCGGTACCGATGCCGAGGACCATGTAGCCCACCTGGCTCACCGCGTGGAAAGCCAATAGTTTCTTCATGTTATGCTGAACGAGCGCCAACATGACTGCGATGATGATGGTTGTGGCACCGATGGTCATGAGCAGAAGCCGGATCGTGCCGCCGATCACGAACATATCGAGTGAGATGCGGGCGAGCAGATATATCCCGAGCAGCTTGTCAATGCTTGCCGGGAGGAACGCCATGACGCTTGTCGGAGCTGTTTCCGCCGCCTTCGGTATCCATGAATGCCCCGGCATTGCGCCTGCCTTGACGAGCGCGCCGATGAGCAGGAGGATGTAGGCCGTTGCATGTAGTGGCGACCCGGTGCCCATGCCGCTGATGGCGCTGATCCGCATGGTGCCGGTCATCTGCCAGAGCAAGGCAATCCCGAGAAGCAGTGCGCAATCCGAGAATCCGATCATCACGTAGGTCTTGCCCGCAGCGTCACGGCTGTCCGCTCCGCCGATGGTGATCAGGTAGAACAGGAGCACGGTGCTGATTTCCCAGCCGACCAGGAGGATCAGCAGATTGTCGGCGAGGAGAGCCGAAGCCGCCGCACCGGATGCGAGCAGCACGAATCCGTAGTATTCCTTCAGGCGCTCTCTCCCGCGCATATACCCGATGGAGTAAAGCACGATGAGCACGGTGAAGACGGACGCCGCGAACAGGATGAATCCGCTGAGCCGGTCAACCCGGAGGTCCAGCGAGAACGAAATGTTACCGACCGTGAACCACACCCATGACGCGGTTGCCGATCCCATGCCGAACGCGCACACACCCGCGAACCATACCGCGGCCACAGCACCCGCAAGCCCTATCAGCTCTTTCAGCGCACGTGGAGCGATGAGTATCAGGAGACCCGCGGCAAACGGTATGAGTACAGGCAACGCTAACTGTGTCATCTCAGACTGCCTCGCTCGGTGACGTTATTCCTGCTTCAGAAATTTCGCTGTAAGCTCCTCGATGGGGGAGGAGCATCCCATTTCCTGTTTCACACGCTCGGTCGCCTGGCGGGAACGATCCTCCAGATCGCGGCCGGACATGATATGATCGCCCGATCCATGGTCAATCACGGTCATACGCTCAGTACAGCAGTAACACGGATCGACCGCTGCGGTGACAAGCGCGACATCGGCGATTTGCTGGCCTATGCACGTGGCCTTGAACGACGGTATGTTCATGTAGCTCGGCGCACGGATCTTGTGCCGTACCGGAACATTGCCACCATCGCTCTTCACGTAGTGGAATACCTCGCCGCGTGGTGCTTCCGCATGACCGATCCCCTCACCGGGAGGAACGTTCCGTATATTGGCATCGATCGGACCGCCGGGCAAATCGTCCATGCACTGATTGACAATCTTCACCGATTCGATCAACTCCAGCAGCCGGACCGCCGCCTTGCCGAACACATCACCGCTTTCCCATGTGCAGACATTCCAGTCAACGCGGTCATACGCACCATAGGGATCGTCGCGCCGGATATCGTCGGGAACGCCGGATGCCCTCACTGTCGGGCCGAGGGTGCCGTAGGCGATGGCGTCCTCGCGGCTCAACACGCCCACGCCTTTCGTGCGGGCATGCAGCACCGGATCGTCCAGAACAGCGCCGATAAGCATGTTGGTTTTTTCGACGACCGAGTCCATGACTTTGCGGATCCAGGGGAACTGATCGCTGTCGATATCGCGCCGGACACCGCCGGGCTTCATCATGGCGTAATGGTTCCGGTTGCCGGTCAGTTTCTCGCAGATATCGAGAATCGGCTCGCGGTATTTCCAGGCCCACATGAACAGGGTCTCGTACCCGATGAAATGACCGGCAAGCCCCACCCAGAGCAGATGACTGTGGATGCGCTCGAGTTCGCAGATGATGGTGCGGATGTATTTTGCCCGGTCGGGGACCTGCACGCCCTCGATATCCTCCACGGCGAGCACGTAGGCCATGGGATGGGATGTGGAACATATCCCGCAGATACGCTCGACGAGGAACGGCACCTGGTCCCACGTCTTGATCGTGCTCAGCTTCTCGATCCCTCGATGCATGTACCCGACACGGACATCGACATCCACCACTGTCTCGCCTTCGACGTGGAGCGTGAAGAACTCCGCTTCCTCAAGCAGTGGGTGGAACGGTCCGAGTGGGATAATGGTGCGTTTCATCAAAAGGGCTCCTTGAATTCCCGCCGGAGTGGATACACGCCCTCCGGCCAGTCATCGGCCATTAACAGCCGTCGCATGTCGGGATGTCCGGTAAACGTGACACCGAGGATATCATACAGTTCCCGCTCGATCCATATCGCCGCGGGATAGAACACCCCGATGGACTCGATTTCCGGCGATGGTTTCTTCACCAGGGTTCTTACGGTAATCAGGCGGTGCTCCGCCGGGAACATGAAATGATACAGTATCTCTATGCCGCCCCGGATGTCGGTGCCAGTCATGGTCGCAAGACGGCCGCCGTGTTCCTCGTATAGGTTGCGACATACTTTCGGGATACTCCCGGCGTCCACCGTGATGTATATCCGGCGGTCGTTGTGCTCGTAGACATCGGTCACGTTCGGCCCGAAGGTGGTGGTTATGTCTGTCACAATATCACTGGTCATCGGTCGCGGCTCCTACAATGTCGCCAGGGCTTTTACCACACCCATGATGATGGCTTCCGGCTTCGGCGGGCATCCCGGTACATATGCGATGATAGCGTCCGGGTCGATCTTTCGCACGACCTCGTCGAGAGGCCCCACGGTGTTGTAGCTGTCACGAAACATTGTCATGGTTAGCGCGCATGATCCGATCGCGAACACCACGCACGGCTTGGCAGTCTGCCGGTACAACTCCTCGAACCGGGGAAGTACCTGGCGGTTTATCGCTCCCGTGACAAGCAGGGCATCGGCATGGCGGGGCGAACCGACGAGCTTGACGCCGAACCGTTCAACATCGAATCGTGGAGTCAGCACGTCGAGAATCTCGATATCGCAGTTATTGCATGGCGAGAGGGCGACGTGGTACACCCAGGGCGATTTTTTCAGACCCCATCGGAACAGGTTCATGCGTCCTTCTCTCCTTCAGGTTCGTCGATACGCTACAATCCCATTGCGTTCAGTCCCAGCGCGACAAGCGCCAGGATCGTGACCGGTCCCCAGAAAAACTTGAATGACTGATCGATCCGCACACGTGGATTCGTGTTTCTGATCAGCACTATCAGTACGATGATCCCAACATATTTCAGCACAGCCCACAGTATCCCGAGCCCTTCAAGGCACATGCCTCCCATGAGCACGGCGACCATGAACAGTGGCATGAGGGCGAGAAGCATCATCTTCGTCAGCTTGATTATCGCGAGCGGGAGTCCCGAGTATTCCATGGTGACACCGCCCATGATTTCCTGCTCGGCCTCCGGATTGTCGAAGGGCACGAGCCCCAGTTTTGCCTGTGCCGCGAGCAGCAGGACGATAAAAGCGATGACACCCGATACGCTCCCGATATGGACACCGTCTGCCTGGCTCATGATGATGCCTCCGAGCCGCAGATCGAATCCCGACTTGTAGATGATCATGACAAGCACGATCAGGTAGGGAAGCTCGTATGCCATGAGCTGCTTCATTTCGCGCGACGCTCCCACTGCGGCCACGGGATTGCCGGATGCGCTCGCACCGAGTATCAGCGCCGCGGCCGGGACAGTGAGGAAATATACCAGTACGATGATGTCGCCGACGAATCCCCACTCCGGATTGATGAGCGCCGAACCGAGGATGAACGCGGCGATGGCGGCACCTGCGATCCCGGCGATGGGTGCAAGCAGGAACACCGTCCGACCCGCCTCCTCGGGGATGAGCGTTTCTTTCCCCATCAGCTTCAGGATATCGGCCAGGGGCTGGTACCACGGTGGTCCGATACGCGCATGGATCCGTGCGGTGACCTTGCGGTCGATCCAGCTCGTCGCCATCCCGAGGATGACGATGGCGCAGACAATCCCAACGTAGTACGTCACCTGTATGATTCCCGTTTCAACCATCGTCCTGAACCGCCTTAATGGATGTTACGGCCGTCTGATATACGTCCGATAGCCCGCCGAATGCGAGCCGAGTACCATTTCGCGTCCGTTCATGTATTTCTCGACCATTTCTTCGTACCTGAGCGCCCCGGTCGGACAGGTCGCCACGCAGGCCGGTTCCGCGCCATCGGCGACACGCTCCATGCAGAGGTTACACTTTGCCACTGCGAACGATCCGAGTTTCATGCCGCCACTGAGTGTCCCGAACGGGCACGCCAGCACGCAGCTTCTGCAGCCTGTACAGCGGGAAGGGTATCTGCGCACCGTGCCGTCGTCCTCCTTGACCATCGCATCGTTCGGGCACCCGGCGACGCACGCTGGTTCCTCGCAATGGCGACAGACGACCGGGAGCGTTCCCGCGTCTTCCACGTCGGTGCTCTGAAGCGTGAGCGACCCGTGATTGATCCGCTGGCAGGCAACCGTATGGGCCTGGCAGCCAATGCATAGGTCGAGTTGTACGATCAGTTTCTTCACGGAGTCATTTCCTCCACCATCTCCATGAACCGGCTCTTGTCGGTCAATGAACCGTCCGCATACCGTACCGTCGAGGAGCGCACGGGCCAACCGTCCCAGGGATTCTTCGCCGCAGCGAGCAGCGATGAGATATGCTCATCCGACATGCTTCCCATCTCCGGCTCGGGAACCGGTCCCGGCGGTTGGGCCTGCGATGCCATCCGTGCGACCATGCGGCGCATGATCTCACCATAGGGAAGCGCCCCTCCCGGCGGTTCGATGATCGCCGGACGCAGGGTACCCTGGTACGTGCCCTCGGACTCGCACCATAGTGCCGTCGGCAGCACGAGATCGGCCCGCCGTGTGGTCTCGTTCTCGAACGGTGCTCCCGCCACAAGGAAATCGAGCCGCTTCCCGAGCGCTTCCACGTCGCCGTCCGGCATACCGCGAAGGATATCCGCACCCAGGACGATCAGCCCGGTGCAGTCTCCCGATTTCACCGCATCGAGAATATCATTGACCGTGCCGTCAGCCGGGAATCCCGCGCATATGTCGGCGGCGTTGCCGTAGGAGGTGCAGAATCTGATGTCGGTCACACCGGGCGCGGCAGCGGCAAGTGCGGCGGCAAGCTGGGCGACAACGGGGTCCTGGGTTTCAACGACGATCACGGCGGATGTCTCTCGGAGCTTCCGTGCGACATTCATGAGTGTCCGGTCCGTGGGCGCCTTGAGGGTATTCCGCACCACTGATGTCCACGATGGCATGTCACCGTTGCCGCCTTCGACCACGGCACGCAGGAGTCCGGAGATCATGTCCCGTTCCGGGCCGCGAATGTTGATCGACGCGAACCGCGAGGTGCGGTTGTCCTCCGCCGACAGTGCCACCAGCGTATTGCCGCGGGCCGCATTCTTCGCCTTGAGCACCGGGCCTGCGATGACCGGTGAGAGTTCGAACGGATCGCCGATCGCGAGGACAGTCTCCGCCTTTTTGATGCGTTCTCCGCCATCGCCACCGGGAGCGACACCGACCGACAGCAATGCCCGCATAACGATATCGTCGCCGGTTGCGAACCGGACTGCCATGCGGCCCGCAGGCAGGCATAGCTCGGCGCATACACGGCATGTGGCCACATCCTCAAGCGAGGCGTCACCCTCGATGATCAGTCCGACCGCGCCCTTCCCGGCAAGCGGTGACAGACTGTCCGTCATTACCTGCATCGCATCGTTCCAGGAGATGGCTGTTTCGCTGTTTCGCGGCTCAATGAGACGGTGGTGATGATTCAGCAGGTCGGGGATGTAGTTTCCCTTGCTGCAGAGTGCGCCGCCGCCGACAGGATCGGACGTGTCGTACTCAAGCGAGAGCACCTCACCGCCGCGGGTGTTCAACGCGAACCCGCATCCCATGGAACACATGAGGCAGATGCCGTTATTTATATCACCCATCCGCCATCTCCATTGCTATGAACCGAATACATTCGGATAGTCCTTGATAAGCGCATAATTCATGTCCGGCCCGTCCTTGCAGAGGTAGTAGGGGCCGACATTGCACCGGCCGCATTTCCCGGTCCCGCAGCTCATGCGACGGTTCATCGAGAGATATATCTGCTCGGGAGCGTAGCCGATCTCCAGAAGCTTTTCCGTCACGAATTTCAGCATGATCTCCGGGCCGCAGGATACGACAAGGCTGTCCGCGACAGTGATGTCGGGATCACCGAGGATCGTTGTGACCACACCGACTTTCCCGGTCCAGCCAGGCGCACCCGTATCGACCGTCTCCGTGAAATTGACACCGGGAATCGCCCCCCACTGAGCATAGGAATTCCGATACACGAGGTCGTTCGGGCTTTTCGCGCCGTACTTGATCGAGACACGCTTATACTGATCGATCGTGTCAAACAGTATGTAGAGGAGCGACCTTAGCGGTGCCAGCCCGCACCCGCCGCCGATCACGAGGACCTCTTTCCCTTTGAGCTTCTCAAGCGGGTAGCCCTTGCCGAACGGTCCCCGAAGCCCGACCCGTTCACCCGGTTTGAGCTTGTGAAGCTCCTCGGTTACCGCGCCCATCCTGAGGATCGTGAAATCGAGTTGCTCGGGTTTGTTCGGCGAGGATGAGGGCGTGAACGGCGCCTCACCCACTCCGGGCATGGTCAGCTGCATGAACTGGCCGGACACAAACGGGATCACTCGCTCGGGAGTCACCACAAGTGTCCTGATCGTCGCGGTCTCATCAATGACCTCGTCCACGATGGCGCTGACGGGTAGATATGGATTGCTGGATTCGCTCATCTCTTTCGCTACACTCCGATATTCAGTTCATCTATTTTTTTCAGAACGCTCCGCATATCGATGCGCCCCATGCAGCCCTCGATGCACCTGCCACATCCGGTGCATGCCTCGAATCCGAAATTCTTCGGGTAATACTCCAGCTTGTGGAGGTACCGGTGCCTGAACCGCTCCATGATCCCGAGCCGTGGCGTACTGCCGCCGGCCATCCGGGAAAAGCCCGCATATATACAGGCATCCCATTCCTTTATGCGCTCGAAACCGTCACCCGCGCCCTGCTGATCGTACAGGAGGAAGCAGTGGCATGTCGGGCAGGCGAACAGGCACGCCCCGCAGCCGACGCACGTTTCGACATGATCGTACCAATCATCGCTTTCGCGCTGGAGTTCCAGTATCTCGCGGCGTTCTCTGTCAAGTTCATACTCGCTGTTCTGCTCACGTACACTGCGTGCCGTTTTCTCCCTGTCGCTGTCCCGCTGTCTCAGTATATCACCGGTTGCGGGCGCGAACAGGGCTGCGTTGTCGGCCATGATCCGTTCCCCGGTCTCCGAGCCAGCCTCGACCAGATAGTATCCCTCTCCGGGCGAGAGCGACAGATCGAAACCCTCGCGAGGTGCGGGGCCATGGCCTGCCAGTGTGCAGAAACAGGTGTCACGGGGAACCGTGCAGTCAATGCCCACAAGGACCATTGAATCCAGCGCGGACTGATAGAACACATCGGTGAAATCATCCTGGAGGAACACAGCATTCAAGGACTTCAATGCCTCAATATCGCATGCCGCGGCGCCGACGACAAAGAACGTGCCGACTGAAAGCAGCGCATCGAGATCCTGACCGTCGGGGTATTCCGCCACCTTCATCCGGCCCCGGAACAGGAAGGTCTTCAGGGATTCGAGCGAGCGGTACTCCGGAACGGCGAACGGCTGATCACCGGACCGGACTTCATACCGATACCGTCGATCCCCACGGTAATTTTCTCCCTCGCGGGGGACATAGACCGGTCCCTCTTTCGAGAACGCATCCATCAGTTCCTCGAACCGCTCAGTGGAGATTTTCCGCACCGTGTCGTCCCTGCTCATGTCATAGTTTCCTGATTACTGGTTTCAACAGGTTTCAGCGGTTGTTTCTTCGGCAGCGTGACCGTGAACGTGGTCCCGATATCGACCGTGCTCACAACACTGATTTCGCCGTTGTGGGCATCCACGATCTTCTTCACGATGGCCAGTCCGAGACCAGTGCCGGTATCGCGGTACTTCTGGTTCGCGCCCGCACTGTTCCTGCGCACCCGGTAGAATTCGTCGAAAATGAAGGGAATGCATTCCTCTGGGATGCCCATGCCGGTATCCTGAATACACACGTTCAGCGATCCGTTCATGTCAGTCACCGTGGAGGTAATCCTTCCGCCCGGCAGATTGTATTTGATCGCGTTCGAGTAGAGATTCATGAACAGGTGGATGAGCAGTTCGTGGTTCCCCATGAACGCCGGGACCGCCGCCGGTACGGTGAACACGATGTCGATATTCTTCTCTTCCGCCTGGATACGAACAAGATCGATGGCCTCCTCAAGAACACGGTCGATGGAGCACTCTTTCGGCTCTTTCAGGGAAAGCGTATCCTGGATACGTGCCATGCTGAGCCATTCATTCACCATCGACAACAACCACATGACGCGACGTTTGCACTTGCTCAGGATCTCCCGCTGGGTCTCCTGAATTTCGCCGGCGATCCCTTCCAGAAGCACCTCGAAATATTGTTCGACGGCGACGAGTGGGCTGCGCAATTCATGGGTTATAATGGTCACGAAGTTTTCCTTGATTCGGTTTTTTTCTTCTTCCAGTTTCTTCGTCTTGACAAGCAGTTTCCGTTTTTCGAGCGCCCTGTTCACGATGAATCGCAGCTCGTCGGGCGTGAATGGTTTCGGAAGGAAATCCGACGCTCCGTATTTCATGGCCTCGACAGCGGTCTCGATCGTTGCATACCCGGTGATCACAACGGTGACGATGGTTGGGTCGATTACCGATATCTCCTGGAGAACGGTTATGCCGCTCCGCCGGGGCAGCTTGAGATCGAGTAGTACTGCATCCGGCCGTTGATCCCGAAGTATCGCCAGCCCCTCACTCCCGGTATACGAGCACAATACCCTGTGCCCCTCGCGTTCAAGCGTCTGCGTACAGGAATCATGCATTGTATCTTCATCATCAATAACCAGGATGGTCCGGCCCGTTTTTTGTATCTGTTCATCCACCGAGTACTCAATTGTCATACAGATATCCGGACATGAACATCGTTGCCCGCGTCCCGAAGGACCGGGTGGACCCGAAACACCGTACGCATGTGAATCGTCGGTGACAGTGATCCGGGCGTATATGTCGGTTCGATGTGTTTGACACAGCCATGTGTGCTCGCTGTACTGTAAGTGCAAAACCAATGCCGAAATCACTGCCATTAGTGCCATGTCATTATAATATAACGTGATGCGGTGATACTTTCCGGTCTCTGCCTGCGCGAAGAACGTGAGGAGGGTGCGGGGAAACGCCCCGGTTGTGGGGAATTATGCCCCGGTTTTACTGGAGAGGATGGTTCGCGAGTGATGATGTCCGGTCGGTAGTGGGTGCTGCAGGATGGGTGCGGCAGGTTGGGTGCTCAATCGTCGGAGCCGGTGTCGTGGATATGGTATTTCTGGAGCTTGTGGCGAAGTGTTTTCCTATCAATGCCCAGAACTTTCGCCGTCTGGGATTTGTTATACCTACATTCCACGAAAATCTTCCCGATGTGCTCCCGCTCTATCGACAACAGGTCGGAATGTGCGGTATCGACTGGCGCCGGCAGATCAAATTCCGCCGGACAGTGCTCGAACGCAAAGGGATCAGCATCCTTTTCATCACACAGGTGGAATGTCCGTTCGACCGTGTTCAGCAGCTCCCGCACATTCCCGGGCCAGTGAAAGTCCATCATGCGTTTCATCGCTTCGGGCGCGATTCGGCATGGATACTGTTTGCCGGTCGTTTGCCGAAGCCGGGCAAGGAAATAATCGGTCAGGACCGGGATGTCATCGATGCGTTCTCTGAGCGGAGGCATGTGGATTGAGATGACATTCAGCCGGTAGAACAAATCCTTTCGGAAGAGGCCGCCTCCGATCTCTTCCACGATGTTCTGGTTTGTTGCCGCGATAACCCGAACGTTGATGTTGATGCAGTGCGAACTGCCGACACGGGAGAATTCCTGTTCCTGGAGGATTCGCAGCAGCTTTCCCTGTACCCGGTGTGTCATGTTGGTGATTTCATCGAAAAACACCGTGCCCTGATCAGCCATTTCGAATCTGCCTATACGGTCGGTATAGGCGCCGGTGAACGCTCCCTTGACATGTCCGAACAGCTCACTTTCCACCAGAGTATCAACGATTCCGCCCGAATCAATACTGATGAAGTTCTTGTTTCTTCTCCGGCTGCAGTGATGAAGCATGTGTGCGGCGAGTTCCTTGCCCGTGCCCGTTTCGCCGGTGATGAGAACGGAACAGTCGGACATTCCGGCCTTCCTGATAAACTGTTTCAGCTCACGGATAATCGTGCTCTCCCCGACAATCGTATCAACGCCGCCGGAAACGGTCGATGCCTCCTCAAGCGTGGGCTTCCTGTTCCCGCTGCGCCGAAGACGAAACGCCTGGGTGACCACCGAACGGAGTATACCGGGAGTAAAGGGCTTGGGAATATAGTCGAATGCGCCGTGCCGCATCATTTCGACAGCGCCCTCAACCGTTGGATACGCCGTGATGACAATGACGGGCACGTCCTGTTTTTTTTCCCTGAGCAATTCGAGAATTTCACGTCCCCCCATGTCCGGCAGTTTCATGTCAAGGATCACCACATCGAATGCTTGATCGCTGAATGCGGCGATGCCCTGGGTTCCGGTCTCAGTCATCCACACTTCGCACCCGTTCCGCGAGAGTATCTGGTAATAGGAGTCCCGGATCACCGGCTCATCATCGATGACCAGTATGTGATAGGGCTCGCTCATGAATTGTGGCCTCCGCAGGGAAGCACGACGGTCATTACCGCTCCGGTCCCGCAATTTGAAGCCTCAATGCTTCCATGGTGCCGTTTGACGATACCGTAACTGACCGACAACCCGAGACCGGTGCCGTGCCCTTTCCCCTTCGTCGTGAAGAACGGATCGAATATCTTGTCGATACAGTCCTCGGGAATTCCCGGCCCGCTGTCCTCGAAGAGAATCTCCACTTGGTTGCGTACGCCATCAACCTCTTTCGTGCGGGTGCATATCCTTAGATTGCCCCCATCATCCATCACATCAAGGGCATTGCGCACGATGTTTTCGAACACCTCCTGGATCTGGGAGGCATCCGCCTGTACCATCGGCAGTGAATCATCGAACGCCCGCACCACATTCGCTCCTTCGAACGCGGGATCATTCTTCATGTTGTTCAGCGCCTCCTGCAGAATCGAGTTGACAGACACCGCCGAGAGAACCGGTTCATTCTGGCGCGCATAATTGAGGAGACCGAGAACGATCTGCCTGCAGCGTTCGGATTCTTTCACGATTTTCCGGATGTTCTGATATCGGGGGTCCTCGGGATCGGTATCTTCGAGGAGGAGGTGGGCATACACCATGATACCGCCCAGCGGATTGTTGATCTCATGCGCGACACCGGCGGCGAGTTCACCGAGTGTGGTAAGCCGTTCATGCTCGACCAGCCGGGATGTCATGTCTCTGCATCGCATTTCATTGTCACGCTGGAGCACCAACAGGTTACGCACGCTGTCGGGAAGCGCACTATACGTGTCATGGATCAGTTCGGCGTCATAGGAGGTATCGGTCCACTCAAGCTGCCGCCGGGCCTCGGTCACCGAATAGTCAATACCCTGAATGAGATTTTGGGCAATGATTTTCGCCGCCGCAAACGAGAGAGAACACACGGCTACAAATACCACAATGCATAGCACTATTGTGGATACCGGGGGAAGCGGCAGGAGGAGTACAACAGCGGTGCATCCCATGCCGAAAAGTCCGATACTCGCGACAATCGGAACGGCAATACGTCTCATCTCATGCTCCCGGTAAGGGAAGAGAGGAGTCGTGGCGAGCTTGCAGCGAATCAGCCACATCAATCCGAATGTATGTGTATACTAATATGGAGATGGGTATTGTGCAAGAACTTCGTGTGTTTTGTGTAGAATGATTTTGGAAACTGTCAATCTGTGATTGTTTGAAGTTGAAGGAATAACTCATTGATTGACGCTGATGAATGTACTAGTTTGAATTTGATTGCGGAAGTAATCGAAGTGTATAACCACCATGATTTTACTATGAGGACAGAGATCACGGCATTATTCCGTGACCGTGGCAATAATGTTATCGGCCTCCCGGTTCACCCACGCCCTGACTCCTTGTCTCGTGGAGATGCATCCCGCTATCGGCACGTTATGAAAGGACATCAATATGCGAAAGTTCTTTTCCTTCGGACTTGTGGGCTTCGTTTTACTGATGTGCGCATTGCCGGTGACGGCTGCCGACAATCAACCGGTTGTGGATGCCATCTCCCGGGGGTGCCTGTTTGCCTATTACCCCACGGACGGTGTCATCTATTTAACGATCGATTTCAGCCGCGACCGTCTCTTCATGGCCGGTGCGGATCAGGTGTCGGTGGCGCCGGTGTTCTCACCCTCACCCATCCCGGATAACGCCAATGACGGTGTTGATGAGGCGGTGACACTCGGAAAACGCTGCACCGTGGTGGACATTCTTCTCACCGACACGGCAACCGGAAAACCCCTGCTCGCGACCTCCATCGACGTGCGGAACGGAATGGCAGACGACCTGCGTCTCGTGGGTCTCGACCTGGCGGGCGAGTATGAGGTGAGCTATACGCTTCACGGTCTCCCGGAGCCGGTTACAGTCAGGAAACCGCTGCTGAGGCAGGTCTTTGCATGGGAGGGCAACACTCTCGGGGTCACTGACGAGATATACCCGCCGTTCGAACCGGTGACAGTCCGTGGCAACGATGTCTCGGTGGTGCTTCGCCATCACACCATGAACGGATTCGGGCTGTGGGACACAGTCGAGACAATGGGACACGACATCCTCGACGCGCCCATGACCATCCGGTTCACAACTCCCGACGGCGAGGGACACTGGACGAACCTGACGTCAGCTCCCGACCGTGCGGCCAGCACTCCGCAGCAGGCGGTGTTCAATGCGACCGCGGCAAGCGATCAAGTGACGGTTCGTACCCGCTCGAGTATTGAGATGGATGGGTGTATGAAGGTGGAGATGACCCTTCTTCCGGGGGCTCGACCGACCGGGATCACAGGGCTCTGGATCGACATCCCACTGAAGGATTCGGAGGTGCCGTTATTCCATGAGGTCAGCGACTACATGCGGAAGAACTTCTCGGGATTCACTCCCACGGGAGAGGGCGTGATCTGGGATGCCACGAAGTCGCGACGCACCGCGGAATGGCTGAATCCATTCACATCCTACATCTGGCTGGGCGCCGAGGAGCGGGGATTGTGCTGGTTTGCCGAGAATGACCGCGGCTGGATCACCCGGAAGGGAGATGGTGCGACGCCACTACAGGAAATCGTCCGCGAGGGAGACCGTGTAACACTCCGCGTACACATCGTGAACATGCCGGTGACCATCGATGCGCCTCATGAACTGGTGTTCGGACTCCAGGCCTCTCCGACCAAGCCCATGCCGGAGGGCTGGCGCGCCAACACCACGACTATGCCCGGCGGGTCCGGTCCGGTCAACCCCTGGGGTGGCCTGCACTGCGGCTACAAGGGGCCCTATCACGGCGACTGGCGGATCGTGGACAAGATCGTGGAGGCCCAGAAGACCGGCACGTTCGACGAGGAGTGGTTCCGTGCCTATGAAACCGAGCACAATCCACCTCCCGCATATGGAAGCTGGGACTGGTATGAAAGCGTGAAACATTTCTCGACCATGCGGCACCGCCCGGCAATGACCTACCAGGAGGAGATGATCCAGTCAGTTCTCCAACCGGAGTGGGTGACATTCCAGGACCAGTGGCGGAATGCCGGCACCCTCGGCACCGAGATGAGTCTCTACAATCAACGGGAGTGGTTCACCGAGGATATATTCCGCGAGGAGGATACGGGAGGGCGCTGGAGCAATCCAAGCATGTACATCAACCATGACGCCTCTTACCGCGACTACGGGTGTTGGTACGCCAACGAATGGTTCAAGCGCGGTGTCAGCGCCTATTGGGACAACACCTTCCCCAAGTACACCTTCAACACCCGGAACTCCGAGGCCTATATCGCATCCGATGGCCGCATCCAGCCTGCGATGGTCTACTGGAACGAACGGAAGTACATGGTCCGGGTGTGGAACCTGCTCAACCAATGGCGGCGGAACCAGCCCGATCACCTTGAGTGGAGCCACCACATGACCAATGCCCTCATCCTGCCGCTGAACGGCTGGGCCACGGTCATCCTCGACTACGAGCTTACGGCAGAGGCGCCGTTCACACCCGAATGGCACCGGACCGAGGCGACAGGGCGGCAGGTCGGGGCCTACGCGTACTGGCTCTACACTCCCACCGGCCGCGACAACGAGCGCATGAAGACGCTGCTTGAGTCGGACGAGAACGCAAACGACCGTCCTGACTGGGGTATGAAAATGGTGCATGAGGCCCTGCGTTCGGGCTACACTGGCGGCAGCGCCCTCAGAAAAGGCGGCCGTGTCCGCTCACCTGAACTGGAGCGGATAATCCTCGACTTCGGCTACCAGGACCCGGACACCGATGTCCACAACTATTGGGACGGACTTCCGGCCCTGTCGGTCGACAACGACGATGTCAAGTGGGTCGTGCTCGCCCGCCCGGATGAGCAGTCTCTCCTGTTAGTGCTCCAGAGCTGGCGATGGGAGGACACCGCGGCGCTGGTCACGATTGATCCCGCGGCGCTGGGCTTCGCTCCGGGTGTATCGGTGACTGATGTCGAGACCGGTGAGTCGCTGTCTGTTCGGGACGGTGTCATTGCGGTGCCACTGCCCGGTCCCTACGGGACACGGCTGGTGGTGGTGAGGTAGTACCGGGGAAACCGTGCACCTCGGACCCCTCTCTCACCTCGCAGCCCGGTGAATCGCAGCCGCGCCGAACATCATAGGCTCATAACTCACATCGGAGAAGCCGGCATCACCGAGAATTTCCGATAGCGTTTCGGCGTCGTAGAACCGTGGGATGGTGTGAGATAGATACGCATACCCGGCTTTCGAACCGGAAATGGCAGACCCGATGGGTTTGATCGCGGTACGTACGTAGAGATGGAAAAGCTGCCGAATAAGCCCCGAGGTCGGCTGGCTGGTTTCAAGATTGATGAACCGTCCCCCCGGTTTCAACACGCGGCGGAACTCGCGGAAACAGGCGGTCAGTTTCTCACGGCTCGTATCGATGTTCCGGGTGGCGAAGGAGATGGTGATGAGATCGAAAGACCCGTCGGCGAACGGAAGCGACACGGCATCCGACTGAACACAGGATATACCAACCGCGCCCGGTTCCCCGGAAAGCTCATGAAGCATGTGCAGGGAAATATCCGCCGCGACTACTGTCGTTTCCCTGCCGCCGAGACGTTTCAAATTTACTGCCATCTCACCGGTTCCGCTGCACACATCGAGCCACGTCGAACCTCCCTCTTTCGCCGCCACTTTCGCTCCCTTGCGACGCCACAGGATGTCCATCCCGAAAGTCAGCACGTGATTGACAAGCTCGTATGTCCCCGAAACCTCAGAGTAAATTAACTGAATATTATTCACTGTTCCCCTGACTTATGCATGTATACGATAATACGGTACCAGCCGTGGAAATGAACTGCCACCTGCACGCCGCAAGGTATCAACATATAATCCCACGAATCCTCGATCCATTGCTCTTCGCGGCTCTCCGCATTCGCTTTGTGTCCCCCGGAGGAGCAAGGGACGGCATGACAGTAAGGGGGATACGTTAACTTCTCTTTTCGATCTGTTTGATCAAATCATTGAAAATAAATTCGTGGAACGGCAGAACGACATACCAGTATATCTTCCCGATTATGGTCTGCGTGTCATAGTAGGGAGTTACGGAAAGCTCTCTCAATCCGTTCTCTTCCCGTATTTTAAATTCCAGCCATGCCTTGCCGGATAATAGCATCTCGGCACGAAGAAGCAGACGTTCATTCGGCCTGATATCCTCCACACGCCAGAATCCGATAACATCATTGACATTCAGCGAACTCTGGTTTCTTCTCCCGCGTGATGTCCCGACACCGAAGAAAATACGGTCCATAAGCCCGCGTAAATACCACATCCAGTTATTTGAAAACCACCCCTCATTGCCGCCAACTTTGCAGATTGAACGAAACAGCGAGGAGGCTTCCTTTGTCGTTTTCAGAGAATACATAGTCGTGTAAAGAGGCGAGTCCTCGAGTTCATGAAGTTTAATGGCCAGCTCATGAGCGGGCGGATAGGCATTTGACCACCGTGTGTATATTCTATCCTGTTCATCTCGATTCATCGCATAAATAATGGCTTCCTCGAAAGAGATTCTATTAAATGGCAGAATATAGGATATATCATTGTTCTGGCAGACAACATCATTTTTCATCCCCTCCATCAAACATCGGGTAATCGGTGCCGGTACAGGAGTTATGAGGCTGGCCACATACGAGTAGAAACCCATATATGAAAACGGAACGTGGATGAACAGTCTCTTCAACTTGTGTAATTCTGCAACCTTCTCTAGCATTTCCTGATATGTCAGAATATCTGTTCCGCCAATATCATAGGACTTACCGGAAAGCTCCTTGTTTTCCAGAGCGCCCACCAGATACTTGACCACATCTCTTACGGAAATCGGCTGACATTTTGTAGATGCCCACCACGGAATAATAATCACGGGAAGAACTCTTACCATATGCTTGATTATTTCATACGAGGAACTACCGGCACCAATGATGATGGCCGCCCGAAGGATAGTGACCGGAACACTCCCTTTTTCCAACTCTTCTCCAACTTTGAGCCTGCTGCGCAAATGAGGTGAAAGTTCTGTTCGCGCATCACCGAGTCCCCCGAGATAAATTATCCGCTTCACGCCTTGTTCTTCTGCTGCTTTTCTGAAGTTAGCCGCACCTGTTTGTTCGGAATCAGCAAAGTTTTTCGGGCCCATCAGTAATGAATGCATTAAATAATACGCGGTATCAATGCCCTCCATTGCCCGTTTCAGGCTTTCAATGTCAAGAGAATCACCTACGACAACTTCTGCTCCGGACCAGATATCCTCATACTGCGGTGAAGCAGCTCGAACCATTATTCTGACCTGATAACCACGTACCATTAACTCGGGAACAAGCCGTCCCCCGATATATCCCGATGCACCGGTTACCAGAACAGTCCCGATGGAAGGATCCGGCAGGGTCGGCAGATCATGGGAGTAGTAACTCTCATTTTTCCATGGTGGTGTGGGCGTACCGTTTTTCATTGGATTGGACACTTCATTCCTCGTATGAATCGGTTCGTATGTCCCAGTTTCTTCTGTCCGAGGCTTTTATTCTGCTCAGCTTGGTATTTATTTCCCTGATCCGTGATGACATCTTATCCACTATTCGAAATGCCATAACAGGATCTTCCTGAATCCGGCGGAGCAGGGTTTTCTTGTCAATGGTCAGCACACAAACCTCGCCTTTTGCACGAACTGTTGCCGATCGCAACTCACGTTCAAACAGTGCCATCTCACCGAAAAAATCTTTTTCTCCGAGTTCAGCCAGTAAGACTTCTTTTTCATCTTTATTCTGCAGAATATCGACCGTTCCGGAAAGAATGACATACATACAATCTCCGGCCTCACCCTGGCTGACAATTGTATCCCCATCTTTGTATATTTTCCCCAGCGTGTTTTCTCCCATCCGGGCAGTCTGAATCTTCTTTTGGCTTCTTCTCGAAAAAAGCCCGGTTACGGTTTCGACTACAAGATTGGCCAGGAATGCGGGTCTTAACGAACGTTGCAAAATACTCATATAGGAGTCGCTCCCGGTAAAAGTATCCCATAACACCAGACTCATCAGCCGATTAACATTCTTCTTGTGCTGCTCACTTACAACCATACGCAAAATTCCCCGTTTCGCAAAACTCAGTTTCTGTACAATCCGGGTAGCCAGGAAAATTGCGCTGCCGATCAGGTTGTCTCTTGTGATGGATTTGCATGCGGGCCAGTAATGCGCCTCAAAATCTCCGGATGAAATCCCGTGATGAATTGCCGTGGAGGCTGCGGTTCTGGAGGTAAAATATGCTGCGCCGATTCCATTTTTATATAATTTGCTTGTGGCACAGTCGCCGATCAGAACGACTCTGTCCGCAAACGGCTTGTGGGCGCTTTTAATGTTGATCTTCGGGTAACACTGGCATGAGATAGACTCAGGCAGGGTCACACCCGGAGGAAAGCACTGTTTCACCTCAGGCGCATTCAAAAACGAGTTCACGAGCTCCTTGTCAATCCCCCTGCCCAGCAGAGCCAGAGTTACAAATTCACCTTTCGGAATCAGCGCCGCAAAATCAAGGCGGGGGATGTTTAACAGGAACACATGCATCGAAGAGCCGAAATACTGCTTTACGTGTTCCTCTCCCAGATGAAATTCACAAATATGCGTTTTGGTCGTGTCTGGCGCACGGTATCCGAGTTCCATTTCCTGGAAAATATTCAGGGAGGAATTCAAGAGGCCGACACTGCCTGCAATAAGATCGTACCTTTCGGACTCACCTGCTTTTGTCGATACTACCGGAAACCCAGAATCAAGCCGGATGCGCGAAACTTTGTCCGCAATGTGTGTAGCACCCTTTTCTTTCGCAAGCTCAAGCAAGAATGTGTCAAAGCTGTCCCATTTATTATTCTCCGCCCCCAGCGGACCTGCGCCACGGTATACGGCAGCAATCCTTTTTTCCTGAAGGGGTGTTTCGATTTTTGCGCTTCCGACTTCCATATGGAGGATATAAGAATCAAGACTGCCCCTGAGAACTTGCGGCGGGATGATAATACCTTCCGATGACAGAATCTGCACAAGGGACTCGGAAATTATGCCGCCGCAGTGGTTACACCCGACCGGGCCGACTCTCGAGAAATCTTTCGGCTCATAAATATCGACAGAACACGTCAATCCGGTCCTGTGTGCCTGATCGAGCAGGAAATAGCTGAATAAACTACCTGCCGGGCCGCCGCCGATAACAGCTATTCGGGACCCATTTTCGAGTTTAAGTGGTTGCGAACGATTTTCACTCATGTATTAACTCCCTCAAATACTATGGTTCCAAACCGCGAATGGTTTTATTTACGTTTTCATGGAGCGGTGCGGGGAAGTACTGTTATGCGCGCCCCGTTTTTGCGCCAGGTTCCCCTGTCATCAGCGGCCAGATGTCCTTCCCGTCAATATAACGGTCACGGGGTATTTCCGCGCCCGAAAGTTCTGCACGCGTTGGCAGGAAATCAATTGTTCCGCTGACCGCCGGGTATGGGCGGTTTCGTGGATTGCCATGGATTTCCGTACTTTTCCCCTCATCACGGTGCCCACAAGACGTATCTCCAACAATATTATGCGGTGTTCGCAGTCGTTTCCCCATGCATGTGCCGGGGCTCTCGCATCATGTACCACAGTCCCCACGCACCCCAGGCCGTGATCAGAATCAACACGATCCAGTACGGCAACTCACTGGTGATGTTCCATCCGGCGGCGTCACGGGCATCGACAAGCGCTGCAAGCGACACGACGGGCCAATACACGGTGATCCCCAGCGCTGCCGCGAGTGCAATTCGGCCCCACTGTCTGCCGCGAAAGTGACCGATCAATCCGGCTGCCAGGATGGGGATGTATGTCAGGAGGTCACCCAGTGCGAAACCGTACCAGAACGCCGCGCCGACTTCCGTGATCATCTCGACCGGCTCCTGTGTGCCCATCGCCACCCCCAGTTCGTATCCGAATGCGGAGATGCCCTGTGCGTAGATCAGGTAGATCAGCAGAAACCATCCGAAGCCATGCAATACCCAGAATGCAACACTGCGCGTGCCAGTCGTGGCCATGTCAGTCCTCCCAGCTTGACCCGTTTCATTCATTGCACCACCCCGAGAATCATCATCCCGCATCCGAGGTGCAGGTTCTCTCCGGGCTTGTCAGGAGCCCACCAGCGCAGATACAGATTCGCATGGTCCCACCTGATGCGGCGGACGGTCACTACCGCGTCTCCGGTTCATAATCGGGATTTGCGGTCGGCATCTGGGCGTTCACCGCCAGGCGCCATTCCGCAAGCCGCGTGTGAAGTTCGGCGACTCGGCCGGGATCTTGTTCCGCCAGATCGGTGGTTTCGCCGATGTCATCGTGGAGATTGTAGAGTTCCAGACGGCCATCCTCAAAAAATTCGATCAGCTTCCAGTCGCCCATCCGCAGTGCGCTGAACGGAGTCGCGCCGCCGCCGTGGTAATGCGGGTAATGCCAGAAAAGCGTATCGCGATCGAGCGTATCCGATGCACCGGTCAGGATCGGTGCGATGTTCACGCCGTCGCACACATGTCCGGGTGGGACCGCCGAGCCGGTGACATCGAGGATGGTCGGATAGTAATCAATGGTGCTGACCGGCTCGTTCGAGGTGCTTCCCGGCTGGACAACTTCCGGCCACCGCACGATTGCGGGTACCCTGACGCCGCCCTCGTAGGAGGATCCCTTGCCTGCCCGGAGAGACAGATTGGTGGTGACCGGCCCCCATTTTCCGCCGCCCTGCGCCAGCCCGCCGTTGTCGCTGGTGAGGATCACCACGGTATCCTCGGCCAGCCCGAGATCGTCAAGCGTCTCAAGGACCCGTCCCACGTTCTCGTCCAGACTGTGGACCATGGCGGCGTAGACCGGATGGTGCTGGGGATTGTCGGGATCGGATTTCCGCTCGTAGTATTCCACGAGTTCCTGCTTGCCCATCAGGGGGGTGTGCACGGTGTAATAGGCGAGGTGCATGAAGAACGGCCGGTCGGAATTATCCGTGATGAACTCGATGGCCTCGGAGGTCAGACGGTCTGTCAGAAACTCGCCATCTTCGCCGTCCTCGAGCCCCGGCACGTCCGACCAGGGATAGCGTTCACTCTTGTAGGGATGGAAGTAGGAACCCGGTTGCCCCGCGCTGTGCCCGGCGACATTCACATCGAAGTCCTGATGCTCGGGGAAACATGCTTCGTCACCGAGATGCCATTTCCCGATATGCGCAGTGGCATACCCCGCGTCCTTCATGGCCTCGGCGATGGTGATCTCTTCGGGGGCGAGCCGTTTGGTCCAGTCGGGTATCCGGAGCTTCGCTTTCGGGCACTCGTGACCCGCGATCCAGTCCGTGAGATGCAGACGCGCCGGATACTGGCCGGTCATGACGCTCGCGCGGGTCGGAGAACAGACCGGACAGGCGGCATAGGCATCGGTGAATCGCATGCCCTGTGCGGCAAGGCGGTCGATGTTGGGTGTTTCGTAGAAATCGCTGCCGTAGCAGGCAAGATCGGTCCAGCCCATATCGTCCACAAGTATGAACAGGACATTCAGCTTGCGTCCCGGCATACCGCATCCGGCACCGCCCATGCCAAGTGCCGCTGCAGCCGCGCCTGTCCTCAGGAATGTCCTTCGCTTCATACTGCTCCTCCTTATGGGAACCACGATACTCCCTGACTGTCCATAGTTCGGTCTGACCGAAAGCGGTGCGCCTCGGATCAGAGAATCCCGATCATATATATAATAAAGATTATTTCATGCTGAAAACAGTTGGATTTGACCTGCGATCTCAATCCGTGCGAACGAGGTACAGTGCATTGTCGATCCGTCACAATTGAGCGGGAATTGACCGGCATGGTCCGGATGAAGTTCCAGAGTGTCGGTAATGCGGAAGGTTTCGAATCCCCAGCGCGCCGGATCATCCATTATTGAGGCGTCAAACGCGTGCTTCAGCTGCCGAAACAGCGTAAAAAACCCGATATCCCTGAACGCACACAGATAAAACCGGCCCGATCCCAGCGGCTCTGAGCGGGCAAACGGCATGTCCGGCCCCAGATCACCGTTCATCAGTATCATGGCCTGAAAAACTCCCCTGGTGGCTTCGGTGCCATCGACCTTGATTGTCCAGTCGGTTTTCTTTCCTCTGATGTAGCGTGGAATCCGTGCGAGAACAGCCAGAGTGGTCCCCACTAAAAATGGCCCTTTATCGCCGAACAACTGTCCGAGCAGACCTTTATAGTACTTCATAAAACGGTTTTCGGTAAAGTGGGGGATTTCACCGAACAGCTCCGCGCCGCCATAGCCGATAAAATGACGGTCCGGGGTATCGTCCGCGCCGCTTGCGGCAAGGAGAACATCGCAGGGGACAACCGTATCAGTACGGATGGCATGCACGAACACATCGATGGCGGCTTCTATTTCGTCGGGCATACCGAGTGTTTTTCCGATGAGATCAGCGGACCCCTTCCGAAGAAATCCCAGCCGCAGGCCTGACAGATCGACACCCGCGTCATAACAGCCCTCCAGGATGCTGGCGAATGTCCCCGAACCACCCGCGGAAATAACAATACGGCTCCCCGAGGTGAGCAATTCCGATGCTTTTTCTCTGGCGGCTTGATGGCTGTCAACCTCGTACAGCGAGACATCGTCCTCACCATGACTGTTGAACAGAGGGATAATCCGCCCGACCTTGCTCCAATCCTTTATTGAGCCTGAAATTGATGTGGCGATTACATCGATATGATGGCTCATGGTCATGCCTCCCGTGATACAGTCGCGGAGATGAATTCTCGTGCCAGCGCGGCGACCTCTTCGCGAGATTTTTCGCCGTCGATAATCAGCACGGGGATATTCAGTGTGCGCCGGATAATATCACATACCACCAGATATGCCTCACGGAGTTCCGTCAATTTCTCTCTGTTCTCGTGTACCTGTTTCAGCTCACCACGGCTGTCGATCCGTTCGCAGGCGGTTTCGGATGTGACATCGATAAACACGACAATGTCGGGAAGAACCATCGTGTTCAGCCGTAAATATCTGAGATATACCAGTTCGGGGAATTGCCGGTAAATCCCATCATTTCGCGGAATATCAGTCGTGTCACCCGTCAGTATGGAAATCGCCTTCGAACACATCTCGTCATTGAAGGATTCCTTATTATACAGGGCGGCCCAGGCAATCATATTCAACAATGGCGAACCGTCCAGCACAATATAGTCGGACACATACCAGCGGATCAGCTCGTGATGGAGATGGTTTCTCAGCATGAGTTCCGCAAGTTTCGGTATTTTGTACAGCTTCAATGATTGAGCTTTCTTGGCGTAACTGCTGATGGTATGACGGATAGTATCAGTGACAAACGGCTGCAGGTCAGTCAGTTCGCCCTGCTCATACAATTCGAGATCGTCGCTGACACGGGACACGGGGGATGTGCCGGAAAATTCCTGCGCGATCATCCTTGATGTCGTGCTTTTACCGGAGCCGTCGATACCGAGAAACGCAATCGAACGGCTTCGGCGGTCCCGTTTCGTATATCGCTTTTGTTTTCGTGCGGATTCGGAGAGCGACAACGTGATCAGCACCTGTTCCAGATTCCGCGTAATATCGCGATGTTCCCCGCTGTATAATTGCGGCGGACCTATGGTGACATAGTTCCAGAACGGCAGTGGAAGCGCACTTGACCGCGGAAGGGCCCGTTCCGTACCAGAGAGGAAAACAGGGACAATCGGGACATTCGGATACTCCGAAACAAGCCGTCCGATCCCACCCTTGAAATGCTGCATTTCACCCGGATTCCCCCTGGTACCTTCCGGGAAAATGATGATGTTATGCCTGTTTTTGACCATGATCTTGAGTTCTTCGAGGCGATCATTTGTCCGGGAAAACTCACCTCTGGCAATGAATATCGGACTGAAGAGAAACGACACGACATTGAGAAGGGTCCGTGACCGTGAAAAATAGCTTTTTGCGGCAACGGCATGGGTGCGGCATATGTCGCGAATCGGTATCAGCCCGAAAAGCACGAAGATATCGAGGTGACTGTTATGGTTGGCGATGATAATATAGTGATCGAGCTGATCGAGGTTTTCTTTCCCGATTACGGTAACGCCTGAAAACAGTTTTATCAGGGGACGCAGGAATACGACATGGACAATATATCGGAACAGGGACCGCATCTCGGTTACCGGCAAAAATAGTTGAAATAGTGGAACACAATGGGCGACGCGTAGAAAAGCGATTTCATCGTGTCGAGGATCTGACCACGGCCGGGAAGCAGGGCTTCATCGGTGACACCGAGGTCGGCTTTGACATAATCAATGGTATGATGTCCCATGATAACAAGTAACGGGATGAGAAGGCCCAGAATAACCGCATGAAATCTCGATATTTCCGTCAGACACGAGAGAAGGAGGGCAATCGGCACGGTCACCGGTATCGGGAGCATGTATCTGGCCAACAGGTTCAATGATGGTCGGTGGATTTTGTGGTGCACCAGGTGAGCGATGACATCACACACCGCAACGCACAGCACAAGCATGACCGTCATCCAGATTGAATAGCGCGCAAGGTAGCCGATATGTCCCAGGCAGTATACGAAGAGCAGCAGACCCAGCACTATCGATCCGACTGAAAATACGGTGCCCCTTGTTTCCTTGCCGCCAAGCGTTACAAGCAATGGAATCGCCAGGAATGTATATACGGGGATGGCGATGATAAACATGTTGTACCAGCCCGTATGGATGTAATAGAACATGAACGGGATGGATAGATATCCGCCGAGGATCCCAAGACGGTCCTGCAACCGGATATCAATGAGTGAGAAGTATTCACGCAATGCGGAAAAACAAATAAGTGCGAGTATCCAGATGCCGACCGAAAATGAAACAAAATGGGCGATGGCGATGAACAGAAACAGCAGCCAGATACGATAGAGGTATGCATCAAGCGGGTGATGTCCGCGAAGAACAGTCCGGACAACGTACAGAACCGATATGATTCCGAAGATACACAAAAGCAGCATTGACGGTATCAATATCATGTGGCCCGCCCCCCATTCTTAGTGTCACCGCAAAACCATGCACCCATAGATGCAGTATATCGCAGGATAGGCTAAACGTCAAGGGCTACCGATGGCGGGGCAACGGGGCGAACCGGTGAAAACAGTCCCACGTAAGGAAAGCCGGATAGCCGCCGTATCAGCCACAGCTCCTACTGGCGGCGGCAACAATGTCCTCGATTGCACGGTCGATATCCGATGGCAGCGGCTCCACTTCATGGGTATCGAGGATGCGGGTCTTGTATGCCCGGCACCGCTCTTCCATGCTGGACGCGCCACCATCCGCCCATGCCTGGTAGTATTGACGGTCGAGCAGCTCGGGGAACCAGAGTTCCTTCCGGAAATGCTCGAAGGTATGCATGGAATCGATAAACGTGCCGCCCGGCCCCACCGAGTCGATCACATCGAGCCCCAGCGTATCCGGGGAAACTTCTATCCGGCGCAGTGCGCTCTCGACATACGATATCGCTTCGTGTTGCAGGACAAGCATATCGAGGGAGGTTGCCTGATCGACTCCGCTGATACCCATATGCCCGAAAATGTCCGCGCCTGCCGAGGCTCCCGCCAACAGTGATGCCGCGATCTCAAGTCCCGCCTGGGCATCGGGACGTTTCGCATCAGTCAACCCGACATTGATATAGACCGGAAGCCCGAGATGTTTCCCGAGTTGGGTCATTGCCACGCCGAATATCACCTGCTCGGGGCCGCTGAATATCAACTGTGTCGTCGCCATGTCGAATGCATGGCAGATGCCGCCGTAGCACACGGGCATGCCGGGACGGATCAGCTGGGTGATCGAGACACCGGCAAGGATTTCGGCATGTTCCTGCGCGAGTGTGCCTGCAACTGTTGCGGGCGCAGATAACCCCATTTGCGCCATCGGACCGATGGGAACGGGAAGGTTCAGACGGGCGGTCTCAAACAGAAGATCGATACCGTCGAACGGGAACCTGAGCGGACTGATGGGTTCGAGGAAGGGATAGAGCACGGGGTACTGTGTCGCCTTCTGCTCATCGCCGCGAAGCGCTATCATCATCTCCACGATATAGTGTGCGGATGCGCGGTCATGCATCCAGAAATGGATCGGCTTGGTCGTATGGCGCAGCATCTCGGCCATGACCGCCACACAGCGGTATCCGCCGGGAATCTCATGCGGGTCCGACATTGCGCCGGGCATGGTAATCCAGGGGAGCGCATCCCCAAACCGGGTCGCAGTCCGCACATCGTCAAGCGTTGCATACCGCCGCGCACCGCCGACCTCATCCACCCATGACGCTTCACCCGCGATACTGTTGTAGTTCCGCCGACCCCTGCCGAACACTGCCTGACGCTCTATATCGCGGCCATACAACGTAAACTCCTTACCGGCCGACCCCACCGAGCGCATGACAAGCTCTGGAGGTATCCGAACCATGTTTGTCGCATGATCAACCTGTGCACCTGCATCGGCAAAGCGCCCGAGGATTTCCGGATGGGGAATCATGACACCGGTCCGCTCAAGGATATCGAGGGCTGCTTGATGAAGCATGAGTATCTGATCTTCCGTAAGAGCGTGTGTTATCATTCCATAACCCCTTCACTGCAATCCCGTTTGTCAGACGTGCATATTTGGAAAGATTTGAACATTCTTCCGCCGATTTCACTATACTGTATCGGAAGACAAATCACAAGCACCCAGTATACAATCCATCGGATATGGACTACAATGATACATGAAACAAACCGCGAGAATGCCCGATATACCGTGAAATGCGCCTCTGCCGCCGCGCTTGGCGGGCTGCTGTTCGGCTATGATATCGGGGTGATCGCCGGTGCGGTGCCGTTCATCACCGAGCAGTTCATGCTGAACGCCCATCAGGAAGGATTCGCGGTCAGCAATATTCTCATCGGATGTCTGATCGGCTCCGGGTTGTCCGGCATATTGAGCGACAAATTCGGGCGGAAACCGCTCCTGATCGCCACCGCGATTGCCTACATGATGTCCGCGATTCTCTCATCGCTGGCCCCCGGATACTCGTACCTGATTGCGGCACGCATTCTCGGCGGTGTCGCGGTCGGCGCATCGATGGTGTCCGCGCTGTACATCTCGGAGATATCTCCAGCACCTATCCGGGGAATCCTGGTGTCGCTCAACCAATTGGCAATCGTCATCGGAATCCTTCTGACATACATCGTGAACTGGCTCATTGTCGATGCAGGCCCCAATAACTGGCGCTGGATGTTCGCCAGCGAGTCCCTTCCGGCGCTCCTGTTTATCGTCGCGATGATGTTTGTTCCGGAGAGCCCGCGCTGGCTGATCAAGCAGGGGCAGACTCATGAGGCACTCGGCGTGCTCGGACGGTTATTGGGTCGCGCCCAGGCAGCGGTCGAACTGGACAGGATAAAAGCGGCGATCGCACTGGAGACCGGATCGATCCTCGAACTTGTGCGGAAGGAGCTGCGGAAAGCGCTCTTCATCGGGGTTATGATATCCATTTTTGCGCAGGTCGTGGGGATCGGCGCGGTCATCTACTATGCCCCGAAGATATTCATGCTGGCGGGATTCCAAAACGCATCCTCCGCCCTGCTTGCCACCATAGGAGTGGGAGCCGTCAATTTCTCATTCACAATCATTTCATTCTTCGTCATTGACCGCTTCGGAAGAAAGCCGCTCCTCTATATCGGTATTATCGGCATGTGTGCCGCCATGACTGTCACCGGGTTTGTATTTCAAGGTGCGATTACCAATGTGTATCTGGTTGTTATTCCTGTGCTTGTCTTCGTCGGGTGCTATGCGATGAGCCTGGGCCCTGTGGCGTGGGTGATTGTAGCGGAGATATTTCCCACGAAGATCAGAGGCGTCGCCATGTCCATATCAATGATGATCCTGTGGATGGCCGATTTCGCGGTATCGCAGACATTCCCGTGGCTCATCGACACATTCGGCGGAAACACCTTCTATATCTATGCCGGGATCAATGTCCTCGCGTTTATCTTTGTCCTGTTCATAGTGCCCGAGACCAAGGGCAAGTCGCTTGAGGAAGTCGAAATGATGTGGCAGGAAGACTGACAGCAGTACGATCCGCCGCGCCTGATACCGGCACTGCCTGACTGGCAGTCAGGAGTTCGTCGGTTCCACTTCACCTACGTTTTGCGTAGGATTAACTGAGGTGGTACACACAATGGAATCAGGTCATGAATAATCTATGAGTCAAAAGATAGCCTCAGACATTGATGGAGGTCTCCCAATATTATTTTCAACTTCTTTTATAATTTGGTAAATTTTACCTTGCTCTTCCTTTGTAAAATTATAGAAATATTGATTTGAATAAGTTCTAGCTAATTCCTTTAATTTATCAAGCGTAAAATTTTCTAAAAAAAAGGGATTTTCATCATTACTAACTCTATAATAGAATAAACATAGTGTGGCATATAAATTATGGTCTCTATCTTTATAGAAAACTAAAGAATATAGATAATTTTCCCTATCATTTTGATTTATTCTCCATGTTGAAGCTGAACCTACCTGAATACTATCCTTCATGCATGGTTGCAATCTATTTTCATCGGGCATTCCGTCAAAAATAATGTCCATACTCTCAATTTTTTTTATTAGTGTTTTTTTGTCAAATAATATTTTTGATTTACTACTAAACGTAATACACCCAATAAAGAGCATAACTCCATCGCCGATATTTGTACATTCATTCTTTATTGTAAATAAACGCTCATTATCAGAAATTTTACGTTGGTCTTCAAAACGATCCTGAGACGAAGTCACAAAATTACCTTCCGGCTCACCAAAACTAATCTTTACAACATCAAACAATGCAAGCGGTGCATAAGTCATTCTTAAATCATTTTCCATGATGGAATTTTGATATGTAAGTTCATTAAATTCATTCATAATAAATATCAGGGATAGAACTGCGATGAATGCAATAATATGCTCAGACCAAAATTTCAGGAATTCGATATTTTTTTTATATTTATAATCACATATCGATATGATAATAATTCCTGAAAATAATATTATGTACCAGGGCCACATATTATTCTCCACTGTTATGTTTGTTTATAATAACCATATTATATTATTAATAATTATTGCAGTATTTGTCAACAGAATCAAAATATATATCTTCATAAGGTATCATTATCAATTATTATGCAGGACATGAAAAATACTGCAACCGGTTGCGTATAGGTTGCGGATTGCGGCCCAATTCCCGCAATCACTCATAATGTAAGTGATTGTTTATATTGGACCGCAATCTGACCTCGGACGATGGCCGTCAGGAGGTCGCGAGTTCGATCCCGATTTGCTCCACGATATCGATACGACCGCACCGCCTGAGCAGTTTCTACTCTTCAACCCACCGAATCTCGCGGGCATATCGGTCGGAAATCCTCCGCAGGTCACGATACAATTCCGTGATGGCGCCCTCTGTCCATGAATGGTCGAGGAACAGCAGGGGCAACGCTATCACATCCGGTGCAAGAGCGTTGGCGCACTCTTCGTAGCCCGCGACAATCTCATCGTGCGTCTCCCCGCAATCGAAATTGAATTCGACAATCCCCCGACCTCCGAACGCATCCCTGACCGCCCCGAGTTCGCCACGCGTATACTTGAACGAGCAATTGAGGCCGTTGATGGCGGGATCGTGATCAAGATAATGATGCATCGAGGGATGGGGGCCGCAGTTATGGATGCGACCGCCGCTGAATGTCCGAAATATCCTGTCGTTATACGGCAGACTGAACTCGCGGAACATATCCGGGCTGAACGATGCGCAGACATCATCCGACACGAATCCTTTATGCCCTTCCGGCGCCCACAGGGGATCGAAATCGATGCATGTCAGACGGTCGATGGTGCCGACAGCGCCGATGACTTCGTGATAACAGGCAATCTGCAGATCGGTCACCATGTCAAGGAAGTGGTGGAGCGCATCCGGATCGTCGTAAAAGGCCGTATACAGCAGATTGGTGTCGAGCATATCCTTGGCGGTGTTGATTGGGCCGCCGAGATCGATGCCGGTGATCGACACGCACTCGGGAAGGTGCTGCGCGGAATACTCAAGCCAGCGCAGGTTGTGCGGCATGAGACCGGCTGTTCTCGCATCGGGCATGTTGAGGTCGTACACCTGGGACATGTCGGTGATGGGGTGCTCAAGCATTCCCGGCGCCTGATTCGGATCGTCACTCCAGTGGACCGGAATCCCGAACATTGTGCCGATGGTAACGTAGCCGGGCCATATGCGGGCATAGGGAATATAATCGTCGGGGAATGCGGACATGCTTTTCTCGATGCACCTGACATTGACATCGAACTGGATTTGCCCGTCTTCGCATTGCTCCCTGAGGGTATACTCGCTGAAATCGTCAAGCCAGATACTGATGGGAATATGATCGACTTTCTGATACTTCCAGATGTTACGGATACGTTCTTTTCGTCGCTCGATCTCCGTAGCGTCGATGTCAGCAATTTTCATGTGGAATATTACCTCAGTCCATATGACCGGATCGCGATTGAGTGGGGTGGTAACGCCGCATGCCATTACACACCGATGCATTTCGCACGGACACAGTATATGACAGTGATCGCCGGGAACCAAGTCAGTAGTGTGACCGGTCGCCGGATCAATCGATGCGTTCAACCATGATTCCGGAAATAACCGGTGATTTGTCGCTTCCACGAGCGGATGTGAACCGTAATTCGATGGTGCCTGCGGCCTGAATATCAGTGAAATCCCTGGTAATCATGCGCCGTGGACCGCCGGCCTCCCTGAAAACGTCGAATTTCTTCAGCACTGTCCGGTCCTGAAGGGCGACATCGAACATCCGCTCTCCGGGTGCGCTGCCCGTGGGCTCAATGAAGTAGAGTCGTACATTGTACATGAGCGATTGACCGCTATCGCCGCCGAGACTGATTGTCAGGCGCTCCACCCCTTCGAGGCCGGATGCGCCGATCCAGCCATCCGTGCCGCCACTGATCCGTGATGAGTGAATACGATACCGTCCGGGCTCCGCCGGTTCGGTGGTGATGGCGACATCGGGAGAAGGGCCGCCGACGCTCGGGTAATCGAGCCAGAGGACATCCCGGTCATCGAGACGGTCGCCCGGTGCGCCGAAATTGATCCCCAGCGTGGCAATGTCTTCGGGCGCATCGAAATTGTTGAACGTCCAGTATTCATTGTCGGGCATGTGAACCAGCGCCAGGGATGTCTGGTTCTGATAGGAACAACTGCATGTGCGGGTGTAATCGGGAGCGTTCAGCACACCATCAGCAACCACGAGACTGTTGGTGCATCCCGATTTGAATCCACCGAAATTGCCCAGCCCACCCATGTTTTCAAGGTCATAAAATCCCGCCGCGCCGGAGCGGAAAGTCATCAGGTACTCGCTCGCTACGGTGTAATTGCACCCGTAATTCCTTTCGAAACTGACCGGTATGTCCAGCCCGGAAAGGGGATCGGTCCGCATGATATCCTGCCCGGTATGAATGTCGAGCATGACATGACGGTTGACATTACCTCTGGCGACAATGAGCCGGTCGTTGTGGATGAGCGGGAATTCGGCATATTCGAGCGGTGCATCCCAGACGACCGAACCATCAGCGGCCCGGTGCACGATTATTCGCGTACCGTCTTCACCGGGAACTGTGTCGCGTGACGGGCGTGTGGACTGGACAAGGTAATCGTGCTCCCGTGAATAGGAGAGGAACGAACCGAACGCGTCCTCTGAACGCTCCCAGACCGTTTCCCCGGTTTCGAGGCGGAACGCTGATAAACGGTAATCGCCGGGTGATGCGATGCCGCGACGTGCCATGCGGGCCTCGATATGCGGCGGCAGCTTGTCCAGAGCATAGAGCAGACCGTTGCCCGCCACAATGCCGTTGTGCAGGAAACCACTGGTCGCGCCGACACGCCAGTATTCCTCCCCGGTGACACGGTTCATCACAACCAGCCCCTTGCTCGCACTCATGTCGAACGATTGCAGGGACGTTGTCGGATTCTCGTACGATCCGCTCGGTTTCCATCCCGCCATCCCGCTGAACGGCACGAGGGAATACCCGGCGATCAGCAGGTCCCCGGATACCCCGATGTAACCCCATCTCGCGGGAGTGGGATTGGCCGTTGAGTCCGCGACTGTGTCCACGATGGTGAACGTGTCGAGACGCTCACCCGTGGCGGCATCGAGAACCAGACAGCTCCCGCCTTCACGGCCATTGGTCTGAACGATGTATACCCTGTCCTCAGTCGCCACGTAGTTGGTGCCCCTGATGTTTGCGCCGGGGATATGGATCTGGTTGTACCGGGTGTCGGTCGGCGTATCCTTGTAGGTTTCGTCGTAATACATGTTATACGGGTCCATGTCCGGCAGGTCGGTCTTCCAGATGACCCGGCCTGTATAGACATCGCGCGCGCTCATGCTCTGTATGCCCTCGATGATCAGACGGCCGCCAATTACCTGTTCAGCCGGTCCGTGCCCGTGACGCGGGAGCACATCCTCGTTCGAGCTTCCGCCGAACCAGAGAAGCCCCAGTGGCAGCTTCACCTTGCGGTCATCCGATTTGCCGGTGTTTGCGACATCACCGAGATTGTGGGTCCACGGCGCTGTATCAGGTAGCGGTCCCTCCCGTGTGAGCACGAGAATCGGGTCACGCGCGCCGACGGTCAGTCCCGGAAGATCAGCGCTCTCGGCACAAGCAATGAACTCCCGCTTGATGCGATCATCATCGGTAATCACTGCGATAGCCCCGCCATACGGGCGCGTCGACCGGTACAGGCGCTCAAGCACAGCGGCATCAGGCGCATGATCGGCATCGTCCCCGATTGACAGTATGGTCAGAGAGGCGAAATACTGCGGTGTGTTAAAAGTCGCGGGATCCCCGGCATGGACCGCCACCGATGATCCGTACATGCCTCGGCTGTCGAAATGCCGCCTCGTGCGTGCAACCGTCCCACGGTCGGGATGGACACTCACAATGTGCAGGTCGGAATTCGCCGCCAGCTCCTCAACAATGGCGTCATCCTCAATATTATACAGCACCGCGTATCCGTCATGAATCCCCGTCATCGCCAGAATGGACTGGACCGTTTCTTCCGCGCCTGAGCCCGATTCCATGATCGCCGTACCGACTGTATACCGAGCCGGATCGTCGGTGGTGTCACCGAACGCCATGATCCTGCCATCGACTGTTACCGCAATGAGCATACCGTCGGCGACAACGAGACGTCCCACGCTGCCGTCAATCCGTTTGGTCCAGCGAATACGGTTTGACGCCGTTCCCGTCTCGATTGCGGTGATATGGCCGGGGCCTGCGGCATAGAGGCAGTCACCCGCCTTGATGAGATCACCGGAAGCGTCCACACCGGCCTGCCAGAGGACACTCTCCCGGAGTGTGCGTGCCGCCTGCGTGCGGAGATCGTCCGCTTTCATTCCGGATGTCTTCCATGCGGGAAGCTCACTGTGTATCCAGTCCGCTGATACAGCGGTCACTGCGGCACCCGAGAAATACCAGGTATCACCGTCCATCACGGGATAGCAGCCGGTGTTGCCGGATATGGCGGACCCATCGGCGGCGGAGAAGGAAATCCGCGGGACAAGGATGTCGCCGGTGTGCAGATCGTACAAAGTCGTGACTTTTTCACGGAAATGGTTGAAGAATACGCCATCCCCGACACTGACGAACGACCCGCCGGATTTGGCGTTCTCGACCAGACGGTAGTATGAGAACTCACCGGTATCGGCATCGAAGCAGGCCGGCACCGAACGACCGCCCGGCACCATCAGGCGATCACCGGATACGGCGAAGGAACCCTGCGGAGCGACACCGGCGAAAGAGGGGGCATTGTGCGGCTGAAGCATCCAGTCCGCTCCGGTACCGTCGTTGACCCATTGCACATCACCTGTAGCGGCATCGAGGGCATAGATGAAGGTCCCCATGAACGGCCAGATGCTCGCCGCCCAGTAGACTGTGCCGTCCGCTACAACCGGACCACCGCGCGCGGGCCAGGTGGAAATGAGCCGCTTGTTGCCGAGTACTCTCCTGTCACCGGGCGCTCCCCGGTACCGCCACCGGAGCATGCCGGATCGGGCATCGAGACAATACATGAAACCGTCGTCACTCACAACATACACCGCACCGTCTGATAGAGCCGGTGGAAGACGGACAGGGCCATCGGTATAGTATCGCCACAATTCTTTGCCGGTCCGGACATCGAATGCCATGATCTTGTCCGAGTCGTTGAAACACAGATAGAGAATACCATCCATGACCACCGGTTCGAAAAGCGTGTCATACGGCATGAGATCGCGGTTCAGGGGATCATCCCACACCGGTTCCCGAGCAGTGTATTCCCTCTCCCAGACAAGGGACAGCTCATGCGGCAGGACCTCCGGCGATGATGCCTGATGTCCGCTGTCATATCTCCACTGGGGCCAGTCCGCACACTGCGCAGTCGCCGACAGCATGAGGGGGATCAGAAGAATGCACGATACAAAATATGTCATGTTCAGTTCCTTATCAGGAGTGTGCCCCGGTCTGATTCGATGAGCTGATACCGCCATCGTTCATGGTAAGCATCCACTGTGCGCGAGCCGCCGCATCGGGATTGTGCGTTACCATGAGCACAGTGCCGCCCGCCTGGGAGAAATCATCCAGTGCGGCAAGCACCTCCTCACCGTTGTCGGGATCGAGATTCCCGGTGGGCTCGTCGGCAAGGATCATGGCGGGATTATTAACCAGCGCGCGGGCGAGAGCAGTCCGCTGTCGCTCCCCGGTGCTCAGCTCGGACGGCAGATGATCGATCCTGCTTTTGAGATTGAAACGTGCTATCAAGTCTCTGGCCCGGCTCTCCACATCGTCCCGCCTGCAGGCAATCGAGGGCGCGAGCACGTTTTCGAGAACAGAGAGATAGGGAATGAGATGGAACTGCTGGAACACGAACCCGATCGTGTGCGCCCGTATACGGGACCGGTCATCCGGCGTCAATCCGTAGAGGTCGATATCACCGATTCTGACAGTGCCGCTGTCCGGGGCCAACAGTCCACCCAGTGTCAGGAGCAAGGTTGTCTTGCCGCAGCCGCTCGGCCCGCAGACCACACAGAAGTCACCGGGATCAAGCGCGCAGGAAACACTGTCGAGTGCGGTCACGCTGCCGTCGCCGCCACGGTACGTTTTCCGAAGATCGGTGCAGACGAGCCGAGGTGTGCCGGTTTCCGGTGATATGGTGTCGATCATAAGAACTTATCCTTCGCGAAGGATTTCCGCCGGGTCCTGCCGTTCAGCCACAAGTGCAGGCAGCCAGCTCGAAACCACGGAGAGCGTAATCGCCGTCCCCAGAGCAAGGGCGAACATACCCGCCGCGGATACCGCATTCAGAGTGCCCCAGCCGGGCGGAAGACCGGAGATCAGTATCCCGGCTGCAAGCCCGACAAGCCATCCGCTCACGGCCCCTGCCGTGCCTATCATCACCGCTTTGGCGAGAAAAATGGAGAGAATGTGGTATGTCCGGAAGCCGAGTGCGCGCAATATGGCGATCTCCGGCCGTCGTTCACGCACATTCATGAATGCGAGCGTCCCCACCAGAATGGCGCTGCCGAGCACCATAACCGGGATGAGCCATGCCGCCATCGACTCATATTCGCTCCTGAGACGATTGCGGAAGGTGATCTCAGCCGCGAGCACCGAGTCCGCGGTGGCCTGCGCACGGTCACGTGCCATCGCCCGCGTGACAACCAGATTGTCGATCTCGATGACCTGCGTGTCGGGCAGAATGGCGGTGACTTCGCTCCGTACCTCGTCGATGCTGTTTCCGGCGCAATGGCATTTCAGCGCGAGAATGGCGGTGATGCGATCGTGCGATCCCAGTAGTTCCTGGGCGGTTTGCAGGTCGATCCAGGCGGTAATGTCATCCCGTGAGCCTCGCTGATCGTGGCATTTGCTGATCTCGAACGTGCTCCCGAACAGCCTCACACTATCTCCGGGCCCGACACCCATGCTCTTCCACAGCTCATATCCCAGCACAATTGTTCCCGGTTCCACCGCGACCATGATGGGTTCCCGGAGTGCTCGATTCACATACGGCACTTCTCCGCGTATCCCGGCAAGGATAAGTGTGCGGTCGTTCTGTTCCGGCCAGCGGACCTTGCGCTCCAGCACGGGGAACAGGTGCTGGACCGTCACAATTTCAGTCCGGGTAAGCCGGGTAAGATATTCCTCCGGCATGGTGGCGGCCACGAATCCCTCGTCATAGTAGTCCGCCAGGCCCTGCCCGGAAGGCATGATGAGAAGGTTGAATCCAAGCTCTTTCGTTATTTTCCGGTAATCGTCCTTCAGCACAAGCATCGATGTCTCGGTGCGCTGCTCCTGATCGACAATGATGCGCTCCGTCCCGATATCGTGTGCAGCAAGCAACGTCAGTTCCCCGACAAGCACGCCGACCGCGGCGGTGACCGCAAGGATCGCCACAACGAAGGTCACCCTGAAGTGGGCTATCTCCCGTATGATAAGCGTGGTGAGTCTCATCTCAGCATCCTCTGCATGCAGTACGGCGTCTGAGAAGGTTCATCGACGGTGCGTCCGCCTGCGGATTATCATGATGGTCAGTACCGTGATGACTGCGCCCAGAGAAGCCAGTGTAACGAACAGGTTGCGCAATGGCAAGCCGAAACCGTCACGGGAATCGCGAACCACGGAACCGTCAGCTCCGGTGGCTGAGAGTCCCGCAATGCTTGTCAGGGGAATGGCTGGCTCATCGATGGTGATGCCTTCCGCCAGTATCTCCCAGTCCGCGTCCATGAGCATATCGACACCGGGATTGAGGGCCTTGACCTGGCACGAGCAGGCACCGGTCAGGAATTCACCCGCGGCGGAGATGGTCCGGGCGGAGATTCCCGCATCGATCAGGGCGTACAGTGCCCTACCCCTTCCATACAGGGGGAATACCATGGGCCGTCCGGTGTATTCAAGGAGATCGTATTCGCTGTGCATGAGCATGGCGATCAACACCTCCTCCGCGGGATCGTCAGGGTCCACCCGGATCACGGAAAATGACAGGTCGGGATCGGTGATCACCACCGGATCGGCAGCCGTCACTCCGTACGTGCCATCAACCGGCACGGGAAGCGTCAGCGTTTCCTCCAGCTTCGAGAGTTCATTCCCGAGGAGTTGCGCCACCTGTTCATTCCGTTCCGGGTCAGTGCCATCGAGCATGAGCCATACCGCGACATCACCGCCGATAAGTCGTTCCGCTGCGTGGCGCCGTGCGGGTGAATCGACGAGTTTTGCCACTGTATCGGCTGTCAGCGGACCCTCCCATATCACCGCGCCAAACTGGAACGAGACCGGGTACTGAAGTATGAGATGCGCCTGCGATGGCTGCCCGAGTTTCCGCCATGCCGCACTGATGTCATCCGGCGTGTCCCCGTGCATATCAAAGGTCTCGACACTGATGTTCGGCGCATCCGGTCGTGCCTGCATGGCTCGGAGAGAGTCGATCAGGATGCCCTCTGATACCGTCGGAGTGCCATCGTGCATGATCCGCACACGATAGGCATCAGCGGGCCAGAACACGCCTGCATAGCGAAAGACCGGGATGGAACACGCTTCTACGCGATCACTGATCCCTGAAAGCACGAGTATCATGGCGAGTGTACGGAAAATGTATCGGATGCCGATCATTGCAGTGTTCGCTTCCATCAATATATTTCTGCGGACATTGAGCGCACACCGCAGACAGTACCACGGCATGGTGTCGGACTATCCCGCCGAGGTATTTGCCGCCGCACGGGATAATACGCATCATATGCAGTATATCGCAGGGCATACGGCCCCGTCAAGGATTACCGTCTGTGGTGGGGGGGGTGATTGGAGAGTCATTGCCACATCAGACTGTTTCAACGATGAGAGCTTTCAATCGTAAACCGGTCTCTGACCGCGTTTGCTCAATTGCCCTCAGTATTGATGTACATCGATATCGGCTCATCGCGGTTCTTGACACTGACCGTTTTAAACGGCAGGAACATTTCCGGTTTCTTCAGCCGCGAAAAGGTGGCCTCGGAGATGCACATGCGCATCGGTTCGCACGATGTTTCGATCCGTGAGGCGGCATTCACCACATCGCCGATAACCGTCATATCCCGTCTGTCGGAAGTGCCGATCTCCGCATGCATGAGCATGCCTGAGTTGATCCCGATGCGTATCCTGATTTCCTCCTGCTCCTTCTCTTGTCGAGATTGATTGAACGGAAGCAGTGCGGCCAGTATTTTCATTCCGGCGCTGATTGCATCGTTCGCATCAATGAATACAGCCATGATGGCATCGCCGATGAATTTATCGATATCACCGAAGCATTCTCTGGTTATCACCTCACAAATACCAAAAACGTCGTTCAGCATTTTCGCGACTTTGTCCGGAGTGTGCCGTTCCGAGAAGCCGGTGAAACCCACCACATCGAGATATAGGACTGTCATGTCTCGCATATGAGCTTCACTTGTGGGAATGCCACTCAAATGATTCATTACTTTATCGAAGGTTGCGGTGGAGACATATCGTTTGATCAAATTGTTGAACTTTTCCTGCATGATGTTGAGTTCTTGTATTCTTCCAGCCAATTCACTTTCCAACCTGATAATTCGTTCTCCAGAAAGAATACGAGTTTTTAATTCATTGTGATGAAAGGGCTTAACAAGATAATCATCCGCACCTGCATTTATTCCTTCAACAATATCCTCTTTCGTATCTTTCGCAGTAAGGAGAATTATATACATGTACCCAGGCAAATAGGTTTGTCTTATCATTTTACACAATGTTATGCCGTCGGTCTCAGGCATCATCCAATCGAGAATGGCGATTTGGGGATGATCATCCTGACAAATAACATCCCAAGCCTCTGCACCATTCGTGGTGGATACAATCCCATAACCCCACTTCTGCAGATTCTTTTCCAGCATCAAGCGAGGTACCTTATCATCTTCGGCTATTAAAATTTTCATTAATGATTATCTCCAGCAGTTCAAACACTTTCAGTTGCTAATTCAATTTCTAATTATTGACGATCTGAAACAAATTGCCGCTCCATTGATTGCGAGCAGAATGAATCACAGTGTTCGTACCATTATAAGCTTCAAAACCTGTGGCTAATAAAATCATGTTCCGCGTATTAGTCCACCTCATTCAATATTTCTAAATCGGCAATCAATCCAGTAAATTTCCCAAATTCCTCTTCTAATTTTACCATAAGGGAAACTGCTCTGTCCACATCACCAGTCGCGCCAGCTTGTTCCATTTGAAAAGCAATCTCCTGCATACCCAACGCGCTTATTTGTGCTGAGGATCCTTTCAGTGAATGCGCCTGATGATTTACCATGGAAGCGTCATTCATCTCCAAAGCCTTTTTTAATTCAGTAATCTGATGTGGAGTATCTTCAATGTACAGTTCTATGATTTCTTTAAAGAGGTCTTCATCATCACCTATACGGTTAAGCAAATCCGATTTGTCAAATATTTCCATATTATGCAACCTCCTCTAATTTATTGTTTCAGTTTTAACAAAGCTATGCATCCAAGGAAGAAACCCGCTCAATTGCCTCAATAAGCTCTGATATATTTATGGGTTTGGAGGTATAATCATCCATTCCGGCATCAAGGCATTTTTCCCGATCACCTTTCATCGCATGGGCTGTCATGGCAATAATCGGCATGTGCTCACCAGTCTGTTGTTCATTTTTCCTGATAGCGGCAGTTGCAGCATACCCATCCATCTCAGGCATCTGAACGTCCATCAAAATCAAATCAAAACGCTCCTTCTCCAGAGCGTCAAGCACCTTTCCTCCATGCTCAGCGGCTACAACACTGTGACCCATTTTCTCGAGAATACGAATGGCAACCATTTGATTAACCTTGTTATCTTCAGCAAGCAAGATACGTAACCGTTTGGCTCCTTCCCGGATCGAATGTTGGGGCGCCGGATTTTTCTTCTCTTTACGGGTAATCGGGACCATAATTTTTATTATTGCATTAAACAATTCAGACTGCGAGATCGGTTTTAACAGGTAAGCCGCAATCCCAATTTCTCTGAAGCGCGCACCTTCGCCTATCGTTCCACTCGAAGTCAGAATAATAATATTCAAGTCCTTAAACTCCGGGTTACCTTTAATACGCTGGGACAGGGTGTAACCATCCATATTCGGCATGAGAGCGTCTGATATTACCAGTTTAAATTTCTCCCCGGTATCCAAACTCCGTTCCAAGACTTTAAGAGCTGCCTCACCGCTTCCCACTACGGTCGGTTTCATATCCCAGTTGGTAATCATTTTTTTCAGGATTTTACGATTCGTTTCATTGTCATCTACAATCAAGACAGGCAGATCCTGAAGGTTTTCCACGCCGGACGGAACAGCATTTTCGATAGGATTACTTTGAATTTCGAACCGTCCAGTGAAATGGAATATGCTCCCCTTTCCCACTTCACTTTCAACCCAGATATTACCGCCCATCAATTCCACGAGTTGTTTCGAAATGCTCAGGCCCAGACCAGTACCGCCGTACTCGCGTGTTGTTGATCCGTCTGACTGTATAAAGGCTGAAAATATTTTTTCCTGCTTCTCAGGAGGGATTCCAATACCGGTGTCACGGATAGCGAAGTGAATAAAAACCTCATTTCCACTTTCTGATTCAATTGTTATTGTGAGGCCAACTTCACCATGTTCGGTAAACTTGATAGAGTTTCCCGTGAGGTTTACAATTACCTGGCGAAGACGTGCCGGATCCCCGATAAATGTATCTGGAATATCCTGTGAAATATCACAGTACAATTCCAACTCTTTCTTGTGAGCCCTGTGTCCGAGCGATTTTAACGTTTCTCCAATGGAATCCCGGAGACTGAAATCAATGCGCTCAAGCTCAATCATTCCCGCTTCTATCTTTGAGAAGTCAAGGATATCATTAATTACTCTGAGCAGTGAATACGCTGAGCTTTTCACTACATCGATACAATCCCGTTGCTCATGTGTAAGCTCTGTATCGAGGACAAGGTCGGTCATACCGATAATGCCGTTCATGGGGGTCCTTATTTCGTGACTCATGTTGGCAAGGAATTCACTCTTGGAAGTGTTGGCATCTTCAACAATTTTTTTTGCCAATAATATGTCACCTTCTATGCGTCCGATAAAGAAGTATAGAAATACGAACAACAGCAAACTTACAATAACACTGCTGCCAATTAGAAGTAATAACGTTGTATGCAAGGAGGCTTTTTCTTTTGTGATATCAACGAGAATGGTAATATTTCCCACATCACGGTCGCCAGCATCATAGAGAGGAAAACATCCTCCATAAAAGATGCTCTGTCTCATTGATATTTCTATTGTAGAATTATATGAATTGTCATTCTGGCTTGATAAGAGTTGGTTGAAATAATTCAAGAGCTGGGGATGTATATCCTTTTCAGTGTGATCAATGATGACAAAATCGGGGAACTGATTCCAAGTCCCTCGCTGCCCCAACATTTCCAATCCATCTTCCCAAATATCACGATCAAGGAATGATTTTCTGATACTAAAGTAGATTTCGGTGTTAATAACACTCTTCAATTTCGGTGAAATATGTGTGATCTCTTCCCCGAGTTCAATATAACCGACCAGTTTACCGTTTACCATCCAAGGGCGAACAATTCTAAGCGTTAATGTACCCATTGGGCCTAATTCAATTCCATAGGACTCTTTCCCATTACGCTCTGCCTCAAGCATCGTAAAGCGATCTATCTTATCTCCGTAGCGGTCTGGGTTGTGAATGCGTAAAAAACAGACCCTGTCCACGTCCATGAAATAAAAATGCGTAATGCGGTGATTGGCATTCATATGCTCATATAATGGCTGGGCGTCATCAAGGAGTGTCTCTCTGTTTTCGGCAAGCCAGGCATTTCGCAGACTTTCATTTTTCTCAAGAAAGTCTATCTGGCTGCTTAAAAGCTCGGCATCACTTTCTACTTGCAACTTCAATAATAACATCACTTCATTATATTTTTCATGGACTTCATTGTTTATAGTCCGTTTTTTTGATTGATATACCAATAAAACGCTTATCCCTATTATAAATAGCAATACTAAACAAAGCGGAATAAGAATACGCTTCTTTATTTTTTCTTTCATGACACTATCCTCTTTTTCCTATTTGTAAATTTCATGTTTCTCTTTCACGCCGCATTCGCTGAACAGTCGGTTGAATTCCTCTGGTAATTCGTTCATCTTTGGTTCTCTACTGACCGCCAAATGATTTTAATTCCGGGCAGTTACTTACCCACAATACATCAGTACACTCCGTTCCGCAATGTGAAAGTGACGGAACTCCCCGGCGTGCTATCATTCCGAATCAATGACACAAATATCCGCTTCGATGCCGAATTTCATCATCTGAATATCAATTTGCCCCAAGAACACGCGATCCCTTGTCTCCATTGGTTTCGCATGCAATCAAACTTTTCTGTAAGATGCATGCCATGCGGTCTGTTTTTGCGGTTGACTCTATACCA
>FLOH01000877.1_pt1 | contig 53062 bp, 94 predicted proteins | sample 756751 | NCBI WGS metagenome assembly FLOH01 (sample SAMEA4026879, study PRJEB14308) | marine metagenome | biome: coastal water; material: water | depth 74 m | reverse complement strand
TCATCATCTGAGTATTTCCATAGACCATTCTAAGATCAAGCCCGGTGGATTCCTTGAATACATTTTGCATTCTTTCTCGAAACATATTGAAGATATTTTCCGTCCTAAGACAAACCCTGGAAAAAAGATACATCACGAAGTATGGCACGTTACCAATGTTCTCTAAAATCCTAAGATACTTTGAAGCCATATCTTCATTTAAAAACCACGGCTGACGATTAGTTGCTCCAAGATACATAAGAGCTAACGACATAATGTTGATCAAGCGAAAAACTCCAACCTTTCCAGATACTGTAAGTTTCACCTGATTGCCACTAATAACTTCGGTAGTGATTTCATTGAAATACTTTTCCAAAGCAAAGCCACGCTTCATATTAATTCCGTCAATGTAGACGTTATCAATTGTAATGGTCGTAAGATAGTCGCCAGAATCAAGCTCGCCACGAGTTTTATTATTACGCCAAGTTACTTCCTTTGATTCCCACATCGCCTTATCTCCGATCATTTCTCGAAGCATTAGGCCGATCAGTCCAAGCGCGGCGCGAGGATTACAAAAACTTTGAAAGTCGATCTGATTGGATGTATCATGAGAATAACTATACTTTGTATCGTGAAACACTAAATGATATTCTGTTGGAGAAATAACCCGGCCAATGGCCGTACCATTTTTATGTAAACGTAATTGTATCCCATTAAAGCTATCAGGGTTCTTGCCCAAAATATCTAATAGGTTTGGATTCTCAGTCTTAATTCTTATAATCATCTATACAATCCTAATCGTTGTTTCGATCGCAGCAATGCTTTCTACAAAAAACGCGAGATAATTGATCGGCTTACCGCATCGGTTTGGCCTGCGATTTTCACCTTCAATGCACAAGATTGCATCTTCCCAGGTCTTGCGATCATAAGTCCATGTGATATCCCAAATCTTCCGCTCAGAAGATCCTCCTTCTCCACTCCAACCGCTATCTACAGATACAGTCTCTCTGATTAGAAGAAGATAAGCTGGGCCGGTTGGTCTGCCGTCAATTTGTTCGGCAGACTTTGGATCACTCTTATTCTGATAACCAGTAGACGCTTCGCCGAGAGCGCGGAGGGGATACATTCTTTTCATAATAACTCCAAAGTTATTTGTTATTTTAACGAACTAATGGCGGATTAAGATCCGCCATCAATTCGAAGAGTAAACTGGACACATTTTGCAATGGTCTATTATGAGTCTAGGTTTGGATTCAAGTAATTAAAAAACCACTGGCGAGCCTTAGTACCAAGATGGCCGCTTACGTCTTTAGCTGTTAAGTTGGAAGTATCAAGTACGGCAGTCTCTTCAGTTAGAACGTCATTTATAACCCATCGAACGTAGTCACCGGTAGACGCCTTAGACATTGGCTTACCACACTCTGCCAAATACTCCAAGCCTTGCTCAAGACGGCGCTCAGTAACGGTCAGATCAACAAAATCAATTACACCTTGAACCTTAATAGTATCAACAGCCGCGATCGTCTTTACCTTGGATGCGGAATGCTTCTCACCCTTGGTCTTAAACCAAAACTCAGAATCTGACCACTCATTAGAAAGTGGACGCCAAACAATACCCTCTCCGATTCCATCAGCTCCGAAGAACTTAGCAACCGGGCAGCTTTCTTCAATTGCCATTGTAAGATCAACTAACTTGTTTTGAATAAGCTGAGGATGGTTGAAGTCAATATCAATTTCGTAAACTGGAGACACATCGGTGATTAAGTAGATACCGTGATCGTTTAGACTCTTAAACCCATATTCAAACTCAGTCTCAGTCCATCCATTAAAAGAAGAAATCTTCTGAATTGGAATCCAATACCCATTCTCATCATCACGCTCACCAACGTAAACGCCGAATACTACGAATGACTTGTTTGGAATATTACTAATTCCAACGCCATGCTGAACGCCCGGACCAATCCATTCGCCAAACACGGTAACTTGAGAATTTGCATCGTTTTCAATAATAAAAGGCGATAGCAAATTCTTGACCATAAAATCCCAAGCTTCTTTTGGCACACCATTAACAAAACGGGCGAACCCAGCGTTATCATTATCCTCTGTGATGATGTTGCTCCTGGACTGAGCCGAAATCTCTCGCGTATTTAATTCAATAGACACCGCAGAGTTTCTCCCGTGCATCTTAACCGTACCAATGCAACGAAGTGTTGGTAAAGTAAGCCCGCTATTGTAAATTGGCTCACCGTTCTCATCAAGTCCAGCAAATGTGCCTCGGCGCTTGACTGACATAATCACGTCGCGAAACTGACGGATCTTTGGAAACTTTATAAAATTCATATTCTATCCTAAATGCTCCAACCTCTAATTCAGATTATTCTGAATAATTAAGAGGATTTAGTTTTCACGGCAAAGCTAATTAGCTCGCCAATTTCTTTTCCGGTGAGTAGTCGCGGAGAAGTGATGTTACCTACTTCCCAAACACTCCACTCTTTCAGAGGCATACCTATAGCGATTAGCATTCTACCTGCCTCTAGCGAATCTAAGATCCTAATAGATTCAATGTGAAGCCTTCCTCTCCACTTGGTGCCCATCATATAATACTTCTTATAGTTAGGGTTTTCAATTGTTTCTGATCTAGACGCCATTGGTGATCTCCTGAGATAGATTCTTTTTGAGATAAGATTCCGCTGTCTCTTCTGTGACTACTCGAAACCTTTGACCTGAGACTTCCTTCAAAAAATCTATAACCTCAGAGGGTGTGCCTCTAAATATAATCTCAGTATAAAGCCAATCCATTACACAAATCATCAGTACTCCTTAGAGGTCTTCACCTGTTTTGGAAGTACCATCGTCGTTGTAATAGTACTTGAGTCTCGCAACGAAGTTAAGCAGGGCTTCTTCCAGTGTATCTCCACCGCAATCCAAATCGGTGTCATGCGATTTCATGTAGCGGTTCTGCTCGTTCCAACCCTCTTCCGGAGTTGGCCAGATACATCCACCCATGCCATCATCAGATTTGCTCATATCGTACGGAGGGCCACCTTCGATCCAAACCTCGAAATGTGTGTTCTTCGAAGCGTCGTCGTCAATCATCCTAGTTTCTGGATTTACATAAGCCGGAACAATATCTAGGTGAAAGTAAGGCTTTTCATAATCCTGAACAACAGGGTGCTGATAAAGAAAATCAAGCCACTCCTTTCGCTCGGATAATACTGTAGGGATCTTTTCGAATTTGCTCATTTATATATTCCATTGATAAACTTTAAAGCCACTGTGAATTAGCTCAAGAGAGTCCTCTTCATCAAGATTCTCTAAAAGCCATTCTATATACTCTAGATTTCGTTTCGGATTCCAGTTACTTGTCTCATTCAAAAACCATTTGCAATGTTTGCATTCAAAGTATTCATCGCCTTTGTCAGATCCGTGTCTGCCGGTGTAAAGATACTTCCAATCATGCTCGCAGGTCATGTACTTTATACAGTACTGACAAGTTACTTGTTTCCAATTTGTAGTTATGGTATCTGGCCCAATGAGTCCTTTATGAAACTTCTTGCATCTGGTCCACGAATTATTATAGTCATACAAGGTTTTGTAGCCGCATAAGCTTGGCTCTGCAAAGTGTACCATGTGTCAATCTTCTACATAAATCAGAACATAACAAAATGCATTAAAGTTACAGATTCCGTGAGTCTTACTCATATAATCGTAAGCCTCCTCCTCCGTATTGAACAGTGGAATTTTCATATGAGGTTGATCGCACCATTCAACTGGTTCAAGATCATCTTTAAAACAAAGCTTATACATTATTCCTTCTCAGCATCTTCGAGCCAAAGCTCAAGACATATAGATTCTAAAGTTTCAAATCTCATAATTCGATTGTCTCTGGTGATATTAAACGAGCAGCCAAATTTTGAAACTCTTTTTGAAAAAGACTTACCCGTAACTACTCGATGAATCTTTCGCGGATCTTTCTCGCCGGACAGAATAACTTCTTCACCCTTCGGAGTATTCAGAATAAGACCGTAGCTGTTGTTCTTCATTGATATCTCCAATCATTTCATCAAGGTTTTCCAATTCATTCCGAAGTCGTTCCCGCTGCTTTATCAAATACTTAGGACAGTTAATCCCCTTCAGTTTTCGAGCGGTCATAACCCATCGGTTGTGATTACTCTTACGAGTAATTTCCATCAAGTTCTTGTTGGACTGACGGGCTTCATGAATGTGACGATCTCTTTCGACCTTGCGAATACCAGCACGCTCCCACTCTTGCACCGACTCTTGCCAAGCAGTCTCGATACACCTCCAGTCAGGACGCTCATACGAAGTAGAGAGCTTGATCTTAGCGATAGTGTCACCGTACTTAGTCCGCGAAGCGGTCCGGGCACGATATTCTTCTTCACCAGTCGTAGAATTATAGGTCCAGTCCTCATCCTCATACTCTTCAATTCCATCGGGAACAAGCTCGATTGAAATACGAAACTCAGAAGATGGGATTCCTCGAAGAATCGTACCGATCTCCTGAAGAGTCATATCGGGAGTAAACTCCTGAGAGTCAAAAATATGACGCACGGGACGCTTCGGCTTTTCTCCACGAGAGGGAAGCCGAGGCTTGATCTTCTTCAGTTCGCGATACTCTCCGGGAAACATCTTGCGCATTTCGTTGTAAATGTCTTCCGGCCTCATTGCATCTTTTGCCATGCGTTACTCCAACAAAGATCGAATCTTTTCTGAAAAGTTTCTGTCTGTAACCGGAATGTCATAAGCCGGCACAGCCAATTCTGTAAGGTAGCGAACCATATCGTGACGACGCGGCGTGTTATTGCTGACACATGCTACCGTAAACATCCTATCTCCAAGGAATTGCTTACACACTTCCATCCCATTGATAGAGTTACCCATATCATGATCAAGAAGAATCAGGTTCCACTTAATACCAGACTTATTAATGTAATGATTTATTTGCTTTGTCCCGCGTGCAAATACAAATACCACATCGGTCCAATCGTTCTGCAATAGCTGAAACCTTCCGGGCTCGTCATCAATCCACAGAACGAAATACATCATCCACCTCACCACATAAGTAGATTATCAGGTACAACATGATGAGTACCATCACGCATGATGATATCAGCTTTGCCAGTCGGCAAATGCTTGCCGGAAACATACTTTGTAATCTTTCGCTGCTTAACGATATCATGCCGGACAATTCCAATGGCTTTTAGCCCAGCGATCTGTGTAAGCTGTTTTACCAAACCTGCACGCTTGTATTCTTTTTCTAAAATAGAATTAAACAATATAAAATCTCCATGTTATATTATTGCTATTACCCACTAGCCTTTATATATATCTATAGATTTGTTTATGGATAGCTTCAATAATTAAAAATATGAATAATGTTGATGAAGTTGAACAACACAGGCTCAACATAAGATATCCATGTGATAAATGAAGTCTTCTTTGGATTCATCCGATAACCACTTAAATACTTCATCCGGGTTTCTCAGGGACTGCTTCTCTTCAATGTGAAACTTAATGATTTGATCGAGGTGTTTCAGCAGAATCGAATGGATAAACTCTTCTCTGTTATGGGCAGCAGCATAAGCAGCATAAGCGGCATAAGCAGCATAAGCAGCGGCAGAATAAGCATTAACGGCAATAGCAGCATAAGCAGTACAAGCAGCATCAGCAGCATGAGCAGCAGCATGAGCAGCAGCAGTATAAGCAGTATAAGCAGCAGCATAAGCAGCGGCATAAGCAGCAGCAGCAGAATAAGCGGCAGCATCAGCAGCTTTCAATGTTCTTTCCGATAACCAATGTTTTGCAGCTTCGATAGCTTCTCTTGGACGCAGATCCTTCGGATGCTTCTCCTCAAAGATATGAAGCACTTCCTCAGCAAACAGCACAGCTATAAACACGGAAACAGGTTTGTCTTCGGAGAAGCTTTTAATGGTTAACATAAAGTTTCAGTACTTTTCAACATACTTAATGAATTGTCGGGGAATCTTTATCCGCAACAACCTTTTTAACCTCATTCATAATCCATTCTTGAGAAATAGGTGTGATCTTTTCCGTAAGCAGAGGCTGCGCCTTAACAAATTTCCTACCAACATCAGTAGAATAAAAATCTGCAACAGCAGTTACCATTTCATGAGAAAAACAAGATGCATAAACTGGAACAAGGCGATCGATAAGAGCAGATGTATCAATTCTGTTAGCCACTCGTGTGATATCTGAAGAGAATTCCGGGTTAGCTTCTCCAATATGATTGAGAATTTCCGTAATCTGCGATCGCATGATTTTCTCGGTATCAGTCACATCAATCATTCGACGAATCTCAAATTCAAACTCAGCAGAAATATTAGTCATCAGTAACCTCATCAGCTTGGACATCGGGCCGGTCGCTGCCATCCCAGGGACCATAAATTACATTACCCTTTTCAACAACCGAATCATCAGAGGAAGATTCCTCCAAAGACCCTTTCATAACTTCGGGATCATCATCAATAGGACCAACGCGTACACCGGGAGGCACATAGTTGAACTCAAAACCTCCACTCAACTTTTCTAGCGGCATCATTACAGTAACAGCACAATTGCGACACTGAAAAGGAAAAGCCGGGACTCCACCCATAGAAGACAGTCCGTATCCATAGTTTAAAACCTTACAGTCGCAGAACGGCTGGGAAAACTTAAATGTAACTCCAATAAACATTATATATGCTCCACGTTATATTGATTTACAATATAACTTATTTCTAAATTAATTATCTATCTCAAAAAAGATAAAAATGTCTAATCGTAACGGTGCAATCGCATCCATTACTACACTTATACTCTTCCGGATATTTGCCAGGATTGATACATTCCCAAGCGCATCTACAGTCTGTGCAGCGCCCATCATTCCACTCTTTGCTTTCTTTATATAGATCAAAAAGATACATAAAAATAACTATGAGTAACATTACTACGGGGATGGTCATTCCGATTTACCCAACTCGTTCTCAATCATTTCTTCATCTGACGCAACAGCAACAACATTGTCAATCTTTCGAATGATTGCCTTAACGATATCTACGGTACTATCTCTAATCACGTTCCCCTCTTCATCTTGTTTGAAATAGGGATAAAAATGTCGAACCCAATAACCTAAACATTCCGATGAAAGATGGCTGTCAGCAAAGGCTGCTCTTGTCTCAAGCATCCACTTTCGCACCTGCTCAATAGAAGTGCCTTCTAACTTTACAGGAGGAGCCCCATTTGGTGTGTGAATAATTGGAATCCTAATTCTCTGTACTGGCGTATCGGCAATCTTATCCGATAAAGCATCTGAGGTTTGAACCTTAATCTCCAACTTCTTAACAGAAGCCTTCAACGAAAACTCATGGCCGCATTGACAGATCCTACTTCGAACACCCGGATATTTATTACAGCCCGGACAAAGCTTTCGCCCACGACCCGGAGTGGTTGCCAATTCTTTTGCCATTACTATTCTCCCATGTAGATGAGCTTTATAGCTTCATTCATCAATAAGCTGTAGTTTGAGCCGGGACGAAACAGCGTTATTTCATTAGGCTCAAATAGAATTCTTGAAAAGCCTAGCCTAATAGCTTCTTTCGCTAAACTAGAAATATTCATTTGTGCTCCAAAATAATATTATCACTCAACTGGTAGGCTAAGACAGCCTCCTGATTGTAGTGTTCGATAGTAAATCGAATAATCTTTCTGATTTCCTCTTCTGTGCAAATAATCCTAATTGGAATCATACGATCATTGCAGATTGTTCCATCCGGTGCTTGCCACTCACCTTTAGCTCCGCGAAGAACGGTCATACCATTAGAAAATTGATTTACGAAAGCATCCCATGCCTTGTGATGATCGTAACTAAACTTGTCCTTACGATTAGACGCCGGGACAAGAATTTCCCACATTACTTTCATTTAAAACCCTTTCGTCCTGAAATAATTCAGTCTCAGGTACACCAGTCTCTCCGTTATCAGAGCGAACCAGATAATACTTAACGCCACAGACAGTTCCAAGATAGCGAACGATCTCAACAATTAGATCATAATCCTTAGTCTTCCATATAGCTTTACCTGAGCAAATATTCATAATCACATTACCTTGGCAGCTTTTTATTTATGTAAAGCTACCTTACCGAATCATCCCAACATCAACCATACTAGATATCTGGTAAGCTTCCAAATTAGAAGCACTCCATAATACAACATATACATAGGAACAAAGAGCGGCCAAAAAATATATAAGATGCTAATCAATACTTCATGGCGAAGCTTCTCTTTTGTAATATAACCATTAATATAGTCTCTGCGAGCCAACCTATATTTCCAATAGGGGTCAAGAAAGACTATCAGGACTACAAAATACGACCCCAACAAAGCTGAGCCGAGGATTAGATTCGCCGTCATAATGAGATCTCCGGTTACTTTAAAAATATTTATTACAAATAATTCAAGTTATCGAATTGAAGAACACGCACAATTAACCTACTACCATCGGAAAGGCAGGCAAAGACCCTAACTACTCAGTAAACTCGGAGACACAATGTTAACAGCAGATTGTACAACAGCACCAGATTCGGTACACTTCCTGTTAGAATCATTATCTCATACATCGTAATGCAGATACTCTGGATACAGAGGGTCGGGCGATTAAACAGCTAGAAGTGCGATCAAAAGCGGCCAGCCAAAGATGATGCCAAATCCAATTGCACAGAGGGCTAGGCCGATAGTAATGCAAAGCAAGGAAATATTATTACCGAGAATCATCAATTCAAAGTCGGCAACCGTATTGGAAGAAAATCCATAGTTAATCATAATTGCAATCTCAAAGATAATACCAGCGAAAGAGAGAAACACGCCCAAGATAATTACGATAAGACCAATAGACATATCAAACTCCTTCCGAATTATCTGGGGACTCTCGAAGTTCGTAGTTATCTTCTCCGCTTTGAAGCGAAGCGGCCTCTAAGCCCTCTTGAATCTCATATTCATAGTCGGAGATTAACTCGTCAAAAGAGCGTCCATTTCGCAATACCCGAATTGTTGTGCTTTTGGTATAGATTCTCGTAACTTCAATATCTACAGTATCAGTCATCATAAGACTCCTTTGCGGCATCGCCGGCATAATCAATGATCTTCCACAACTTAGACTTAGAATCATATCCCCAATTAGACCAGTGTAGATCGTCTCCAAATAGATTATTAGGAAGATAGATGCGATAAGTATCGCTGATAGCCCTGGGATAGCGCGCCTTAATGTTGGCAACAGTATGCTCTTTGAAAATAACCATCGCTTCGTTATCATCAGAAATCTCAAAAACGCTTTGAAGTCTTGGCATGATTAGCCAGCCGAGCCCATGGTCAAACTTTCCATGATCCAACACAGGACACAGCAGGTTGCAATGATCGGTATCTTTATATCTAGACCACAGCATAGCCTCAGCATCACATTGGTTGAATTCTTCTTCTGGATCGTATTCATCGCCATATTCATCATACTCGTCATCATATTCGTCAGAGCCGCGATCAACCTTGATTACATATTTTAAAGAACCAAGTTCAAAAAATACAACCCTTCGATATGCACCCTCGGCATCAAATCTCGAATTAGCAAGAGCCTTGCTGACCGCAGAGATCCCCACAGAACGCAATGACATAATCACCTCTCACGATTATCCAGATAGTCAAAGTACTCATCTTCGGCCTCACGATAGAGGCTAACGTCTTCAATGGGAATGTGACTTCCCGATGTTTCTTCAAAGCCGGCATCGATCAAATGACCAGCATTAGGATAGGCCCAGCGAAGAGAGCCATCAGTCAGCCTAACTTGATAGAAGGTCTTTTCATAATCCCAAATTTCTACGTCACACTTAAGCCATGAGTCGGCAACATTAAAAGTGTCCATTACTTTTCCTTCACCCGAAAATTACTAATCTTATAGTTTTTCATTTGTCCGAAGTTTGTTTCGACAGAATACTTATCATCAAGCAGATATCCAATATAAATACGCCCACTTGTGATGGACCGGCCGATATCACGAACAGCTACCAACTTTACAGACTTAAGCATAGACATAACTACTCCTTACCACCTGAACTTATCAGGATTATCAATGTAAACTTGTGAGTGGCGGCGAATTGTGCCGATGTTGATTGTGGTCGGATGAATAAACTTCCGAGGAATCAGACGGATGAAGCAGCGCCAAGTGTGAATCTCGCTTCGGGTTCCGCGATGAAATTCATTCTGATCAAATTCAATCCAGGTATAATCGCCAGTTTCGATATAAGTAGGAGCCTTCTTGAATTCAGTATAGGGAGCGCCGGATACCCAAAGATACATCTTTTCTCCGCTGATACTTTGAGACAGGTGATTTAGCTCATGATCACGCGGAACAAAGTCGCGATGCCAATTTGGAATACATGGAAATTCTCCTGGCATCAGCATATGCACCTTTACGTCAACGACATAATCATTAGAGTCAAGCTCCAAATATGGAAGCAACTCTTCGATGATCGGCATCACTTCTGGCATAAACTTAGCAGTCTCAGCCAGAGAGCAGAGCATTACTCCGTTATGACTTTTACTCCAGTCGATGGTTAACATAAGATATCCATATGGTAAACGAAGTCTTCCTTGGATTCATCCGATAACCATTGGAACACTTTATCGGGATTTCTCAGTGACTGCTTCTCTTCAATGTGAAACTTAATGATTTGATCGAGGTGTTTCAACAGAATCGAATGGATAAACTCTTCTCTGTTATGGGGAACACCAGCATAAGTAGCAGCACGAACAGCAGCATTAGCAGCAGCATAATTAGCAGCAGCATTAGCAGCAGCATAAGCAGCAGCAGCAGCATAAGCAGCAGCATAAGCAGCATCATTAGCAGCATAAGCATGAGCAGCATTAGCAGCAGCAGCATCAGCAGCAGCTTCAGCAGCTTCCGATGTTCTTTCCGATAACCAATGCTTTGAAGCTTCGATAGCTTTTCTTGGACGCAGATCCTTCGGATGCTCCCTTTCAAAGATCGGAAGCACTTCTTCTGCAAACAGCAAGGCTATGAAAACAGAAACAGACTTGTCTTCGGAGAAACAGTTAACGCTCAACATAAGATATCCATATGATAAATGAAGTCTTCTTTGGATTCATCCGATAACCATCGGAACACTTCGTCTGGGTTTCTAAGAGACTGCTTCTCTTCAATGTGAAACTGAATGATTTGATCCAAGTGCCTCAGCAGAATCGAATGGATAAACTCTTCTTTGTTATGGGCAACAGCATAATTAGCAGCAGCATAATAAGCAGCATAAGCAGCATAAGAATAAGCAGCAGTATTAGCAGCAGCATAAGCAGCATTAGAAGCAGCATAAGCAGCATCATTAACAGCAGCAGCATCAGCAGCATAAGTAGCAGCATAAGCAGCAGCATAAGCAGCGTTAGCAGCTTCCGATGTTCTTTCCGATAACCAATGCTTTGCAGCTTCGATAGCTTCTCTTGGACGCAGATCCTTCGGATACTTCTCCTCAAAGATATGAAGCACTTCTTCTGCAAACAGCAGAGCTATAAACACAGAAACAGGCTTGTCTTCGGAGAAACAGTTAATGGTTAACATAAGATATCCATGTGATAAATGAAGTCTTCTCTGGATTCATCCGATAGCCATTGGAACACTTCATCCGGGTTTCTCAGGGACTGCTTCTCTTCAATGTGAAACTGAATGATTTGATCGAGGTGTTTCAGCAGAATCAAATGGATAAACTTTTCTCTGTTATGGGCAGCAGCAGCATAAGCAGCAGTAGCATAAGCAGCAGCAATAGCAGCATTAGCAGCATCAGCATTAGCAGCATTAGCAGCATAAGCAGCAGCATAAGCAGCAGCATAAGCAGCGTAAGCGGCATAAGCATCAGCATCAGCATCAGCAGCAGCATTAGCAGCAGCATTACAAGCAGCAGCTTTCGATGTTCTTTCCGATAACCAATGCTTTGAAGCTTCGATAGCTTTTCTTGGACGCAGATCCTTCGGATACTTCTCCTCAAAGATATGAAGCACTTCTTCTGCAAACAGCAGGGCTATGAAAACAAAAACAGGTTTGTCTTCGGAGAAGCTGTTAATGCTCAACATAAGATATCCATGTTATAAATGAAGTCTTCTCTTGATTCATCAGATAGCCACTTAAACACTTCATCAGGGTTTCTCATGGACTGCTTCTCTTCAATGTGAAACTGAATGATTTGATCGAGGTGCCTCAGCAGAATCGAATGGATAAACTCTTCTCTGTTATGGGCATCAGAAGCAATAGCAGTATAAACAGCAGCATAAGCAGCAGCAGCAGCGCGAGCAGCATCAGCGGCAGCATAAGCAGCATCAGCAGCAGCATCAGCAGCATAAGCAGCATCAGCAGCAGCATCAGCAGCAGCAGCATCAGCAGCATAAGCAGCAGTATTAGCAGCAGCATAAGCAGCAGCATAAGCAACCCCATAAGCAGCAGCAGCAGCATAAGCAGCAGCATAAGCAACCCCATAAGCAGCATTAGCAGCAGCAGCATCAGCAGCAGCATCAGAAGCAGCATAAGCAGCAGCATTAGCAGCATCAGCAGCTTCCGATGTTCTTTCCGATAACCAATGCTTTGCCGACTCCATAGCCTTTCTTAGACGCAGATCCTTCGGATGCTTCTCCTCAAAGATCGAAAGCACTTCTTCTGCAAACAGCAGAGCTATAAACACAGAGACAGGTTTGTCTTCGGAGAGGCAGTCAAGTCTCAACATAAGATATCCATGTTATAAATGAAGTCTTCTCTGGATTCGTCAGGTAACCACTTAAACACTTCGTCCGGGCTTCTAAGAGACTGCTCCTCTTCAATATGAAACTGAATGATTTGATCCAAGTGCCTCAGCAGAAACGAATGGATAAACTCTTTGTTATGGGCAGCAGCAGCATTAGCAGCAGCATTATTAGCAGCATAAGCAGCAGCAGCAGCATAAGCAGCATTAGCAGCATAAGCAGCAGCATAAGCGGTATTAGCAGCATTAGCAGCAGCATAAGCATCAGCGGCATAAGCAGCATTAGCAGCAGCATAAGCAGCAGCATAAGCAGCGTTAGCAGCTTCCGCTGTCCTTTCTGATAGCCAATGCTTTGCAGCTTCGATAGCTTCTCTTGGACGCAGATCCTTCGGATACTTCTCCTCAAAGATATGAAGCACTTCTTCTGCAAACAGCAGAGCTATAAACACAGAAACAGGTTTGTCTTCGGAGAAGCTACCGACGGTTAACATAAGATATATTAGCTAAGGCTTGCAATAAATTCAGAAAACGCTTGGTCACCAGAGCCATACCCAGCAACAAAATCAGGAGTAGTTCCGGCAGCTTCGGCTCGATCAATCTCTCGACGGATAGCCGCATTGATCTCACGCACAAAAGTGTCCGCAGTCATGTTGGACGGAAGATCGAAAGCAACCGCGTTACTTCCATCGTTCGGATAAAACTTAATTATAACTTTCATTGTGTTCTCCGTGTGAGTGTATGCAAATACTCTTGGCGAGCAACCCCTCTAACCACTTGTAATTTCCGGGGATCATCCACACCTTCAAAATCTTGCGAATCGTAGTAACGACCATTAAGACGCAGGACACAGTGAGCGATAGATCCGCCCATGTTTTCCATCTCCCCTACCATAGAACGATCTCTCAGGGTATCTAACCAGATCGCTTCCCCTCCATACTTCTCGGAAGCGTTAATAGCCCATAGCTCGCAGTTACCACAATTGATATCCCATGCACACGGACGAGTGTATGTCAGTTTTTGATTTAAAAACCAGCCACCAGTCATCATGTGATCAAGAAGATTATTAGTGATATCTTGCATTACTACTCCGGCTATACGTCGGTCCATCGCTCAGCAAAGCTAACATTTTCATGGGCGTATGCCTTCCAACGATAAGCGGCATCCTTGGGATGATTCCAGGCGAAGTGTTCCGCCGTCTTAATAAGAACATAAGCCTGATAAGAGAGCCCTCGATTTGCGGCGACCATAGCCGCATGGAAAAGCTGATCAATCTCTTCGACAGACATGCTAATCTTATTCAGCGGATTCATTGGTATCTCCGTGCGTGTGTGCATTCTTTAGCGATGTATAATACTGACCAACCCATCGCATAGCCGTAGCTGGACAGTTAGTTTCAGGAATATAACAGTCCAAAGACAGAACGTCTCCGCCAATCGCATGTTGAAACACTTCTTGTTCGAAAAGAATCTGCCGCCACACCTTTGAATAGTCTTGCTCCCCAAGATATTCCCATCCGACAGGCGGCCACGTTCGATCAATGAATTGACGATATCGCTCCTCAGTCCCAGGGGAGATAGGGTATGTTTTCACCTTTCCATGGGAGTCAGTCACCGTTAGAGTTACAGAGATACTATCAGGGAAACTCTTACGAATCCACTCGGGAGAGGGATGCTCGTCCGAATACTCGTAAGTGAGCCCGTCGTACCGTGTGCGATCAGTCCATCCGTCTTCCATGATTACTCCGCTGTATACGTGTGCATACGAAAGAAGGTTGAATCATCATAGAAGTTACGGAACCGATGAATCGTGAAAGTCTTTCCAGGCCAATAACGCTTAGCGCGATTGATCGCACCACGAAGCGTCTTCAAGTCATGCCAGATAAAGCGTTCACTTGTTCCAAGTCCTTCCTTTCCAAGCTCGGCATCACCGAGATAGACATAGAAACTCATAGCCCACCTTCCTTATCTATGTGTGTATACGCGCGTCTAACTGAGAAGTGATATCCTCCAGAGATTCGCTGATATATTCCAACAGGTATTCTACGGTCAGGTGTGACGGTGCAGAAAGAAATTCCCTTACAGCAGTAGACATCTTGCCTCGGCTGTGACTCATACCCAGGAGTTCGAGCTTTAAAGCTCCCTTCCAAGAGATCAAAGTACCGATGTGAACCTGAACAACATTGTCGTTCCAGTCGTGAATACCAACCTTAAAGTTTTCCATGATATCTCCGCGTGTGTATGCGTTATCAGTGTGCTCGACTGTCAACCATTGGCCTTAACGTCTTATATGATTCATGCTGAAAAAATTTCCCAGCAAAAAAAATCGTTTAGCTTTATATGGTGCAGGAGTTTTGGGTTTTGGGTTGTTGGTGCTTTGGGTTGTTGGGTTGCAGGAGTTTTGGGTTGCAGGAGTTTTGGGTTAACATTTTCTAAAAAATATTTGGGTTGAGTGAGCAGGGTTACTGCGTCGAGTATTCAGCCCACTGTCTCCAGCTTTCAACTTTGAAATATAGACCCCCCCCCTCTGAAAACACTTCATTTTAAAAAAGTGCTTCATTCCAGAAAAACACTTCATTTTAAAAAAGGCTTTTTACTCAGAATCCGGGTTATCCTCAGCATCGGCTTCACTTTCCGAAAGCTCGGGGTATTTCCAAGAATAATACTTGGTCATTAGCCAGAAGCAGAAGGTATCCCATTCTTCGCTTACATCATACAGCAACATCATTAGGATCGCTGCGACGAGAAAGATAGAGATAGTATGAACGATAGTCATGGGGTTAATCCTGTGATGCGATGAACAATACTCAGGCAGCTTAGCCGGGTAAGTCATTCACGCTACACCATCTAATTACCTTACCAACTCTTTGCATAACCTAAGTTAAGGTAGAGTTTACTAAGAGTTAACAGTAAGAGTAGGTAATAAGAATTGTAAAGATTTTGTAGCCAAAGTCTGGCTCGGGTCGAGTGTCGCGATGTAAAAGTTTTACCGCCGTTGTCGGGCGAATGGGTGGCCCGTGTAAAGATTTTGTAGCCAAAGCATTACTCCTGGCGAGTGTCGGGTCAGGGTTTTGTAGCCAAAGGCTGGCATGGATTCTGCTGTATGCAATTTTCGTGCCAGCGTTTCCTGTAAAAATTTTGTAGCCAAACATGAACGCAGAAGAGGCCGGAGTTTTTCATCCGGCCTGATATGTTGTTGGCCTAGCATTATCACCAACATGGAGCCCCAGCTATTGTCATAGACAATGTTGCTCTTAGAGAGTACGATAAACTTTGTAAGCATGACTTATCTCACGTCATGTATACGCACAGAGTTTAGGGTTCCGGCAAAGCTTGCGCCCTGTTTATCCGTTCTTACTCTTAACCGCTCGGTTATATAGCCAACCTAGGGGCTTTGAGTAGAGAGCCGCTTCACTGTCCGAAGACTCCACGGTGATTCTCTTGACGGCATACTCGTGCCGGTCCCATCAGTGACTAAGGGCTTTTGTTTGCCGCAGTCAAACGGCTTTATCATCGAAGATCGCCATCTCCGACTATCCGGTGACTAACCGGAATAACACTCTTTCAATTCCTTATCAATCTCTCGCTTGATGTGTTGCTTGATTCGACGCTTGACCATTCGATCATGCTGCTTTCGCTTTTTCGGAGCGGGGCCGCAGCAAGGACAGTCGCGTCCACCTGGGCCAACTCTATCAAAGAATTTGACTTCGGTCACGTTTAAATTACTCCTGTGTCTTAGTAGTCATTCGACATAAGAATGTCAGAAACAGACTCGCCAGTCTCTTCTCCCCATTGGCTTCGATCGGCCAGCAGAGCACCGCTCATATTGTAGTCTCGACCACAACAATCGCATGTGTTGGTGAAGTTATGGCAGATCATCTCAGAGCTACAGTGGCATCGGATCTTCATCCGAGTCATGTTGATCATGCGATTGCTTACGTTGGACCAGCGACTACCGGCCTCAACTTTTCCAAGCTTTTCATACATCAGAATAGCCTCTTGGCACAGGGTTATGAGAAAAGATAAACAGAGAGCGGAGGACTTTCACCTCTGCCGATAAAAATGGTTCAGCTTCATGGCTCACTTACCAGCGGTAGCTTATCCAGGGTTGCCCCTGGGGTCTTGCGCTGGTCTGCAAGAGAGCTTCTACTCTCTGTTTATCTTTTCCCACACAATTGTTTGCCTAATCCTCTTTACGCCTATGCTCGGGAGGAATCCAAGTCCAATCGTGATTCATGCTTCGCTCCATTGCTTGTTTTCTTACACCCCCTTATTACCCTTGAACTTTTTTATTTTAAATAAAGGTGCAAAAGTTTTACCGCCAACGGGTGTCTTGTGGACAGCAGACAGATTCCTGTGTTGGCATGGTTCCTGCATAGAGCAAGAGTCATGCCGGACAGGTTCGGCGGGAAAACTTTAACGTTAATCTTTTGTAACCTAAGTGGGAACGATGGAAGCCGGGAAAACCAAAAGCTTCCCGGCTTCCTATTGCGTCTATCGTTCTTCTGTCAGATAGATTACTATCTCGTCAGTTGTTCGGATGATATAGATTCACACACCATGCTCGGCGTGCGTGCCTTTCTCTGAATCGACTGATCGTCCGTCTACCAAAACCCATTCTCACCTCTTATTTAACTCCATCCGTTCGGACAAAGTGATTCCATTCTTGTAATCATCATCCATCCAGTAGGTCTTTCCACTGGCGGCATGAAAGAGATTATTGTCACTATCGAAGGTTAGACCTTCTGTTTCCATCCAAGCATAGAAGGCATCTGCGCGAGCCTGCTTTGCGGCTTCCCACTCAGCTTTGAATGACATAATAACCTCTTTTTATTTAAGGAAATGGCTGGACCTACAGGATTCGAACCTGTGATAGGATTTCTCCGACGGGTTAACAGCCCGTTACCTTTGGCCACTCGGTCAAAGTCCAACAAAGGATCGCAATTCTAAGGGCTACCTCATCGGAGCGATCAACCGATATATGCTGCTGCTGTTTGTTAATGGTGGTGTTTATAGCATCTTAAATGTGACCACCGGCAAAACTCATTCAAGACAGGTCCGAAGACCTTTCGCTAGCTATAAACAAAACATGTCTTCAAGTCACCTTCCCTTCAATTGACGGGAAGTGTCAAGCCCTTACTAACGCGGGCCGCGCGCATGTATAAAGAATAACACTGGCCTAGGATTATCACCAGCGTGAAGGCATTGTCCTTGGGAAGAGACAGAGTGATTAGTAAGAGCCTCAGCCGCAAGCAAAGGATGACTGATCTCAAAGTCTCTTGCATTTACCTCTTTGTGTGCTCTAACGCTCGCACCCAACGTTGCAACTTTGTTCTGTCATCCGTTCGGATGATATTAAAAATGACACCGGGAGAAGGACTCGAACCTCCGACCCTCTCACTCTGTCTCCATATGTCAAGACTCAACGCAGACGTTCCCTTCTGCACTTACCCGATGAGTGTCGCGAATCATCTTTCAGAACCTTGCCCACGTACTTGAGCACCGATGCGGACGGCGAGGCCGCGTTCATCGGGCTATTTCCATGGGTTTGAATTCATAGGCTCTATAATCGATACTTCGAACAGTGTTTGAGTGCTCTGACCTCTGAGCTATCCCGGCAAAAAGTGGGCCCACCAGGACTCGAACCTGGAACCGACGGATTAAGAGTCCGGCGCTCTACCAATTGAGCTATAGGCCCGCGTCTGTGTGTTAACTATTGTTGGGAATTGACTTGAACAAGAGCGAACACATGAGGCTCAGTAGCCATCCCTTGAACCACGTCAAAGCCGGAAGACTCACGCCGATGATCGAACCCGCACCCACGAAAAGGTAGTTCCAGAAGATCGCCACAAAGAGTCCGGAAAACGCTCCGAAGGCAACGAGGACAACACAGTAGACAAAAAAGGCCAAAATGGCTTCGAGTGCATTCATTTGATTACCTCGTTGATAGTTGATTATCATTCGGGGCACCTGCCCTCTTTCATCCTCCTATTACGCGTATACTTTTTTATTCAAGATTAATTCCGCCGGTTCGGCGGGAAAATTTTGACATCCACATACGCAAGCAAGAAAGAGCCCGGTTAAGGACTCTGACTTACTTGGCTTTCTCTCACTTAGGAGAGGTTTACCTCTCAGTCCTCGGTCGAAGCCTCGGCCTCGGCCTCGGCCTTGGCGGCGGCCTCCTTGGCTCGGGCCTCCAACAGACCGGGAAGCTCCTGAGCCCAAAGCTCCAGCATGTCCGCGCGCTCGTCCCGCAGGTTGCCGACGAACTCGACCAGATCGGAGAAGTGCTCCTCGCGAATCTTCTGAGTCTTCGCGCCGCGACCATCGCGAGAGCGGAGGAAGATCCGGTCACCGTGAGAGTCGTACAGGGGCTTACCGTCTGGGCCGTTGACGACCTTGCCGGTAGCGTCCTTCTGGACGGTCTTGTACTCACCCAGGCGAAGCTCATGAGCCAGAATCACATCGGTCGGGACGTAGGGCTTCTCGTCATCGGTCACCGTCCGACGAGGGACACCGTTGGCCAGAGCCTCAACCATGACGACGTGGTAGTCGTCCAGTTCATCGAAGGGGATGATCTCGGGGGAAGTCCCGCGACCTTCGGCAGTCGCGAAAGAGAAGGCCGGGACCAACTCCATTTCACCAGTCTCAGCGTTGGGACGCTCGAAGTCGGTGAGAATCACCGAGTCAGACGCTACCTCCACCGGGTGACGCTCCTGAACCTCAACCGCAACCTTTCCACCGGGACGAATCTTCATACGTGCCATTAAGCACCTCCATTTGTTTTTTAGTAACTTGCTTGCCGCCGTGCAGCGGCTGCCCTTCTATTACGCGGTAACTTTTTTATTTTGCGTAACTTTCGGGCGGCTGGTGCCCAGCGACCGCAGGGGGAGTCGGCGGGCGGGCTGTTTAGCTTGCTTTCCCTGCATCCCTCTATTACGCACTAACTTTTTTATTCGGTGTAGGCTGTCAAACTTTTACCGCCAAAGCCGGTCGCATGGGCTCTAACAGGTATGTAATCGCTGACACTACTGGCATGATTATTGCTGTCTGCAAATCCCATGCCAAGACTTATATGCAAAAATTTTACCGCCTAAATGCGGTATGATGAGCCAAAAAAAATCAGTGCATCATACCGGCAAACAGTAGGGACGGAGGGACTCGAACCCTCACGGTTATTAACCAGGGGCTTTTAAGGCCCCCGCGTCTACCGATTCCGCCACGTCCCCTCGTGTGTTTAATCGGCAGTCTTATAGGCATCGACAGCGGCAGAGACTCTTACGACTTGCACGTCCACCCAATCACCCGCAACACGGTCAAAGCCAATGCCGAGAATCAGTCCGAAAAGAAAGATGAAAACTTCACGCATGTGTCACTCTCCGATTGTGTCTTCGTCAGACAAGTAGTAAGGGATCTGTCCGAACGCACGGACGTACCCATTGATGAAGCCTTGGCGAGTTACGTTGAACTCTTCGAGTGTAGAGATCAGAATCTCATGGCTTCCTACGTGAGCAACATTATCGCACGACTCACCATTCCGATCGTATCTCTTGTGCCAATGGATAGCGGCAGACTCTTCCCGAAGAAAGCGGTCCTGTTCGGTCTGCTCATCGGCAGAAAGACTTGTTGGCTTAAAGATCCTCATCAGATCACTCCCGGCATGAAGCGTGCATCAAATGATGTCACCCACCAGCTACCTTCATTATGCTGAGCTTGGAAAATAGTCGCGCCGTTGAACGCGGGATTATCTGGCAGGTTCAGAGAAATCTCGATCGAACCAGTCCCCTCTTCGTTCTTGTTGTCGGTGACAAGCATATCCGTACGTCCTCGACAGATGCCGATAAGAATATCTATATCCTTTCGGATGGCGACGTTCTCACCAAGATACATCGGGTCGATCGGTGTTGCTGTTGCTGCTGGCATTAGAGCCACCTCCTGTCACCTATATTACTCTTTTATTTTTTTAAACTGAGTTAATTGTCTAAGCGATCTTAACCTTACCGAGTAGACAGCTCATTTAGCCCTGGATGCTGCCCAGGACTGCCCTGATGCAATAAATAAGCTGATTCCGAGGAACGTTGGTGGCCTCGCGAATCTCGTTGATCAGGGCATCGCAATCTTCTACGCTCGAACAATCCATCATTCGAGGAACCATCACCTCGATCAGCTTGGCGAACTCATCCTGAGTCCAATGACTTTCCTCGGAACCGTCGCCAAGAGACGCGGTAGGCCAATCGGAATGGATAGTGGGCATTAGACACCTCTCTCTGATTATGATTTGTTGCCAGTTAGCTTACACCACTCCATTGCTCGATTACTTTGTTATTCTGAATTGTGTAGTATGTTAATATTTTCCCGCCAAGCTGTGTGGCGCAGAAAATGCTGTATGCAATTTTCATGCCAGCTGTGTGGCGCAGAAAATGCTGTATGCAATTTTCATGCCAGCTATTACTGTTGATGCAAAAATTTTGTAGCCAAACAATTAAAGAACCTTTTGGGTTCAAATTAAGATAGCGGTTTTTGTCACCGAAAGATAACCGCAAACTTCGGGATAACATACACACGTTCTTAGTCCCAATTGGGTACGAGCCACAGGACGCCCTTAGCATCTGATAGCGCCTCATAGAGGCCGTCAACCTCGTGCCTATCCAGCCTAACCGATTCCCCTCCGACAGTAAGCACTACTACCGATGGCCCGATAATCGGGTCGCGTTCCGTCTCAACAGCGACACGGATAACGTTACCGTCCGTGGGCTGAGTAACCTTGACATTATAAGAGTAACTCTTAGCCATTATGGAACCTCCAGTGTACGTGTGTGCGTTATACGCCTGTATTACTCGGCTACTTTTTTAAGATAGCGGTTTTTGTCACCGAAAGATAACCGCAAACTTCGGGATAACATAGGGCTTCGCAGGTTTCCTATGCAGGGTGTACGCACACATTAGTACCGATCGTAGTCCACCGAATCCATCTCCTCGATCCAATCCTCTTCCTCCATCTGATCCTCATAACTCCGGATCCTCTCGGCCAGTTCGTCATCGTAGCTGAGAACAGCGCTCTCGGTCAGAAAGATGTTGGCGATTTCGTCAGAGACTCCGGCTCGCTTGAAGTAGTCATCGCCAATGAGGAGTCGCTGAGAGCGAAGGAACTCCAGGGCTGCACGCTTGAACAGCGTACGATCAGTGATCACATGACCGGCGTGAAGCGCACATGCGATTTGATGGTCAATGTAGCTGTTGAGGTAGACCGGGGTAGTCTGATGCCGCCAGCGAGCCAGATCCCGTCCGATCTGCTCATTCACCTTCTCCATCGGATTGTGATCGAAGCCACTTCGATAGTGACAGACCGCAGCACCCATTGTCACCCTTCCATTTCCATCGACACCGATAGACATAGTGATGAAGCGAGTGCCAGTATCGTGAGTCAGAAGCATGGAACCTCCAGTGTACGTGTGTGCGTTATACGCCTGTATTACTCGGCTACTTTTTTATTTAGAATTAGAAGTAAAGATTTTACCGCCTATCCGTGCGGCTTGTTGGTGGTTAACATAAGATGGCCATATGATGAATGAAGTTTTCCTTGGATTCGTACGATAACCATCGGAATACTTCATCCGGGTTTCTCAGGGACAATTTTTCTTCAATGTGAAACTGAATGATTTGATCGAGGTGTTTCAGCAGAATCGAATGGATAAACTTTTCTCTGTTATGGGCAGCAGAAACAATAGCGGCATCAGCAGCAGCAGCATAATTAGCGGCATAAGCAGTATAAGCAGCAGCAGCATAATTAGCGGCATAAGCAGTATAAGCAGCAGCATAAGCAGCAGCGGCATAAGCAGCATCAGCATTATCAGCATTATCAGCATTATCAGCAGCAGCAGCATAAGCCTTAGCAGCAGCCTTAGCAGCAGCCTTAGCAGCTTTCGATGTTCTTTCCGATAACCAATGCTTTGCTGACTCCACAGCTTCTCTTGGACGCAGATCCTTCGGATACTCATTTTCGAAGATATGAAGCACTTCTTCTGCAAACAGCAGAGCTATAAACACAGAAACAGGCTTGTCTTTGGAGAAGCTTTTGATGGTTAGCATAAGATATCCTCTGATTAGCGTTACACACCTGTATTACTCGGATACCGCCTATCCGTGCGGCTTGTTGAGTAAAAAGGATTAGTCACCCTTTAGAAGTGATAGACCGATGCGATAACGCCTTCGAGCTGAGGCTGTCCGGGACATCTTTCTTCATCGCAGGCGGGCACAAGTGCAAGGCCGGAGTACCAGGTGCAGACGTCGCCGAACCTGGTCCGCACTTTGCGACGGAGGACTCCGCAGGTTGGGATGAATCTCAACCCGGAATCCGATCCCATGAGACGGACGTATACGGATTCGAAACGTGAGCCACCTTATCGACTTCGCCAAACAATTTCCGAATCAAATCATCCCGCATGTAGTCACGCTTACCTGAGCCCCTGCTGTTGATCAGATCACGAATGGAGGCCACATCGCCATCAGCACCGAGAACGAAGTGATCTGCGAATTCGACGCCAAGCAGCAAAGAGATTCGAAGAAGACGATCCGTCAGCTGAACATCGGGATCGCTCGGAAGGCTCGTAGCGTCAGGATGATTGTGAGCCACGTAGAATCTGTGGGGAGCAGCATTTCTCGACAAGATCCAGCTGAATAGAATCTTGGGAGAAATAGTAACCATTTCCTCAGTACCGATAAACATGACCTTGCTATCCACAACCCTTCCAAGAGGATCGGTGACGAAAGCCATGAAATGCTCCTGGCTCTTTCCGAGAAGAGTCTTGCGAAGAACCTGCATCACAGCAAGATCAGCACTACGCATAGGATCTGTGAGCATTTGGCGCTCACCAGCAATGATGAGAAGGTTGGACGCCAATTCAGGCCGAGAAGCAAGAAGCTCGTGGGCGCGGCGGAGATCGGTTGCCATGGTATGACCCTCTCGATTGTTAGCGTTACACACCTGTATTACTTGATTACTTTTTTATTCGCACTTACGTGTAAAGATTTTACCGCCAAAGGCGGAGCTAAATCCTACCCATGACGATCACCAGAATTAGAGCCAGAACATCGCCATAGTAGATGGCGGAATAATTTAGAATCATCAGTCACCTCTGATCGTTGTGAGTATATCAGTGAAGTCTTTGAATCCCTCACGCTTCATATGAACGTTCGCCATCCTTTGATGATGAGAGTTATCAGTGAAACGATGCCACGCGGCATTGCAGAAGGGACAGAAGTAGAACAAAGTCATATCGTGAGCGTAGAAGCCAGTAGTATGCCAGAAGTAGGTAGAGCCAGGACCATAACAGTGGTTGTCAGGATCGGTGCATGAAGTCTCGCCAATCTTATCACCAAAGATTGAACCGTTTTCGCCAATACACGCAGACGTATGAATCTTCTCTTCTGGAATCTTCTGAGCACGCTGATCGGCTTTACACTTTGGGTTCGGACAGTAGTGGGGATGGCTCATTTATATGCTCCGAGATTACTCTTTATTACTATTGGGCTTTATTGTTCGGAATTACCTGACAGGTAAATAGCTGGCATGAATATTGCATAGAGCAGAAACCGTGCCAGCATCTGAAAGAAAATAAAAACACGCACACACAAAAAAAGGAAAACCCGCCTCCCCATTTGGAGAAGCGGATTACAGACACTGTATGCTTGCCAGCCCAGGAGCCCGCGCGAGACTCTTAAATAATCCCGTCTAACAAGCGTGTCCGTTCAATCGCTCAGATTACCACTCTCAAGTCTTTCCGGTTGCCGTCGTCCGGTAATCGTCTCACGTGATTGTCGGCACCCGTCCGCTTCGTATTCCGGTCTAGAAACCTCTGTTTCCAGCGGGGCACTCGGGCGTGGCCACTTAGCCTTCAATCACATTTCCTTTCCTCAGCGGTAGCTTATCCAAGGAGCAACCCTTGGGGGCCTGCACTGGTCAGATTCGACTTTTAGGTCAAAGGAAGACGAGGAAGTATGGTGTTATCTGATTGAGAGAATCCTCAAAATGTTTGTTTAATCTAAATTGTTCACGCCGCTGTGAACCCGAGGAACCTCTCCTCGTCGCTCTAAGTCTTCATACCAGAGAAGATCGGCGTAATAGACCCACTCACAGAGCGCGTTCCATACGGAAGCGGGAGTCTCGACAACAAGATTATAAATGGTATTCACAGTCGTCTTGAAGACGCCGGGACCTTCCCACTCAATCGCAGCATTGATGTCTTCATGCGCGTGCTCGTTGGTCTTGTTCATTGGAAAGCCTCCGTGGGTTACATCCACATATTACTCTTAGATTTTTTTGTTCAGAATTAGATGTAAAAGTTTTACCGCCGAATGGCTTTAGTTAGACCGATCCGAGTAGGATCGTGGGCGGGTTTGTGCAATGACCCGTATAACTATGAATTTAATCAGGGAGCTACGGATTGCACTTCCAAGACACCGTGTCTAACTAAAGCCTACTCGACAACACACAGTATGCGTCTGTGTCTACGCCTCGGGAATCGGAAGATTGCCCCAGGCTCCACCTCCGAAGACGGGTTCGTCGTTCTGGACGGACGGCTGCGATTCCGACACAAGAGACAGGATCATCTCAAGGCTGCTCATTTCGATGTAAGCAACCACCTCCGCGCGCGTGGAGAATCGACGCTCCTTCACTCCAAGATCCGGAACCTCAAATCCATGAAGATCACCAAGCTCCTTTGCCAGGAAATAGGTGACATCAGAGAAGCCACTGAGCCGACAATTGTGATGTCCGGTCGGGCAGCTTCCGGACTCGCTGATCATGCTGAATGCACTCACCTTGCCCATCGCAGCATTGACGATGCTATAGCCCCAGACCATAGCAGCGCAGATCGGATCAGCCAGCATATCCGTCATGATTCCGCTTTGAAGCCGGAGCACTTCCTCAAAGTCTGCCCTGATCAGAGCAGCCTCCACATTTTCAAGATAGAGCAGGCCAGCAAAGCATCCGCGCATGATGCCTTCCATCTTGGAATCAAGCACGCACCCCATTGCGAGAAGTTCTTCGAAATTGACGCGAACTCCGGTCACATCGGAAACCAGCTTGTCGCTGACAAGATACTCGACAGCACCAAAATTCGCCAGCCTGATACGGCAAAGGATCAGATCATGCAAAGCCTGTGCCTCTTCCATGGAAATATCAGACATAGCGCTTACCTCGTGGTATGGGTTTCATCCGTGTATTACCTGATTACTTTTTTATTTACTCTTAGAGGCAATGCAAAAGTTTTCCCGCCATACGTGTGTATGCTCTCAGGAATGGCACGGGTATTGCATACAGCGGAAATCGTGCCATCATTATTTGCAAAACTTTTGTATCCAAACGCGCATGGAGCGAAAAGGCCCTGGGTCGTGGCCTTTCCTCTAATATCAGGTATGCTTAGTTACGATCCTTACCGCACTACCACTCCTGAGCCTTTTCGCTCCTACCGAACATCCTTCAAGCGCCTGGCTCCCCAGGTTACGCTTGAACCCATGCGCCCGCCTTCTCCCGGTTTCTCATCCCACAAGACACAGACGACTCCATCCTCATTGTGGTATACATCGCCCTGTCGCCCTGTCATGCCGGATACTCCGGTTTCCTGCACGCGCTCACCCGGTTGCAATCCCAGGAGATATTCTCGAACCTCCTCGTCAGTCATACGTCCTCGCCGATGCGACGAAGCAGGAGTTGAAGAGTCGCCAGATGATCCGCCTCAACCACAGCAACCTTGCCGCTATACTCGTGATCTGTGAACAGTTGCACACACGCATCAATGAGGCTCCTGACATCGACTCGGCTCTCCACCATGCGACGCTCCATGGCAGATCCAGTATGAGTCATCTGTCCATTGTCCTCATTGACAACCCAGATTTCAGCCTCTTCCACGGGATTGAATCCCGCGTCACTGTTGTGAGAGTCGAGGACCATGTATGTGCGCTTGCTCATGAGAACACTCCGCCTTTCGATCGGTTGTCTTTTTCTCTTGCCGTCATCATCACTATGCTTAGTAGACCTCGTAGCCGCCCATGGGCCGCATCGCGCCCATGCTGGATCGGGGCATCTCCTCGGTCTTGTCATCCTTGTTGTTGTTGTTGTTGTTCTTGTTGATACGACGAACGCGATGATCAGGGTTCACGCCTCCGGTGTCGAAGTTGTCCAGCATGTAGCTGAGCCGAGCATCCGCACGCTCGATCTGGCAGAGATCCTTGCCCTTCTTGGCGAGGCTCATCAGACCGTACGCCGTCACACCCTCATCCACGAGACTGAGCAGATCGATCTGAGCCTCGTTCATCACGTCACCTCGACGGTCGATGACAGTATTCGCGATAGCCTTGGTAGCCTCGCGACCGAGGGCCAGCATCATTGCGCGTGTGAGCATGTTCACTCCGTTTTTATTTGATATTTCTTTTAAGTGCAGGGTTCGGGGTGAGAGCACCACCTCTCCACCCCAGGATGATTACTCACCCTAACCCAAGCACTTTTCTCGGTACACTCGCTGTCCTTACATGCCTATATTACTCGGCCGCTTTTTTATTCCGAGCAGAGCAAAAGTTTTCCCGCCAAAGCTGATCGTTAGATCAGCGTCATCAGTCATCGGAGACAGGACGGCGGGCAAGCTTCTTACTGGCAAGCCTCTTCTTTGAGTCGATCCGCTTGTCATGAGCAGCGGCACTCGGAACAGTAGCAATCCGCTCCTTCTCTTCGCGATTCATCTCATCAAGCTTCTCAACCAGACGCTTGAGAGCCAACGACTTGTTCTGACCCTGACTCCTACGCTCGGTAGCCTTGGTAACAATGCCCGTGGGCGTATGCGTCAGACGAACAGCGGTAGACACCTTGTTTCGATGCTGACCACCAGGGCCACCCGCACGATAGAACTCCATCGTGCATTCCTTGAGCAATGCCTGCATACGCTCATCCATTGTCTTATCCTCCTATCCGGGTATTACTTCATTTGTTTTTTATTCTGAGTTAGCCCTCGTCAATCTTTTCCCGCCAATGCTCACAGAACTATTAGCTGCCGGCATAACGATTGCACTATGCAAGAATCGTGCCAACATTATTTTATAAAGCTTTTGCAGCCATACACATACGCGCTAACCTCCCGAACCTTTCGGAACGGGAGGGGCTTGGTTCTGGTCGGTAAGTTAGCTTCGGTATGGGTTGTTTATTTCAGCTTCCTGACCGCCGCTATCGCGGTGATGATTAGGAGCACCCTGCTTAAGCTTGTCGAGCTACTTACTGATACAGCAGACTTTGCATTTAGCGCGTGTTCGCGCGAGGAGACTACTGCTCCCCAGGCTCACCGGCAGCCTCGGCCAGCGCGGCCACGTTCATCTCAGCGATGGTCTGGAGGTTGACCGTCGCCTGCTCCAGCTTGGCCTCCAGAGTGTCGAGGAAATCGGACCAGTCGTCCTCGGCCACCTTGATCGTGCGGCTGCCGGGACTGTTGCTCACCTTGAAGCTGACGATGCCATCCTCCACGGTGCGGGTGCGACGAACGACCTCGGCAGGGGTCTGGTCCCGCTGGTCGAGGCGAAGCTCGGCCATGAGATCCGCCGCCTCGTCGGGCTTGATGACGGCGAGAACGTTACCCTTGTTGTTGCGGCTGCCGTCCTCCTTGAGAAGACCGGGAACGACCACGCCGATCTCGCCGGACTTGGCATCGGAGCCGATGTCGGACTCGTTGAAGACGGCGAGCCACGACGTGAAGCGGATGAGAGCCTTGGAGAAGCGCATGATAACCTCTTTTTTTTTGGTGCGTTGGGTTGGAGGCTTTCCGCCTCACTGTCTTATTACCCGCTTACTTTTCTATTCTCAGTTAGCGGGTCGGTATTGCTGGAAGCTCATCGCCTCCACACCCTAATATTACTCTCTTACTTTTTTATTCGTCATCAGTAATAATGCAAAAGTTTTCCCGCCATACACATATGCGCTGGCACAAGTATTGCTCTATGCAAGTAGCGTGCCAGCTTTCTGTTTGAAAAACTTTTGCAACCAAACATAGCACGGAGCAATCGGCAAACCTACGGTCCACCGACCACGCCATACCAATTCCATGCACACACGATTATAAGGGCTACGTTCAAACCGATAGCTACGCGCCTACCGTCGAACCAACTGCACGCCCGTTCACACAGGGCATACACAAGCGCTCCACCGATTGCAGCCTTTACCATTCCCAGCCCGACAAATCCAAAATTGTCGATGATCACGCGACTTGTCGGAATCGCCTCAAATCCCCCAGCACTCAGAATGTGACTCGTTAGAATCGTATCCAAGATGTTAAGCAGGATAAAGAGAGTGACCAACCTGGCGGTCACTCGATACGCTCGCGCACGAACGTCAGGGCGTTCCAGGCTCCATTGACCGCTCGGATCAACACCTCGGGATCCTCGCCCAAGCGACGATGCCAACTCTGGAGATAGGCGGAGTGGTTCTCGGTCAACTCCGTCTTCTCGATACCCGCATCTGCGCAGGCAAAGGCAGAGAAGAACTCGGCAGTCAACTCCTCCTCGGCGTAGCTGGGAGATCCGAATCCTCCGAAGAGGTTGCGGTCCATTCGATCGGAGTGTCCAGTCGCGTGTCCAGTCTCATGCAGCCGAGTCGCGTGGTAGCCGTCCATGGACGTGAACGCCGATTCCTCCGGCATCATGATCCGGTCTTCGGAAGGAATGTAGCTCGCAGAGTGAGCCCCGTGAGTCACAGGCACACCCACAGCCTTGTAGATCGCGTGAGCCCGCTCGTAGCCAGTCACGGTATCGACCGCCTTGTCAGGCATAGAGAGAGCGGGGAACGTCTCATCATCGATCTGCTCGGCGTTGTAGACCATACCCTCTCGGAAGCCCATGACGTATCGGATCGTCTTCTCTTCTCCGTTCTCTCGGATGGTACGATATCCGAAGACCGGAATGTAGATCAGAGTAGACTTTGCATTGCTCAGACCAGCGATCGAGAAGTTACGCTTCCTGATCTGCCCTCGACCCATCCAGCGGGGATCGCTCCAGCCGTGAGACATCGCAGAGATCATCAGCAAGAGGACGTTGACCCCTCCGGTGTAATCCTTGACCTCTCCGGGGCGAAGCGGGTTATAGGGCAGTCCCCCACCAGAACCCTGAGCCCAAGGCCGAAGCCAGAGGAGCTTTCCCTGAGCCATCGCCTCGCGGATAGGCTCCACAATGCGATCCAGCATTTCAGCCTTTGACAGCATCGCGGGAGCCTTCTTCTTATAAGCCATGTCTCTATCCTCCTAACACTTGTTAGTTACCTTCCGTCCTTTTTATTAGAAGTTAGTCCTCGTCAATCTTTTCCCGCCGAACTTGTCTGCTAGTCAGATTTAAGCTGGCACAGTAAATGCAGTATGCAAGAGTCATGCCAGCTTTATTTTCTGAAAAACTTTTGCAGCCATATACGAAACAAAGAAAGGCGCGTGTGCGCCTACCTTTGGCTATGGCCCGGATTATCACCAGGCCAGATAGAAAGGTATCTCGTTCCTGATAGAATCCAGATCTGATACCAGACTCCATCGATCTCAACAACCCCAGCGGGCTTTGCTCCCGCCGGAGGGATTGTTACAATCTCCACTATTCGCTACCCTCGTAGAACTCGGTATAGTCGGAATAGTCGCTATCATCATCCTCCTCGTCCTCATCATCCCAGATGCTGTCGAAGTCGCTTCCGACCATCGAATCCTCCTCGTCATCGTGAACCTCGTAGCCACGATCCACCTTCGCGGCATCCCTCGCCTTGAGGACGTTACGAGCAGCGACGGTAATCACTCGCTCGATCTTGCTGCGGTTGCTTTCGATGAAGCCACCCGGAGCCGTAGTGCGCTGGTCGATCGTCACACCATCACACTCGTAGTCATCTCCATAGAAGTAAGCCGTACCCGTGAGCGTGTGTCCATCTACTTCCACAGTGACCGTCTTTTCGTTGAGCATTCCAACCTCTATCGTCTAAGGTTACATCCTACACTTACTTTCTCTCTTTTTTATTTCTACTAACATGCGTGCAAATGTTTTCCCGCCAAAGTTCTAACAGGCTTGGTATGCTTATTGCTCTATGCAGGAATCGTGCCAACTATTAAAAGCAACGAGAAAGGCCGGGACACTTGCCCGGCCTTTCATACGCTTACCTCACTTGTCCCGAATGACAGCCTGGACCATCATCATATTCCCGCCTCCGAGCGCTGGGCGGCCATACTTGATGAACGGCGCGAACTCCCACACCCGCTCATGGCTCCATGCTGACCCGGCGTGGTCAACGATCGACTCCCAGAGGCCAATGGTCGTCGCCATGCCGACCGGTCGTGTGCTGACCGTCAGGGCCAGACAGCGAGTACCGGGGGCTTGGAAGGCATCCCACACCGCATTTTCCAGCCCGTAGCTGACAGCCTCGTCGATTGTTCCGGTGATGTCCCAATCGTAGTAGCCGCCATCACCGTCGAAGTTTCTGGCAGTTTCGAAGATGTTGCCCTTGACAATCTCGGTATTCTGAAGCTCGCCCTTCTTATAGCCTCGGGGAAGCCGGGCGAAGGCTCGACGCATTTTCCGAAGCTGCTTGTCGTCCAACTCGAAGAAGATTCGACGATGGAAGGTCAGAAGCTCCTTCATGTGATCCTCGAAGTAGTCGCCGGTCAGCGACAGGGCCACCGGCTTGCTCGCTTCCCTCGCCAGGATGCTGTTTGCCCATAGGGCACCAGTCCAAGCAACGTGGGCCTTCTGCGGGTTGCGAATGCTTCTTGAATCACCTGCAACTGCCATGCCCTCTCCTCGCTGTGTGTCTTACATATATCAGTTACCAGTCTTCTTTTTTATTCTTCGTTAGTTCTAACAGACATATATCTATAGCTGGCATGATGCTTGCAGTATGCAATAGCCATGCCAAGATTTATTAAGACGGAACAACCCCCTCAGCTTTGCGGCGGAGGGGTTGTCATCAGGGTGAAAACATTGTCGATCGCATTGATCAGCAGGACATCGCGATCCGTCAGGGTACAGATTCCGGCCTCATCCCTCGTGGCCGAGGTTAGAATCAAGATCCCCATGCTGTAGTGCTCAGATCGGATCTCGTGATCCCAAATCTGTTCCCAAAGCCTCAGAGCGTTTCGGAATAGATTGGCCTCAACCTCTGTGGCAATAGGGTAGAACCCGAAAGCCACTTCCGAGTCGTCCTGATCGTCAGCGTTGATAGACCACTTCGGCCATTTCTGCTGGATTCTCTTAGCCAGATCGCTAAGGGTCTGATCTTCTTTCATGCTGTCTCCGTATGCACGTATCTTACCCGTTAGCTTTTTTATTCTCGTAAGCTTTCAAGCCAAGATAGAGCCCCGGATTTCTCCGAGGCTCCATCATCTATCAGGAGGCCAGCAGTTCCCGAACCGTTCGCAGGATGTATTCGGCCTCATCATCGGTGAAGTCGGCATAGTTTGCCGCCTCGATCTCCATCTGGCCCTCGCCCATGGCGATCTTAACCTCCAGACCGTCAGCGAGAGAGGCAACATTGCTTTTGGTGTTGAAGCCGATCAGCGGGTTTCCGCCGTTTGCCCCCTTGGGATTGAAGTCCTCCGGGACATCGCCAACCTTGCCTTCCCAGCACTCGAACCAGTCGGTCAGGTAGACTCCATCCGAAGCGGCGGAGATCACTCCGGCCTGAGCCTCGCCGTATTCCATCCGACTGAATTGACGGGAAGTGCTCTTTGGCTTGTAGCGACGATCCTTGATCTCGATGGATTCGGCCTTCGGTACGTCGGACAGATCGAGAAGCATGACATAGCCGAGAATGAGAACGTGCATGTTGAAAGAGCCTCCTTAGCTCACCCTATCATTACTTATCCTCTTTTTTATTCTAAGCTATAAGTGGCCGCACATATGCTGGCATAGATTCTGCACTATGCAGGAACCGTGCCAACCTTATAAACGAAAAAACTCGGAGAGCCGGCGCTCTCCGAGAGATCTCACGACCACCCGTTGTGAGTGTCACAATGAAACATGACCTCGGTGGGATAGCCGGACAGATCGGGCTGATAGTGGATCACGCCGGGCTGACCGGGGCCGCACTCTCGACAGTAGCGATGCCCCCTTTCTGTACCGTCGTGGCCATCCTCCTTACAGAAAGCCTTGAACCGTTCCCACTTGAGACGGTTTAGAGCCTCTAACCCCGCCTCCCGCTCTGCGTTGTAAACCTCATAGCTATCGGTTTCGATAGCCAGGTGAGCGCCAGGGAGCATTTCGGCCACTCCGAAAATCTGCTTGATCGTCTTGAGGTGAGGCCGAACCTTTGTGCCATCGGAGAGTTCCCCGATGATCGTCTTTCGGTATTCGATGATCGCACGACCCTTGAAACCGCCGTTCCAACTGGAAAGCTGCTCATCGGTCGGCAGAGGCCAGCTCGCAAGTTTCATATTTCATATCCTCAGTTTATCATTACTTATCTTCTTTTTTATTTGCGTGAAGATTTTCCCGCCTAACTGGCATAACAACTGCACTATGCAGGAACCGTGCCAACTAATTTAAGCCAAGAGAAAGCCGGGATAACTCCCGGCCAGCCCTCATCCGGTGAACATGATCCCGGCATCCGACAGACATTCCTCAAACGTCTGAGGCGTCTCACGTCCCGAGAAGGAATCTCGGGAGCACCACACCTTCGTGTCGAAGTTCCAGACCAGCGACGGCATACCGTTTTCGAAGTTATGGCCGATGGTTACCTCGGCCTTCTGCCAGGTCTTGACGTACATGACGGGGATCACGTCATCTGCTTCAAGTGCGTTGGCGCGCGCAGCCTCGTAGACCTGGGTAAGCTCGGCATTACCGATCTTGGCAATCGCTTCATCGGTGCGCTCGTACATAACAACACTCCTTTCTATCCAATCATTACTTATCTTCTTTTTTGTTCTTAATCAAGACTCATAGGCGTATCTGTGTCCTGGTACAACAACTGCACTATGCAGGAATCGTGCCAACCTTATAAATGAAAAGAAAAGGGGCCAAGCCCCTTATTCTTCTCCGAGGTGTCGAGCGCTCCTCGCGCCATCTTAGTACCCCATTTCATCGTTGTAGCCCTGACAGCCGAAAGCCATCCCGGCCTGCATGGCCCGCTCCTGACGGGAATAGTGATCGTAGTCGAAGTCATCATCGCCCAGCAATTCGGGCAGCTTTCGTCGGATGGCACCTTCCCAGGACTCGCCATCCTGACACTCGAACCGGTCGATCAGCCGATCTTCTGCAATCCCCGATCCCGCTCCGTCGTCGCACTCCAACCCGATTCCGACCGAGATCCATTCCTGATCGGACTTCCGCTCCTCGTCATGGACAATGACGAACACCGGGAAGCGGCCTTCGGCCTCAATCGTGCTGATCACCTCTACCACGATTCCTCGGAACATGGTTCCGTCGTGGGTTCCATCGTAGTAGACAGCGCCAGGAATCAGATCGGACATAGCATACCTCTTATCATTTCATTACTTATCTTCTTTTTTGTTCCAAGTTGTATTCTATCAGGAGTTTGTCTCGTTGGCATAACAACTGCACTATGCAGGAGCCATGCCAACACAGACCAGCAAGGGCAAAGCCCTTACCCCTCCTCATCCGGGATGCTTGTTGGCTTGATCTCTTCTTCGCTCTCGCTTTCAAGGACGACCTTGGGATCCTCGGGAACCGTCTTGTCAATGCTAAAGACGAGGGTCGTAAGCGTTTCCATGATAACCTCTTTTATGTTCGACAGCTTGTTACTAGCCGCCTTTTTTATTACCAGCTATCCCTACACATCGCGTAGTAGTTTCGAGCCTTGATTAGTTCCTGCTCTCTGGCAGCCGGGATCCCTCGGATAGCCTCGATCAGCTTGTCGGCCATTGCAGCCACCTCGGAGCCGTAGGCGGTCTGTCCCCTGCTATACGCGATGCCAGCGCAGCGATACATGGCGATAGCTGCACGAGCTACAGCATTCACGTCGGAGTCAATCTTGATCATTTTGCTCTCGCGTTCGTAAGTGTACGGAAGGTAGTCGGGACTTGACCCGCTCGGTATCTCTCCGAGTCGCCACAGCGTAAACGTAGCTTATCACGATATATTCTTAAAGAACTCGATAAGGTGCGCCCGCACCCGTTCTGCTACTGACTGTGTTTTTAGAGGTATGTCCCCCGACTACCTTCCGTACACACACGTATTACCTATCTTCTTTTTTGTTCCCATCTAACGCGGGTTCATCGGGCGCACGGACAACCGCATACATGGCATAACAATTGCACTATGCAAACCACGTGCCAGGTATCGAATAAACACAAAAAAAAGAGGAGGCCGAAGCCTCCCCCTTTTTTTTTGGATCAACCGGCCTGGGGAGGCCGGTAGAACCACGCCGAGCGGTTATCGACGAGCCGGATCAGTTTGCGCCGATCGCACTTGCCGGCCTCATCGGGAAGGGCGTAGTGGTAGGACTGACATCCGTTATAATCGGTAACACAGAACACCTCGATCCGCACCGGAACATCGGATCCCGTGGTACACATCGTCCAGTATCCGGTGGACATGGGCCACGGGATCACAGGCACCACAGAGGCCCGCATCGGGCTCGACTTGAGGCCGAGGTTGATCAGAGCAACCTGACTCTTCTCGAACGGAAGATCCATGCGTACGAGGACTTCGCAATCCGCGTAGAGGTAGGGCTTCCGCGCCTCCTCGATCTTATCCTTCGAGTCCGCCAACCCGAGGCCGGTGATCGTCCGGAAGGTCTTGATCTGACTGATCTTATCGGTCTTGCCGATCTGAATCACGTATGCTGGCATGTAGCTACCTCCTGCACATATATTACTTGAGCGCTTTATTATACCAAGTTAGCCGATACTCATATAAGCATACACTGGCATAACAATTGCACTATGCAAACCACGTGCCAACCGCGTCCATGAGTACACGCGAAAAAGCCCCGGAGTACGGGGCGATCTCTCAGGTGTCTTCGCGCGTGAACTTCGTGAAGGCAGGAATCCAGAAGATCGAGTCGTCAAACTCGACGGTGATCCTGGAATCCTTGAACTCCAGGTGATGACGCCCACTGTTATCCTTCCAGTAACCCTGGTGCTTTTTCCACATGCGGTTAGCGAATCGGAACACCTTGATCTCGATGTCGAAATTCAGCCATTGCAACATCCACCAATCGGCCATTTACCCTCCTTTGTGAAAGGGGCCTAAGCCCCCTCGGCCTCGAACCCCTGGATCGACCGAATGATGAGACTCTTGGAGCCGGGACCGGGACACTCCACGCAGACCTTGTGAACAGTCTCGGTCCAAGCGGCTCGACTCAAACCGGCCAATTCGGCCTTTGCGTCGAGCCACAGGCTGACGACGGACAGCCGGACCGTCTCTCCGACGGTCACCTGAGCGATCTTGCGGGCCTGAGCCGAGCGCTGACGACGCTCCGCGTTCATGACGATCACCTTGGGCATTCTAACCTCCTAATGAAGCATTACTAATCCCTCTTTTTATATCCAGTTAAAAAGAGCACTTTGGGGCCTAAAATGGTATGCTTATTGCTCTATGCAGGAATCGTGCCAACACATGCGCACAAGGAAAAGCCCAGACCTTACGGTCCGAGCACTTCTCCGGAAATAGCCTGCTCTACTGAGCCGTCGCGAGCGGCAATGATGCCATCGGATCCGCCGACCAGCAAGATCCACAATCCGATAGCAGCAAGCAGCGATACAGCTGCGACCGCCAGCATTTCGCCCCAGCTTCCTTCTCCGTGAGGATAGTCAACAGGTCCAAGCATTTTAACCTCCTGATTCCTTATTACTTATCTTCTTTTTTATTCTGTGTACGCGTGAAGGTGGGGACCAAGATCCCCACCTTCCGAGTATTACTCCTGGCTCCACTCGATCTTGGGAGAGTCAACCTGCCGCCACTGAGTAGCCAGCCCCAGCCCGGTTACGCCCGGCATACGGTTTACGCTCTCACCCTTCGGAGTCACGAGCACGCCCATGTTGAAGTTCAGCTGAAGGTAGAGGTTGTCCGTACCCTTGCGAGCAGTCTCGCGGATAGTGATCGGAATGCCACGAGCGCCCGAAGCCCAGGACACTCCGGGGATCCCGGCGTTACCCTTATAGCAATCCATCGCGGCAACCGCTCGGAGCACCTTTCCGGCATCGAAAAAGGTCTGAGCCCACTGACCGTTTTCGGTGTTTTCATGGACGAAGATCACCGGGTATTCCCTCGTGTCGTCCATCAGAGCCTCAACGATGTTCTCAATGTGACTCCGAGTTCCGGTCGTCAGCATCGCGGTTCGGCCATGCTTCCGACCCTTGCCGCGAGAAGACTTCACCGAGATCACAACCTCGGTAACGATCATCCCGCCAGCGATCGGCACCTTGCCGTAGAGATCCATAGCGACCGCTCCGCGTCCTGCGTCGGACTCGTGAGCGATGCCAGTCACCTTGGGAAACATCCGACGCTGAACCTCCATCGGAACATCGCGGGTCCAGGTTTCGTCAGGATTGGTAACCCTGCGACGGGTCACCATATCGTCAACAATCTGATTCGAGGGAAGCTTGATAGCCATTTGTATCTCCTACACCTATTCATTACTCTCGCTCTTTTTTATCCTCAGTTAATCTTTTGTAACCGCTTGGCATAGTTGGCACGACACTTGCACTATGCAGGAACCGTGCCACCGGGCCGCTCTTTGGGCACAAAAAAAGGCCCGCATTGCGGCTCATAGCATAATCCTTAGAAAAACGAGGCTTATCAGGTGCTGATTACATACCCTCTTTCTTATTCTGAACTAAGAACTGTTGTTTATTTTTATTAAAAAGATCAACAGTTGTCTTCTTTTATTATTTTTGTAAACGCTGTGCAACTTTTTCTTTTTGACATAAGTTGACTTGACAGGGGTGAGCTCATGTGAGCTTATACGTCTTAATGAGCTGGGAGCCGGTGCGGCGGCTGGCACGGAAATTGCCCTCCGCCAGAGGGATTCTGAATGAAAAGAAAAAAAGAAAGAATGCAGATCCTCCTGTAAGAAAGAACGCAGAGGGATTCTGAATAAAAGAAATAAAGTAGAGCGTAGAGAAGGCTAAAGCAGAGAAGAACGCAGATCCTCCTGTAAGAAAGAACGTAGAATGCAGATCTCTCTATAAGAATAATAAAAAGAAAGAACGCAGCTCCTGTGATAAAAAAAGTAGTTCCTTCTATAAGAACAACAGCAACAACAACAACCTCTCTTGACTTAGGTTGTTTTTGGTGTTTCTCCTTTCAATATATTCCAGTTCTCTATGAGTTCTTTTCTTTCTTCACTATTTAGTACCTGTAGTACTCTCTTCATTGAGATATGTTCTAATACGCTTTCCTTCTTAATATACTCTGTCCATACCGCTCTTTTTCTTTTTGGATATAATATAAACACCATCCTTCCTTCTGCTGCTTTATAACATATAGTCTCTTCCTCTTTTGCTATAAGGAATTCCAGTTCTATATCCGGGGCTCTTTCTAAGAACGATATAATATCGTATTCATTCCTCTTATATATAATCAAAATAATATCCTCTCAGGTATATATATCTAGCCGCCGATTTTTATTCGGTCAAGAAAATAAATAAATTCTTGTTGTTGCGGGGCGGGAAGATTATTAAAAAACTCTTCGGCGGTTGCGGGTTCATAAGATGACCTTAAATAAGATTGATCATCTTGCTTCATAAATCTTATGTATGAGCGCTCTTGAACAATTATAAAACCCGGGGCTCCTTCTATCTCAATTGCCGCGCGGCTTTCTTCAAACGCGGCGGAGAGGGCTTCTCTGCCGCTTCCTATCCTTAAATCATATACCCTTATCGGAATAATTCCTGGCATCACCTCATTATTATACCCGGATGATGCGGATGTTGGATCATAAAACCACGCCTTTACTTCCGGCTTGGATATAACATCGGGTCTATTATCCATGATTCATAAAAAAGATTAAATTCATCTTCTCCTTTTCATCGGCGGCTTTTTTCAGAATCGCTTCGAAGTCCATTTTCGAATATATTACTTGCGGGGAAATCGCATATCCGTTGGGATCCCTTATCTCCGATATAAAATATCGATCGCCTTTTGGATCTATAAACAGCAGGACCCTTTCCTTTGCAAGATCGGGAGATAAAGACCGGATCCTTAAATATACGTCCGAGGAAATCGATGGATTCATATCTTGCCGAAACGCTTCTTCCTCTTTCATCTTGCGAGGCTTGGGACCGAACGCCCTTTCCATTGATTCGAAATCGGCCAACGCAATCTCATCAAGCGAATCATATTCCCTCACAAGATGCAAGTGCATCCCCGCCCAATCCATCATCGTCATAGAAGTGGTTGCGCCCACCGATCTATGTTTCATTATAACAATATTGTTTGTTGTTGTTGTTGTTGTTGACATCATTTCCTCTGGGTAAACATTGAGCAACCCTGTTAGAATATATAATACGGGTGCCTCAAAAAATGGACTGGAAAAATCTTCAAATTTTGTTACTATTTGGCACCAAAGCGATTATGCTTCAAAATTTAAGTTTTGGGTTCAAGATAACAATGCATTCTTTATGATATTCAAGTAATATTAAAGGGTAAGCTAATGGCATTGCAACGGTGATGCGGTTTATATATAAAAAGACGATGTAATTTCCATTATGATAATCATATGTTTTTGTCAATTGCAATTATATGATATGTATATAATGCTTATACTATATCTTTCATAATTTCTTAAGGACAAACTTATATGTTGAAAACGGTTATATTATCCATCTATGAATTCCCGGAGCCTGCCCGTATCTTCGGGGTAAAAGACGGCGGAATTGGAGTTATATTTAAGCCGGATATGTTCTATAAAATGTCCGCTTGGTATGATATAGGTGCCGCCATGGACATTGTGGAGAAGCCAATAATTCATGATGCGGACGCGGGCGAATACCTCATGTACCTATGTAAAATAGATCTAATAGAAGGGATGTTTTATATATTTATTGGCATAGGATTTGACGTTGTTGCTGTAAATATAACGAATGCTGTATATATGTATATAGAGAAAGATTTTGAGGAAGATTATGATCTCATTAAATAAACCCATAACCCAAGAGCATATAGACATATATCAGATGCTCTCTATAAGCGCAAAGACCGATATGCTTGATATGCGCCCCGGCTGGACTTATCGCGGTCCCATTTTGAATGGAAAAGTTTATGTTGATTTTCAAACATGGCAGAACTCTAAGTATGCCGGTATAAGCGGTGATTTCTCTCGCTATCGTGCAAATAATTATGGATATCGCGGAAGAAAAGACTCCGCCCTGGATAGGGAGCTGGATTCTATAGATATTGCTGATATATTTTCTTGTAATAACTGGAATTATTGCTTGGAATTCAAAAGGAATCGGCAAGATAATATCATGCTGGATAGTATCAAGACTGGTAATCGATTAGATACTCCGGCTCATGCCATGTTTATTAGTGATAACTCCGAGTGGTTATTAGAAACCGCTAAGAAGAATCTTGAAAAAGCGGAATACGAAGTGCTTAAAGTTGACTCTACTATCAAAGGCTCTATCAAGACTGTTAGTATGGAGGTTGAAGATAATGTTTTTATTGGACAGGGCTCAACCATTCGATTAGCCTCTCTTATGCTTTATGGGAAAACACATCAGGCTAAACACGATATGCTTCGCCCATCCTTCTCAATGTTTAGAGAGGCCAAAGATGTTAAAATAACCGATTTAATTTTCGGAGAAGAAACCCTGGAGATTAGCGACGAAATTTATATGCCAGCTGTCATGAATAGCAATGATACTCATCGTTATTGTGAGTTTATTAGTAATGCAGATAAGGACCACATTCAGTTCAAACTAAAAGGCAAATTTATATATTATGGAAAGTATCGCCTTGTGGAAGGCGACTACCATATAGTCCAATGTGTCCACTCTTATGCAGACACATATTTACGCTAGTTTAATGATGATAATCATCATTAAATATCATTAGGACTCTGGGGCGGAAGCGAGGTATAATGTCCCGCGTCAAAAGCCTCTTCTGTTCTCTGCTGTTCATCGGCAGATACGCCTTGGTAATCCTCCCATATAACTGGCAGGTGTATAAATAGCTCTCCATTGGACTGGACTAACCTTGCTTCCTCTGCTTTTCTTAATGGGTAAACAAACGAGCCAATTACCCGTTCGACAGAATTAGCATCAACCGGATTTCCACTTAGATCGGCTTTCGCAAAATACAGATCCCAAAGAACCGGGCCGGTTGGCTCTTTTCTTTCTAGATGTTTAAGCACCAAGCCATTTCCGCTTACGTGTGCTCTGAACTCCTCTTCCATCGACTCGACCATTCCCGGCCAAGAATATTTCGTTTCAGATTCTTGGGCTCTTTTTAAACTGTTTTTTTTTCTGGACTCTTTAACCATATCTAACATAGATTTGCCGGCTTCAGCAACCGGAATTCTCGCGGACTCAATACCGCCCGCTCCAAGCTCCATGCTGCCTCCAAATGCTTCAGCTCCTTCGCCAAAATCTCCAGTTACCAGCCCTGGGCCGCCGCCGAGGAATAGGCTAGTAAGAGCGTCTACCTGGCTTTGAACTTCGGCCAAAGTCTCTTCATCGACCATGCCTTCTTCCACTAAGCCTTTTAATGCATCTAGCTGAGCGACAAGTTCTTCTACGCCGTTAGGCTCTTCAGACGCATCATCAAATCCCATTTCTTCTGCATCTTGTGATATTTCATCAATCTCTCCTGCTGAGTCAACTTCGCTCATACTATCGTATGCGCCCCATCCAGCAGTGTCATCAAATTCATCCATCTGTGCAATTTTATCGGCCAAATCTGCTTCTTTTGTTAGACCGGCGTCATCTAGCTCCTGGGCTAATTTTAATAATCTTTTTAACATATCCTCTCCTTATTTGAGTTTAAGTAAGTTTCTTAATCTTTTTTCTGGATTACGCCAGTCCATTTGTGATAGCCACCAATCAACGTAAGCTTCTTTATCTAAGCCAAAATCGGCAAAATATGCATGTTCCCACAGGTCTAGTGCTGCGATCGGAACGGTACAAACAGTTGGTCCAACCTCGTGTAAATCAATTATATCTAAATTAATTTCACGGGATTGTGTGCAGAAAGATACAAGTAGCCATCCATTTCTGGACAGCTTGGCCATACGCTTAATATCTTTCTCAAAGTCTTTAGCGCTTCTAATATAGAGATCGCCTAGACTATCTTTTAAAAATTTAGTGCTCTCTATCGAGCAGGGCTTGCAATCAATTGTATCTTCGAAATACATTTCGTGTAGGAATGCGGCATTTTTATTATGTGCCAAGTCCCTGCAAACGGTCCGAAGCTTGCTGTTATTTGCATTATCTTTGTCATTAGAAGATAATAATACCTTCTTTTTTTCGCCTGCCAATGAGCCGGCTTCTTTGCGATACCCTTCCATTAGCTCGCGGTGTGCATCAACGGTAGTGTCTTCTAAGCCGCATTTGTGTACGCCTTTCTTAGCAGACTTGCGGAGATAGCTATCAATTATATCAACCTCCTGGCTGCGTCCTATTTTATCTAGTGATGCTAACGCATCTAAAACTTGCTTGATTTCTGTGCTCATTTGTGGCCTCTATTCTCAGTTGATTTTATTAGTATTTATCAATTAAACCAATTGTATTTTTTAGATCTTCCAGTTCCGTTTTCTATTGAATCTATTACGTAATTTAGCCTCTCAAGTGTTATTTTATATTTAGAATCTTTTAAATAATTGGCAACATTTTCACGTTGATTCTGATTATACTTCCACATCTCGGTCTCAATTTCTTTTTCAAGAATGCTATCAAGATTTTCTAACTGATATTTGAATATTGGTAGGTATTTGTTCATCATGCCGGGGACGGCTCCGAGCTTAGAAGCATACCAGCCAATATCTTCAAGGGTAATGGCTCCACTATTTCTTCTAAGCGCAAGACTGTTAGGGCTATAGTCTTTCATGAGCTTTTCAATAAGCGGCTCTAACATACTCATATTTGCCCCCTCTGAAATCGAAATATGATGCAGAATATCCTTTTGCAGCTTTCTGTTTGCTTCGTCCATTATATATTTAGATTCATTTATTTTATTAGAAAAGGATAGCAGATGATTGATTTGGCTTTCGCTAATTCCTCTAATAACCAACATAGCATCGCGCATGGCCTGTCCAACTTTATATTCAATATCTTCAGAATATTCTTCCTTTTGCTCTGGCGTTTCTTTCTCATACCTCTCCGCTGTTAACGCTCGATCTCTAAAAGCATCTTCAATTAAATTATCAAGGTTTAATGTATTGATAAAGATTTTTTCTGAAACGGGAAGCAACTCAGCATACTTTTCATCTGATAGCTTCTCATTGTTAATAATAATGTTAGCCAAAGATGGTGATATATTCATATAATCTTCTTTTGTTGTGATATTAGGATAATTTTTAAAAAGATCATCTCGGATTTTTCCGCCGTACCTGTAAGCTTCTAGTGCAAATTCTTTTGCCAACTGAAGTGTTTCTTGCCCATATTCGACATTACCTTTTGAGATCTCTCTAACCGCAGCTTCTTTTAGCTTATATTTAAAATTATTGGTATGTGGCATTATAGAGAATCTCGCTTCAAAGTACTCATCAAACTTTTTCTGCCATTCATTCGAATCCATATTTTCTATATCTTCCGAGTCATAGCCCTCATTCTCTAGCTTTATCATCATATATTCTTCTGGATCGCCATGTTGTCTAAGAGAGCTTAAAAACTGTCGAGCTTCAGATTCTGTTTCGAACTTCTTTGTGCCATCTGCATCTGATTCCCAATCATCGGGATCATAGTTTTCCCAGCTGTCCTCAAAGTCTGTGTCCTCAAAGAATATACGTCTATCCTGAAATGGATCGCTGCCCCTCCACCATCCTCTCCTTCCAAGTATTTCATAATCTTCATCGTAAACGATCCAAGTAACTTCTTCTTCTGGAGTCTCGAAATCATCTCTTAGCCATTTTAACAGCCTCTCTTCTTCTTTTGGAGCGACGAACTCTTCTTCTCCAAATGTATCAGAATATTCGCCGCCCATCCTTCTGTATCTTCCGGGAGAAACAATTACATTTTTCTCTTGAAGCCATTGATTTACCTTCTCCTTGAACCCGGCAATATTATCTCCATAGATTGAGTTCTCTGCCATAGCAATAGATACTCCATCTTTGTTTAGAAATCTTCTTATTAGAATTCTTGCGTATGGATTTTCGATGTCGTTATCAGAGGCGTCTGTAAGGTATGCCACCATGCCGCCATTTGCAACTTCGCAAAAAATCGTTTGCGCGTTTGAGCCGGCATCTTGATCGCCTGGGCGATTTCCGATATCAAAACATGACTCCCAGTTTCTATCGTAAGATGACCGAGCTACGTCATGGGGGTTCTGGGATATAATAATCTGATAATTACTCTCCTTAGAACGGACACGGGCAGAATCATTATTGAAATCATTTAAAGCGGTTTCAAGTACAGATATATTTTCGACTAACTTTGTAAACTCTTCCGACTCTTGTTCTGTGCTTTGTAGCTGCTTTTTCATTTTATCCAGAGTCTTGTTAATCGCCCTGCCGATTTTTACTTTGCGGCCTCCATTATCAATTGCATATCCTTCTGTATAATTATCAATAAAATAACCTAATAAATCCAAGCCATCTAAAACGGTACTTGGCGGATCATCATCCTCTCTAACGAACCCTATTGTTACCCGGTCTTTCCCATCTGGAAACCATGCCGCAAACGGATAGTCTTTATCTTTTGCAATATAGTCGATAGTATGCCGCCAATCATCATCATAGCCAGCGGTCATATAAAGCATAGCAATCCAATGGGCTTCGTTCTTAAAGCCTTCCTTGATAAGGGATCTGTATAAAGTTATTACGCTACTTTTAATCATTTGTTCCTCATGCGTCAAAAAAGATCGGCCTATTTTTAAAGTTGCCCTCTTTGTCTTTTTCTTTTCTAAATCCAAAATTGCCGGTATGGGTGTCACCATAGCCCTGTTCTGTTTTTCTTACAGCCTCCATGACAATATCTACGAGCCATTCCGAAGAGGTCCCATGTCCGCTTATCTTTTTCTCCTCAAGATCTGCTCTTTGATTTATACCGAGTATTCTCTCTACTAATCCGGTTGATTCTTCGCTAATAACGCTCTCTCCGTCTGCCCCGCCTCCAATTAAATCATCGATCAATGATTCTACAAAGCCCCTCAGTTGTTCTTCGTCTTCAAAGTCAAGCCTATCATCAAGCCACTCTTCTTCGCTATCATAATCATCTTTATCGTCAGCATATTCGTACTCTTCGTCCTTATATTCTTCCACCTTATAATGAACGTCCCATATTGCAGAATCTACAAATGCTGCCACAAAATAACTTATCATATCTGACGGCTTTGCAGCTCTCCAATTATCGGATACTTTTGCCTCCAGCCCCTCTCTTAACATGTATGAGTTTTCAAAAATGTCATAAAGTTCTCTCATTTTAAAATTAGGATTTTCTTTTTCTGGAGTCCAATCGTCTAGCTCCCACTCTCCATCTTCATTTTCAGGAGGAGGATCGTTTTCTATTTCCGGATTTATGTCAGTGCCTGAATCTTTGATATATTTTTTTGACAAATCATCAATTGTAATTACCCTTTCCATTAAAACCCATGCTAATTGCATGTACCCCCTGGCGTATCCGCCCTTTGTCATCATTTGCGAAATACGAAATGGCGTATCAAATAATCCCAGCCCATAAATCATTGGATCTTTTAAAGATTTGCTATCCCTATCATACCATTGGGCCGAATACATATCCTGATACTGCTTATAAGACGGTTCTGAGACGCCGGCGTAAGAATTTATGTCAAAAATCTTAAGAACCCTCTCTCCATCGACAAGCCACGCATCGGCCATTGCTCCGGAGCCAAGATAAGTCGGCTCATTAAAATCAATAAGAGCATCGCTATTAGCATCTAGAAAATCTTCATAAGCTATCTTATCTCTTCTTAGAATATCTTTAAAAAGATTTCCCCTTAAAAGCCAGCTAAATTTGGGAAGAACTCCCTTTAGCCGCTCTGTTTCTTGCCAATCATTAAAAGGAGGCTTATCTGATTCATCTGGCTGCTCTTGTATGTCTTGCCAAACCTGATCTTCCTCGGTTTCCTGCATAAGTTGACGAAGCTGCTCAGCCTCGTCGTCCTGGCCCATCTTCACAAGATGCTGATATAGTCTTTGTAATTGAGTCACACTAGCTCCCTTGGGGCCGCTGAAGGGCCGATAGCCTCTTTGTACAAATCGCAACGTACCGCGATCTTGGTTTTGCCTGAAGCCAGCCCAGCGAGCGTGTATGAGGTTTTTATAATCATTTGTAAATTAATCACTGATACTCCCAATCAAATGTTTTATTGGTGTTATCAGAGGCAGCCTCTTCGTCTAGAGTCTCGTCTTTCTCGTCAAACTGTTCTGTCTTTTTTGGATCATAATAATCACGAGTTTCTTCTGATGTATTTTGATAAGAAGATGGCCCACTATATGTTGGCTTAGGATTTAAGTATTCAGGCTCCCTATTCGACGGATCAAAATAAACCGGCTGATTTCCTCTGAATCCAATATTGCCACTATGAAGATCATCATCGCCCTGCAACAAGTGGTTTATCATGGCATATATAATATTCTCTAGCCAGTTATTCGGAAAACCAACTCTTTTGTCTATTTCTTTAAAGACTTCTTTTACATCATTTAAATATGATTCAGTTGTTGCGAACCAGGAAATTATATCTTTAGCATATGCTCGTTTACTATCCTGATCATTATTAACCGGAGGAGGCACAGAATCCATACTTTGAACTTCTTTGGAAATAGTATTTCTCATCTTTCCAAAAGCTTTCTTGAATTTATATAAGATATCATCACCAAGATTCATCTCAGTATCTTTATCTTTAAGAAACTTTGCAAGCTCGTTTAGCTGAGACTCGTAGTCTTTTACAAGATCCCTGATTGGGACGAGTCTCTCTAATACCACCCATGACATGGTGCTGAGCTTTCTAACGTCATATGGTTCTTCGGCCCATGGAACATCAAAGACTCCCATATCATATACCATGATATTCTCCTTGCTTCCGCTTCCGCTATGCAAAGCCTGTCTTTGTTCTTCGTAAAAAGATAAATCTTTTGAATCTCTAATAATCTTAATAACCCTGCCGTCATCCGTCTCCCAGGCATCGGCATAAGATCCGGAGCCGAGATACTTTACAGGATCGTATTGAGCTAGGACTTCAGAATTTCTATCCAAAAATTCATCCACCCATTTCTGTTTGGCACCAAAGCCACGATCTCCTTTGCCATTATAGAATGCGCTATCAACAAATTCTCTTATCTTTGTATTATCACCGAAGATATCGCCGTATCTTCCAAGATCTAGTTTCCTAGGAAGAAGGTGTTCGGCTCCGTATTGTTTAGCAAGTTCCGGAGTTAGCATTACGTCATTTCCCTCGTTATAATCCAGGTTCTGACGTAGCTGCCCTGTCTTTATTCCTAAGTATTCTCTCAGAATAGATATTTGCGCGTCTTTATCCCAGTCCCTAACGCGTCGTATGTCGTCTGGAAGAACGCCTTGTTCGTCAATATGTGCGTCAAAAAAGACAGGTGTCCGATTTCTATACCCCATGTTTTCAGGCTTGGTATCCGAATGACCCCTTAGTAACGATTTTAGATTTGAGATAACAAGCGTTTCCATCCAATCATTTGGCATACCATACATCTCCACTCCTTCTTCTGAGAGCTGAGCAATAGAATGATACTTCTTTCCACCTCTTGGCCTGTTTAAATAGGTTTCAAAGCTTGGCCAAAATTTATTTTTAATAATATAACCTTCAATTGATTCGTCCGAATATGACAAAGGTATGTTTGAATTATCTTCCAATATGTCCCATATCCAGTTTCTTGAGAAATCGGCAATAACTCTCATAAGAGAGCTTAGCGAGTCTCTTCCATAATATGTATGCTGCGCATCATCTTTCTTTCGCATATCATCTTGATTATGCATTGACTCTGGAGTTAGTAGTTTTTCTATAACTGCATATCCAAGATCTGTATCAGTAGTGTGTCGCCTTTTTAAATCCCTTTCATAAGATGTACCACCCATGTCTTCCATAAATGGCAAATCCGGAGCTACAAATGCACCATAATTATAAACACGAAGATTTTGTTTCTGCCCCTCGGATGGATTGAATGATTCATCTTCCAATCTTTTATATTCTTTCAATGAGCCGAGTCCACTGAATATCTTTAAAACAGTTCCGTCGTCAAGCTCATACGCCTCTCCATAGGCCCCACTGCCAAGCATCTTTACAATATTCCAATTAATCAACTTATCAGAGTTTAGATCTAAAAACCTCTCCGCCCATTCTTTTGGATCTTTAAATTTACTTGCAGTATTGGTAAATAACCTAGACTTTTCTAGCCAACTAAAATCGGGCATTTCACCAAAAGCCAAATCCTGCGACACCTTTAGTAATCTAAGAAATTCATCAGTCATATTTTCGCTTAGAAGATACTCCCCGAGAGAATGGAGCTTGTTTTTAAAATTGCAAATCATCTTATCCCCTTCCAATGCTTGTTCGCCCAGCTTCTTATTACTTTATATGATTCTTCCATATCTTTGTTATTTTCTTTATGAGTTTCAAAATAATCTAGAATTACTTTTGTGTCTTTAATTAGTTTTAAGATTTCCCTGCCTCGGCTGTCTCGATCCGGTATAGCAAATATAGACGCGTATTGCCCGTCGAGATGACGAGCAAAACGAATTGCTTCTGCCCGATTCGTCGGGTATCTTATAGGGTGAAGTCTCTTCATTTTACTGCTCGCAAGTAGTGATTGGCTGGGAATTCATAATGATATCCTTATGGTTTATCATACCTATCTTGCTATAAAATATTAATAGCAAAACAACAGGGGAGAGTATGTATGTTACAAGAACGGACAATAAGAGGTCTAAACCAAAAAGAATTTTCATATGAAGAATTCGTAAGGGCTTTAGAAAAGTATGACGAAGAAGGTTATGACTTATATGTTGGAACAGACTCGCAGGTGCATGGAGGAAAAATCCACATTGCTACATGCATAGCATTTGTAAGACTCGAAACACGAGATGCCGGCCAGAAGTCTGGTGGCGTATTTTATGTTAAGGATAAAATTTCTCGCAGGGATTGTCCGAATCTTCGTATGAGAATGATGCTTGAAGCCTACCGCTCACTTGAGGCGGCGATGGAAGTAGAGCACCTATTTAGTGGGGCCATTCATGTGCATCTGGACATTGGACCCAACCCACGCAAATCAAAAACTTCTGCCTTCAAGGTAGAGCTTACAGGCATGATTAAGGGTCAGGGATATGATGTCTCTATAAAGCCCGACGCCTGGTGTGCGTCTGGTGTGGCAGATAGAATATGCCGCTAGGGTGCGTAATGTAAGAAAACAAGAATAAAGAACAAAAAAGGGAGGCAGATTAATCTGCCTCCCTTTTTTGTATGAAATATAATTTAGTCTATTGGACCAAAGCTCATACCGCATCCGCATGATTTGGCACCAGGGACTTTGAACCTGAATCCGCCATTATCTGCGTCATTAACGTAATCAATTTCCATTCCATCTAAGATCTTATAAGATCTTTTGTCTATAAGAACAGTTTCTTCTGGCTCATCGCTCACAATAAACATCTTATCGCTATCTGTAAGCTTATCTGTAAATTCTATAGAATATGTGAAGCCAGAGCAGCCGCCGCCCTGAAGACCTATCTTTAATAGTCCGTATGGCATTTGAAGTTGAACTCTTAAACTCGTCATCTTGTCAAGAGCTGATTGTGTCGCCGTAATCATCTGTAAAGTCCGGTTCTTCTCATTTTAAGATCTAAACGGACTTCATCTATGAGCTCAACGTCATAGATCAAACGAAGTAGATCTGTTTGCCTGGCGCTTTGAGTTATATAGTGGACATTATTTGCTAAATATATTCCAGTTATCTTATTTATCTTAAGCAATACTTCGCTCATCCTACGCTTTACTATATTTAACATTTCCATATTATGAGTGCAAATTACAACTCGTTGGTTTAAAGATAAAAGAGAAACTGCTGAGGCAATCATCAATTCTGTTCTTCCCGTTTGTCTGAAAACTTCATACACTGAAAGTTCTCCAGATTCCACTTTTTTGAGGTTTCTTAATTTAACTTTATTCTTAAACTCAATGGGATCTTCAAGCTCAATTATATTATATACATCTTTTACTGTAATCATTTCATCCATCCTGCCAGCGGTTTGGCGGTATTATTTTGGCTGCAAATTAGAATCGGAAGATTCTCCATGAAGTCTTTCGGCAACTCTCAGAAGAATCAAATAGCCTAAAATATCTTTTACAACATCTTCAGAATTAATCGAATCGTTATCGGATATATGATCGTTTGACATACGAGAAAGCTTATCATCTATCCGACATTTAATTTGTTCTACTGGAGATGCTCTGGAGAATATTCTTTTTGGATTTATAGCTGAGTTGCCGTATGCGTTATTCTTCTCAATTAATAAGTCCCTAACCCCGTTACACTCTTCTATAATTAACTTTTGTACTTCTTCTAATGTAAAATCTTTTTTCACTTTCCACTCCGTTCATCTATATATTCAGCAAGAGCTTCCACTAGTGTTTTATTAAGTGGAATAAACTGATAATTTGGTATTTCCGCTATAGCAATCCAGGCAAATTCTGAGCTTTCATCATTAATCTCAACACTACCCTTGGCTTCGGTTGTGATAAAAAAGAACAGCGTCTTGTCATCTGTCTCTACCGTTCCAAAGTACTCTACATCTGTTTCGGCCACAAGAAGTCCAGACTCCTCTTCTAGCTCTCTAATTGCAGCACCCAGCGCGAACTCACCCGGATCTACAGAGCCTCCTGGAAAATTCCAGTGTCCTCCCCAAGATGAGTTTAGCGATCTCTTTAATCCTAAAAATTTATTGCCCCTCACCGGAATCAGAATTCCCACTTGTCTTTTCTTCATTGTTAATCCTCTTTTGAATAGCCTCATGTAATTCTGATATTAGAGAGCTTCCAGTTTTTTCAAATAAAAACGGAAAAAATCCGTGTACCAGCAGAACCAAAACTATGCACGATAGGTGTGCTGATATTTTAACACAACACCATAGATGCTCCAAATAAGTTTCACCAATTGATGCCGGATGATCAGTAAAATCTTTTTGTATCTTTTTGCAACAACTCTTCACCCCGTCGCCTCCCCTGAGCTAAACACACCAAATCTAAATAGTTTCTTTTTTAATATCGGACTTTGCGTCTCTAGGTATGTAATATACATATCGCCTATCGATTCAAATCCATATAATTTTTGTACCGAAGATACATGATTTAACGCCGCAACGCAATCAGCATATCTTGTAGCTAGTTCATAGAACGGCTTACGTTCACTGCCAAGCGTATAAACCTGATAGTAAGCCGCTGCACCCATATCTTTATAATAATTATTGTTTGAAATACTCTCAGGAAAGTATCCTGAGATAAACAAACTATAGTCTCCGAGTTCTTTGAACTTCGAGATTCTCTCACGTTTGGAACCGGCCTCTATTGCATCAGAATATAAATCAGACAGATATATTTTCTGGCTGCAGGTGATAGACGCCTCCATCAGACTTACCAAGTATTTCATAACGATAGAATCAACTGATTTTCTGAGGCTAAAGAAATGTTTTAATTCACTTGAAAAATCCGATGTTAACTCGTTCATTTTTACTCCGCAAATTCAGCATTCTCCACAATCAAGTCGGCAATGCCAAAGTGTTCTCTAAGATAGGATTGTATTTGAAATAATGTCGATCCCCGTGACGATGGACATTTGGAGCATCCCGCATGAAAGCTTAGAATAACCCTGTTTTCTTCTAGCGCCACAACCTGAACGAATCCACTATGCATTGCTAGAGCTGGGTTTATATCATCAGAAATCATTTGTTCCAAGCTTTCTAGATTAAGTTCCATCTTATTGTCCATTATAAATAGGAGATTGGGATTCATCCGAGAAAATCTCGAACAAAGATCTAAATTCTCTATCATTCTTTGCAAGTTTTAAATAACCAGCCCATTTATCAATTATAGCAACGCCTTCCTCCAAAGTATTGTAAGATTCCGGCCTTGCTTCTAGCTCGATAACATTCCTGCCATCTTCTAGTGTATAATATGACACGTCACAATCTTCAAAGAAGTAGACCCACGCCTTCTTCCATACCATAAATTTGAATTCATAATTTGCAAGTTGTAAAAAGTCTTTTACATTTTCCGGCTTGTTCCCAAGAACATCAATATCTACTTCTTTCCTAACCGCATTGCCGTCAATCTTTCTCTTAATAGTGATTTCGGCGTATTTATTTCCGCTTCTAATAGAGACTCCCTGACGGTGCCTCAAAAAGCCATCATGACCTGTTGTTGTATAATAATCATCTTCAGATATAACTATTTTTGGAGTTAAACTCGTATCTTCTAGATTCTCTAGTCTTTCATGGAACTGTTGTCTCGAAAGATTAGCCCAGAACTTATACTCTATCTCAGTGTTGATTTCAGTATTAAACATATTTTCACCTTATTTTAGCGAACCAAGCAATGGATGGTGAGCATGACATCTTGGTTCATACATTTCAGCTCCGCCCACCTCAATCTCTCCAGAAGCCCGTTCTCCCACTCCATCTAATTTATAAGTCAGATGAGCGTCATTATAACAATTTTCCTTTCCACAAATAGAAGTACATTTATATATCTCAGTGGCGTATGGCATCATTTTTTGAATTTCATCAAATGGCTCCAAGCTGGATGACAAATCTAATGATGATACAACTATCGTCATACCTTGTGCATATAAACTTTTTAAGAAATTTGAGATATTCGGAATCATAAATGCTTCATCAACCGCCAATACATCATAATTTAAAAGATTTATTCCGGCTGATTTAAAGTCATTAATATAATTGATGCTAACACTATCCATTGATTGGCCAGAATGTGTACAAACTTTTGACACAGAATATCTTTCGTCAATCTTTGGTTTAATAAGCAGGATTTTTTTATTCTTAAATTTATATCTATCGAGTTCCGCTAACAGGCTGGTTGTTTTCCCAGAAAACATTGGTCCAACATATAGAACAAATCTGGTCATTTCAATCCTCTTTAATGTGTTTTGGCCAGCCAGCTTCCGGCTCCCAATTAA
>FLOH01000876.1_pt1 | contig 53075 bp, 52 predicted proteins | sample 756751 | NCBI WGS metagenome assembly FLOH01 (sample SAMEA4026879, study PRJEB14308) | marine metagenome | biome: coastal water; material: water | depth 74 m | reverse complement strand
CACATCGGATTTTAAGCCTACCAATTGCTCATCAAACTCTTTTATTCGGTTAGTATCGCCCAAAACTATCTCTAAAGACTCCTCGCCTGTTGACTCAGCCTCTTTATTCTCGATAAATGATTTTAATTGGACTTTGATGCGGTCACCTAATTTGGACGCCCTGTCGACTTTATTGAAGGTTGTCCTTTGTTTTACAAGGACGTCGATTGTTTTTTTGACATCGTCTGGTTTTACCGGGGTTTCATATTGGCTAATTTTTAATTTTTTTATATCGGTAATTTTAAACTCTGGGAAAACTTCAAAGGTAGCAGTAAATTCAAAATCCCCACTTACTTTGTTTAAGGGTTGGTGCTCTATATTTGGCATTCCAGCAACACGAAGGTTATTTTTTTCAACAAACTCACCAAATCGTATCTCAATTGCTTTCGTATAAATCTCTGATTTAACATCGTCGCCGTATTGTTGTTGAACAATTTTAAGGGGGACCTTACCAGGACGGAATCCTTGGACTCTCGCGGTTTTCGTGAGCTGTATAAATCTCTCATTAATTTGAGTTTCAAGGGGTGCGACAGGTACAGTGACCTTTACACGACGCTCGATATTGTTTATTTTTTCAACTGCCTCAGCCATATGTATTTCCTAGTAAATAATGGTGCGAGAAGAGAGACTCGAACTCTCACGCCTTGCGGCGCTGGAACCTAAATCCAGTGCGTCTACCAATTCCGCCACTCTCGCAATAAAAATCAAAGCGGATATTATATCAGCTTAGTCCTCTTTCGAAAGGAATAATTCAATCATATTTTCTCCTAATAGGCTTCTATTCATTTAGAATTGAGGTAATAAATAAATTACTTGTACCTATTGAGAAAAAATCCATTAATGTCATTCAATTCTATTAAAAATATTACCGTAATTTCAATTGCGATATCGTTTTTATTCTTACTTCATGGTTGTAGTTTTCTTGAGTACAGGGAGTCTAAATTAGACGTTGAAAATATAAATGACACGCTCAATGTCGCAGATACCGAAAACGACACTTTTAATGAACACCTAATTAAGAACGGTTATTTGAAAGAAGACCTCCCCATTCAGCAATGGGGGTTAGACGAGCTGATCTTTGCCCAGCTATTCTTTAATAGGGAACTTCGGACCGCAAAGTCTGAATGGGATATTATTCAAGCAGAAGAAGGCATTGCAGCGCTGAGTCCTTCGACCTCACTCGGTGTCAATATTGGTAGAGGCGATAGCAGTCAGGAGATATCACAAAATATCTATGGGGCAGGATTTTCATTTACCTTTGAGTCAGCAGATAAAAAATTAATACGGCATGAAATTGCTTTTAATAAAACGCAGTCTGCTCTTCTATCCTTTCAAATTAAAGCCACAGAAAGTAAAAGCCAACTCTTAGAGACTCTAATAAACTATATTGAAAACCACGACTTAATTATCACTCAAAAGAAAGAGGTTCAGGTTAGACAATCAATATTCCTTATGGTGAAGAAAAGATTTGATTTGGGAATTGCCTCACAAATAGATATAGATAGGCTTGCGTTGGCGATGAGCTCTTCATACCAAGCCCTTACAGCGCTCCAGGCTGCTCAAGAAGAACTAAAACAAAAATTAGCAACTCATACTGGAATGACTCTTGAGAAATTCAATCTGCTCCCAATAAACGCAGACAAGATTAAAAATTCACTGAAACGTTCTGCTGAGACATTTACCGAGAAGACAAAGATTAACGAAATAAAGCGTGCAGCTACTTTGAACAGCTTAAGCCTGAGAAAGCTATTAGCAGATTATGCGATTACAGAATCTGAACTCAAGTATGCAATTGCAAAACAGTACCCAGACTATACATTTACCCCAGCTTACACCTACGACCTAGGCAATTACATTTGGAGCCTTGGAATAGACTCAGCTATTACTTCATCGGAAAAAAATATAATGCTAATTAATAAAGCAGAAAAAATTCGCGCGCTAGGGGCAAATAAAATTTATGCCTATCAACTCGAGCTTCTGAACCAGGCCGAGCAACTACTTCCTGCATTTGAAAATAAAAAAAATGCGCTCGACCATACAGAAACATTACTCGAAGCCAAGAATAGATTAACCAAGCAACTGCAGGAGCAATTTGAAAAAGGCTATATGGACCGCCTTGATTTGGAGCTTGAGCTAGCAAAGCTCTATGAGGTAGACAAAAAATATCACAAAGCACTATATAATTTAATTTACACAGGTTTAGATGCGGAGCGAATAATGCAAAAACCTATTATCACTTATAAGGCCTATTTTATTAATGAAGAATAAGTCAATTATTATCATTGTTATACAGTCGATTGCTATCATGTGTTTGATTTGGGTCATCATAGTTATTGGAAAAGATGAAATTATTTCAGATGATATCGGTGACGATGAAAATGTCTTTGTTGATTATACAAAACATGACGATGGCTTGTCGGTAATCCAGCTTCCAAAGGCTGTTGAGATAAATAGCAACATCAAGTATGAGGAAATAAAGAAAACAAGCTACGCTAATGACTCTCTCTTTTACGGGGAGTCAATAAATATCAAACCATTAATAGAGCTTAACTCTAATCTAACAGCAGCAAATAATAAATTGAATCGGCTTAAGGTAAGTCTGGCTGGTTCAAAAGATCAATTGGATAGATTGATTATTTTAAATGAAGACAATAAAAATGTTTCAGATGGGGTGGTGCGCGAAAAAAAAATCGAGCTTGCTATCCTCCAAAATGAGGTTGAGGCGCTGGAAAATGATAGGTCCAATATCATGGCTACTATCCAAAATGAATGGGGGGAAGTATTTACCGCTCAATTTAATAGGCAAAGTAATGGTGTGTTGACTATGATTCTCTCAGGAAAAAATAAGCTAATAAAAGTTACATTTTCTCCTGAGCAGATAAAGAGTGGGGCTCCCAAAATAGTTAATTTGTCATCTACAGTCGAGTCAGAAAAAAATTACGAGGGCAAATATTTTTCTGAGGTGCCTGAGGTAGATAAAAATCTATCAGGTCGTAGCTTTTATTATCTCGTCCATAATAGCCAGATTGTGACAGGTGAAAAGTTTACAGGTCACGAGACTGCTTCATCCAACGAGAAAAGTTTCTTATTTATTCCAAAAAATACAGTTGTATGGAGTAACGGTATTCCGTGGGCTTATATCTACTCCAAAGATGCTAATGAATACACAAGAAAGTCATTGGGTGGAATCGTTGAATCAGGTGATGGCTGGATTATTGAGGAAGGTAATTTTAATGCTGGCGATATGATCGTAACTGAAGGGTCTCAACTGTTACTTTCAGAAGAGTTTAAATACCAAATAAAAAACGAAAACGAGGATTGAGCTAGATGATGGCGGCATTAATCCGTTTTTCAATTCGATTCCCAGGGGTCGTCATTGGGTTCGCATTGATTATTTTACTTTATGCTACCTTTAAGATAAGACATAGCCCGCTCAACGTGTTTCCCGAGTTTTCCCCCACACAAGTTATCATTCAAACTGAATCGCCAGGGTTTTCTGCTGAGCTCGTTGAGGCGTTAGTAAGTAAACCTATCGAGAATTCGATTTCTGGAACAATCGGAATTAAGCAGATCAGGTCTCAGTCTATACCAGGACTTTCGGTTGTTACTGTGATCTTTGACGACTCCACAGATATATTAATGAACAGACAATCCATTTCAGAGCGATTATCTACACTTTCCAATTTGCTGCCCCGCGAGATTATTCCTATCATTACCCCACTAACATCTTCTGCATCAAGTGTGCTAGGTATAGGTATAACTTCCACCTCAAAAAGCTTGTCTGAATTAAGGACGATTGCTGAGACAATTATTATTCCTCAGCTTATGTCTGTTTCTGGTGTCGCAGATGTAAATAGATTTGGAGGATTAATAAAGCAATTCCATGTTGAGATAGACCCAAAAAAATTATATCGACACCAGGTAACAATACAACAAATTCTAGAAGCCATTAAGCGATCATCCTCTATTCAGGGAAGTGGTTATATTGAGAATGATAACCAGCGAATTATTATAAATGCTGAAGGGCAAACCAAAACAATTGAGGACCTAGGATTTGCGACTGTTAACAATATCAATAATAAAGCTGTTCAAATTAAAGACGTGGCTGATGTAAAAGAAGGGTATGCCCCATCAATTAGTGCCGTCTCAATTAATGGGGAGCCAGGAGTTTACCTCTCAGTGCAAGGGCAGTTAGGGTCAAACACATATAAGCTAACTCAAGATTTAGAAAGTGCATTGGATTCAATAAAGCCCCTTCTTGAAAAAAATGAAACCAAATTATTTCCCGACCTATTTAAGCCAGCAAATTTTATTGATGCATCAATTAATGGTTTAAGGTTTGACATTATTATTGGGGCAATTCTAGTCATTACAATCCTTTATATTTTTCTATTTAATCTGAAAACAGCTTTTATATCGGCAATTGCAATTCCATTATCATTAATGTCCGCCATTTCAGTAATGAATTATTTTGGTATGGGTTTAAATGTAATGGTATTGAGTGGCCTTGCGATTGCATTAGGAGAGGTTGTGGATGATGCAATTATTGATGTGGAAAACATATTTAGACGCTTAAGAAAAAATAAACTTGAAGCTAAACCGAAGCCTGTTTATCAAGTTGTATTTGATGCCTCAATGGAAGTGAGAAAGTCTGTTGTATTTGCAACAATCATCATTGTATTAGTCTTTATGCCATTACTTTCATTGTCGGGGGTTGCTGGAAAGCTTTTTGGCCCACTTGGAATTGCTTACATATCATCCATCATCGCATCATTATTTGTCGCATTAACTGTCACCCCTGCCCTGTCATTCTTGTTACTTGGAAATTCTGAATTGAAATCAGAAGACTCACCACTGATTAAAGTAATCAAAAACTATTACGAAAAATTTCTTAGGGCGATTGAAAAAAAATCTAATGTCATTATTTTTACATCAATACTTGTGATCACTCTAGGTTTATCACTCCTTCCATTTTTTAAGGCACAATTTATCCCGGCGCTTCACGAAGGTCATTTTATTATGCACATGACAGCCCTACCTGGCACCTCAGAAAAAGAGTCTATTAGGATTGGGAATTTAGTCACGGAAAAGATAATGGCAATTGAAGGCATTAAGTCAGTAGCCCAATGGGTTGGAAGATCCCCTCTTGGAGCGGATACTTTTGGTACCCACTACAGTGAGTTTGAAATTGAGCTTGAGCAAGCGGGTGGCCCAGAACAAGATGAGATACTTAGTGATATCAAAAAAATCGTGCATGGAGGGTCTGATCGTGGCATCAATAATCCAAACGGTTTTGTTGGAGTAAATTTTGCAATCAATACCTTTTTAACGGAAAGAATTGAAGAAACAATCTCTGGATACAATGCATCAGTTGTCATAAATTTATTTGGTAAAGAAGCTGATGCGCTTGATAGAGACGGACAAAAAATCGCTAACCTTCTAAGCAGTATAAAGGGAGCGATTGATATTATGTTGCAATCACCCCCTGGAACACCCCAGGTATCGATTAGACTAAGAACAAGCAAACTTGCTGAATATGGAATAATGAAGTCAGATGTCTTAGAAATTATTAGGACAGCTTATGAAGGTTATCCTGCGGCCACAATATATGAAGGGATGATGCCTGTGACAATCTCAGTTACAGTAAACCATTCATATCGTGACGACATACTAGACATTCAGAGCTTGCCTATTAGAAGCTCGACCAATCAAATTGTTAAGCTTGGAGAAATTGCTGATATATCGCAAGAAAATGGCCGCTCAAAAATATTGCATCAGGATGGTAAGCGTGTTCAAACAATCACAGCAAATATAGACAGCAGAGACATAGATAGCTTTAATAATGAACTTAAGATTAAATTGGCTGGCCTAGGATTGCAAGATGGAAATTATTATGAGATTACAGGGGCCGCAAAAGAAAACAGCAAAGCTCGCGAAGAATTAATCTCTCACTCAGTTCTCGCAGGGCTTACCGTTTTAATGATGCTGTATATAGCCTTCGGCTCACTAAGAAATTTAGCCATCACATTATTTAACCTTCCATTTGCTCTAATTGGTGGTGTAGTGGCTGCCACGATATATGGCGGATGGATCTCGATTGGCTCGATGGTTGGGTTCGTAACTTTATTTGGCATAACACTTAGGAACTCAATCATGCTGTTATCGCATTACCAACACCTAGTCAATACCGAGAATTGTGAATGGAATCTAGAGACGTGCATACGTGGTGCGAAGGAGCGACTACCCTCCATTCTTATGACTGCCCTGGTGGCTGGTCTTGCTTTAATGCCAATTGCGCTTGGTTCTGGCCAGCCCGGTAAAGAGATTGAAGGGCCAATGGCAACTATTATTATTGGAGGTCTATTTACCTCTACTGTATTGAATCTCCTTATCCTCCCTACACTTCTATTAAATTATGGTAGCTTTAAAAAAAGGACTTACTAGCTTCTAATGTAATTAAATATCAGTGGCTCAACCTACCAACATATAACGCAGAAATTATAAAAGCTGATTAATTTTTTCAGCCATTGCCGTATCTTTATTTGTAATACCACCTGCGTCATGTGTTGTTAATGACACCTTAATTTTAGTAAATGATAAATATAGCTCAGGGTGATGGCATGAGGCCTCAGCAATATCAGAAATTGCGTTTGCTAGACTTATCACTTCCCTCCAATGACCTTTAACAATTTCTTTCTGGATAGTCTTGCCATTAATATCCCAGCCATCTAGATCCTTTAATTGGTCAAGTAATTCCTTATCAGTTAGAAGCATTCAAATCCTTAAAAAAATTAATTGTATTAATAATATTTAATGCTTTATCCTTAATTTCCTGATATTCCGATGCTGCAATAGAGTCTACTGTAAGTCCGCCACCCGAATAAAAGTGTAAGGTATTATTTTTATGTACCATACTACGAATTGCAATGTTGCTATCCATCATCTGATTAAAGCTAAAATAAACAATACTCCCACAATAAATTTCACGCGAATGCTCTTCCAGTTCATCGATAATTTCAATTGCCCTACTTTTTGGCGCCCCTGTTATTGAACCCCCAGGAAATGCATCGTTAAGTAACTCAAAATTATTTGAGTCTTTTTTCAAGGTGGCCGTAATTGAGCTAACTAGATGATGTACGTTAGGATAAGACTCAACAGAAAATAATTTTTCCACTTTGATTGAGCCTAGCTCGCAATTGATTGCCAAATCATTTCTAAGGAGATCAACGATCATTAAGTTTTCTGCTTTGTCTTTTAGGCTCATAGATAGCTCTTCAAGATTATTTTTGTCGCAGACGGGATCGCTATTACGGGCACGCGTCCCTTTGATAGGTCGCGTAATAACAGCTCGATTTCTTGACTGAATAAATTGCTCGGGTGAGCCAGACATGATTTCAAAATCATCATAGGCGAGGTATGCCATATAGGGTGACTTATTCAGACCTCTAAACTTCTTATAAAATACCCAGCTATCCCCTCTGGTTGAAACATTAAACTTTTGCGACAAATTAACTTGGTAGCAATCACCCTCCCTGATATAGCTAGCAACCTTAGAGAATTTATCGTTGTAAGAAGAAATATTCAGGCTTTCTTTAATGTCTCCATCAATAGAAAATATTTGCTTGTCACCGACTGGCTCTTTTACAAATAATGATTGTAAGCTCTCCCACGACAGACCAAGACCACCATCAAAGTCATTTTTAATTAACCACGACTTGGAATTTAGGTGGTCAACAACAACCGCCCAGTCATAGACACCCATAATCATTTTAGGGATAAGAGGGTGCTTTTTAGACGTACTTTTTAAATCGTATGAAAGGTAGCCGATTGCTCCCCCCATAAAAGGAAGTGATTCGTTCGTAAGGGTATATTTCGCCATGATTTCTTTTAGCAGCTCGAGAGGGAATTTTTCTACTTTTTTCCTTCCTGACTGGTCTTCTACATAGACGCCGGTGGCATCAGAGACGCATCTGATAAAAGGCTCCGCTGCTATAATGTCAAACCTTGCAATTGGGCTTTTAGGTTTATCACCCTGGTATGAGCTGTCTAGGAATACAGGCCACTTAAGATGGCGAACTGTCTCATAATAACAAGATGAATCTTCGAAGTAAGGTATTTCAGCGATTTGCATTAATTTATTATAATGGTTCGGGCGAACTATGAAACATATAAACAAAAAAAGGCACTGAGTGTGCCTTTTTTTTGTTCAAGAAAATTATTCTAGGTTTGCATGAACAGCTCTCATGCCATCTTCGGTTAAATCCTTATCAAAAATAATTTCACCAATTGTGGCCTCTAAGAATACCAACGTTGACAACTCGAACGTCGTTCCCATCGGCATCCCTTTAGTTAAAGGAAAAGCATCGTCGTTACCAATTTGAACATTTAAATCAGACATATCAGCCATTGGGGAAGAGCTCTTCATAGAGATAACAGCTATTTTTGCCCCTTTTGATTTTGCAGTTTCAAGGATAGGCAGTAATGTTTTTGTGCCGCCAGAACCAGATATAACGACCAATAAATCACCTGCTTTAATTGCTGGAGTCACAATTTCACCGACCATATTGACTTGATAACCACTATGAACAAGCCTCATCGCAAAAAACCTAGACACCAAACCTGAGCGCCCTGCTCCACCCACAAATATTCTTCCTGCCCCGTCGACCAAATCTTTTAGCTTTTGCGCTTGTGTTTTATCAGTCACATTTAGGACGCCAGCTATTTTATCTAAAATCAGTTTTTGAGTATCCATATTTATTTTTATCCTTTAAAAAGTTAAATCATAACAAAAAAAAACCCGGCAATTGAGCCGGGTTTTAATTTAAATCAAACTATAACTCTAAATTAGTGAGCGATAGCTGTAATTTCTGCAGCAGCAGCAGCTGGATCAGCAGCGCCGTAGATTGCAGCACCAGCAACAATAATTGAAGCGCCTGCATCTTTAACTTCTTGAGCTGTAGCAGCTTTAACACCACCAGCAACTGAAATTTTAGCGCCTGTGTTAAGCGCAGCAATCATAGCCAAATCTGCAAATGGAGTATGACCAGCAGCTTGAGCATCAAGGCCTGTATGAACGCCAATGATGTGAGCGCCAGCAGCAACAGCTTCTTTAGTTAATGAAGCTTTATCAGCAACGTTAATCATGTCAACTTGACATTCTTTACCGTATTTATTAGCAGCTGCGATAACGCCTTTGATTGTAGCAATGCCAGATGCACCTAGAACTGTACAGATGTCTGCACCAGCTTTGTAGAAAGGCTCTGATTCGTATTCACCTGCATCCATAGTTTTAAGATCAACTAAGATTTGGTTGTTTGGAAATTTTGCACGAAGTGTTTCAAGTAATTTGATACCGTTATGCTTGATGCAAGGTGTACCAATTTCAAGAATGTCAACGTGTGGAGCAACTAGTTCAGCTAATGCAACTGTTGCGTCAAAGTCTAATGAATCTAGTGCCATTTGTGTTAAAGCCATGGTAAATCTCCCATATTAAATACTAATTAAAATAATCTACGTAAAATGTAAGCAATTTATTTGCTTTTCGTACAGCAGACCGAAGATGATATAGAGTGATATCCCCATTGTCAATGACTATGGGGATTTTTAACTCTATAGTTTTGCAGCTAGTGCGACCTCTAGTTTCTTCTGATCAATCACAAAATTTCGGATCCCTTCAGAGAGTTTTTCTGTGGCCATTGCATCTTCATTATGATCAAATCTAAATTGATCTTCTCCTAACTTGGAAGGCTTGTCTTTTTTAGACCCACCATCTTTAAGGTGTTGTGTAAGCTCGCCTTCTGTAGCAGCCAACTCCTCTATGAGTGATGGCCCAATTGTGAGCCGATCGCAACCAGCTAGTGCTGTTATTTCACCAATGTTTCTGAAGGAGGCACCCATTACAACTGTTTTGAATCCATGCTCTTTATACCACCCATAAATCTCTCTAACAGAAACAACGCCTGGATCAGTTTCTGAAGTATATTCCTCTCCAGTTTTTGCTTTATACCAGTCCAGAATTCGTCCTACAAATGGAGAGATTAAAAATACTCCCGCTTCAGCACACGCCCTTGCTTGAGCAAAGCTAAATAAAAGCGTCAAATTACAGTTAATACCTTCTTTTTCAAGAATTTCACCAGCCTTAATACCTTCCCAGGTTGATGCTAATTTAACAAGAACACGGTCATTAGAGATTCCCGCTTCATTGTAAAGCGATATAATTTTTTTTCCCTTCGCTACCATCTTGTCAATATTGAATGAAAGGCTTGCGTCCACCTCTGTCGAAATTCGACCTGGAATATGCTTTAGAATCTCAAGGCCGACTAAAACTGCTAACTTATCTGCAGCATCTTCAATCTGTTGATTTTTATCCGAACTATTACTTTTTGCGTAGGCTATTGCTTCAGCAATCATTGGCTCGCATTGTGGAAGCGTGCTGGCCTTAAGGAGTAATGAGGGGTTAGTTGTAGCGTCAACTGGCTTGAGATCCTTAATTGCTTGGACTTCGCCTGTGTCTGCGACAATTGTTGTTATTTTTTTTAATTGCTCTAATAGTGTTGCCATTTTATGTACTCTCCGTATTTTTTAAATCGTGAACTTTTTTGATAAGAAGCATTTTAACAAGAATCATCAAATGTCTGCAATTTTATTTGATTTAGTTGTGTATTTTGTTGATTATTTTCTTTATGTTGATGACAAGATTGGTCATATTTGGCAGAATTAGAGGTTTTCTTGATTGACGAGTTAAAATACTGCAAAAGCATAGGACAACTAATGACAGAATATGTAATACCATTTGAAAAGTTAAGGAACACAGACGTCGGCTCCGTTGGCGGAAAAAATGCCTCGCTCGGCGAAATGATTTCTCAATTAGCAGCGAAAGGTGTCAGGGTTCCTACTGGATTTGCAACAACAGCAGATGCTTTTAATGAATTTCTAGAGCATAACCGTCTTGGGAAAAAAATTGAAGCTGAGCTTGAGCCATTGGATACAAATGATACCAAAGCACTAGCTAAGTCTGGGCAGATTGTCCGTCAATGGATCATGGATACCCCTTTCCCAGAAAAGCTTGATCAATCTATTAATGAGCACTACCAAGAGCTGATCAAAAAATCAGCCGATGGGACAACTTTTGCAGTAAGGTCTTCTGCTACCGCAGAGGACCTTCCCGACGCATCATTTGCCGGACAACAAGAAAGCTTCTTGAATATTCATGGAGTTGCCAATATTAAGCAGGCCATTAAAGAGGTTTTTGCATCGCTCTATAATGACAGGGCCATTTCATATCGCGTGCATAAAGGATTTATTCACGCAGATGTCGCAATTTCTGCAGGTGTCCAGCAGATGGTTAGGAGTGACATGGGCAGTTCAGGTGTCATGTTTACGATTGATACAGAGTCAGGGTTTAAGGACGTTGTCTTTATTACAGCCTCCTACGGACTCGGCGAAACTGTTGTCCAAGGGGCAGTGAATCCGGATGAATTTTATGTTCATAAACCCCTACTTCAAAAAGGTATGAATGCAATTGTAAGAAAATCAATTGGCTCTAAAAAAATCAAAATGATTTTTAGTGAAAATACAAGAGCTGGGTTGAGTACTGAAACTATCGATGTAGAGCCCTCGCTCTCCAATCAATTCTGCATTGGTGATCAAGACATCCTTGAGTTAGCCAAATACGCAGTCCTAATTGAGTCACATTATAAGTGCCCTATGGACATTGAGTGGGGTAAGAATGGTCTAGACGGAAAAATCTATATTCTTCAAGCAAGGCCTGAGACTGTTAAATCTCAAACTAAGAACGTAACAGAAACTTTTAGACTCAAAGAAACAGGCAAGGCTATCGTTGCAGGTCGAGCAGTGACCCAAAAAATTGGGATTGGCCCTGTCAGAATAGTTAAGGATCCGTCAGAGATGCATACGGTTCAACCCGGTGATGTGTTAGTGGCTGACATGACAGACCCTAACTGGGAGCCTGTTATGAAAAGAGCGTCCGCGTTAGTTACTAACCGTGGAGGAAGAACCTGCCATGCGGCCATTATTGCAAGAGAACTTGGGATTCCTGCCATCGTAGGTAGCGTAAATGCAACAGAGCTTCTAAAAGAGGGTGAAATTGTGACGGTATCCTGCTCAGAGGGAGAAACAGGCATCGTTTACCAGGGCGAACTAAAGTATGAAGTTACCACTCAAAATGACGGAGAGCTTACCCCTCCCCCAGTAAAGCTAATGATGAATGTTGGAAGCCCAGACATGGCATTCACATTCGCACAGATTCCGAACCACGGGGTTGGATTGGCTCGGCTAGAGTTTGTAATTAATAATATGATTGGCATCCACCCTAAAGCAATCATTAATTACAAGGCGATGCCCTCAGATATTCAGAAGGTTATCGACTATCGCTCAAGAGGGTACGATAGCCCTAAAGAATTTTATGTAAACAAGATTTGTGAAGGGGTGGCAACAATCGCATCCGCCTTCTATCCAAATCCAGTCATCGTTAGAACATCGGACTTTAAGTCAAATGAATATAAGAAGCTAGTCGCAGGGGATATCTACGAGCCAGATGAAGAAAATCCGATGATAGGGTTTAGAGGGGCAGCTCGATATATCTCAGAAGAATTCAAGGAATGTTTTGCGCTCGAGTGTGAGGCGATGTTAAAAGTTAGAAATGAAATGGGCCTTACCAATGTGGAGTTAATGATCCCTTTTGTAAGAACCTTAGAGGAAGCTAAATCAGTTATCCGCATTATGGAGACACACGGCTTAAAACGAGGCGAAAATGGTCTTCGGTTAATTATGATGTGTGAAGTCCCGTCCAATGCAATCTTAGCAGCTGAGTTTTTAGAGTATTTCGATGGTTTTTCGATCGGCTCAAACGATCTAACACAGCTAACATTAGGAATGGATAGAGACTCTGGGATTTTAGCTGATGGCTTTGATGAAAGAGACCCTGCGGTGACTAAGCTAATAGAAATAGCAATTGCGGCCGCAATCAAAGCAAATAAGTACATAGGCATATGTGGTCAAGGCCCATCAGATCATCCGGACTTTGCTGCCTGGTTAGTTAAGCAGGGCATAAGCTCACTGTCATTAAATCCTGATACTGTCGTCAGCACTTGGAAACAACTTACCCAAAAATAAATGGCTGCCAATAAAAGAATCGCATTCTTTATTTCTGACGGGACAGGGATCACGGCCGGCTCTCTTGGTGGGCTGCTTTCACACTTTCCTGAAACAGAATTTGAACATGTCCGCATTCCCTTTACTGACAGCCCTGCTAAAATTGATGACGCTCAAAAAAGAATTGCTAATGCAAAAATGTCACACGGGGTTCGTCCCGTTGTTATTATGTCAATTGGTAATAAGATTCACCGTGAGGAGCTTAAGGCGGTGGATGCTTACTATATTGACCTCTTTGATATATTTATTAACCCATTAGGGGTTGAGCTTAAGGAATTACCCCTAACCCGCCCGGGTGTTTCACACAGCATTACAGGGGCCAATTATGGTAACCGGATGGAAGCCATCAATTTTGCTTTAGGTCATGATGATGGGATGACGCACACCGGACTAAATCAAGCACAAGTCATACTCGTTGGTGTGTCTAGGTGCGGAAAAACACCGACCAGCATTTATTTAGCAATGCAGTTTGGGATCAAGGCTGCAAACTACCCGCTTATTCCAGAAGATTTCCAAAGGGGTACCCTGCCCCCTATCCTAGACGGATACCTTGATAAAATATTTGGCCTGACCATAAAGCCTGAGCGTCTGCATTCATTGCGATCAGAAAGGAGGCCAGACAGCCTTTATGCTACTTTATCGAACTGTCGGGAAGAGATTGGGCTGGCTGAGGCACTCATGAAGCGCCTTCGAATTCCAATGGCTGACTCAACCTCTCGGTCGGTCGAAGAACTTTCAGCAATAATTATTCAAAAAATAAAAGACTAATTAGTTAAGGTAAGGTTTGATTAAGTCTAGCAGCTTATTAGATTCAGGGCTGACAGTGCTAGACAGGACATGGACAGATTTAACCTCAGGCAATACAATAAATTTATAAAAATTCCACATCGGGGCCTCACCAGTAATTTTATAAAGATTCTGATAGACCGGGTTGGCATTTTTACCAATAACGCTCGACTTGCTCATCATCGGAAACTCCACTGCGTAGGTTAGCTTACAAAAATCTTGAATTTCCTTATCTGTGGATAGCTCCTGATTAAAGTCATTTGACGGAAAACCAACAACAAGTAGCTTGTCCTTATTTTCACGGTAAAGTTTTTCGAGACCCTGAAACTGAGAGGTAAATCCGCATTTGCTGGCAGTATTAACAAAAATAATAGGCTTATCCTGGTACTCGCAAAGGTCAAACTTTTTGCCTTGAAGTGTCACCAAATTCTGTTTATAAAAGTCCATACAGGCTCCCAATGTAATTGTCGGAATCAATAACAAAAGTAAAAATATTTTTTTCATAAAGTTATGACCTTTTTAGCAATGAAATGTTCATTTATTATTCCTTCGCCAATCCCACGGTGGTATTGGTGAAGGTGCAGACCAGAGACCTAATTTATTTTTTCTCGCGAAGATTTCTGCATTGGAATATAAAAATTTGTCTTTTAGCTCTTGTGATTCTTGGTATTTTTTGTAATGCCACGCCATGCCACTGGATACTAAATCAAGATTTACATCTTTACCTTCATGGATAAGCTTGCCTAGCAATCGATTGTACCGATCTTTTTTGGATCCGATGACGGTTAGATTTTTATTTAGGACTTTAGCGGTGAGGTATTGGGTGGCATCCTCCCCAAAGTACTGCCTTCTTTCGGGGGCATCAATGCCTAAAAGTCTTACTTTATGACTAACCCTACTTATATCGACAACAATCACTGTATCCGCATCAATGACTTTCGACACATGCCCTGTTATATCTGCAAAAATTTGCGTTGATATTAGAATAAATACAATAATTAGAGGTATTTTTTTTATCATAAATTTATTATATTAAATATGGCGGAAGGGGCGGGATTCGAACCCGCGTTAGGGATTAACCCTAAACACGCTTTCCAGGCGTGCGACTTAAACCACTCATCCACCCTTCCGAGGGCATCGATTATATTACATTAGTGATCTATCGCTAATAACAAAAATCAAATAACCTTTCTTACACATTTATGATGTCTACATAATTTCAATGAGTGCAGATTTTCACTTATATACAACTATATAAATTTACTTAGTATGCATAGTTTTAATATGGTGTGGTAAAGTCTTAAAAAATGTACTGATCTTATAAATTTCTTCCTGGAAAAGACATGCCTTCAAAAGCACGTATAAAGTTCTCAGCTGTCCTAGCTAAAGCATTCAGTGATAAATTTAGTATCGACCCTACCCCAAGGAATTTTTATGAAAAATATCATTCAGCGATGGAAGATGATGTCAGTTACGAAACGGTAAGAAAATGGCTCAATGGAGAATCCACGCCTAACTTCGATCGAATCTGTGTCATTAGCAAATGGCTAGACATCGATCTAAACAAATTTTTAGACGTTATAACTCTTGAGCAAATAAATTTATCGGCTGATCCCATTTAAAGAATCTCTAAGAGTCTTCTCGTCATGCTCACATTAAATCTTATGTAAAAGATATATGACTAGATAGCATTTTTCTTAAGATAAGAACTATTGATTTAAAGCGCCATGCATATTAAAGTTATGTAAGAAATTAAAATATCACCACATTAGCTAATAAATTAATCAAGGAGAAGTAATGGCTTTTTCAACACTTAAAGATCTTGGGGTAAAGAGTCCCTACAAAGAAAAATACGATAATTACATTGGTGGGAAATGGATTAAGCCAGTTGATGGTAAGTACTTTGAGAACGTTACCCCTATCTCAGGAAAGCCCTTCTGTGAAGTTGCACGATCCAATGAAAAAGATATTGAATTAGCACTGGATGCAGCTCATGCAGCTAAGGATGCTTGGGGGAAAACAAGTGTCACGGACCGTGCCAATACATTAATGAGAATTGCTGACCTTATGGAGCAAAATCTCGAGACAATTGCACTCGCAGAATGTATTGATAACGGCAAGCCAATCAGGGAATGTATGGCTGCGGACATACCGTTAGCCATTGACCATTTCAGATACTTTGCCAGCGCGGCAAGAGCTCAGGAAGGCACAATAGGTGAGATTGATCATGAAACTATGGCCTACCATTTTCATGAGCCACTAGGAGTTGTAGGGCAAATTATTCCATGGAATTTTCCTATCTTAATGGCTGTTTGGAAATTAGCACCAGCGCTTGCCGCAGGAAATTGTGTTGTACTCAAGCCGGCCGAACAAACCCCTGTGTCTATATTGGTCTTGATGGAAATTATTGGACATTTACTTCCACCAGGCACCCTCAATGTAGTTAATGGCTATGGTTTGGAAGCAGGAAAACCCCTAGCAAGCTCAAGCCGTATTGCAAAGATTGCCTTTACAGGTGAAACCACTACTGGCCGACTCATTATGCAGTATGCATCACAAAACATTATCCCCGTGACCCTGGAGTTAGGTGGAAAATCTCCTAACATCTTCTTTGAAGACGTGATGGATAAGGACGACGGATTCTTTGACAAGGCCCTTGAAGGCTTTACGATGTTCGCCCTCAACCAAGGCGAGGTCTGTACCTGCCCCTCCCGTGCACTTATTCAAGAGTCTATCTACGATAAATTTATGGAGAGAGCCCTTGAGCGTGTCAAGGCTATTAAACAAGGCAGTCCACTTGAAGGCTCTACCATGACTGGTGCTCAAGCTTCGAGTGAGCAGATGGAAAAAATCTTATCCTACATAGACCTTGGTAAAAAAGAAGGTGCTGAGCTCCTAACGGGTGGTAACCGGACAATCTTAGAGGGTGAACATGCAGGTGGTTATTATATTGAGCCGACTGTATTTAAGGGTCACAACAAAATGCGCATTTTCCAAGAAGAGATTTTTGGTCCCGTTGTCTCTGTGACAACATTTAAAGATGAAGCAGAAGCGCTTGAGATTGCAAATGACACGTTATACGGATTAGGCTCAGGTGTTTGGACAAGAAATGGCAATACCGCATTCCGAATGGGTAAAGGTATTCAGGCTGGTCGTGTATGGACAAATTGTTACCATGCCTACCCGGCACATGCCGCCTTCGGTGGATATAAAGCTTCAGGCATCGGCCGTGAAACTCATAAGATGATGCTTGATCATTACCAGCAAACCAAGAACCTCCTTGTCAGCTACTCAGAAACAAAGCTTGGATTCTTTTAAAAAGAAAATCTGCCCTAACTACCTAAAGGCAAGGCTAACCCCCTTGCCTTTTTGGCTTGTATGATTACACGACTTATATCCACAGAAACAGCAAATAAACTCATTGATGCCCTTAAGTTGATTCATGGTGATTTGATGTTTCACCAGTCAGGTGGTTGTTGTGATGGAAGCGCCCCAATGTGTTACCCCAAAGGCGAATTTTATCTCGGTAATGCCGATGTAGAAATTGGCGTTGTAAATGGCGTTCATTTTTATATGAGCGCAACACAGTTTGAGTACTGGGAACACACCCACATAACCCTGGATGCAATTCCTGGAACTGGGGGGCAATTTTCAGTCGAGAGGCCCACAGGACTCCGCTTTATAATCCGATCAAGATTGTATACCGATGAAGAATGGGATTACCTCAAAGTTCACCCAGTAAAAAGATGCGGCTAAATTCACTAAACTTATTTTATTAAGGTAAAATAATTCGTGGCGGGCCTCCTCGCATTGTTGATTAGCCAACCTGGTCAGGTGCGGAAGCAAGCAGCCACAACTATTGAAACAAGTGCCGGGGTTCTGGCTCGCCATTTTAACCACTGAAAAAATATACATGTCATATCAAGTATTAGCCCGTAAGTGGCGACCTAAGTCTTTTAGCAGCCTTGTTGGACAAGAAAGCACTGTTCAGGCGCTCACAAATGCACTCAATCAAAACCGACTGCATCACGCCTACCTCTTTAATGGTACTCGAGGTGTAGGTAAAACGACCATAGCTAGAATCCTAGCAAAGTCACTCAATTGTGAAAAAGGTATTTCCTCTACTCCATGCCAAGAATGCTCAACATGTATTGACATAGACGCGGGTCGTTATGTTGACCTTATAGAAGTTGATGCTGCATCTAATACTGGAGTAGATAATGTCAGGGAGCTGCTAGAAAACGCTCAATACGCTCCCTCTTCAGGTGCCTTTAAGGTATATATTATCGACGAAGTGCATATGCTCTCGAAAAGCGCATTCAATGCAATGCTCAAAACATTGGAAGAGCCGCCAGAGCATGTCAAATTTATCCTAGCCACAACCGAACCTAAAAAAGTACCTATTACCGTCTTATCTCGTTGCCTTCAATTCAATCTTAAACAAATGACAGTAGATAATATTGTCTCTCATCTTAAGGTCATCCTAGGTGAAGAAGGCATCCAATACGAAGATGATGCTCTTTTAATTGTAGCCAAAGCAGCAAAAGGAAGCATGCGGGACGCTCTATCTGTCTTAGATCAAGCAATCTCCTATTCGAACGGTAGCATCAAGGCTGATCAAATGCTTCAAATGCTTGGCACAATTGACGGGGTAATTCTATATAAAATTTTAGAGTGTCTATCGAATAACGATGGGCAGGCATTGATTAAAATCTCAAATGAGATGGAAGAAAAAAATATTTCATTTGAATCTGCGCTGGATGATCTCTCTCGCTTGATATACCAAATATCTGCATACCAAATTATCCCAGAACAATTTAGCAGTCATAATGAAAGGGAAAGTATTGATCTTTTGGGTAAAGCATTTAACCCAGAGAGCCTCCAGTTAATGTATCAAATTTCAATCAATGGAAAAAAAGAGTTGCCATTAGCTCCAGACCCAATCACTGGGTTTAATATGACATTGCTGAGAATGCTTGCTTTTTACCCCTCGCTGGACGCAGGTATATTAAAAAAAAATAACGACAACAAAGTCGCACCAGCAGCTCCAAATGAAGAATCGATACCTAATACCCCCGATAAAACACTAGGGCAAAATATGAGTTTAGCGCCCGCCCAAAAAGTAGCTGCTCCTCAAGATTTTAATGGTGATTGGAGAACTCTAGTAGGACAATTAAAACTTGGCCTAGCTAAATCCTTAGCTCAAGAGTGTGAGTTAGTTAACTTTCACGAAAATACTTTTAATTTATCATTAAATGAAAAATCTAAACATCTTAATCAGAAGCCTTATGTCGATAAATTACAAGAAGAGCTCATTAATCATTTCAATAAAAAAATTAATCTTGAGATAAATTATGGGGATGCTTCTAATAGCCCTTCCTCTGAGAAGAAGTTAGAGAAGGCCGAGTTATTGAAGGCTACCGAATCTGCTATTATGAAAGATGAATTTGTTAATGAATTATTGAATGAATTTGGTGCGGAGATCGTACCTTCTAGCATTGAACCGATTAAAAGTGAGGAGAAATAATGAGTAAAGGTGGTATGGGTAATTTAATGAAGCAAGCCCAAATGATGCAAGCGAACCTTCAAAAGGCACAATCAGAATTAGCAACCATTGACGTTGAAGGCACTGCCGCTAATGGCTTGGTTAAAATAATAATGTCATGCAAAAATGAAGTAAAAAAAATAAATATAGACTCTTCCCTCTTGGAGGATAAGGAGATGTTAGAGGACCTAATCACGGTGGCACTAAAAGATGCTTTTAAAAAAATTGAAATTGCCACAGGTCAAAAAATGGGTGGATTAATGCCGCCAGGGATGAGCCTTCCCTTCTAGATGGAAAAAATTGAAACGCTTGAAGGGCTAGTTAATGCTCTTAAATGCCTACCGGGTGTCGGGCCGAAATCAGCCCTAAGAATGGCTTATCATTTACTGCAAAGAGACCGCTCTGGTGCTCATAGATTATCTGAAAGTATAGCTAATGCATTAGAGCTCCTTGGGCATTGCAAACTATGCAATAATTTTTCTGAAACTCCCACTTGCGGTATTTGTGAGTCACAAAAACGCGATTCGAAAATATTGTGTGTGGTTGAGATGCCAACAGACTTATTAATGCTTGAACAAACTCACTCGTACAAAGGCATGTATTTTGTATTAATGGGCCGCCTGTCCCCGTTGGATGGTATTGGCCCTAAAGATATTCATCTTGGAAAGCTAATACAACGACTTAAAGACTCTAATATCGACGAAGTCATTCTTGCTACAAACTTTACCGTCGAGGGCAACGCAACTGCACAATACATTCAAGAATTATTAAAGGATTCAACAATTAAGCTTAGCCGCATAGCAAGAGGGCTTCCGATGGGCGGAGAAATTGAATACGTTGATAGTGGAACGTTAGCACAAGCAATTGTAGAGAGAAAGACGCTTTAATCGCTGATTAGGCCAAGCATATCATTGGGATGATGAATTAAATAATCAGCGCCCCACGTTTCAATATCATCAGATACCTTTAAGTAGCCATAGCATGCAAGTACTGATTTCATTTTAGCTGACTTAGCAGCCTCAATGTCGCGCAACCCATCTCCAAAATAGATTGAGTCGGTTATTTCTATTTTTAGTGAATTACATGCACTAAAAAGCATCTCTGGTGATGGTTTTGTTTCTATACCGTCATCCCCACAAATTAAAATATCAACATGATTAATTAAGCCATAAAACTTTAAAACTTTTTCAGTTAATGCCCGAGATTTATTGGTTACAATGCCCCAATATAACTTTCTTTTTTTTATTGCCTCTATCACTTCAGCGACCCCATCAAAAAGAACTGTATTATTGAGGATATTTTTTTGGTAATGATCTAAAAACTCATTTGTTAGGCTTGAATAATCATCCTCACTCTCATCAAATCTCTGATTAAGGTAGGCACGGACCCCATCGGATGCAATTGCCCTGCCTAACTCATAACTTATCAGTTTTTTTCCATGTCGGTCAAAAAGATAGTTAGCGGAGGCTATTAGATCTGGGGCGCTGTCCACCAAGGTACCATCGAAATCAAAAAGATAGAGCTTAGTCATCGCTGAATCCCACCTCGACTAGATAATTAACTGAAACGTCATCTCCCAGCTTGTACTTTTTAGTGATTGGGTTGTATGTCATACCCGCAATATCAAGAAAATCCAACCCTGACTTATTACACCAACCCATCAACTCTGCAGGCGTTATAAATTTTTCGTAGGAATGGGTCCCTTTTGGCAATAATCCTAAGACATACTCCGCACCAATAATTGCAAATAAAAAAGCTTTAGGATTTCGATTGATCGTTGAGAAAAATATCCGTCCATTCGGCTTTAGAAGGCCCTTACATGTGTCTATTATTGATGCGGGGTCTGGAACATGTTCCAACATCTCAAGGCATGTAATTACATCAAATTTTTCTTTATTTTGTTTAAAATAATCTTCTATATTCAATATTTTATATTTAATATCTAAATTACTTTCTAAGTTATGAAGCTGCGCTATTTTGATTACCTTGTCGCCCTGATCAATCCCAGTGACTTGCGCACCCTCTTTGGCCATCGCTTCAGATAAAATACCACCCCCGCAACCAACATCCAGAACTTTTTTCCCACTTAAATCAACTCTTGACTTAATAAAGTCCACCCTAAGAGGGTTAATTTCATGAAGGGGTTTAAATTCGCTCGTGTGATCCCACCATTTATGTGCGAGCGCATTAAATTTATCTACTTCAGACTGATCTATATTTTCTTTATTTTTTGTTGCCATAGCTTTGTTGTGTGTAGCAGCTTGTCCTCGTCAATGTTTACCAATAAATGTTTGCGTAATTTAATATCTCCATCGATCCATACATTGCTGACTGCTGATTTATCACAGCCGTAAAGAAATGTACTTAATGGGTCGTAACACGGCTGACATTCAATAGAATCTAGATTTATAGCCGTAATGTCTGCTCTCTTACCTTTTTCTATGGAGCCAATTTTACTATCGAGGCCTATCGCTCTAGCAGCATTAATAGTCGCCATTCTTATGACATCAACAGGCTTTAAAAATTCCGCATCTTGATAGTTTGCCTTATGAAGTAGCAAGGTAGCTCTCATTTCTGTAATAATGTCCAAACGATTATTGCTGGCTGAGCTGTCTGTTCCTAGCCCTATATTTATACCTCTGTCAAAAAATGACTTTATATCAGCAATGCCACTTCCTAACTTCATATTTGAAGAGGGGTTATGGATAATGCTTACCTGGTTCTTCTCTATTAAGCTAGTGTCTGTACTGTCTAAATGCACGCAATGTGCAGCCGTTAAATTTGGGCCTAAAATTCCGAGCTTATCTAGGCGCTGAATTGGCGTCATGTTGTATCTTTGTAAGCTCTCCTTTACCTCAGCTGTGGTTTCGTGAAGATGGGTATGGATGTTCATCTGAAGTTGTTCAGCATAGGTACTTATTAATTTAAACGCTTCGTCAGATACCGAGTAAGGTGCGTGTGGAGCGATTGATGTAGAAATTAAGGCATTATCTCGCCATGAATCCCTAAAGATAAAACCCTTATTTAGATAGTCTTGAGGGTCACTGGCATAGTTCGTTGGAAAATCTAGAACAACCAGGCCAATGTTTGCCCTCATCCCAACCTCATTCGCTACCTCAGCTGTTGATTGTGGATAAAAATACATATCGTTAAAAGTGGTAATGCCACTTTTTAGCATCTCCGCCATAGCCAGTCTTGAACCATCGCTCACGAACTGTGGAGAAACAAAATTCTTTTCTGCTGGCCATATATGTTCATTCAGCCAAACAGACAAAGAAAGGTCATCTGCGAAGCCCTTCAGCAGAGTCATACCAAGATGTGTGTGGGCATTAATTAACCCTGGAATCAATAGTTGGTTTGTAAGCTGATAAACATCATCGGCCTGATAAAAATCAAAAACGTTAGCTGATTGTAGAATGTCTACAATCAAACCTTCATTGATGACAATTGAGTGGTTTTCTAGCAACTGATTGTCGCTATTGGCCGTAAATATCCATGAGGCTGAAATTATTGTTGAGACAATTTTTTTTTCTTTATTCAATGGCGATTAATGCTAAATAGATAGAAATCTAATTTTTTTCAAATGGATGATGGAGCATTATGGTCTCATCACGCTCTGGTCCTGTGGACACTATATGCAGAGGAACCTCACATAACTCTTCAAGCTTTAATAAATAATTTTGCGCGTTTATAGGTAAATCATTCCACTTGCTAACACCAAATGTACTGCCTTCCCAGCCTGGCATCTCAATGAATATAGGCTTACAATTCTCAACCTGGTCAGAGCCTAGTGGCAATAAATTCAGTTTATTGCCATTTAACTCGTAACCAATACAAATTTGAAGCGTCTTAATACCATCTAAGACATCAAGCTTGGTAATGCATAGCCCTGATAAACCATTAATTAAAGCCGACCTTTTAAGTGCTGCCGCATCAAACCATCCGCACCTTCTTTTTCTTTGCGTCACAGTTCCAATTTCTTTGCCTTTTGTGGACATTTGAAAGCCTGGTGAAAGAGGTAAATCAATATCGAGCTCACTTGGAAAGGGTCCGCCTCCAACACGAGTGGTGTAGGCCTTTGTGATACCTAGTATGTAACTGAGCATATGAGGACCTACGCCAGTACCCGCAGAAGCCTGTCCTGCAACACAATTAGAAGAGGTTACAAAGGGATATGTTCCATGATCAATATCTAGAAGTGACCCTTGCGCGCCCTCAAATAAGATCTTTTTTCCTGCTTTATTTAATGCGTAAAGTTTTTCAGACACGTCCGTTAAAAATGGTCTGATAAAGGATGCCTGCTTTTCGATTGAGGCCCATTGATTATCGAAGTCAACGGCCTTAACCCCAAGGTACTTAGTTAAAACAAAATTGTGGTAGTCCAAGAGGTCATTTAATTTTTCTTTTAATGCATCAAGATGTAAAAGGTCATAGGCTCTAATGGATCTTCTTGCTACCTTATCCTCATATGCGGGGCCTATCCCTTTACCAGTAGTCCCAATCTTCTTACTGTCCTCTCTTTTCGCCTCCCTTGCTCTGTCTAACTCAACATGATAATCAAGTATCAATGGACAGCCGGGGCTTATGAAAAGGCGGTCCCTGACATTAATTCCATCTTTTTCCAAGGATAGAATTTCTTTTTCAAGATGGTTGATATCGAGCACAACACCGTTACCAATATAGCACTCAATATTTTTACGAATAATCCCAGAGGGGACTAAATTAAGTTTGTATTCTTTCTGAGAGTCGCCCTGGCCAATAACAAGAGTATGGCCTGCGTTATGACCGCCTTGAAATCTGACGACAGCGTCTGCATGATCTGTTAACCAGTCAACGATCTTACCTTTTCCTTCATCACCCCATTGGGTTCCAATTACCACTACATTAGCTGTCATATTTATTCTTTTTTAAAAATTACAGGTAACTTACAAAGTACCTTAAGTCCATAGAGAACCCAGTTGCGGGACGAATGATGCCTAATGACTTATTCAGGTTGTCGTATCTACCTCCTTGTGCAATTACCGATTTAAATCGCGGAGAGTACGCAGAAAAAATTAAACCACTATGGTACTGATAGCCACGTATATCAGAGAAATCGAAGCTTAGCTTAACGTCAAGTTTTTCAAGCTCTCCCACAAGGGCATCGAGATCAGATATAGCTTTCTTAAAGCCTTTGTCATCTTTACCCATAGATTTTAATTCCTGGATAACGGCTTTATCACCATACATATCTAACAGATTAACCAATCGATCTGCATCAGAATTTTTACCAAAACGAGCCAATAAAATTTTTAGTCCTGCCTTATCTTTTATTGTTGTGGCCTGTGCTATCTCAAGTCTATCCTGTGGGGTTATGTCTAATCTTGAAACAATTAGGTGATAAACATCTAGGTGATTAATGTCTAAAACTATATCTTTTATATTCAGTAATTTAAGTGACTCTATTAATGTAGATTGTACTTCGATGTCTGCTGATATTGTAGCGTCACCAAAGCATTCCAAGCCCACCTGATATAACTCCCTAGACTGCCCTCTAGAAGATTTTGTTCTAATTGCTGGGCCTGCATAGCAGAGTTTATTAACTCGCTGGTCCTGACACAAATAGGCATCAATACGAGCTGTTTGAGTGGTTAAATCAGATGTGAGCCCCATCATTTTGCCGCTTAACTGATCTACCACCTTATAGGTGTCTAGATCAAGATCTTTACCGTGAGCATTGAGCGAATCTTCAAACTCAAGAAGTGATGGCATAACAAATTGATAGCCCTTTGATTGATATAAATCTAAAAGGGTTCTACGGTATAGCTCTAGATTTTTTGCCTGGGCAGGTAAAAGGTCTTTGAGATTTTCAGGGAGGCGCCATTGCGACATAGGTGATTAGTTTTTCATTAAAAGTATAATTATGCCTAAAAGCACGAAAAAAAACCCAATAAATCGAATTTGGCCATTTTTATAACCCAATATTTTAGATAAAAAATTGTACTGCCATGATTTACTGCTGGTTTTCAGCAATAGCTTTGTCAAAGTAGTCTTCCATAATGCCGGAAAAAAAAGAGGGAAAACTCCTTCTGCAAGCAAAACTATTCCGATTAGCGTTACAAAGCCTTCAATCAATTATTTTTTACTGGGACCACGAAGGTACTTAAAAAAGTCAGAGTTAGCGTCGAGCACCATGATGTCATCTTTACCATCAAAACTTTTTCTGTACGCCTCTAAGCTTCGATAAAAATCATAGAATTCAGCATTCTTTGAGAAGCTGTCAGCATATATTCTGGCTGCTTTAGCGTCTCCTTTACCTTTAATAGTTTGTGCTTCACGGTAAGCTTCTGTAATAATAATGTCTCTTTGTTTTTCAGCTTCAGCCCTTATTTTTTCAGAATCTGCAAAACCTTGAGACCTCAATTCGTTTGCCACTGACTTTCGCTCTGCATCCATTCGTTGGTATACAGACTCACTTACCTCTTTGGGGAGGTCAACTCTCCTTAAACGAACATCAAGGATTTCAATTCCTATTTGTCGAGAGTCACGATCTGCACGCTCTTTGATAATATCCATAATTTCAGAGCGTTCACCAGAGACGACCTCCTGTATTGTTCGCTTACCAAACTCGGCTCGGAGTCCGTCATTGACGGTTTGTGTTAACCTTCTTTCTGCTTGTTGCTCATCGCCATTTACAGAAACATAATATTTTGCAGGGTCAGTGATGCGCCATTTGATGTAGGAGTCAACAAGTACGTTCTTCTTCTCACTCGTAATAAACCTATCAGGCTGACTAGAGTCGTAAGTTAAAATACGCTTATCAAAAAATCTAACGTTATCAACCAGTGGTACCTTAACGTAAAGGCCTGGTTCGCCTTTAACAGATACAATCTCTCCCAACCTAAAAACAACTGCATGCTCTCTTTGGTCGACAGTGAATGTTGATAGAGAGGCTATAATTAATAGGGTTATTATTGCTACAATTAATCTGGATACATTTTTCATATTTTACCTATCTCGAATCTCTTTCGCGGGCACGAAATGCACCACGAGAGCGTTCAGTAATTGAATTAATAACATCAGATGCAGAGTCACCTTTACCTGATGTTTGATTAGCGGCTTGACTTGGATCTTTTTGATCTGCGTTTAACTCACTCTTCTGACCAATAATTTTATCAAGTGGAAGGTAGAGTAAGCTATTAGATCCCTTCTGATCGACTATGACCTTGGATACAGCTGACATTATTTGTTCTTGCGCCTCTAGAAATAAACGCTTTCTTGTTACTTCAGGCGCCCTATTATATTCAGCTAAAATCTGATCAAACCTGCTTGAATTACCCTTGGCTTCGTTTTCAACTGAAACTTTGTAACCGTTAGCTTCTGCTAGGAGTCTAGACGCACTACCTTTAGCTTTTGGCACAATGTCATTGGCATAGGCTTGACCTTCATTCTTTTGTCTTTCTAGATCTTGTTTTGCCTTAACTGCGTCATCAAAAGAGGCTTGAACCTGTTCTGGTGGTTGGGCATTTTGCATTGTAACGCTGCTGATATTAATACCGGTCATGTAACGATCTAAAACTTCCTGCATCAAAGCTTTAGTTTTAACCGCTATCTCTTCGCGGCCCTCATACAAAACAAAATCCATTTGATTCTTACCTACAATTTCACGAATGGCTGTTTCAGCTGCCCCTCTAACCGAGCTCTCGGCAGAACGATTGTTAAATAAATAGTCCTGAACTGACTTCAGGTTATATTGAACTGCAAATTGCAAATCAATAATATTTTCGTCTCCGGTTAGCATAAGCGACTCACGAAGTTCTTGAGATGTTGTTCCCATGCTGCCAGAGGATCGATAGCCAACCTCAATTGTCCTGACTTGTTCTTGGTTAACAATTTCTACAGTTTCAATTGGGTAAGGGATATGCCAACGTGGTCCGGGTTGTGTTATCTCTGTATTCTTTCCGAATCTTAATACAACGCCCCTTGAACCTTGGTCAACAATATAAAAGCCGGTAGCCATCCAAATTAAAACGACAATAAGTGATATTGGTCCTACTGGTATGCTGTCAGCTCCATTTGAGTCATTTGGTTGATTTGGCACACCACGAGGGCGTTGAATTTTTTTTCCGCCAAGTAATGAATTAAATTTACTTTTAAGATCCTTAAAAAGCTCATCTAAATCAGGGGGTCCTTCTTCTGCGGCAATTAAATTTTTAAATCTTTTGAGTACGTTATGCATGTTGTCCTATTCTCTGATTGTTTTGTCTTTGACTGTATTCGACTATAGCCTGCTTCAAAAATTCAATTCCATCACCAGTTTTTGCAGATAATTGAATATGATTTATATTACCATACTCATTTCTATCATACCCTGATTTGAGGTCAATTTTATCAATTTGGTTTAATACTAAAAGTTGTGGTATCTCATGCGCCTTAATTTCTTTCAAGATTTTCGCTACCTGGGCAATTTGTTCCGTTTTATTGGTGTTACTTACATCGACCACATGAATAAGTAAGTCAGAGCCTGTTGCCTCCTCCAGTGTAGACTTAAAGGCCTCAATTAATGTGGTGGGTAGGTTTTTAATGAAGCCTACGGTATCGGAAATTACCACAGAATGCCCTTCCTCTAAAAATAACCTTCTTGAGGTGGTATCAAGAGTTGCAAATAATTTATTCTCAGCCAATATCTTCTCATGAGTTAAGTAATTGAATAATGTTGACTTCCCAGCATTTGTGTAACCAACAATCGAAATTGACAAAACATTCGATCTTTTTCTCGCTCGCCTTTGCATTCCTCTTTGTTTATCAAGTTTTTTAAGCTTCTCTTTAAGTTGCTTAATTCTGATTCCGATCATTCTTTTATCTAATTCAATTTGCTTTTCACCAGGCCCCCCTCTCACGCCGATTCCTCCCTTCTGTCTTTCTAGATGACTCCAGCCACGAGTGAGTCGGGTCGCTAAGTGGGCTAAATGAGCCAATTCAACTTGGAGTTTTCCTTCGTAGCTGTTAGCTCTTTGTGCAAAGATATAGAGAATCAATGCGGTTCTGTCATAGACCCGCAACCCAGTTAATTTTTCCAGATTTCTCTCTTGTGAGGGTGTGAGTTCGTGATTGAAAATTAGGACTGTAGCTTCGGTCTCGTCTTTAATTAAAAGTAATTCTTCGGCCTTACCAGAACCCATAAATAATTTAGCATCAGGGGCTTGTCTCTTACTGGTAACTACATGGGAGACTTTAAATCCTGAACTTATTGTTAACTGTATAAGTTCGTCTGTATTCTCGTGATGATTAATATCATTGAAATCTAGGCTGACAAGTATTGCCTTGTCACCAACATTAGGGCGATCAAACATTAAGAGGGTTTTGTATCCTTTAACATAATCTTATGCGATGGGACGATAGTGGAGATTGCATGCTTGTAAATCAACTGTGGAAACGCCCCATTTAGAACAATGACATACTGATCAAATGACTCAATCTGGCCTTGTAACTTGATTCCGTTAAGAAGGTAGATGGACACAGAAACCTTTTCCTCTATTACTTGGTTGAGAAATAAATCTTGTAAATTCATATTTTTAACGGTCATAATTATTTTAAATAGTTTTCAAATCGACGCAACGATTCTGTAGTTGATAAAATTGAAATTATACTCCCAACGCTTGGAGATTGGTCCGCTCCAACCAGAATTACTCTTAAAGGCATCGCAATTAATGGAAATTTAATCTCATTCATCTTAACAAAGTCTTTAATAAAATGATTAATTGATTCTTCTGACGAGTCATGGTTATTAAGCTCATTAAAAAATAAACCTAATAACTTAGGGGTATTTTGATCAAAGTATAACTCGATTAATTCTTTTTTAATTTCTGGGGCTTTAAAAAAGAATTCAATATTTTGAGCTAACTGATTTAAATTATTTTCTCTTTCTCTGTAAAGATTAATCGCTTGGCTCAGTCTTTCTTTGTCTAGACTTTCAAGCCCCTTAGAAATTAATATCTCTTCAACAAGAATCATTAAATCATTTAAATTCATGGTTTTAATATAGTGGTTATTTAACCAGTCAAGTTTATCCTTACTAAATTGAGCCGAAGATGAGGTGATATGATCTAAGTCAAACCACTCGCAAAATTGATTCATGTCGAAAATTTCATCATCGCCATGGCTCCAACCAAGCCTGGCAAGATAATTTTTGATAGCCTCAGGAAGGTAGCCTTGGTCCTTGTAATCCATGACGCTTACAGCCCCATGTCTTTTTGAGAGCTTCTGTCCGTCCTCCCCCAGGATCATTGAAAGGTGAGCGTAGTTAGGAATGGGAGCGCTTAATGCAGAAAGTAAATTAATTTGTCTAGGAGTATTATTAATATGATCATCACCACGGATGACATGGGTTACTTTCATATCCCAGTCATCAATCACAACACAAAAGTTATAGGTTGGTGATCCATCAGACCTGGCAATAATCAGATCATCCAATTCTTCATTATTAATTGTGATATCACCCTTAACCATATCACACCAATTCACTGCACCAGACAGTGGATTTTTGAATCGAATGACAGGATTAATTCCTTCGGGGATTGGGGGTAATTCTTTGTTGGGCTCTGGACGCCAGCGATTATCATATTTTGGCTTTAACCCTTTCTTTATCTGGCTTTCTCTTAATGCTGATAATTCATCTATTGAGGCATAACAATAGTAAGCGTGATCGTTATTAATAAGGTCAGCAATGGCCAGTTTATAGCGATCAAACCTCTCTGTCTGAAACACAATCGGACCATCATAGTCAAAACTCAACCATTTAATACCTTCTTTAATTGCTTCAATGGCGTCTGGTGTTGATCTCTCTAAGTCTGTGTCCTCAATTCTTAAAATAAACTTTCCATTATTTCTTTTGGCATAAGCCCATGAAAATAAGGCTGTTCTGGCTCCTCCTATATGCAAGTATCCGGTAGGGCTCGGAGCAAATCGTGTTACAACATTCATTAGTTTAAATCATCCTTTAAAATTGGACCTGCATACAAATCATAGTTCTCAGCACGATTTATTTTAACGTCAAGCATATCCCCAGGCTGCAAGCCTTCAGGATTCTCTAGAAAAATAGACCCGTCTATTTCAGGAGCGTTGGCATATGATCTTGCAATTGCATACTTATCTGTCACCTCATCAACCAAAACCGTCTGAATGGTTCCAATTTTATTTCTCAGCTTTTTATAGCTTATCTGAGATTGAACCTGCATAAATTTATCATAACGCTCCTGTTTTATAACGTCTGGAACAGGATTGCTAATGTCGTTGGCAGTAGCACCATCAACGTTAGAATACATAAAGCAACCCACACGATCCAACTCAGCCTCCCTTAGGAAATCGAGAAGCTCATTGAATTGTGCTTCCGTTTCACCTGGGAAGCCTACAATGAATGTACTGCGGATCGTAATGTCTGGACAAATGGCTCGCCAAGCACGGATGCGCTCAAGATTGTTTTCGCTGCTAGCCGGCCGCTTCATTTTTCTAAGTATTTCAGAGTTAGCATGTTGAAAAGGCACATCAATGTATGGAAGAATTATCTTGTCTGCCATCAATGTAATAATCTCATCCACATGAGGGTAAGGGTAAACATAGTGAAGCCTAACCCAAACTCCAAGCTCGCCTAAGCTTTTGGCAAGCTCATATAAATTACTCTTAACCGGCCTGCCATTCCAGAAGCCTGTGCGGTACTTAATATCGACACCGTATGCGCTTGTGTCCTGAGAGATGATCATTAACTCAGAAACGCCAGAAGCAACTAATCTTTCGGCTTCTTGCAGTACATCACCGACGGGCCTACTCACCAATTTTCCTCGCATGGAAGGTATGATACAAAAACTGCACTTATGATTGCACCCTTCTGATATTTTAATGTAGGCAAAATGATTTGGGGTGAGTCTAATTCCTTGCGGTGGTATCAGATCAATGTATGGGTCATGAGGCTTTGGAATATGTTGATGAACAGCCTCCATTACCTCCGAGTATGCCTCAGACCCTGTAATGGCTAATAAATTTTTATATCGAGCCTCAATAATTGATTTTTTTTCACCTAAACAGCCAGTCACAATAACATTACCATTACTCTTTACCGCCTCACCAATAGCATCAAGGGACTCTTCGATGGCGCTGTCAATAAAGCCACAAGTATTAACAATCACTAACTCCGCATCATGATAATTGCTTGCTATTTCATAGCCCTCAGACCTTACTTGGCTCAATATCTTTTCGGTATCAGATCCGGCTTTAGGGCAGCCTAACGATATAAATCCTATCTTAGGTATTTTAGTAATGTTGGTTAATTTAGCCATTAATGAACGTAGTGATGAATGATAAAAATAATACTCGCGCCAAAAATAATTAATAGGACTTGAAGTACGGAATCTTTTGCTGATGTTTTCTTATGAAGCCCAGGGATCAGGTCAGAAATAGAAACATAGATCATGCTTGATGCTGCCAAGGCCAAAATAGTCGGGATAAAATGTTGCAGTTTATCTAAAATAAAGTATGCGAGTACAGCCCCAAATAGAATTGAGAGGCTCGTGATTAAAATAAAGAGGTAGGCTTTCATTCTTGAGAGCCCGGAATGAAGTAATACAGAAAAATTACCCATTTCCTGAGGTATTTCATGAGCGAATATCGCAAGTGCCGTTACCAAACCCAAGTTGAGATCAACTAAAAATGCACTAGTTATTAAAATACCGTCCACCATATTATGAAACAAATCCCCAATAAGGATAAGGCCCCCTTTTTTGTTTCTCTTTAAATGATCATCAGATGAATGAGCCTCGCAATGGCTTCCGTGGCAATGTCTCCAAATTAGTAACTTTTCCAAAATGAAGAAAATCAGAATACCAATTAGAACAACTAAGGTTGTTTGTTCGTAATCATTAGATATTTCAAAGGCATGAGGCAATATCTCTAGAAAAACTGCACCTAAGAGAGTTCCCACAGCAAGGCTTACCATGTTTTCAACAAAATGATTGTTTGCTTTTTTTGCAATCAAAGTAGCAAAAAATAGGTTTATTAGCCCGCCAGCTACACAGGTCAAGATAATCCAAAAAAGAGTCATAAAGTTCCTAAAAAAGTTTGGCTATTATAAGTTGAAGGGATGAAATAAGATACAGTTAATGACCTTGTATCCATATCAAAGTCGCCATTCTGCCAGTATCGCTATCCCTTCTATGTGAATAGAATAAATGAGAGTCCCGGTAGGTACAAAATGACTCATTTACCCCTGCTCCAAATATTTTTTTTACCCCATTTTTTTTAAGTTTTTTTAGTGCTATTTGCGGCATGCTTAGTAAGTATTTATTATTTGGCAGTTTAATAAATCCCGAATGACTATCCCCGTCAAAATTTGTAAAGGTATCATAAACTTCCTGTCCTACTTCGTAATAGGTTTGGCTAATAGAGGGGCCGAGCCACGCGATAATTCCATAATTTGATTTTATCTGACTTAATGTATTTTCGATAATTCCAGAGGCCAAACTTCTCCATCCGGCATGAACTGCTGCAACAAAAGTTCCCTTCTTATCCGTTAGCAGTAACGGCAAACAGTCGGCAGTTCTTACTGCGCAAACAACCCCTTTTTCTTTTGTAAATGATGCGTCTGCAATTAGCACTTGTTCATTGTTAGGTAATTCAACGACCTGATTATCATGCACCTGTCTTAGCCAGTAAGGACTAGATGGGAGGCTAGTTGATAAAAGAGATAGATTTTTATTAACAGCCTCCAGGCTGTCACCGACAGTGTCACTTAGATTAAAGCTTGAGTAACAGTCAGCGCTAAAACCGGGTGAGCGATAAGTTTGGATTGATTTTATATGGTTAGGAGCGTCCCAATCAGGGTAATGGAAATTCTTATCACTCATCATCAAAATCTATTTCTTCAAGATCCTCATCTATAGGGTCGTCAACGTACATATCATCAAAGTTAAATGTTTCTTTTGTTGGGGTGGCTTCATTCCGAATTAACTCCAAAAGCTCCTTCATGTCATCGGGCAAATCTATTATCCATTTCATTGGCTTATTGGTACCTGGATGAATTAACCCTAAACCAATTGCATGTAGAGCTTGTCTAGGAAATTCTAACGCCCCTTTCCTTAAATGATCCGTCATATTTTTTGATGGAATAATTTTTTTAAGGCCGTAAACCGGATCCCCAACTATGGGTGATTGATTAAACTGCATGTGAACCCTAATTTGATGAGTTCTCCCAGTCTCAAGGTTGCACCTAAGGTAGGAGTGCATACCAAAACGCTCTAGAACCTCATAATGAGTAATAGAATCCTTGCCATTAATTTTGTTAATTGCCATTTTTACTCTAACTGTTGGATGCCTACCAATCGGCTCATTGATAGTTTTATTCTTCCATACCTGACCCCATACAATCGCCCTATACTCCCTATTTACTTTTTTGCTTTGTAGTTGCCTGACTAAATGTTGTTGGGCAATTTCATTTTTAGCTACTACCATTAAACCGGTTGTAAATTTATCGAGGCGATGGACAATGCCAGCCCGAGGTAAATTTTTATTTAGGGGGGAGTGAAATAAAAGACCATTAAGAAGGGTACCCGACCAATTACCAACCGCAGGATGCACAACCAATCCAGCCGGTTTGTTTATGACTATAATTTGATCGTCCTCAAAAATAATATCCAAAGGCATGTCTTCAGCCTCAAATTGATATGACTGTTCGTCTGGCTGGGTCTCTACTTCGATAATTTCGCCACCAATAATTCTCTTTTTGGGGTTGATGGGATTGCCATCAACCCATACAAAACCATCTTTGATCCATTTTTGGATACGGGTTCGAGAAAACTCTGGCATAAGCGACTGAATCACACTGTCTATTCTTTGACCACTAAGCTCAAATGGTACTTTAAATTCCTTTTTCTCAGACGCCATAATGTATAATTAGTCCCTATGAATAAATTTAAAATATTATCAATTTTTCTAAGCTTAATGTTATCAGTATTACTCTCAGGTTGTTTTATTTTTGGTGAGCCTACCGAGTTTGATGAGACACAAGGGAAAAGTGATCAATGGATTATTCAACAGTCTGAGTTATTCTCATCCAATAAGGATTGGACTAAAGCAATAGAATATCTCGAGAAAGCCGAAAAAAGGTTTCCGAATTCGAAATCTGCCCCACAAATAAAATTAAATCTAGCCTATGCCTATAAAAGCTTTTACAGAGAACCAGAAGCTATTGCAATGCTTGATAAATTTATCCGCTCATACCCAAACCACCCGGCTATGGATTACGCATACTATCTTAAAGGTGTTATTTTGTATAAAGATCGTGGGGTTATTAATAAGCTAACCATGCAGGATATTAGTGACAGAGATGTTCACCAACTTGACTTATCATTTAAAGCCCTTAAAGAAATGACACAATTATTTCCTAAAAGTCAGTATTATAATGACGCAAAAAATCGCATGACGTATCTTATGAATAAAATAGCAGAGAGAGAGCTGTATGTCAGTCGTTTCTATATGAATCAAAAGGCTTATGTTGCAGCGCTTAACCGCGCTAAGTATGTCCTGGAAAATTACAATGATTCCATACATCAAGAAGAGGCATTAGTTATATCAATTAGTGCTTATGAGTATTTGGGTATCGATGATCTTAAAAAAGATACTGAGCGCATTTTAGAAAAAAACTATCCAGACAGTCTATTTACAAAAAAAAATAATGGGGTGGAGAAAAGAGATTGGTGGAAATTTTGGGAAAGTCTATACAGGTAAAAAGATTATTTTTTTGACTTAAGCTGTTTTCGCATATCATCAATCCTCTTTCTCCTTGTCACCAACCCTGTTTTCTTAGATTTAGCCGCGGCCTGATCATCGAAGGGATTAGAAGAGTTCTTTAATTCGATCCTAAGTGGGGTGCCGGTTAAATCGAATGCTTTTCTAAAAAAAGATTCTAGGTACCTCAGGTAGTCTTTTTTAATATCACTCAGGTGGTTCCCGTGAATGATAATTGTGGGTGGATTCATCCCACCTTGATGAGCATATTTAAGCTTAGGTCTAATGCCTTTGATAATCTTTGGGGGGTGGCTAATTAAAGCATTTTCTAAGATATCATTCAATTGTGAGGTTGTAAATTTAACCAATGCAGATTGATGAGCTTTAATTACTGATTTCATCAGTGCTTGAAGACCCATCTTTTTGATTCCAGAAATAAATACTTTCTCAGCAAAATTCACAAAGGGTAATTTTTTTTCTATTTCAGCCTTAATTCGATCCTTGTCATAACTAGAAATATCGTCCCATTTATTTAATGCTATTACCAAGGACTTTCCTGACTCGATAATGTAAGCCAAAATATGCATGTCCTGCGCAGAAATTCCATCCCTTGAATCAACAACCAGGATACTGACATTAGATGTTTCAATGGCATTTAAGGTTTTTATGACAGAAAACTTTTCAACAGTTTCGAATACTTTCCCCTTTTTCCTAATACCGGCAGTATCTGTTAATGTAAAAGGATTTCCTTGATATGTAAAATCAACCGACACAGCATCACGCGTCGTTCCTGGTTGGTCAAAAGCAATAAAACGCTCCTCACCCATCAGCGAATTAATTAATGTTGATTTACCAACATTTGGACGACCAACAATTGAAATCTTGGGAATCTTTTGATTGATTGCGAATTTCTCAGGAGCGCCATCATAACTAACTATATAATCTCTCAATTGAGAAATGCCTTCGCCGTGCGCAGATGAAATGGCTAGGTAAGATTTAAAACCTAACGAATGGAAGTCTGCTGCAACCATGTCATCCTGCATTCCTTCGGCCTTATTGATTAATAACATTTTTGGCTTATCGTTTTTACGTATGACATCTGCGATATGCTGATCGATTGGATGCAACCCTTCTCTAGCATCAACAATAAATAACAAAACATCGCTCTCATCGATGGCTAGAAGTGTTTGTAGAGCCATCTCTTTTTGTATGCCGTCTTTTTTATTAGGCTCAAAGCCTCCTGTGTCAACTAATAGAAATTGATGCTCCTCGATATTGAGTCGGCCATAGTGCCTATCCCTGGTGAGTCCTGGCATATCAGCAACAATTGCATCACGGGTTTTTGTTAGTCGATTAAAGAGACTAGATTTACCTACATTAGGACGACCAACGATAACGATAGTTTTCACGGTTAATTAATTTCCAAACAATAGATATTGCCATTAAGGTCCATAACAATAAGTTTGTGCTCGTTGATGGCGATAATGTTATTGGTAATTTGAGAGTCAGATAATCGAATTCTGTTAGTCAATTTTCCATCTATAAGATTTATAAAATGCAGGTATCCAGCAAAGTCGCCCACTGCGAAAGAGTCACCAATAATCACACCACGGCCAATATTCCGATACTGTAAATCAATGTTTCTCCAGTTAGTTTTTCCAGCCTCATTGTCCAAGGAGTAAATCGAATTAGTCTCATGCACAACAATAACATCATTACCGTACAAATTAAGCCCTACAAAGCTTGAAAGTGGTCTATCCCATAGACTCTGAGCTGTCCTTCGGTCAATAGCATTAATTTTCCCGCCATTAGATGAAATGGCGTAGATAATACTTTTATCAATGACGGGTTGACTTGTGATGTCATTCGCGCGGTCAATCTCCGTGACGCCTTTAGATTGAGAAACGGTTGCTTCCCAGATTAAGCTGCCTGTTTCGGCTTCAATGGCCAATAATTTTCCTACAGGCAAGCCTGAATAAAGCACACCATCAGAAAAAATCATTTTACCCTGAGTATTTATTGTTAAGGGCGGTGTAGCACCCTGATATTCCCACTTAATAGAACCATCTAGAATATTAAGCTGAACAAATTTATTGTTATTTAGCTTTACCGTTACAAATGTAGAGTAAATCAAAGGGCTTACAGCTACTTTTCCTCCAACATATGTCTTCCAAAGCTCTTTTCCGTTATGGTCAAGACACCATAATTCGCCTTCATTTGAGACAAATAAAAGATAGTCACTGTCTCCTGACAGGCCAGCGGTCACCTTAAAACCAAATGATTTTTCCCACACTGTCTTTCCGTCACTTAGGTTAATTTTTTTAACTTTTCCATCATGACTCAGGGTAAAAAGAAATTCTTCGTATATAAATATATCTATAGGGGCTGCCTCCTGGGATTCATTCTTGGAGTCCCAAAGAGTCTGTGATCCGATTGAAGCAGTCCAAAGAATCTCTATTCTCTTGTTGTTAGTAATGTCTGAAAGAGTGGATGGGGTTCCTTCTAAAGCGTCTGAATTCCAGCCATCCTCAATTTGATATTTAAGCTCTTTGAAAGGACCAACACAACCAGACAACAGAAAAAGTAAAAAAAGTACTATTAATTTTTTCATTGGCCAATGGCATCTAATTTAATTTGGATGACCTTCGCCAATTCACTTTTGTTTTCGTAAAAAGCTAGAGCACTTTTATAACTCGCCTTAGCCATTTCTTTGTCGTTGCTGATTAGATACACATCACCTAATAAGTCATTTTTAAGCCCAGCGTACCCTGGGCTAGAGATTTTATTTGCAGTACTTTTTGCCTTTTCAACTTCATTTAGAGTTAGATGGATATTTGCCAGAGAATAAAATGCGAGGGATTGAATTGATTTCTCTTTAGCATTATCACCGGCCCATATCAATTCAATAACCGCCTCGTCATTCATTTTCTTATCAACCAAAATTCGACTCAAGTAAATGGCTCCTCTTGCGGCATAGGGCGTGCTGCTGTGATTGTTTTTTAAACTAGCAACCATTGATTTTATACTGTCTAAACTATCAGGTTTCTCAATAATAATTTCCTGATAGAGCTGGGAAGCAAGTTCGCTATTTTTTTTGGTGCTTGACAAATAAAACTGAAAGCTAATATAAGCCACTATCAAAATAACAAATCCAATCGTAATTATTTTTTTATAAGTATCCCAAAAATTTTTAATTTGATCAGCTTGCATTTCATCATCAATATCGAGTGCCATTTATATATAGTCCTTTAAATAGATTTTTTAGTGCCTGGTATTGAGGCAAGTAATTCCTTGGTATAAGGCGTAATTGGATTTTTGAAAATTATATCAGTTTTTCCTGTTTCGACGATCTTTCCATGCCTCATAACCACCACCTCGTCTGCAATATGTCTAACAATACGTAAGTCATGTGTAATAAATAGGTAGGTTAAGCCGAATTCCTTCTGCAGTGACTTTAATAATTGAATGATTTGCGCTTGTACAGAAACATCGAGGGCAGAGACGGGTTCGTCACAAATCACCAGCTTAGGCTCTAATATCAAAGCCCTTGCGATCCCTATTCTTTGTCTTTGGCCGCCGGAAAATTGGTGGGGGTATTTATCAAGATCAGATGAAACTAAACCTACCCTTTCAATCATTTTTTCAATAATTTTTTGCCTCGTTACCTTATCACCTACTTTATGAATTATTAAAGGCTCTTCCATAATCACTTGAATTTTCATTCTCGGATTAAGTGAGGCATAGGGGTCCTGAAAAATCATCTGCATATCCTTTCTCATGCCTTTTAGCTGAGAAGGAGATACACTCAAGAAATCGACCCCATTAAATGTCACATGGCCCTTATCAAGGCTAACTAAACGAATCAATGCTTTAGCTAAGGTCGATTTGCCGCTGCCAGACTCCCCAACAACAGCCAGTGTTATGCCTTTAGTGATATTTAGAGAGACATCGTCTAATGCATTAATCACTGTTTTTTTTCTTGAAAAAAAACCTTTTGTTTGACTGTATTGCTTTGATAGATTCTTTGCGACAAGAAGGTTGCTCATAATTTAGCCATCGCCTTCTCAAGCTTTTTATAATCAATAGGTTTTAACATTTTTTGACCTAAGGCATCTGGAACACAATGCAAAAGTGCCTTGGTATAAGGATGCTTTGGCGTTTTGAGGACCTCATCCACAGAGCCTTGTTCAACAATATTGCCTTGGTACATCACAATGACGTAATCGGCGATGTCTGCAACTACGCCAAAATCATGTGTAATAAAAAGCATCGACATCTTTAATTTAGTTTTTAATGCGTCTAAGAGATTTAAAATTTGCGCTTGCACTGTCACATCAAGCGCGGTCGTTGGCTCATCAGCAATTAATAGGTCCGGATTGCATGACATTGCCATGGCAATCATGACACGCTGCCTCTGCCCGCCTGAAAGTTCATCAGGGTAACTATTGACCCTGTCTTGACTAATGGCGACAAGCTTTAGTAACTCACTTACTCGACTGCTTAACTCTTCTCTGGTTAAGTTATGGTGTACCGAGATGGCCTCCTCAATTTGATAACCAATCGTTAGAACAGGATTAAGAGAGGTCATGGGCTCCTGAAAAATCATTGCGATTTCATTGCCTCGTTTTTTTCTCATAGACTCGGCATCAATTTTTCCTAAATCCTCATCGTTAAAGGAAATTTTTCCGGTCATTCTGAGTTGAGGTGACAACAACTTTATAACTGACAAAGCTGTCAGGCTTTTCCCGCTGCCAGACTCCCCCACAATGCAGGTAGTTTTGCCTCGCCGGATATTAAATGAAATTGAATTGACTAATTTTTTTTCAGGTAATAACTCAGGAAAAATACTTAAATTATTGATTTCTAATATATATTTTTTCAATTTTTATAAATTTTCTTTGATGTAACGGCTTATGTTTTCTACTTCAACGGCGCACTGCAACCCTTCATTTCTTAAAAATTTTACTTTTATTTGATTCTTATCTGCCTCTTCATCCCCAATAATTAAGGCAATTTCTGCACCGCTCTTATCGGCTTTTTTCATCTGCGACTTAAAGCTACTCCCCTCGATATTAAGTGAGGTCTTGATATTATTATCCCGGAGCCTCTCAGCCGTTGAAAAAGCCAATAACCTTGCCTTATCCCCTAAATTAACAATGTAGACCTCCGGGTCTGTGTTGTTATGAATGGATGAATTTTCTTCTAACAATAAAATGACTCTCTCAACTCCAATCGCGAAACCAGATGCAGGAGTCGAATTTCCGCCAAGGCTCTCAACGAGATAATCATACCGACCTCCACCAGCAACTGTTCCTTGGCTTCCAAGGTCATTGGTAATAAATTCAAATACGGTTCGATTATAGTAATCCAAGCCTCTTACCAATCGATGGTTTAACCCATAATCAATACCATGGGCCTTTAAGGTCTGACACAATTTGTCAAAATGAGTTCTTGCATCAGCTGAAATTGCATCAATTAATTTTGGGGCTTGATTCAACAGTGTTTGCATTGTTGGATTCTTGCTGTCGAGAATTCTTAGTGGATTTTCGTAAAGCCTTCGTTGACTGTCTTCGTCCAGAACTGATTTATTCTCTTCAAAGTACTTAATTAATAGCTCTCTATAAGACTTCCTGTCTATTGGGTCACCGATAGTATTGAGTTCTAACCGAATATTAGACAGGCCTAGGTTTTTCCATAAACGACTTAGGAGGACAATCTGCTCCGCATCAGCATCTGGAGAGTCAATCCCAAAAGTTTCCACACCCAGCTGATGAAATTGACGTTGCCGGCCTTTTTGAACATTTTCATGGCGAAACATCGGCCCCCGGTAAAATAGTTTAACCGACCCATTATAGGTCAAGCTATTTTCAATTAAGGCTCTGACACAACCTGCAGTCCCTTCAGGTCTTAGCGTTAATTTATCCTGGTTGAGGGGGTCCTCCCAACTGTACATTTCTTTTTCAACAATATCCGTATGCGTCCCTACACCTTCCACAAAAAGTCCTGTTGGCTCAACAATGGGAAGTCCTATTTCTTGGAAAGCGTATTGATCAAGAACAAGTAAAATCTGTTGCTCAAAGAAACGCCATAACTTTTGTCGCTCCGGCACAACATCATAAAAACCTTTAATCGATTGAAATTTTTTTGTCATTATTATGATGGTCTTTTTTTATATTTACGCTCAATGTATCGAGAAATAATCATCTTAAATTCTAATCCAATATTATCACCTTTTAGGGTGACTGTTTTTTCTCCATCCTCAAAAACAGGGGCCACAGGAATTTCTCCAGTGCCCGGCAAGCTGATGCCCAAATTTGCCATTTTAGATTCTCCAGGGCCATTTACTACACAGCCCATTACGGCAACCGACATATCCTCAACCCCTTCATAGCTTTTTTTCCATTCGGGCATGGATTCCCGCAAAAAGTTCTGTATGGTTCCTGCTAATTCCTGAAAATAAGTAGAGGTTGTTCTGCCACATCCTGGGCACGCGGTCACCAAGGGTGTAAATGAGCGTATTCCCATCGTTTGAAGGAGCTCTTGGGCAACGATGACTTCTGTTGTTCTAGACTCACCCGGATTAGGAGTTAAGGACATTCTAATTGTATCTCCAATACCATGCTGTAAGAGATACCCCATAGCAGCTGAAGAGGCCACCACTCCTTTTGTGCCTATCCCGGCCTCAGTTAAACCGAGATGAAGGGGGTAGCTGCAACGTTTAGAGAGTTGTGTGTAGACGTTAATTAGATCCTGAACGTCGCTCACTTTACAAGAGACAATAATTTTTTCCTTAGGTAAGCCTAGGTTTTGTGCCATTTCTGCGTTGTCTACTGTTGAACGAATCAATGCCTCTATCATGACGTTATTCGCGGATAAAGGTGTTTTTAGGGCTGCATTTTCATCCATCAGGGCTCCAAGCAATGACTGGTCTAAACTGCCCCAATTTACACCGATTCGAATGGGTTTATCATAGTCGATGGCTAACTTAATCATGGTCGCAAACTGTTCGTCTCTTCGGCTGCCCTTCCCCACGTTACCAGGATTAATGCGATACTTATCAAGGGCTTTTGCACAGTCGGGGTACTGAGTTAAGAGCTTATGGCCGTTATAATGAAAGTCTCCGACCAGAGGAACGTCGCACCCGAGAGCCATGAGGTCATCTTTTATGCCTGAGACCTGGCTTGCGGACCTCTCATCATTGACTGTAATTCGGACGATTTCAGAGCCCGCCTTCCATAAATCAAATACCTGCTTGACGGTCTCAACTCGATTAGCCGTATCGGTATTGGTCATCGATTGGACCACAACGGGAGCACCGCCACCCACAGCAATACCTCCGACCATCACTTGTGTTGTATTCTTTTTAATCATCACCAAATCATAGCTTTAATTTTCTAATTAATTCTTTCAATGAAACTTCTATACTAACGCCCTCGGTATCTATTGTAATTTCAGCGCTCTGAGGCGCCTCATAAATGCTATCAACACCGGTAAAATCTTTTATATCTCCTCTCCTCGCTTTTATATAGAGGCCTTTAACATCCCTCTTCTCACATACATCCAACGAAGTTGATACGTAAACCTCAATAAACTCATCACAATTAAACAATTTTCGAATCTTTGTTCGCTGGTCTAACGTAGGAGAAATAAAACCAGCTAAAACAATTAAACCTGCATCCAACATTAGCTTTGCAACTTCAGCTGCTCTTCGAAGATTTTCATCGCGGCCAGTCATAGAAAAATCCAAATCGCTGCACAATCCATTCCGAAGACTGTCACCATCTAATACATACGTGTGAAAATCTTTTTTTAATAGGTGAATGTTTAGAGCATTTATTAGGGTTGATTTACCAGATCCCGAAAGGCCAGTAAACCAGACACACAAAGGCTTTTGATTTTTTTTTAATGTCTTTTTAGCTCGAGTGATTTGGTTGGCTCGATATAATTTTTCTGATTGGCTCATACGGTCTTTAGCCTGTAAGTTCGTTTTGTTTTATCTTGGACTTGTCCTGCGAGTTGACCGCAGGCCGCATCAATATCATCCCCTCTGGTTTTACGGATGGTTGTAATAATGTCGGCCTCCATCAAGACCTTCTTAAACTCGTTAATTGTATTTTTATCTGAACACACATAGCCACTGTTCGGAAAAGGATTAAAAGGAATCAAGTTGAATTTACATGGAACCCCCTTCACTAAACGAATTAATGCCTTAGCTTGTTCGGTTGAGTCGTTAATTCCTTTTAACATGACGTATTCAAATGTTACAAAGTCTCTGGGCGCTTTTTCAATGTAGCGTTGACAGGCAGCCATCAAATCTTTCAAGGGGTATTTTTTATTGATGGGTACGATCTGGTCCCGCAGCTCATCATTCGGTGCATGCAAGGACACTGCAAGCGAGACCGGGCAGTCCTCCTTGAGTCTATCCATTGCCGGAATTAATCCGCTGGTCGATAAGGTCACCCTTCTGCGACTGAGTCCATAAATGTGGTCGTCGAGCATCATTTCTAAGGCATGCACCACATGCTGATAGTTTGTCAGGGGCTCACCCATGCCCATCATCACAACATTCGTTATAATGCGATTCTCGGAGTTTAAGGTGCGGTAATTTTCTTGATCCCGAAGCATTTTATTGGCCAGCCATAACTGACCAATAATCTCGCCTGAGCTTAAGTTGCGATTAAAACCTTGTCGCCCTGTGGAGCAAAAAGTGCACTCCAGCGCGCAGCCTACCTGAGAGGAAACACAGAGCGTCCCGCGGTCCTCCTCCGGAATAAATACTGTCTCAATGCCATTTTTTTCACCGACATTTAGCAGCCATTTTCGGGTGCCATCTTCCGAGAGGTGATCTAAGGTGATCTCGGGGGTGGTGATAAATGCCGACTCCTTTAGGGTGTCCCTAAAGGACTTTGCGACATCGCTCATCTCATCAAATCGGTCTTCACCAAAGTGATAAATCCATCTGAGTAACTGATTCGCTCGATAAGGCTTATGGCCAAACCTCTCGATGTAGCTGGTTAATTCTTTACGATTAAACTCGAGTAGATTGTCCAATTCTATTCATTAGCCAAAAAAGTAATCAATCTCAATATTAGCATTTTCTAATGAATCTGAACCATGAACCGCATTGGCTTCGATACTGTCCGCAAAGTCGGCTCTGATGGTTCCTGCTTCTGCTTCTTTAGGGTTAGTCGCACCCATCAGCTCACGGTTTTTTGATACCGCATTATCACCTTCAAGGACTTGGATCATTACCGGGCCTGAGATCATAAAGGCTACAAGGTCATTGAAGAAAGGACGTTCCTTATGCACCTCATAAAAACCTTCAGCCTCTTCTTTTGTAAGCTCGATCATTTCTGCCATCACAATCTTAAGGCCAGCTTTCTCAAAGCGTGAATAAATCTCACCGATGACGTTCTTTTTAACCGCATCTGGCTTAATAATTGATAAAGTCTGTTCTGTCGCCATATTATAATTCTCCGAAAAAATTTAAAATTAATAAAAGAGCGTTAAAATAACACTTTTCAGACATAAAATAAACGAATAAACCATGAGTCGATTCCTAACAACTGCCTTCTATCACTTTGTAGACTTGCCCGCCTATCAAGATCTGCAATCTCCGATTCAAGAGTTTTGTGATCAGCATGATATTAAGGGCACTATTTTGCTCGCAAGCGAAGGGATTAATGGCACCCTCTCAGCCCAAGACCCTTCAATTCTCGCCTTTCATGAATACATCAAAACCGACGCTCTGTTTAATGGTAAATTTAAAGCGCTGTCCCATAAAGAGTCTATCGCCTCTTCAAACCCGTTTTACCGGATGAAGGTAAGGCTTAAAAAAGAGATTGTCGCACTCGGCGTGCCTGGCATTAGCCCCACTAAAAAAGTCGGCCAATACGTTAAGCCCCAGGATTGGAATGCACTCATCTCAGACCCCGACACAATAATTATTGACACTCGAAACGGTTATGAGGTTGATATCGGTACTTTTAAGGGGGCCATCAACCCTAAGACTGAAACCTTTAGAGAGTTTCCAGGGTACGTCGACCGTGAGCTGCTCACCCATAAAGGTAAGAAAATTGCCATGTTCTGCACGGGTGGAATACGCTGTGAGAAAGCCACCTCTTTGATGCTCGAAAAAGGTTTTGACGAGGTCTACCATCTCCAAGGCGGAATCCTCAAATACCTCGAGGAGGTCCCAAAAGAAGAAAGTTTATGGCAAGGTGAGTGCTTCGTCTTTGACCAGCGGGTTGCGGTCACTCACAACCTTGAAGAAGGCGACTACGACCAGTGCTATGCCTGCCGTCATCCTCTGTCACCCAATGAAATGGCCAGCGAAGAGTACATTCCTGGCATCTCCTGCCCTTATTGCTTTAATAAGCTCAGCCCAGAAAAAAAAGCCAGTGTTGGTGAGCGTCAAAAACAAATGCTCCTGGCAAAAGCTAGGGGTGAACCTCACATCGGGAAGCTTATCCCTAAAATGAATAAACAGGAGGCAAAAAAAAATGGCTAAGGTGAGATGGGGAATTCTGGGGGCGGCACGCGTTAATGAGCGGATGCTCCCGGCGATTGCTAATGCAGGCAATGGTGAGCTTATTGCCATCGGTAGCCGAAGACCGGAGGCCGCCAAAGAATGCCTGGCTAAGTTTGCGCCACAATTAGAGGACAAGGTTCAATGCTTTAATGGTTTGGATTCGGTGATTAACCATGAAAGAATTGACGCGATTTATCTGCCAATGGCCAACGAAGAGCATCTCGCCCCTGCCCTAAAATGCATCCGTGCCAAGAAGCATCTTTTAATCGAAAAACCCATGGCAATCAAAAGTTTGGATGTCGAGCTCCTCATTAATGAAGCGAGGCTGCATAACGTTAAAATTATGGAAGGGTTTATGTACGCCTTTCACCCGCAATTTGACCGTATCAAGAACATTATTCACTCTAAGATTTTAGGTGAAATCCATTACGCGCATTCGATGTTCTCTTTTCCTATCCAGCCGGCCCGCTTTTACCGCATCAACCGTAGCATAAGTCAAGGGGGGGGTGCCCTGTGGGACATCGGGCCCTATGCCATCCATACGTTAAGGCAGTGCTTTAAAGAGAACCCTCTTCGGGTCTTCGCCCAATCAGAACTCAACGAGCACGGTGCCGATATCTCGACCACCGGGATGATTGATTTTGGAGGGTCCAAACGGGCCACCTTTGACATCAGCTTTAACTGCACCCGCCGTTCAGAGTTTGAGGTGTTTGGGCCTCAGGGTCGCGCCAAGTGCCCAACCGTCTGGCAACCGGACGACCAAACCGCAAAGATTGTCTACGCCACAGAAAAGTCAGGCCTATCCGAAGAGATTGTGCCCAAGGCGAACCACTTTGATTTAGAGGTCAAGCACTTTAATGAGGTCATATCAATGAACCTAGAACCCAAACTCTCCAACAGCGATGCACTATGGAATGCCAAGACACTCGAGGCCCTGCAAAAAAGTATTGAGACCAAAAGCTGGGTCAATCTTTAGATGGCTCAGCACTGGATTTTTGACTTTGATGGGACGCTGGTCCATTCCGAGGCTGCCATTACTCAATGCTTCCAACGCATCACCCAAAAATTAGCCCCTCATCGGCTAGGCGTTGCAAAAAATGTGCTCATTGGCCCCCCTCTTCGACAGACCGTAGCGGAAATCTTAGGTGACTCAGAGCATCCGCTGATCGATGAGTTCGTCAGTGCCTTTATTCGGATGCATGACGACGACGTGCTTAATCACACTTCACCCTACCCATCGGTGCATGAAACGCTCACACATCTTTATAACCAAGGTCAGAAGATGGCGATAGCCACCAACAAACGATTGGCCCCCACCATTAAAATACTCGAACACCTTCACTGGGAACAGTTTTTTACCTCGGTGGAGTGTTCGGACAGTGAGGCAGTAATGCGAGATAAACAACAGATGATAGAAGGCATCATACAAAAGGATGTCAGCTTTAAGGATGCTTATTTTGTGGGGGACACCGTGGGGGACGGTCTGAGCGCTAATATTAGTCATGTGCCCTTCATCAAAGCCTCGTATGGGTACGGACAGGCCCAGGACTGGTCAGGTGTGACTGTTTTTCAGACCATCAACTCACTTGATGAACTCGTAAAACTGTAAGCCCCGCCTCACAAATATGCCGCACCAGACATTAAACACCAATGCTACATATGCATCAATATAAGCTTTACCGAATAAAAACACAATGATGCTTTCTCCAAACATAATAAAAATGAGGCCAACAAAAATGCCCATCCAAAACATTAGTGAATAAAATTGGATAATCGGTAATGATAAAGCTCATTATCTGAGTCTCTAAGACTAATAAAAAGGATATAAAGGTGCTAACCAAAATTGCAGGGAAAAATAACCATGCCTCTGACAGTTTAAAAGCAACACTATAAATACCAGCCTGTTCAATATCAAGCATATTACCAATCATTGCCTGATCAATCTTGGTATGGATTGAAATCAGAAATACACTTAAAGCTAATGGCCAACCAAATTTCATTAAGTTTACTGCTAATTTTTTACAAAATTTCCATTGTTTAATTTTGTAACTATAGTTCTGGTAAATAATTAATATTTTGCAATGACTTTTGGCACTATCAAATCAGTTCGTAGTTCTGCATTTGCTGTAGTAATAGTGTCTCTTCTGAGACAGAAAAAATCATATCAATAATCGATAAGCCAGGCTCAAACACATCTTTATCCTGTTTATATGGTGCAAGAGCTGATTTGACAAACTTCAAATCAAGTCCAGCACTTAAAAACTCATCTTTGTCATACAGGCTCATTCCACCAATTGCATTCACATATCTATCGGCTTTGATTTTTTTGCATAATGTGCAACAACGACAAGGAGTCGGTCATGTCCCCGTGGTGAAGGAAGAAGTTGATGTTTTGGTGTTTTGGGTCCTCGAATAGATGATCGATGCGGTCAGTATTAATCAGCGAGGTTCGCCGCTTGATGCCGTGCACGATGTAATTCTTGTTCAGCAGGAATTCCGCTAGGTAGGCCCCGTCTTGGCCTGTGATCCCTGTAATGAGTGCTACTTTTTTATCTGCCATATTTATCCTCAAATCGTATTATATCTTCCTCAACCACCTTTTCTCCCGTCTGCACCTCAATAATTTCCAATAAACTTTCTTGGTTGTTCATTAGCTGGTGCTTGACGCCCTTTTTAATGTAGGTCGACTCGTCGTGGTGAAGCGTAATCTCCTCGCCGTCACGAACAATCGACGCTTTTCCTTTGACGACCACCCAGTGCTCATTCCTAAACTGGTGTGCCTGGTAGGACAGCTTTGCCATGGGCTTTACCGCGATCCGCTTGACCTTAAAATTTTCTCCTTCGTCGATGGTCTCATACCAGCCCCAGGGGCGGTTGACTCGGGTGTGTTCACTTAATAGGTGGCCGTGTTCTTTATCGAGTAGCCCGACGAGCGCCTTGATGCTCTGGGCATCGTCTTTATTAGCGACCAGCACGCTGTCGGCGGTCTCGATCACGATCAGGTTATGAACGCCTAAGAGGCTGATATTTTTTTTGGAGGCGATGGCAATGTTATTGCTTGAGTTGAGGCTCACCACGTCCCCTTTTAGGACATTCCCCTTGCTGTCCTTGGCTTCAATCTCATCAAGCGCATCAAACGAGCCTAAGTCACTCCAGCCGGCACTGAGGAGGACCAGCCTCACCGCAACATTTAAGGCAGAAGCTTTTTCCATCACGGCGAAGTCGATCGAGTCCGAGGGGGAGGCAGCAAATGCCTTGGGCTCGGCTCGGGTAAACCACTGGTCACTTACCCTTTTTTGCCAGGCGGTATTGATCGCGCTGGCGATCTCTGGGTTGAAGCCTTGGATTGCGTCCAGCCAGGTATGTGATCTTAGGATAAACATGCCGGCGTTCCAGGCGTGGTGCCCTGCCTTGATCATATTCTTGGCCACCTCAAGGTCCGGTTTCTCCTTGAAAGTGATGACCTCTTTTACAATTCCTTCACCTTCATATTCAATGTAACCGAAGCCGGTGTCGGGTCTTGTGGGGTCAATGCCTAAGGTCACAATCGTGGCATCTTTTGCCGCCTTGATCGCAGAGTGCATCGCCTCGTTAAAACTTTTTAGGTCTTTCACATAGTGATCGGCTGGGGTCACGACCAGGACACTGTCGGGATTGGTGTCCCTAGCTGCGAGGGCGGCGAGTGTTAAGGCGGGGGCGGTGTTTTTGGGTTCCGGTTCCAGCAAAATGCGAGTCGGTATTTTTAACTTTAATTCATCCAATTGCTCAAGAACTAAGAAGCGGTGATTCTCGTTGGTGACAATCAAAATTTCTTCAATTTGGATGTCATTACTTTTTAAGGCAACGGCACGAGCGATACTTTGTTGGAATAAGGTCGTATCTCCCACCAGTTTTAAAAACTGTTTTGGGTAATGCTGGCGCGACAGGGGCCAGAGTGGGGTCCCCGAACCGCCACAGAGGATGACCGGGGTGATCTTCATACGTCAACCTTATGCTTTAAAACTGCATTCATAGCCATAAAAGAGTCGTTTTTCATATGATTGATATTATAGGTCATGGGGTGTTGATTTTTAGCCCAGATGGCTTTACCGCCCGCCTCTTCAATGATGCATTGTCCTGCCGCGACATCCCAGAGCATGGTCGGTCCGAAGCGGGGATACACGTCCACCAGACCTTCTGCCACGTAGGCTAACTTCAAAGCAGAACCCGCTTGCAACATCTCAGCCTGATATCCTTCGACCATCGCTTTTGTTTCGTTATCCAAATGCGATCGACTCACCGCAAAGGTTAAGTGATCTGGATCCTGAGTTTTAACCTGAATGCTTTGGAGTTCATTATCCCCTTGTTGTTTAAACGCGCCCGCACCCTTGACGGCTGCATAGACAATATTTTTAGCCGGTAAGCCGATCACACCCAGAATCGGTTGCTGGTTCTGGATCAGGGCAATATTCACGGTGAACTCGTCGTTCTTTTTGATGAACTCCTTAGTGCCGTCCAGTGGATCGACACACCAGAAGCAAGCGTTTTCATCTTCGATTTTGAAGGTGTCCGTGAATTCTTCAGAGAGGATGGGGATGTCTGGATAGAGTATGTTTAACTCATCACAGATCAGGTGGTGCGAGGCCAGATCCGCTTCCGTCAGAGGGCTTTGATCTTCCTTGTATTCGACAGTAAAATCTCTCTGATAAATTTCCATGATCACCGCACCCGCTTGTTTGGCGATAGCGATTACGTGATGCATGTCTTTCAAGGTCGGCTTGATCATAGAATGGCCTTCACAATCAAGTCCACCGCCTGATCGACGCTGAGGTTCTCGGTGTTGAGTTCGATCTCTGGGGCCTCAGGTTCTTCATAGGGAGAGTCGATGCCGGTAAAGTCTTTGAGCGCACCCGATCTCGCCTTTTGGTAGAGGCCTTTCACATCACGTTTTTCGCACTCTTGTAAACTGGTCGAGAGGTAGATCTCCTTAAATTGATTGGGTCCGAGTAAACTTCTCGCATGATCCCGTTCGGCTTTTAAAGGCGAGATCAATCCCACGATCACAATCAGCCCCGCGTCGACCATGAGTCGGGCTACTTCGGCCGCGCGGCGGACGTTCTCATTTCGGGCTTCCATCGTAAAGTCAAGGTCGGCATTCAGTCCGTGCCTTAAATTATCTCCGTCGAGGATGTAGGTGTGATGGCCTAATGCATTGAGTTTGACTTCGAGGGCATTGGCCAGGGTGGATTTCCCTGAGCCGGACAGTCCGGTCATCCAGAGGCAGAGCGGGGTCTGATCTTTAATCTTCGCCCGATCCGTCTCGGTCAATTTAAAATTTTGCCACTGGGTGTTAAGGCTCTTCATGGCGTGAGATAACCCATTCTCGTGGATTCGAAAACCGTCTGTGTGGCTGAAGGCCAAAACCCCAAAGGGGGTGCCTTGGGTCCGCTGGTACTATCAAAATTAATGGCTGGCTTGTGCATGTAAATGGCCCTGGATGGATTACAAATACCTTACTCTCTAATGATACCTCAAAGAGGTCTTTTTGTGGATGCAAGGTCTTGGATGTTAAGATATAATCAGTGCCTATGGACCAAAATATAAAAAAAAATCGGGCAGGCAGCGCCAGTCACTTTGATGATGAAATTGACCTGTTCGATGTGATCAGCACCCTACTCTTTCATCGAACAAAATTTATCGTAGCGGGCCTCATAGGGCTCTTGTCTGGCCTGACTTACAGCCTCTTGCAGCCAGTCGAGTATGAGCAAAAATTTATTGTCAACTTTATAACGCCCATGTTTAATGAAAATGTTGCAATCAATGCGCCCTCAATTGCTCGTTGGCTAAATGACAGTCGTCTCAACGGGGGGGTCCGGCCCAGCCTGTCCTTTAACCAAAAAACTAATACTTTTACCTTGCTGGCCAGCGAGAATGATTCGACCGAGCTCGTTAAGGCTCGATTTCGGGAAGCTGTCGCCACTAATATTGAACATTACAAGAGCTTGGCCCTCTCGTCTGAGGGGCTCGAAGGTCACCAGGTCATACTCAATTCAAGCAATAACATCAGCTGGCGCAATAAGGACATAGGGAAGGCAGACACAGCCGCACTCCTTGATCAACTAGAGATTTCGTTTGGTGCAGCAAAAAAAATCAGCCCCAACCCAAGCAAATTTAGTTCACTCGGCCTTATTCTGGGCTTAGTCTTTGGCTTTCTCTGGATGCTCGGTTCGATCACTCTTCTGCAACTCAAGACAAGACCTAAGCAGTAGAATTTAAAATCCACTTGTAGGTGATGCGATAGGTTGTCGTGCAATTTCTGGCGGCATTCGTCATGCTGCCCATTCTTGCCCAACGCAAATCAAAAATAACTTTTAAATTTTAAGCTGGTGATCGAATCACTTTATTGAACACAATATAAAGGAGGGCCAACGCTGTGGCCGTTGACATTGAAAGCACTGCGGAATGGTATACCCAGGGCAACAAGAGCATTGGCAAGAGCCAGAAAGGAGACAGGATTAGCGTGACGAGATTATTTGAGGTCTTCGCATTTTGCGTCGAATTAAATAAACGACCATAGAGCTTAATGTGAAGATGGTGGCGGTCTGGTAACAGGGGTGAATAATTCTTTGCGACCTTACGAGTCACCGAATAAATTAACTCCATGGCAGGATAAAAAACAATTAGCACTGCGTTCCACGCTGATATCTCGGGGTGGCTGCCAAAGAAGTAGATCACCAAAAAACCAATAGAGGCACCGAAGAAGTAAGCCCCGACGTCTCCCGCAAAAATTTTGCCCAATGGGTAGTTAAATGCCATAAATATTATGAGCGGCATGAGGAAAGTAAGTAAAACCGAAATGAAAGCAAGGTCATTTGCAGTCATGCCGAAGAACAAAAGGCCCATCAATATGGCGATTGACGTAAAGCCAAAGTTACCATTCGTGCCGTCGATAAAATTCATTCCATTGATCAAACCTGCCATACAAAGAGAGTAAAAAAATAGGCCGAGGTAAGGCATGGAAAGCAATAAATCCAAGCGTGCCTCATTGAGTTTAGGCAGCTCTATATCGGTTAGCAATAGCATTAAAAATGAGCTTAGAAGCAGAACGAATAGACGAAAAAACGGACTAATTTCTAGATGAAGGTCCTCCATCAAAGCCACCAAGGTTATAGGGGTAAGCGCAATAAAAAGTTTTAGGGTTAGGGCTTGGGTCTCAGGGTTGTCTGATAGGTATGCCAGCATGAGGACCCCAAAAGTTAGTGCTACCCC
>FLOH01000875.1_pt1 | contig 53121 bp, 60 predicted proteins | sample 756751 | NCBI WGS metagenome assembly FLOH01 (sample SAMEA4026879, study PRJEB14308) | marine metagenome | biome: coastal water; material: water | depth 74 m | reverse complement strand
TCGTGAGGCGGCCTCTCTCCCGTGCTTTTTATGCAGGGGAGGACCCTGTGCCCATTGCCAAAAGGTTGTTGGGGAAAGTGGTGCGGGTGCAGTCCAAAGGGGAGGTTTGTCTGGCCCGAATTGTTGAAACGGAAGCGTATGGGGGAAAGCTGGACCGTGCTTCCCACGCTTGGAAAGGAAGGTCTCCGCGAAACGCCTCGATGTTCGGTCCGCCCGGGACGGCGTATGTGTATCTGTGTTACGGAATCCACCGGATGCTCAATGTGGTGACCGCACCCCAGGGCGTGGCGGCAGCGGTGCTGATTCGAGGGGTAGAACCGTTGAGGGGAGCGGAGCAGATGGCTAGACGTCGAAAAGTGAGTTCGCAGGAGTTTCGTTTAACGGCCGGGCCGGGGGCGCTGACGCAAGCGCTGGGAGTACGATTGCAGTGGGATGGAAGTGATCTTGTCACAGGCCCCATTCGAATCGAAGATGATGGGGTGAGTTTTACCAAGGTGGAGGTTGGAGTGGGTCGAAGAATCGGAATTCACTATGCCGGAGGTGCGGCCCGATTTCCCTGGCGTTTCTGGATCAAAGGTAACCCTTGGGTAAGCCGCGCGAAGTCGTGAAAAAAATTACTCATATCCTCACGCCGGATGAAAAGGCGAAGGAGATAAACTTTTCCGGCAAATATTATGGCACCTTTGCCGAGATAGGGGCGGGGCAGGAGGTCGCTCGCTGGTTTTTTCAAGCAGGAGGCGCGGCCGGAACGGTAGCGAAAAGCATTTCGGCCTACGACATGACGTTCAGTAATGCAATTTACGGCACGGCTCACCGTTTTGTCTCGCGGGAGCGGTTGCGAGAAATGTTAGATCACGAGTACTCCCTGCTCATCGAACGGTTAGGGCAGGAGAGAGGTGACCGATCGCGTTTTTTTGTCTTCGCCAACACCGTCTCAGCCCGAAGCCACAAGGTTGCGGGAGACGGAAAAGGGTGGATGGGGATTCGGTTTCAGACGAAGCCGAATGGCACTCCCGGGAACATCGTCCTCCATGTAAGATTGAAGGATGATACTAATGCCGAGCAGATGGAGGTGTTGGGAATTTTGGGAGTGAACCTCATTCACGCTGCCTTTCGACACTGGCGTAAACCGGAAGCGATTTTACATCATTTAATGGACGGAGTCCGACCTGGGCGGGTGGAGGTGGACATGGTGGATTTTCGGGGACCCATCTTTGCCGAGGTAGACAATCGTCTCATGAGTCTGAAGATGGTTCACCTTCAACTCACCCCCGTGGCCTTGTTTTCAGCTTCGGGGGCGAACCTAGAGGCGGAGGATTGTTTTTATGGTAAATCAATTCTGCTTTTGCGGGGACACTATCGCCCGATCACCAACTTTCATCTGACGATGATGAACAAAGCCTCCGCTATGTTTCGAAAGGACCCAGCGAATGCGGGCAAAGAGATTGTGGAGGTGAATGAAATTACCATGCGAAATTTGGTCCGGCACCGCAAAGCTGGGGCGGAGGACTTTTTGGATCGGGTGGACTGCTTGGGGGCTTTGAAAAAGACGGTTTTGGTTACGGGCATCTTTCGCTTCCATCGGTTGGCGCACTACTTAACCCAACGAACGAAAGGGTCGGTGGGATTTGTCATCGGGGTGCCTTTACTGAGCAAGATATTGGATTTGAACTTCTACAGTGACTTGTCGGGTGGAATTTTGGAGGGAATGGGGCGCCTTTTCTTGCCCGGGGTAAAGTTATTTGTGCACCCTGGTTACGATTCGGTTACCGGAGCCTATGTGACAGGCCATACCTTGAGCGTGCCCAAGGCTTGCCGCGATATTTACCAATTTCTTTTGCAACAGGGAAAAATCGTGGATTTGGCAGGGACAGAGAAGGATCTTCCCGTTTGTTCGAGTTCGGAAATCCTGCGCAATATTCGCGGCGGTAGGAGCGGGTGGGAGGTCAATGTGCCCGCGGGGGTAGCGGCCTTAATTCGTCGCCGAAGATTGTTTGGTTACCGTGCACAAAAAGGGGATCGAGCTCGCAAGAGCGCTTGAGCGGAAAGTGGTCGTAGATTTGGGGATATTGAAAAATCTTATCCCACGGTTAAGATGACCGGGTGAGGGTATTATTTGTCTCAGTGGTAATCGTTCTGGGGATCTGGTTGGGTGAGGTCCCGGCGCGAGCGATCGTTTTTTTTAGCCAAGGAAACGATGCGAATTTAACGAACCCGGGCAACGGTGTTCCTTGGGACAATGTAGTGCAGATGCGAAACGGTTCGAGTCCGATTGGCACGGGAGTTTACTTGGGGAATCGGTACGTGCTCACCGCCGGCCATGTGGGTCCTTTAACCAGCGTGAAAGTAGGTTTCTTGGATTACCAACTCGACTCCTCCGCCCCTATTTCCATTGGGACAGCCGATATGAAGCTGGTTCGGTTGGCGAGTGATCCGGGACTCGGCACTGTCCGTCTAAACACTTCTTCGGCGAGCGACGGTGGTTTGGCGTACTTGGTGGGCTACGGAGTGGGACGGGCACCTAGTTCCTTGCTCGGGACAAGTCCCGTCACTTGGGGGGATAGCAGCACCGCGACGAAAAGGTGGGGGACCAACTTTGTCGACGGCGCAATTTCGGGGGTGCAGGTGGCTGGATACACTTCCGATTTGCTGAGGACGCAGTTCAATAGCAACTTGGGTGCCAACGAAGCGGCCCTGACCATTTACGATTCGGGCAGCGCTCTTTTCCAACAAATTGGTGGAGAGTGGTTTTTGATGGGCCTTGGGGCGTATGTGCAGAATAGTGGTTATTCGCTGGCGAGCACTGATTTCAACTCGCGTGAGTCGGATGATAGTTATTTTATTCGTATGTCCTCCTATTCGGAAGGGCCTCACCAGATCGCGGCGGTGGGGGTGCCGGAGCCATCCACGCACAAGCTCCTTTTAGTTGGTTTCGTTATGGCGGCTGTTTTTTTTCTTCGACGTTCTCGATTGTTTCGTTCGTAAAAGTTTTATTTTCTTTCCCACGTTATTCGTGAGGGGGCGGGGGTTGGATTGACGAAGGCAGGGCAAACATTACCGTCGGAAGGATGGCAAAATCTCCATTAGGCCGAGGGTTGGGGGCTCTTTTAGGAGGCACCCCGGCGGGATCTCCTCCCACGGGTTCTCTAGTATCCCCCGTCGTCCGAAGTGAGGAGGGAGAGAGGATTCTCCAGCTTTCCATTACGGAGTTGGCGCCGAGTCCGCTCCAGCCGAGGCGTGTCTTTGCCGAGGAAAACTTGGCCGAACTGGTCGATTCGATCCGTGCTCGAGGAATTTTTCAGCCCCTGATTGTTCGTCGATCTCCCAAGGGCTTAGGGTTTGAGTTGATCGCCGGAGAGCGACGCTGGCGGGCGGCCCGCAAGCTCGCGCTCGCGAAGGTTCCCGTGATTGTGCGGGAGGCGACCGACCAGCAGGTGCTGGAGTTGGCGCTCATCGAAAACCTGCAAAGGGCGGAGCTGGATCCGGTGGAGGAGGCGGATGGGTATGCCACGTTGATTGAGACCTTTGGGCTGAAGCAGGAGGAGGTGGCCGAGCGGGTGGGCAAGAATCGTGCGACCGTGGCCAATGCTTTGCGATTGCGTGCCTTACCGTCCGAAGTCCGAGATCTTTTGCGATCGAAACAGATCTCGGTCGGGCATGCGAAAGCGATTCTTGGATTGAGCGAGGGGGCGGCGCAAAGTGCGATTGCTCGGGAAGTGGTCAAGCGCGGGCTGAGCGTGAGGCAAGCGGAGGCGTTGGTCAGGCGGCAGATGAGTGGAACGCGTGGCCGGAAAAAAGGGAGAGGGTCCCAACTGGCGGATTGGAGGGATCTGGAGCTGAAGTTGCAGAGGGCGACAGGGACTCGCGCCCGGATCGTTGGCAAAGTGGAGAGGGGCCACATCGAGTTGCCCTACACCTCCCCGGAGGAGTTGGAGCGGCTGAGCACGCATCTGGGAGTTCGACCCGCTATCTGAAAGGAAGGATGAAGTGAGTCAGAGAATCCGTCTTTTGGCGGAGGTGGTGGCGAACCGAATTGCGGCGGGGGAGGTGGTGGAGCGTCCCGCATCAGTGGTGAAGGAGTTGGTGGAAAATTCCTTGGATGCAGGGGCGAAGACGGTGGAGGTGAGTATTGAGCGTGGGGGTCGATCTTTAATTCGTGTCACAGACGATGGACATGGAATGGGACCGGAAGATGCCCTGCTGGCTTTAGAACGCCACGCCACGAGTAAAATTCGGGAAGCATCGGATCTGATGGGAATCCGAACTTTTGGTTTTCGCGGGGAGGCGTTGCCGAGCATCGCCTCGGTCAGCCGATTTACTTTGAAGACCCGGGAAGCGGAGGCGGCGGAGGGAACGGAGGTGGTAATCGATGGGGGGAAGGTGATTCGGGCGGGGCAGACGGGCTGTCCGGCGGGAACGAGCATTGAGGTGAGGCAGTTATTTTCCCACGTGCCGGGGCGGAGGAAATTTTTACGAACAGAGGAAACGGAATGGGGACATATCGAGCAAGGGATTCGGCTGACGGCATTGGCGAGGCCCGATGTAAGTTGGGTTTTACGAAGAGATGGAGCGGTCTTTTGGCAAGATATGGCTCGCAAGGGATTCGAGGAGAGATTGATGGCAGTTTTTGGGAAGGAGTGGAGGGGGTCGGTCCTGCCTTTGGAGGTGGAGGATGGTGGCATGCGGCTTCGGGGGTATCTCGGTCGGCCGGGAGTGAGTCGGGCCACCCGGGCGGAGCAGATTCTTTTTGTGAATGGGAGACCCGTGCAAAGCATGAGTTTGAACGCGGCTCTGCTGGAGGGATACCACAATGCGTTGATGCGAGGACGCTTTCCCGTGGCGGTCCTTTTTTTAGAGATGGACCCAGCTGGGGTGGACGTGAACGTTCACCCGGCCAAAAGGGAGGTTCGGTTTCGTCAGGATGGTGATGTTCGACGATTTGTCAGTGGAGCCGTGGCCGAGGTGTTGCGGGGCGGGTCGGTCGGGCCGTTGCCCATGCCAGCGATGACGAACCAGGGGAGTGCGGGTTGGCCAACGACTCACTCCACTTGGACTCAACCATCTCCCCTTTTGTCAGCGAATTTAGCCGTACCAACGGCGGTGGAAAGGCCACTCGGAATTCTGGTGGAGTCGGCCGCAGGAATTCCGGCTGGCTGGCGGTATTTGGGGGTGATTGATCATCTGTATATTGTGGCGGAGAAAGATGGGGGGGCAGTTTTGATCGATCAACATGCGGCCCATGAAAGAATTCTGTTTGAGCAGTTACTGAAGCAGGTGGCGCAGGAGGAGGTAACGGGTCAACGGCTGCTCTATCCGGTGACGGTGGAATTTTCGCCGGTGCAGGCAAATTTTCTGAGGAATCAAATGGAGGAGTTGGAGAAGGTGGGTTTAGGAATTTCTTCGCTCGGCGGGAACTCGTTTTTGGTCGATGCCTTGCCTCCGAGGATTCGGACTTTGGCGGTGGAGGAGTTTGTCCGTGGGGTGGTGGCCGATTTGGAGGTGGGCGGCGTCGGGGTGAGAAAGGATCGCAAGCTGAGTGAGGAGGTGATTGCGAAGACAGTCTGTCGGCATGCCATTAAGGCGAACGATCGCCTGAATGAGGCGGAGGCGGTGCGTTTATTGGCGGATCTGCTGGCTTGTGAACTGCCCTACACTTGTCCGCATGGGCGACCGACGATGATTTTGTTAAGCAAGTTGGAACTGGAAAAGAAGTTCGGCCGGGCGGGCTAAATGGCGGAAGAGCGAATTTTTTTGGACCACGCATCGGGCGGGCCACTGTTGCCGGCGGCAAGGGTTGAGATGGAGAGGGTTTTATCGGGTGAGGGTGCGGCACCGGGCGGGGGACATCGCGAGGCGAGGGAGGCGCGAGTAATTCTGGAGGCGGCCAGGAAGCAATCGGCGGAGTTTTTGGGGACGGAGGAGCCGGATCGGCTTGTCTTTACCTCGGGGGGAACGGAGGCGGTGCAAGCAGCGATTCGGGGATGGGGAGAGGCGGCGGGTAAGGGCACGATTTATGTGAGCGAAATCGAGCACCCAGCGGTGGAGACGGCGGTGCGGAGATTGCAAAAGTCTGGCTTCTCCGTGGTGCCTATTCCGGTGGATGGGGAGGGAAGGCTACAGTGGAAAAGGGTCAAACCGGCTGGGCCGGGTTTGGTGTGCGTGCATGTAGCGCACCACGACCTGGGGACAATGCAGGATTTAGTTCAAGCGAGAGTGTTGGCGAATTCGGTCAAGGCCCAGCTTTTTTTGGATGGAACCTTTGGGGCTGGTTGGATTGATTTGCCGAGGGAATTGGAAGGGGTGGATCTGTTGGCGGTGTCGGGTCATCGGCTAGGTGGTCCGAAGGGATCGGGGCTTTTGTGGGTGAGATCGGGGACTGCATGGAAAGCTCAACTTGAGGGGGGCCGGCAGGAGAATGATCAGCGGGCGGGGACGGAGAATCTTCCGGCGATCGCCGGGCTTGGCGCGGCGTTGCAAGAGTGGAATCGAGATGCTGGGAAATTTCGGAAGTGTGCGAGGGAGTCCCAAGAGGTGCTCTGGCGTGAGATTAGGAAAAAGGTTTCCTCGGCGAAGTTGCATGGACCGGAGCCGGGACCAGAGAGAAGTCCGGCGCATCTGGGGCTCAGTTTTGCGGGGTTGGAGGCGGAGTCATTGGCCTTGGTCCTGGATCGGGTAGGTGTGGTGGCGAGAGGAGGAAGTGGTTGTGTGACTCGGGAGATGAGGATTCCGCCCGGGATGCGCGCGATCGGCGCTACTCCAGAGGAGGCGCGATCCCTAATTTTATTTACGCTGGGACGTGAAACGCGTGCCTCGCAGATGGCTTTAGCCGCCCAGCGGGTTGCAGATGCGGTTCTTCGGTTGTCCGATGCCTTCGCCATGTAAGATTACATTTCGGGAATTTGTGTTTGGAGAGACGGTGGGAGTGGGCAAGGTATCTCGATGAGCGTGAACGACTGGCGGGAGGAGGTGGTCAATCGATTGCGGGAGGTTAAATATCCCGGGTTTAGTCGCGATATTGTTTCCTTTGGGCTCGTGCAAGACATGGAGCTGACGGGGACAGATCTGAAGTTGAAATTAAAAATAACGACCCCTGATCCAGCAGTTCCTGAAAAAATTGGGCAGGAGATCCGGGACTCCTTGAAAGGGTATGCCCCGGTGAAAAGCGTCGCCATCGAGACGGAGGTCGCTCCTCCGCAGGCGACTGCGGCCACAGGTCCGCAGGGAATTCCGGGCGTGAAAAAGATTATCGCCGTGGCGAGCGGCAAGGGCGGTGTGGGGAAATCCACCGTGGCCGCGAACTTGGCGGTGCAGCTGGCCAAAGGTGGTTTGAAGGTGGGGCTGTGTGATTGCGACTTATATGGACCGAGTCAGGCATTGATGTTGGGCTGCCGAGAAGGGGTGAGGGTAGAGGAGGGAAGTGAGCGGTTGGTGCCGGCTGAGGTCCACGGGGTGAAGCTGATGAGCATGGGCATGCTTCTAGGGGATGATAGTCCAGCGGCTCTGCGGGGTCCGATGGTGACGCGATTTACGCAGCAGTTCTTACGGCAGGTCGCATGGGGAGAGTTGGATCTTTTGGTGCTCGACCTTCCCCCGGGGACGGGAGACATCCAGCTCACGATTGTGCAGACGGTGGCGCTGGATGGGTCAGTGATTGTCACGACACCGCAGGAGGTGGCGCTGGTGGACGCAAGGAAGGCCATGGCGATGTTTCGAAAGGTAAATGTGGCGATTTTAGGAATTGTGGAAAACATGAGTTTCTTCGTCGCCCCCGGCAGTGGGGAGAGACATGAGATCTTTGGTTCGGGCGGTGGACGGAAGGAGGCCGTTCGGCAAAGAGTACCGTTACTGGGGGAAATTCCATTAGATCCCGAAGCTCGCCGTTGTGGGGATGAGGGGAGACCCGTGGTTTTGGAGTGTCCGGGTTCGACATCGGGAAAAGTTTTTGTAGATTTCGCTAATTACGTGTCAAAAATACTATTTTTAAACATATCATCATAAGCAGTTTAGATATTAGGCTGTTTTGAAAAAGCCACTTGCGAATTGGCTTAAAAGAACGAAGTTATAGGTATGGAAGCCAAGGACAGACCCCATTTTTCCCTTGATCCAAAATCGGTCTTTAAGAATTCAGCGCTGTATCGGGAGTTTTTGTTAGAGAGGGAAGAAATTCTTAAACACAAGTGGCACCTCAGCGAGCAGGCGGGTCACGATGTGGGTTTTGAGAAAGGTTTACTAGATTGGATCGTCAACCACCGTTCGGCATGGCGAGCGACGAGAGAGAAAGAGATAGCTAAGGAAAAGGATATTTGTTAATTTAGGGATCGTTAAGCGTGTCCTTTAACCGGAACCTGAGAGTTCCACAAGGAGGCGGTGATGGCGGATCAAGTTTTACTGGATGGGGAGAGTGTACGCCGAGCGGTCCGGCGGATGGCTCACGAATTTTCCGAAAAGCACCCCCACGGCAATTTCGCGCTGGTAGGAATTCAGACGAGGGGTGTGCCCTTGGCGCATCGATTGGCCAAGGAGTTTCAGCAGATTGAGGGGGGTAAAATTCTGCCGGTGGGATCGCTGGACATCAGTTTTCACCGGGACGATTTGGCCAGCAATATGCCCGTGCCCAAGGGGTCGGAGGTGCTTTTTGATCTGAAGGATCGGACGATCATTCTGGTGGACGATGTCCTGTACACGGGGCGAACGATCCGGGCCGCCATGGATGCGCTGTGCGATCTGGGGCGACCGAAGATTATCCAGCTGGCGGTATTGGTGGATCGGGGGCATCGCGAGTTACCGATTCGGCCCGATTTTGTGGGAAAAAATTTGCCTACTTCCGCGCAACAAAGGGTGCGGGTGAGGCTGGCGGAGATGGATGGAGAGGATGCGGTGGTCCTAGAGAAGGAAAAAGTATGAGTGGGGTGTGGCAGCGAAAAGATCTGCTCTCGCTTCGGGAGTTAAGTGCCGATGAGATTGGTAAGGTGCTGTCCACGGCCACGGTCTTTAAAGAAATTTTAGGAAGGCCGATTAAGAAGGTGCCTTCGATGCAGGGGCGGACGGTGGTGAATCTGTTTATCGAGCCAAGTACAAGAACGAGGATCTCTTTTGAGTTGGCGGCGATACGGCTCAGCGCGGATGTGGTCTCATTAGACAAGGAGACGAGTAGCATTCGTAAAGGGGAGTCCCTGCAGGACACGGCCAAGAATTTGGAAGCGCTTCAGGCGGGCACGATCGTGATCCGGCATCGATCGGCTGGGGCGGCCCACTTTTTGGCGCAGAGGCTGAAAGCGTCCGTGATCAATGCAGGGGACGGGTCGCATGAGCATCCGACCCAAGGGTTGCTGGATACGTTCACCATTCGAGAGCGACTGGGAAAGATTGAGGGGGTGAAGGTTTTGATTATCGGGGACATCGTGCATAGCCGGGTGGCGCGATCCAACTTGTGGGCTTTGACCAAACTGGGGGCGAAGGTGAAGTTGGTGGGGCCCTCCACCTTACTGCCGAAGGAGTTTGCGGAGTTGGGGGTGGAGGTGGCGCACACTTTGGACGGGGCGTTGGAGGAGGCGGACGTGATTAATCTCCTGCGAATTCAGCATGAGAGGCAGGTACAGGCACGGGTGCCCTCGATCGGTGAGTATGCGAACCTGTTTGGATTGAACATGCAGCGGTTTCAACGGTGTAAGCCTGGGGTGCTTTTGATGCATCCGGGACCGATTCATCGGGGGGTGGAGATCGCCAGTGAGCTAGCGGATGGAGTGCAGTCGGTCATTTTGGATCAGGTCACCAATGGGTTGGCGGTGCGAATGGCGGTTTTGTACTTGGTTTCGGGCGGAAAAGGTTTGGGGGGCGAGGCGTGAACGAAATTCTTCTCCAAGGTGGGTTGGTGGTGGATCCGGCCACGGGGCGAGAGGCCAAGGGGGACATTTTGATTCGGGACGGAAAGATTGCGGACGGCAAGGCTGGCAAAAGTGCGGTGGTGGTGAAAGTGGAGGGGTTGGTGGTGACGGCTGGACTGATCGATCCGCATGTGCACCTGCGGGAACCAGGGCAATCGGCCAAGGAGACGATGGCCACGGGAACCGCGGCAGCGGTGGCGGGTGGTTTTACGTCGGTCATTGCTATGCCCAATACGTCCCCGGTGGCGGATGGACCAAACACGATCGCCTGGATGAAGCAGAGGGCGAGGGAGACGGGGGTGGCCAATGTGTTTCCCACGGGCACGATTTCTATGGGACAGAAGGGGGAGCAGTTGGCTCCGATCGGGTCGTTGCGGCAGGCGGGAGTGGTGGCGATCACAGATGATGGGCACTGCATTCAAAGTGCGGAGTTGATGAGGAGAGCGTTGGAGTACGCGCGAATGTTTGACCTACCAGTGCTGGATCATTGCGAGGATCGGTCACTTTCGGCCGGCGGAGTCGTGAATGAGGGAAAGTGGTCGAGGATCTTGGGTCTGCCGGCTTGGCCGGGAATCGCAGAGGAGGTGATTGTTTCCCGGAACGTGTTGTTGGCGGAGCTGACGGGGGCAAGAGTAGTTTGCCAACACATGAGTACGGCCGGATCGGTGCGAATTTTACGGGAGGCAAAAAAGAGGGGGATTTTGATTGAGGGAGAGGCCTCTCCGCACCATCTGACTTTGACGGACGATCGGGTGGAGGGCTATGACACCTCGTTTAAGATGAACCCTCCGCTCCGGACGGCCGCAGATGTGGAGGAATTAAGGAGGGGGGTGGTCGACGGAACGATTCGGTTTTTGGCGACGGATCATGCGCCGCACTGCAGTTACGAGAAAGAGGTGGAGTTTGATGAGGCGCCCTTTGGGGTAGTGGGGTTGGAGACAGCGTTAGGAATTTACTTAACGGAGCTGGTCCATAGCGGGTTGATGCCTTTAGGCGAGGTCTTGGGAAGAATGAGCATGTTTCCCTCGACCTATTTCGGGCTAGGTCGCGGAACTTTGGCGGTGGGGGCGACCGCCGATGTGACGGTGCTCGATCCGGAGCGCAAGTGGGTGGTGAAAAAGTCGGAGTTTAAAAGCTTAGGGAGGAACACCCCGTTTGAGGGGCGGGAGTTGAGGGGGAGAGCGGTATTGACAATGGTGGACGGAAAAATTCGGCACGATCTCGACGGCCGAGTGGTGGGGGCGTAGCGTTCCGCAACGATGGAAGGAATTTTGGCATTTGAGGATGGGACCATTTTGCACGGACGGGGCTTTGGTCACGAGGGATGGGTAGCGGCGGAGTTGTGCTTCAACACATCGATGGCGGGATATCAGGAGATTCTCACGGATCCGAGTTATCGAGGGCAGATTGTGGCTTTGACTTGTCCTGAGATCGGCAACACGGGAATCAACCCAGAAGATGAGGAGTCGGATCGACCCCAGGTTTCGGGTTTGTTGGTGCGGCGGTTGTCGACCCGAGGCAGCAGTTGGAGAGAGCGGGAAACCTTGGATGTTTATTTGCGCAGGCACAAGGTGCTGGGCTTGGAGGGGGTGGACACGAGGTGTTTGACACGAAAGTTACGTACCTTGGGGGCAATGAAAGGAGTCTTGGCGAATCAAGGAATGAAGCCGGAAGAGGCGGTGCAGAGGGCAAGAGAGTGGGCTGGGTTAGGGGGAAAGGATTATGTGGCGGAGGTAACGTGCACTAAGTCGTTTGAGTGGGATCCGGAGGGAAAAGATTTCCCCGGTCGGCTGGGTAGTGAGCGGGAAACGATGCCGGCGGTTCGGCACAGGGTCGCGGCGATTGATTGCGGGATGAAGAGGAACATTTTGCGACAATTGCGGGCAGAGGGCATTCAACCGATTGTTTTTCCAGCGAAGGCAACGGCGGAGGAGATTTTGGGGGCGAAGGTGGACGGCATATTTTTATCGAACGGGCCAGGGGATCCATCGGTTCCGACTTATGTGCATCAAATGGTGCGGGAACTGGTGGGCAAGAAACCGATTTTCGGGATCTGTCTGGGGCATCAGATGTTAGCCCACGCGTTGGGAGGCAAGACCTATAAGTTAAAGTTCGGGCATCGCGGAGGAAACCAACCGGTGAAGGATTTGCGATCGGGTAAAGTTTCGATCACGAGCCAAAACCATGGATATGCGGTCGATCCGGATTCTTTGCCGAAGGGAACGGTCGAAGTCACGCATGTGAATCTAAATGATGGGACGTGTGAGGGCCTTCAGCTGAAGGGTGGCGGGGCGTTTTCGGTCCAGTACCATCCGGAGGCAGCGCCCGGGCCACACGATGCGGGATATTTCTTCCGTCAGTTTGCTGAGTTGCTGGACGCGACAAAAAAGAGGGGATAATTTTTCCTATGCCCCGCATTGTATCCGAGAGTAAAGAGATTCCCCAAATGACGATCGACCTCGTGGGGCCGCGTATGGCGGTGGGAAGGATCGATGGGAACGAGATTCAAATTGTGCACGGGAGCATTTCCTCGAGGCATGCGGAGTTGGTGTTGGATGGAGTGGAGTACCGAGTGCGAGATTTAGAGTCGACCAATGGGACTCGGGTGAATGATGAAAAAACGATGGAGGCGCTGTTGCAGGATCGTGATCGACTGCAGTTTGGGCAGATTCCATTTCGTTATGAGGGAGCCGTTGCCAAGGCGGCACTGGCTTTGCCTCAGTCGGGTGCGTCCTTTCAGATGGAGCAGGGGTTGGAGGAAGGGATACCGGAGAATTTTCGTAACTTGTCTCCCATCAAGGGGAAGGGACAATCGGGCAGCCCCACGTGGGTTTTGGCGGTCGGCGGTTTGGTCGCGGTATTAGGTTTGGGCTTCTACGTTTTTCGCATGTTATCCACACCTTAAAAAAAAGTTCATTTTTTTTGTAAGAGAGTGTTGACAGAGGGGTTGGACAAAGGGCATGCTTATCGTTTCCCCTTGGTGCGTTTTCCTATCAATGTCGTAAGACTTTGTAGCAGATTCCGTGCCGATGGGAAAACGCCGGGCGAATTCCGGAATTCTCAACGAATTCCATCTCGCCCATGTAGCTCAGTTGGTAGAGCACGTCCTTGGTAAGGACGAGGTCACCGGTTCAAACCCGGTCATGGGCTCGGTCGCGGTGAAACCCCGAGTGGGGACACTGACGGCGGAGTTCCGATCCGGCGAACGAGGAGATCTGAAACCGCAAGGCAAGGAGAATAGAATTTATGGCGAAAGAGGCATTCAACCGTTCGAAACCCCACGTCAACATCGGCACCATTGGGCACGTTGATCACGGGAAAACCACTTTAACCGCAGCCATCACCACGATTCTCTCGAAGAGCGGTTTGGCCGAAGCGCGGGCTTACGCTCAAATCGATAATGCGCCGGAGGAAAAAGAGCGCGGAATTACGATCAACACCTCCCACGTGGAGTATGCGACGGGGACGCGGCACTATGCGCACGTCGATTGTCCGGGACACGCGGACTACGTGAAAAACATGATCACGGGTGCCGCCCAGATGGACGGGGCGATTTTGGTGGTCAGCGCGGCCGACGGCCCGATGCCCCAGACCCGAGAACATATTTTGTTGGCTCGTCAGGTCGGCGTGCCGGCCTTGGTGGTCTTCCTGAACAAGGTGGACATGGTGGATGACAAAGATTTGCTCGAGCTCGTCGAGGTCGAGGTGCGCGAGTTGCTCTCCAAGTATGAGTTTCCTGGGGACAAGATTCCGATCATCAAGGGAAGCGCGTTGAAGGCGCTGGAGTCGGGTGACCCCAAAAGTGATGCGGCCAAGTGCATCATGGAGCTGATGGATGCGGTGGATAAATTTATCCCCATCCCTGATCGTCCGAAGGATCAGCCCTTCCTCATGCCGGTGGAAGACGTGTTTAACATTGAAGGTCGTGGCACGGTGGTGACGGGTCGGGTGGAGCGTGGTGTCCTGAAAAAGATGGAGGAGGTCGAGATCGTTGGAATCAAGCCGACCGCCAAGACCGTCGTGACCGATGTGGAGATGTTCCGCAAGTTGCTCGATAGCGCCGAGGCGGGCGACAATGTGGGTCTCCTTTTGCGTGGCACCAAAAAAGAGGATGTGGAGCGGGGTCAGGTGATCGCCAAGCCCGGCACGATTAAGCCTCACACTAAGTTTAAGGCCACGGTGTACGTTTTGAGCAAGGATGAGGGGGGTCGCCACACTCCTTTCTTCAATGGCTATCGCCCTCAGTTTTACTTCCGGACCACGGACGTAACGGGTGTGGTCACCTTGAAGGCGGGCGTCGAGATGGTGATGCCTGGAGATAATGTTGACATCGAAGTTGAGCTGATCACCCCGATCGCGATGGAGAAGCAGATTCGTTTCGCCATCCGTGAGGGTGGGAAAACGGTGGGCGCCGGTCGCGTCACCGAAATCGTGGCTTAACCGTCGCGCAACAAACCGGAGGGAAGGACCCGCTCTTGCAGTGGGAACTCCCCAGCCGGACGGAAAAGGAGGGCAGTAGCTCAATTGGTAGAGTAGCGGTCTCCAAAACCGTCGGTTGGGGGTTCGAGTCCCTCCTGCCCTGCACCTAAAAAGGGAGAAAAGGATTAAAGAAATGGAAGCTTTGAAAATCGGTGGAAGTTGGTTCGGAACGATCGTCCTTGGAGTAGTCTCCTTGGGCGTCGCGACGGCTTTTTTTCTGAACCGAACCAGAGTTTCCAAATTTGTGGGCGAAGTTCACGGGGAACTGCTGAAGTGCTCCTGGCCCTGGGATGCAAGTGAGACGGGCGTCAAAAAGTATCGGGAACTCATCGACAGCACCACGGTGGTGGCTTTAACCACGCTGGTGTTGGCGGCGTACACCTCGGGCTTCGACTTCTTAATCAGCCGGGTCGTTGGCTGGCTGGTGAGGTTTTAAGGGATGAGTGAGGTCGCCACCATCCCCTCCGAGGCCCGCTGGTTTGCGGTCCATGTGCTCTCGGGTCAAGAAACGAATGTGAAACGGCATATGCTGAGCCGCATCAAAACGGAGGAGCTGGGCGAGGTGGTGCAAGAGGTGATTATTCCGACCGAGCGGATTTCCGAAATCAAACGAGGGAAAAAAGTGGAAACGGAGCGGAAATTATATCCGGGTTACATTTTCGTGAAGATGGAGTTGTACGACGCAGAGAAAAAGTTGCACGAAGTGCCATGGTACTTCGTCAAGGAGACTCCGGGAGTTTTGGGATTTGCGGACGGGGATCGCCCGACTCCGATGAAGCCGGATGAGGTGGAGGGAATGTTAAGTCAGATTCGTGACAAAGAGGAAAAGATCACTCCGAAGATCATTTTTGCGGTAGGAGATCGGGTGAAGGTTGGGGATGGCCCTTTCCAAAGCCAAGAAGGCGTGGTGGAGGAGGTGGATTCGGAGAGAGGTCGGGTGCGAGTGGCGGTTTCGATTTTTGGACGCTCGACTCCGGTGGAGCTAGAATATTGGCAGGTAGAGAGGAACTAGTTTATGGCAAAAGAAATCACAGGCATTATTCGATTGCAGATCCCAGCCGGTGCGGCGAATCCGGCCCCGCCAGTTGGCCCGGCATTGGGTCAGCAAGGCGTGAACATCATGGCGTTTTGCAAGGAGTTCAATGCCCGCACCGCCAAGGAAGCCGGGAACATTTTTCCCGTCGTCATTACGGTTTACAAGGACAAGACCTTTACCTTTATCACAAAAAGTCCGCCGGCATCGGTGCTTCTCAAAAAGGCAGCGAATTTGGCGTCGGGTTCCAAAGAGCCGAATCGCCTCAAGGTGGGTAAAATCACCAAGAAGCAGGTGATGGACATCGTCAAGATCAAGCGAAACGACTTGAACGCGGCTTCGGACGAAGCCGCTTTCCGAACGATTGCGGGGACGGCCCGCCAGATGGGTTTGGAGATCGCGGACTAAGGAGATTTTGAATATGGCTAAGAAACCCAGTCGTCGATACACGGAGGCCAGCAAATTGCTGGAGCCGAAGAAGCGTTATAGCGTAACGGACGCAGTCGCCCTTTTAAAGAAGATGCCCGCGGGAAAAAGCAAAGGGAATCCGAGCGTTGATCTTTCCTTTCACCTAGGAGTCGATCCCAAACAGAGCGATCAAGTGGTGCGTGGAACGGTGAGTTTGCCACACGGTTCGGGCAAGAATGTTCGGGTGATTGTTTTTGCGCAAGGAGCTGCGGCCGAAGCGGCCAAAGCGGCCGGCGCGATCGAGGTAGGTTATGCGGATTTGATCAAGAAAGTGACGGAGGGATGGTCGGATTTCGACGTAGCGGTGGCGACTCCCGATGCGATGATTGAGGTAAGAAAATTGGGCAAGGTTCTAGGACCGCGTGGGTTGATGCCGAATCCGAAGACCGGGACGGTGACCGAGGACACCGCCAAGGCGGTGAAGGAGTGTCAGGCGGGTCGCGTTGAATTCAAGATCGACAAGGGATCAAACCTGCATGTGAGTTGCGGCAAGTTGAGTTTTGAGGGGAAAGCTCTAGGTGAAAACGTAAATGCGGTAATCGATTCGGTTTCACGGGCACGTCCGGCGGGGGCGAAGGGGAAATACCTTCAGAACGCGGTTTTGTCGGCCACCTTTTCGCCGGGAATTCCGCTGGCGGTGGCGGATGCGGCGGCAGGATCGGAAGATTAAAGGAGATTTATGAAAGAAGAAAAAGCGTTAGTGATCGATACGATTCGGGAGTGGGTCAAATCTTCTCCCTATCTTATCGTTTTGGATTACACGGGAATGAAGGTGGCGGAGTTTTCCGAATTGCGGGGTCGTTTACGCAAAGTGGGAGCCGCCGTCAAAGTCGTCAAGAACACCCTGTTTAAGCGTGCGATTGGGGAAGAGGTGTTGGCTGGTTTGGGCAAGGATTTGACCGGTCAAACGGCCATCGTTTCGGGCGGAAAAGATGCCCCAGCAGCGGCTAAGGTAATCAAGAGCTTTAAGGCAGAATTTACGCGACCCACTCTGCGCTCTGGTTTGATGGACGGAAAGGTTTTGGGGGTCAGCGATATTGTCATGTTGGCGGATCTACCGTCAGCCGAGGTATTACGGGCTCGGTTGTTGGGAGCCATTTCCGCCCCTGCGTCGACGTTGGCACGTCTTTTGGCCGAGCCTGGCGCCCGTTTAGCGCGGGTGATGAAGAGCAAGCCGGACACCGCTCCGAAAGCAGCTCCGGTCGCAGTGGCGGAGCCTGCCGCCACCCCAGCGCCCGAAGCAGCGGCTGCGCCCGAGGCGGCCCCAGCGGCGGGAGCGTAATGATGTACATGAAAGGCAATAACCTCGTGTTAGCCCGGGAGCCTTTCCGGGATAATTCGATCACGGGTGTGATCGGCTAACCAAGGAAAACATTAACACCCCGATTCTTTTAAGAAGAGCAGGGGAAGGAGAAACACAATGGCAGTAAATCTAGAAGAAGTCGTGACGACACTGAGCGGTCTAACCGTTCTTGAGGCGTCGGAACTGGTCAAGAAATTGGAAGACAAGTGGGGCGTAAGCGCAGCTGCTCCCGTAGCCGTAGCGGCTGCTGGCGGTGGTGCTGCAGCGGCTGCACCCGCTGAGGAAAAGACAACTTTTGAGGTCGTCTTGAAGGACGCTGGTACGAACAAGATCGGCGTGATCAAGGAAGTCCGCACGGTGGTGCCTGGATTGGGCCTGGCTGACGCGAAAGCGTTGGTCGAGGGGGCTCCCAAAACTCTGAAGGAAGGCGCGACAAAGGAAGAGGCAGCTGAGATTAAGAAAAAGATCGAAGCCGCCGGTGCAAAAGTAGAAATCAAATAAACCAATCCCCGGGCAACCGGGATAAGGAGTACGCAGCATGGCAAAATCGACTAAAGTCGAGCGGGTAAATTTCGGGCGGTTGCCCGAGACGGTGGAGATGCCGAACCTCATGGAGGTTCAGTTGGACTCCTACCGTGCCTTCCTCCAAGAAGGCACCAACCCGAAACAGCGGAAGAGTGATGTCGGCCTCCAAGCCGTCTTCCGTGAGGTCTTCCCGATTGAATCGTATGACGAGAAGATCAAACTCGACTTCAGTCATTACGAACTCGGAAAGGCCAAAAGTGGCCCGATCGAGTGTCTGCGTGAAGGAGTGACCTATGCGGCCCCTCTTTACGTCACCTTCGTTTTGCATAACGACGGGTCGACGATCGAAGAGCGGGTCTACATGGGGGAGCTCCCCTTGATGACAAAACAGGGGACCTTTGTGGTGAACGGCGCCGAGCGCGTGATTGTCAGCCAGCTCCATCGTTCTCCCGGAATCTGTTTTGAGTCGAGCGTGCATGCCAACGGAAAGTTGCTGCACAGCTACCGGATTATCCCGGATCGCGGCTCTTGGCTGGAAGTGTCTTACGACACCTCCGATCTGCTTTACGTGCATTTGGATCGCCGGAAACGGCGTCGGAAATTCCTACTGACCACCCTTTTGCGTGCCTTGGATTACAGCACGGATGAGGAAATCATTTCTCTCTTTTATCGAATTGAGAGTTTGAAGTTGGCCGAGGATCTAGAAGAGAATGAGTTAAGCCAAAAGGTTCTCATTCAAGAGGTCCGAGATACGGCGAATGCCGATTTGGTGGTGGCGCGTGCGTTTGAGCCGCTGACCAAAGGGGTCGTTCGTCAGTTATTGGATTTGGGCATGAAGAGTGCTGAGGTCGTCGACATTCGGGTGGACGACACCATTCTGAAATGTCTGAAAAAAGATCCAACCAAGGACACCGAGGGTGCTTTAAAAGAGATCTATCGGCGGTTGCGGCCCGGCGATCCACCCACCGTGACGAACGCCAAAGCCCTGCTCAAGCGGCTCTTTTTTGATCCGAAACGCTACGACATTGGTCGGGTGGGTCGGCATAAGTTGAACCAGAAATTGGGACTGCAGACCGATCTTTTGACCCGAATTTTGACTCGGGAAGATGTGGTGGCCGCCACCAGCTATCTGATCAATCTTCGTTTGGGTGAAGGGACGACCGATGACATCGATCATTTGGGTAGCCGCCGTGTTCGTACGGTGGGTGAGCTTCTCTCCAATCAGTGCCGAACGGGATTAAGCCGTACGGAACGATTGGTGAAGGAGCGGATGACCTTGTTTGATGTGAATACGGAGGGAATGACCCCACAGAAGTTAATCAATCCGAAGGCGCTTTCGGCGATGATTCGGGATTTCTTCGGTCGGAGTCAGCTTTCCCAGTTGATGGATCAGACAAATCCATTGAGTGAGATGACCCACAAACGTCGTTTGTCCGCGCTTGGACCCGGGGGTTTGAGCCGCGAACGTGCGGGCTTCGAAGTCCGTGACGTGCATCCGTCCCATTACGGGCGGATCTGTCCGATTGAGACTCCAGAAGGTCCAAACATCGGACTGATCTCGAGCCTTTCGACGTTTGGAAAAATCAATGAGTTCGGGTTTATCGAAACTCCCTACCGCAAGGTCGAGAATGGTCGAGTGAAGGAGGAGTACGACTTCCTCACCGCAGATCAGGAGGAGAACTTTATTGTCGCCCAGGCGAACACTTCGGTGGATGGCCACGGCAAGTTTACCTCTCCCAAGGTCTCGGTGCGTTACCGAGGAGAATTCCTTGAGGTGGAACCGGACAAGGTTCATTACATGGACGTCTCGCCCAAGCAACTGGTCTCGGTGGCGGCATCCTTGATTCCTTTCTTGGAACACGACGATGCGAACCGTGCCTTGATGGGTTCCAACATGCAGCGCCAAGGTGTGCCTTTGCTCATTTCGGAAGCTCCCGTGGTGGGAACCGGAATGGAAGCCAAAGTGGCTCGCGATTCTCATGCGATGATTTTGAGCGAGGGACCCGGCAAAGTTGCCTCGGTCACCGCTCGACAGGTCATTGTGACGGAGGATGGCGAAGCGCCGGAAAACCGTAAGCGGATGAAAACGGATCCGGAGAAGGGGGTCTACGTTTACGATCTGCTCAAGTTTATGCGTTCGAACAATGGAACGTGCGTGAACCAGCGTCCGGTGGTCAAGGTCGGGCAGCGTGTCACCAAAGGAATGGTGATCGCCGACGGGCCTTGCACGGATCAAGGGGAGTTAGCGCTTGGGCGGAATGTGGTGGTCGCGTTCATGCCTTGGCACGGATACAACTTCGAAGACGCGATCCTTTTGAGCCAGCGTCTGGTGAAAGAGGATGTGTACACCAGCATACACATTGAAGAGTTCGAAATTTCGGCACGGGACACCAAGCTAGGACCCGAGGAAATTACGCGGGACATTCCCAACGTCGGGGATGAGGCGTTAAAGAACCTTGGACCGGACGGGGTCGTGCGGATCGGAGCGGAAGTGAAGGCGGGGGATATTCTCGTCGGCAAGATCACTCCGAAAAGCGAAACGGAATTGGCGCCGGAGGAGCGGCTTCTGCGAGCCATCTTCGGTGAAAAGGCGGCGGACGTGAAAGATAGTTCGCTCGTCGTGTCCTCAGGTTCGTCCGGAATCGTGATGGATGTGAAGACGACGGGTGGAGCACTGAAAAAAGACGTCATCAAACTTGCACCGGGTGAAGCGAAGCGTCACGCCAAAGGGGTGGACGACAAGTACATCAAGAAGCATGCGGAGATGAAGGAGGAGCTAACACAGGCTCTGTCGAACATTCTCCTCAACGAAAAGATTCCGTTGGACGTGGTCAATGCGGAAACGGGAGAGATCATTATCCCGGCGAATCGCAAAATCACGAAAACGTTGCTGCGCAAAATCGCGGATGTGTACAACCACATTGAAATCGATCCCAGCCCGATTCGAATCAAGATTCGGGAGATCATTTCGAGCTACGAGCAGAAGTTTAACCAGCTGGCCAATGAGAAAGATTCAGAGATGGAGCGTCTGGAATCGGGCGAAGACATCGACCCTGGCATTATCAAACAGGTGAAGGTGTATGTCGCCGCCAAGAGGAAGATCTCAGTCGGGGATAAAATGGCGGGACGCCACGGGAATAAGGGCGTGGTGGCTCGTATCGTGCCGGAAGAGGACATGCCTTTTCTGCCCGACGGTACCCCGGTGGACATCATCCTGAATCCCCTTGGAGTGCCTTCCCGAATGAATGTCGGGCAAGTACTGGAGACCCATCTTGGGATCGCGGCGAAGGCGCTGGGATTCAATGTGGCGACCCCAGTGTTTGACGGAATTAATGAGACCAAAATTCGTGAGTTCCTGAAAAAAGCACATCTGGATGAGGACGGTAAATCGACTTTGATCGATGGCCGGACGGGCGAAGAGTTTGATCAGCGAGTGGTGGTGGGATTGATCTATATGCTCAAACTTCACCATTTGGTGGCGGACAAGATTCACGCCCGGGCCGTCGGACCCTACTCCCTAGTGACCCAGCAACCGCTGGGGGGCAAGGCGCAGTATGGAGGACAACGGTATGGGGAGATGGAGGTGTGGGCCATGGAAGCCTATGGTGCCGCCTACACCCTCCAGGAGCTCCTGACCGTGAAGTCGGATGACGTTGCTGGACGAACCCGAATTTACGAGAGCATTGTCAAAGGGGACAATTCACTCGAAGCCGGGACGCCGGAATCGTTTAACGTGTTGATCAAAGAAATGCAGAGCTTGTGCTTGGATATTAAGGTCGGCGAGCGGAGTCGCGTCGTCGACGAGGACTTGCAAAAGCCCGATATCCTCGTGGCCACAGTCTAACCCCACACCCAAAGAGAAAAAACTAACCCATGAACCAACAGACCCAATCGGCACGTGAAATCCTCGGAATGGAGAGAAGCGTCGGTTTTGACGAAGTCAGCATTACGGTTGCTTCGCCTGAAGCGATTCTATCTTGGAGCCGGGGAGAAACGAAAAATCCGGAAACCATTAACTACCGGACTTTTAAGCCGGAAAAGGGTGGTTTGTTTTGCGAGCGGATTTTTGGGCCGACCAAAGATTACGAGTGTTCGTGCGGAAAGTACAAGCGGATCAAGTTTAAGGGTGTGATTTGCGATCGTTGCGGAGTGGAGGTGACTTTGGCGCGCGTGCGACGGGAGCGGATGGGCCACATCGAGTTGGCGGTACCCGTGAGCCACATCTGGTTCTACAAGTGCATGCCGAGTCGATTGGGTTTGATGATGGATATGACCGCGCGTGATCTCGAGCGGGTGATCTATTACGAGGATTACCTCGTGATCGACGAAGGGAAGACCCCGCTCAAACCAAAGCAGCTTTTAACCGAGACCGAGTATCGGGAAGCTCAAGAGCAGTTCGGAGATTCCTTCGTGGCCAAGATGGGCGCCGAGGCAATCCGCGACGTGTTCAAGAAGATCGATTTGGATGAGTTGATCACGGAGCTAGAGCAGCAGTTGGAGACGACCAAGAGCAAGCAGACACGCAAGAAAGTCGCGAAAAGACTAAAATTGGTGCAAGGATTCTTGAATGCAGGGTCGCGCCCTGAGTGGATGATTTTGGAAATTTTGCCCGTCATCCCACCTGATTTACGGCCTTTGGTTCCGCTGGAAGGCGGTCGTTTCGCAACATCCGATCTGAATGATTTGTATCGTCGAGTGATTAATCGGAATAATCGTTTGCGCAACCTTCTGCAGTTGAAAACACCCGAAGTGATCATTCGAAATGAAAAGCGAATGTTGCAGGAGTCGGTCGATGCTTTGATGGATAACGGCCGGCACGGCCGGGCGGTAACGGGGGCGGGAAATCGTCCGTTAAAGTCTCTTTCCGACATGTTGAAGGGCAAGACGGGTCGTTTCCGGATGAATCTATTGGGTAAGCGCGTGGATTATTCTGGTCGTTCGGTCATCGTGATCGGGCCCGAATTAAAACTGAACGAGTGCGGATTACCCAAGAAGATGGCGCTGGTTCTCTTTGAACCTTTTATCATTCGTCGTCTGAAGGAGCTTGGGCAGGTTCACACCGTTCGCTCGGCCAAGAAGATGATCGAGAAAAAAGAGCCGATTGTTTGGGATACTTTAGAGGAAGTCACTCGTGAGCACCCGGTGTTGCTGAATCGTGCCCCGACTCTCCACCGCTTATCGGTGCAAGGCTTCGAGCCAAAGCTAATTGAGGGGGACGCGATTCGAATTCATCCGCTCGTCTGTACGGCGTACAACGCGGATTTTGACGGGGATCAGATGGCGGTGCATATCCCCCTCAGCGTGGAAGCCCAGTTGGAGGCGCGCTTGCTCATGCTGGCACCAAATAATATTTTCGGACCCAGTAACGGTCGTCCGATCACTACTCCTAGCCAAGACATTACCTTGGGGTGCTACTATATTTCCCAGAACCCGCTGCGCACAGCGGAGAAGGGCGATAGTAAGAAGAATAGGCTCACCGCGTTTTCCAACGCCGATGAGGTGGATTTTGCACTGAGCGAGAAGAGCCTAAAAACACACGACTGGATTTTGTTCAAGAATCCGGATTTTGGTCTGGCGACAGTCTTTGGGGATGCAACGAAGAAGTTCATTGAAACGACCCCTGGTCGGGTCGAGTTTAATAGTATTTGGCCGAAAGAGCTGGGCTTCATTAACAAGCCCGCTGGCAAAAAACAATTAGGGGAGATTATCTTACGCTGTTACGAAAAGTGTGGTCACGCGGCCACAGTTGTGTGCCTGGATAAGCTCAAGGATTTGGGATTCAAGTCGGCCACTCGGGCGGGGGTATCGATCGGAATTAATGACATGATTATTCCGGAGGAGAAACCGGCGGTGATTGAGAGGGCTCGTGGATCGGTGGCCCAAGTGGAGAAGCAGTACCGCATGGGTGCGATCACCGATGGGGAGCGTTACAACAAGATCGTGGATATCTGGACGCAAGCGACGGAGGAAATTTCTTCCGCGATGTATCGCACCCTGGAGCACAATGAGGGTCGGAAAGACTTTAACCCTGTCTACTTGATGGTGGATTCAGGTGCGCGAGGGAATCGCAATCAGGTCCGGCAGTTGGCTGGAATGCGCGGATTGATGGCCAAGCCCTCGGGAGAAATCATTGAGCGGCCGATTACGGCAAGTTTCCGTGAGGGGCTTTCGGTTTTGGAGTACTTCATCAGTACCCACGGAGCGCGTAAAGGGTTGGCGGACACAGCGTTAAAGACGGCAGATTCGGGTTATATGACCCGCAAGTTGTGCGATGTGGCGATGGACATCATCGTGCGGGAGCAGGATTGTGGAACAGAGCGCGGAATCTGGGTCAAAGCGATCATGGAAGGCGACGATGAGATCGTTCGGCTCCGTGACCGTATTTACGGTCGAGTGAGCTGCGATGACATTGTTGATCCGGTGAGCAAGAAGAAGGTGGTGGCGGCAGGCGAAATGATCAGTGAAAAAGCGGCCGCAGCCATTGAAGATTTAGGTCAAGAGAGGGTGAAGATTCGCTCAGCTCTGACTTGTGAAACGAAGCGGGGTGTTTGCATCTCCTGCTACGGATTAAATTTAGCCACGAATCAGGAGGCCAAGTTGGGCGAAGCGGTGGGAATTATTGCCGCGCAGAGTATTGGCGAACCGGGAACTCAGTTGACCATGCGTACCTTTCACATTGGTGGAACGGCTTCCCAGGTCTTTAAGCAGCCCCAAATCAAAGCGAAGAATGATGGAGCCGTGCAGTACACCGACCTGAAAACGGTGAAAGCCTTGGAAGGACACGACATCGCGTTGAACAAAAATGGTTTCATCAGCGTTCATGCTGCGGATGGTCGCGAGCTCGAACGTTATCCTGTCGTCATCGGATCGATGATCTCGGTTCCCGAGGGTGGCAAGGTTAAGAAGGGGCAAAGCTTTGTGCAGTGGGATCCGTACAACATCTCGATCCTGACGGAGAAAGCGGGACGAGTGGAGTTCAAGGACATCTTAGAAGGTGTAACGATGAAGAAGGAGGTGGACGAAACCACCAAGTCGGTCGGCACCGTGATCATCGAGCACAAAGAGGATCTGCATCCGCAGATTGCCATTGTGGACGCCGCGGGGGCGGTGGTGGCGGCTTACAGTATTCCGGCTGGAGCCCACATTGAGGTGAAGGACGGTGAGAAAGTGCAGGCGGGTCAACGTATGGCCAAGACGCCGAGGAAGGTGACCAAGACGAAAGATATCACGGGAGGTCTTCCTCGCGTGGCGGAGCTCTTTGAGGCGCGCCGCCCTAAGGATGCAGCGGAAATTGCCAAGATTGACGGAGTGGTGGACTTGCAAGGCAATGTCCGCGGCAAAAAGAAGTTGATCATCAAAGATCCTGAGACCAATACGGAAGAGGAGCATTTGATTCCTCTCTCGAAGCACTTGATTGTCTACAAAGGGGACACGGTGAAAAAGGGACAACAGTTGACCGAGGGGCCAGTGGTGCCGCACGAGATTCTCGAGGTCTGCGGACCGCAGGAGCTGCAAGAGTATTTGGTGAACGAAGTGCAGGAGGTGTATCGCCTGCAAGGGGTCGAGATCAACGATAAGCACATCGAGATCATCGTTCGGCAGATGCTGCGCAAAGTGAAAATTACCGAACCGGGGGATACTCAATTCCTTTGGGGAGAGCAGATCGAGAAAACGACGTTTGAAGAGGCAAATCGGGTGATTGAGCAGAAGGGTGGCAAGCCGGCTGAGGCGACCCCCGTCTTGCTGGGAATCACCAAGGCTTCCCTCGAAACGGAGAGCTTTATTTCTGCGGCTTCATTCCAAGACACGACTCGGATCCTGACCGATGCATCGACTTTAGGTAAGGTCGATAAATTATTGGGATTCAAGGAGAACGTCATTATGGGTCACTTGATTCCGGCCGGGACGGGTTTCAGTGCCTATCGGAAGATCAAGTTGCTCCATCTGGGGGAACCGGTGGGAGAGGCGTTGGTCAGCACGCAACCGGAGGAAGATAGGGCTCGCAAAGTGGCTCTGGATATCCCCGCGGCGTTGGCCAGTTAGGGCAGAAATCTTTCAGAAATCACTTGCCGACAGTAGTTTTTTTCGGCAGGATTTGAATTTCCGCTGTCATCCGACTGGGACCTGAAAAGGTCGACCCGTTAGGTTTTGCGGCATGTGACGGTTCGGTTGAATCGTCCTCCATGCGTGCGCCATCGAGCGCTTCATGGGCCCTTCCGGGGGTGTCGTTCGGCCAAGGATCGAAAGATGGAAAGAGGACATCGATACCATGCCGACAATTAATCAGCTTGTGAGATTGGGTCGTTCCGCCGTGAAGCGGGGGACGAAGTCTCCTGCGCTGCACGGATGTCCGCAACGGCGCGGTGTTTGCCTGCAGGTCATGACCCGCACACCGAAAAAGCCGAATTCGGCGCTACGTAAAGTTGCCAAAGTACGACTTTCGAACGGGGAAGAGGTGATTGCCTACATTCCTGGGGAAAACCATAATTTGCAGGAGCACTCGATTGTTTTGATCCGTGGTGGGCGGGTGAAAGATTTGCCCGGGGTTCGCTATCATATTGTCCGCGGAACGTTAGACGCACTGGGCGCGGCTGGACCGAGTAACTCAAACAAACTTTCCCGGCTGGTTTCACGGAGCAAGTACGGAGTGAAGAGACCGAAGGGCGGCGGAGCCAAGGCGGCGGCAGAAGCCAAGCCGGCCAAAGCGTAAAGGAGATCGAACCATGTCCCGCCGTCGTCGCCATATTTCACGTAAGATCGTCTCGGACCCCGTTTTTGAAAGCATGCTGGTGGGTCGAATGATCGGCTACATCCTCAAGCAGGGCAAATTGTCGACGGCGAGCCGTTTGGTTTATAACGCGATTGAGAGGGCGAATGAGGGTGGTTCGGGGGGAGATCCTTTGGCGGTGGTGCAAAAAGCGGTTGAGAATGTGAAACCTCGGCTGGAAGTAAAGTCTCGTCGAGTCGGGGGTGCGACCTATCAGGTTCCCGTTGAAACTACGCCGGAGCGGCAACTCGCGTTGGCTCTTCGCTGGATTGTGGAATTGGCCAACAAGCGTAAAGGTTTGGCCTTTGAAAAAGCTTTGGCACAAGAAATTCGGGACGCCGCTTCGGGGCAGGGAAACGCTGTGAAGAAGCGAGATGAAACTCATCGTATGGCGCAGGCCAACCGAGCGTTTGCCCATTTACGCTGGTAATCCATTATGGCTGCCCCCGTCAATTCAGCTCGGAGCTACTCGTTGGAGAGGACTCGCAACATAGGGATCTGTGCCCATATCGATGCGGGTAAGACCACACTTACGGAACGGGTTCTTTTCTACACGGGCAGCATTCACAAGATGGGCGAAGTGCACGAGGGCACCACGGTAACGGATTGGATGGAGCAGGAGAGAGAGCGTGGAATCACGATCACCTCAGCCGCGACGACCTGTTTCTGGCCGGTGAAAGAGGATACGGGAATTGTTAAGGCTTTCGAAAAAACAAAGAACCGAATCAATATTATCGATACTCCGGGCCACGTCGATTTTACAGCGGAAGTAGAGCGTTCCTTACGGGTGTTGGATGGTGCGATCGCCGTATTTTGCGGGGTGGCGGGAGTTCAGCCGCAGAGCGAAACGGTGTGGCGCCAAGCGAACAAGTACGGAGTTCCGCGGATCGCGTTTGTCAACAAGATGGATCGGACGGGAGCAGATTTTGAAAAAGCCTTAGGTGAAATGAAGACGAAATTAGGCGCGAATGCCTGGCCAATCTTGATTCCCCTCGGCAAGGAAGATTACCTCAAGGGGGTGATCGATATCATTAATCAGAAAGCCATCGTCTATACGGACAGCAAGGAATTGGGTTCGACCTATGCGATTGAGGAGATTCCGGCGGAGCATCAGGAGATGGCGAAACAGAAATTAGAGGAGTTGATTGAGGCGATTGCGGATGTGGATGAGGAGGTGGGGAACATGTTCTTGGAGGAGAAGAGACCCACGAGCAAGCAACTGAAGGAAGCGGTTCGTCGGGCAACCTGCTCGAATAAGTTTGTACCCGTGGTCGGTGGTTCTGCTTTTAAAAACAAAGGGGTACAAACTTTGGTGGATGCGGTGATTGAATATCTTCCCAGCCCGATCGACATTCCTCCGGCCATTGGGCATAGCACAGAAAACCCCGAAGAGAGAATCCCCGTCAAAGTGGACGATAATGCAAAATTCTGCTCGTTGGCCTTCAAGCTCTGGACCGATCCCTTTGTGGGCAAGCTGATCTTTTTCAGGGTTTATGCGGGCAAGCTGAGCAAGGGCGAGTTCATTTATAATTCACGCACGGGGAAAAGGGAACGGGTGAGTCGACTGATCCAAATTCAGGCGGACAAGCGGGAGGATATCGACACGGTTTTTGCGGGTGATATTGCCGCGACGGTCGGATTAAAGGATATCGCCACGGGTGATACATTGCGCAACGAGGACTTAGAAATCACCCTTGAGCCACCCAGTTTTCCCGAACCGGTTATCTCGATGGCGGTGGAACCGAAGACCAAGGGAGATCGTGAAAAAATGGGCGAAGCTCTTCAGCGTCTTTCCGAAGAAGATCCGACTTTCCAGGTTCAGAGCAACGAGGAAACAGGTCAGACCATCATCAAAGGGATGGGCGAGTTACATTTGGAAATTATTTGCGACCGTTTGAAGCGGGAATTCAGCGTGGAGACAAATTCCGGCGCTCCGCAGATCGCTTATCGTGAGACGATTACGAAGAGCTCGGGTGGGGAAGGCAAGCTGATCAAGCAGTCCGGCGGTCGGGGCCAATATGGTCACGTGATCCTCCAAGTGGAGCCGCAAGAGCGTGGCAAGGGAATTACCGTGGACAACAAGGTGACGGGTGGAAATATTCCCAAGGAATACATCCCGGCGGTCAAAAAGGGTGTGCAAGAGGCTTTGCTTAATGGGGTACTGCACGGAAGTCCGGTTATCGACATGAAGATCGAGATTATGGACGGCTCGTACCACGAGGTGGATTCCAACGAGTTAGCGTTCAAGATGGCGGCTATTTTTGCGGTCAAGGATGCGATGCAAAAAGCGGGTCCCATTCTGTTGGAGCCGATTATGTCGGTGGAGTGTTCGACTCCGGATGAGTACCAAGGCGATATTTTGGGTGATATTAACCGGCGCCGGGGAAAAATTATGAACGTGGACTCGAAGAACCTGACCTCGGTGGTGAAGGCAGAAGTTCCTTTGGCGGAAATGTTTGGTTATGTGAATACGATCCGATCTCTTTCCCGTGGCCGGGCGGCCTATTCGATGGAGCCGTCCCACTTTGAACAGGTTCCGTCGAGCGTTCTCGCGCAAGTCACCCAACAAAAGAAAGGTTAATCTATGGCCACTACCCGCATCCGCATTCGCCTCAAATCATTTGATTTCCGTCTCTTGGATAAAGCGGCCGGTGAGATCTCGGAGACGGCATCTCGGACGGGCTCCCGCGTGGCCGGACCAATTCCTTTGCCGACCAAGATCGAGCGGTACACGGTGAATCGCTCTCCTCATTGCGACAAGAAGAGCATGGACCAGTTTGAGATCCGTACCCACAAACGTTTGCTCGATATTCTCGAACCTTCAGGAAAAACGGTGGACGAACTTAAAAAATTAAACCTGCCTGCTGGGGTGGACATCACGATCAAGATCTAAAGGAGTACCTGACGATGATTGAGAGATTTGGCATGATTGGGAAAAAGGTGGGGATGACTCGGATCTATGACGATCAGGGTCTGGCCACGGCCGTGACGGTGATCTCGGCGGAGATCAACACGGTGTACGAACTTCGCACTCCTGAGAAAAATAAGGTGAAAGCAGTGGTGATGGGAATGGGAGAGCGCAAAAGCTCGAGGACAAATAAGCCACAACGAGTCGCCTTTGAAAAAGCAGGTCGAAAAAATCCACTTTTCTTGCGTCAGTTTCGCGCAGCTCCGGCAGATCTTGCGGTGGGCACCGAAGTTGCCGTGACTCGATTTAAGGCAGGTCAACTCGTCGACGTGTACGGACTTTCCAAGGGGAAAGGCTTTCATGGCGTGATGCGGAAACATAATTTTGCCGGTCAAGCGGATGCGCACGGATCGACGACACATCGCCGAAATGGTTCCATCGGTTGCCGATCGACCCCCGGACGTGTTTATAAAAATGCGGGCATGCCTGGGCATTTGGGCTTGGACAACTGTACGATTCAGAATTTGAAGGTCATGCAAGTCAGGGAAGTGGAAAAGCTCCTTTTGGTTCGCGGGGCGATTCCTGGTGCGAACGGGAGTGTGGTCATTGTACGGGATGCGAAAAAAGTGGCCTTGAAGGCTTAATTGTATGGCCAAAGCAAAAACCATTGACCTGACTGCCGCCGAGAAAGCCCTCGGGGTTGAGCTTTTTAAGGATCGTCGTGCCAGCCAAGCGTTGCATGAAGCAGTGACGGCATATCGTGCGGCACGTCGGTCGGGCACTCATTCGACCAAGACGAAAGCAATGGTGGATCTTTCGGGTGCGAAGCCGTGGAATCAAAAGGGAACGGGACGTGCCCGTGCGGGATATAAATCTTCCCCCGTCTGGCGTGGGGGTGGTGTTGCTTTTGGCCCTCATCCGCGCAGCTATCGAAAAGACATTCCAAAGACCGTTCTGCGGACGGCCCTCCGTCGTGCGATCAGTGATTTGGCCACCCAAGGAAAACTACACAGTGGTTTGGTTCCTAGTCTCAAAGCACCCAAAACAAAGGAACTGATTGCTTGGTTGAAGGATGCAGGATTGCCTTTGTCGGTTCTTTTGATTTTAGGGAAACCGGAAAGCACACTTTTGAAAGCTGCCCACAACCTTCGTGAAGTTGATGTTCGCCCTGCTCGTGAGGTCAACGCCGAGGATCTACTGCGTCGCCGCATGGTCTGGGTTTCAGAGGAGGCCTGGAAAGAGCTGGGCACACGACTCAACGCGGGTTCGAAGGAGGCCAAGACATCATGAGACAACCGACAGAAGTCATCCTGACACCTAGGATTTCGGAGAAGGGGAATCGGTTAGCGACCTCCCATAATCAGTATCTTTTTGACGTAGCCCCCGATGCGACAAAACTCGAAATCCGTCAGGCAATCACGGCACTTTTTGGAAAAAAGGTCCTCCGAGTGAATACCATGCGGCGGGCCGGCAAATCGAGGCGCTCCCGTCGAGGAGAGCCCGGTCGCACCAATCACGGCAAACGAGCGATCATCACCCTGGCAGAGGGCCAGAAGATTGAGTTGGTCTAGGAGAATTATTATGGCCTTAAAAGAATTTCGTCCTCTGACCCCTTCCTTGCGGTTCACCCAGCTACACGACTTTAGTGAGCTGACCCGAGGTTCTGCGCCGGAACGCAGTTTGATGGAAATCAAACGCCGCACAGGTGGTCGGAACGCCCATGGCCGCACGACTTCGCGGCATCGTGGAGGTGGTCACAAGAAGCAGTTTCGAATCATCGAGTGGAATCGCCGCAAACGGACCAAGGCAGGCAAAGTGATCGGAATTCAGTACGATCCAAATCGTTCCGCTCGTATTGCTCTGATTGACTACGGATCGAAGGAGAAAGCTTATATTTTGGCTCCGGAAGGACTCAAGGTGGGAGGAACGGTAGCCGCGGGAGCGAATGTTCCGGCAGAAGTGGGCAATGCCTTGCCATTGCGGCTGATTCCCCAAGGTTTGCCTTTGCACAACATTGAAATGGTTCCCGGACGGGGGGCTCAGATGGTTCGCTCCGCTGGGGCCGCTGCGATCTGCACCGCGATCGATAAGGATTATGCGTTGGTGCGTCTTCCCTCGGGCGAACTTCGCCGGTTGCACGCGGATTGTTACGCAACGGTTGGCCAAGTCGGTAATGTGGCCCACGAAAAGGTGAGTTTAGGAAAAGCGGGTCGGGCCCGATGGTTAGGACGTCGGCCTCATACTCGTGGTATGGTGATGAATCCGGTGGATCATCCGATGGGCGGAGGCCAGGGCAAAAGCAAGGGGGGTGGAGGTCGTCAGCATCCTGTTTCGCCTTGGGGACAGTTGGCTAAGGGATTGAAGACTCGTCACCGTCACAAGACATCGAGCCGGTTTATTGTTGAGGACCGGAGAAAGAAGAGATCGTCATGAGTCGTAGTCTAAAAAAAGGTGCTTTTATTGATGACCATTTGTTGGTCAAGGTGCAGAAAATCGGGTCTGGGGCGAAGAAGCCGATCAAGACCTGGTCGCGGCGCTCCATGATTTCGCCCGAATTTGTCGGCCACACTTTTCTCGTGCACAACGGGAAAGCATTCAACCCTGTTTTCGTAACTGAAAATATGGTGGGTCATCGGCTGGGGGAATTTTCACCAACTCGAATCTTTAAAAAGCACGGTGGGCACACCGAGAAGGTGACTAAATAATGAATTTCCTTCTGCTGCTTGGTTTCTTGGTCTCGGGAAACATGCTCTCGGCGGGACCGTCGCTGCGAGCCGATGAGCTGTTGATGGCGCAAGCGGAGGCAAAAGCTTATCGCGCGGCCTGGCTCGAATTGCAGAGACGGGACGAGATTTTGGGAATCGCAGCCCTGAGCAACGATGTGCGAGATAGTCATGACCAGATCGCCCGCCTTTCCGGGGAGCTGATCCGGGCGGAGCGCTTCGCGAAGGAACTGGCGGAGCAAACGAAAATAGTTTTGGACGCGGCGGCGAACTGGGCAGGGGAGCCGATTCCGGCGAAGAAGGCGGCTGCTCGAGCCGAGTTCGAATCGGCCAAACGTGCCCTGAGCGAACTGGCCAAGAATAATCAACCCCGCTCCCTCGCTCGCGGTTTGACCGACGCCCAAGTCGTGGCCGTGGATCGGAATCAGCAGGCTCTGGTTCTGAATTTGGGCCGAAGCCAAGGAGCGAAAGAGGGAATGCCGTTTCGAATTTTGAGAGGAGATAAGGTTTTGGGGACGTGTCGTTTGCTTGAGGTGCGGGAATTGATTTCGGCGGGGTTACCGGAGCAGTTGAATGATGGGGTACAAATTCAAGTGGGGGACCGTGTGTCGGTCTTGGCGCAAAAATGAGCACTGAAATACGCACGGCGCGAGCCGAAATGAAGTACGCGCGGATGTCCGCTTTTAAGATTCGGGACATTGCCCGCGCGATGAGGGGATTGACGGTGAAAGAGGCCGATGCTCGGCTGAGTTTTGCCCCCCAAAAGTCCGCCCGTTTGTTGCTCCAGACTTTGCGTTCGGCCGTAGCCAACGGGGAGAACAACCATTCGATCCCAGCGGACAAGCTTAAGGTCCATGAAGTCATGGTCGGAGAGGGTACCACCTTCCATCGTTTTCAACCGAAAGCACGTGGGAGCGCGGGTCCGATTCGGAAACGAACCAGTCATATTCGGATTACTCTGCGCGAGCTCACCCCAGAAGAGGCGGCTCCTGTGAAAAAGGAAAAGAAAGGGACGAAGGCGAAAGCCGAGTCGAAGGCATAGAACGTTATGGGACAAAAGACACATCCGATGGGATTCCGCTTACCGCTCCGGCGCAACTGGAGCTCGGTCTGGTACGCCAATAAGAAAAACTACCCGATCTTCTTGCATGAAGATTTCCAAATCCGTGCCTTTATCAAAAAGCGTTTGGAAAGTGCTGCCATTTCGAAAGTGGTCATTGAGCGCGCCTCGAATCGTGTCCGGGTGACCCTCCACACCGCTCGTCCTGGGTTGGTCATCGGCCGGAAGGCCAGCGAGCTGGACAAGCTTCGCGAAGATACACAGGCGCTGACCCCGAATCGTGAGTTGTTGATCGATGTGAAAGAGATCAAGAATCCCGAGTTGGACGCTCAACTGGTGGCGGAGAATATTGCGGTTCAGCTGGAACGTCGTGTTTCTTATCGCCGAGCGATGAAGAAGGCTTTGCAGACCACGCTTGATTTCGGTGCGGCTGGGGTGAAGGTTCGGGTGGGCGGTCGACTCGGTGGGGGTGAAATCGCGCGAACGGAGCAGTATCATGAGGGGAAAGTCCCTTTGCACACCCTTCGGGCGAACATCGACTACGGTTTTGCCGAGGCTCACACGGTGGCCGGAAAAATTGGCATCAAGGTGTGGATCTGTTTACCGGAGGAGTCGGCCTAAACGGCTGGGAGGAACATTATGGCTCTTGTCCCCAAACGAGTAAAATTTAGGAAAACCCAGCGAGGAAGCCGCAAAGGCTTTGCCACGCGTTGCATTACTTTGGCTTTTGGTGCCTTTGGGTTGCAGTCGCTCGATCGTTGCTGGCTGACGAACATTCAGATTGAAGCGGCCCGGGTTGCGCTGACCCGAAACATGAATCGGAAGGGAAAATTGTGGATTCGGATTTTCCCAGACAAGTCGGTCACGGCCCGGCCTCCGGAAACGCGGATGGGTAAGGGCAAAGGGCAGCCTGAGTTTTGGGTGGCAGTTATCAAGCCAGGGACTATCCTTTTTGAGCTCGACGGTCTTTTGGAGGCCGACGCGAAGGAGTGTTTCCGACTGGCCGCCAGCAAGTTGCCGATGGCCACTCGTTTCATTACCCGAGAAAGGAAGTTAGTATTTTGAAGATTGAAGAATTTCGTGGGTTAAAACCCGCTGAGTTGGATCGCAAGGCGGAGGAACTTCGCCGAGAGCGGTTCCAGCTTCGTATTCAACAGCAGGTCGGACAGGTGGAAAAACCGAGCCGTCTGCGGGAAATACGGAAGACGATCGCACGCATTGAAACGGCGCGTTCGCAATCCCGCTTGAGTACGGCGACAAAAGGAAAGTCATGAGCGAGGTACCGGTTAAGACGAGCGTTCTGAAAGAACGGGTGGGTGAGGTGGTTTCGGCCAAGATGGAAAAAACCATCGTGGTTCGAGTTGAACGCCGCATGCCTCACCCGAAGTACAAAAAAATCATTCGCCTGCAGAAAAAATTTTATGCGCATGACGAGGAAAAAAAAGCCAAGCAGGGGGACACCGTACGGATTATCGAGTGTCGCCCTTTGAGTCGATTAAAGCGTTGGACCTTAGTGGAAGTTGTGAAAAAAGCGGAAGCACCTTTGGAGGTCGTGGTATGATCCAAATTCGCTCTTGGCTGAATATTGCCGACAACACGGGTGCCCGTAAGGCCACGATGATCGGGGTGATTGGTCGGAAGACCCTGATCGCCAAGATCGGGGACATTGTGACGGCCAACGTAAAGGAAGCGGCTCCGGATGGAACCGTGAAAAAAAGTGAAGTTGTTCGGGCTGTGATCGTGCGCACCAAATATCCGATTCGTCGGAATGATGGTTCGTATCTTCGCTTCGACAGTAACGCCGCCGTGATTATTGATAAGGACTCGAATCCACGCGGAACGCGTATTTTCGGACCTGTCGCCCGTGAATTGCGTGAAAAAAACTTCATGAAGATCGTTTCCCTCGCTCCGGAGGTTCTCTAAAAATTATTTTATGAATCGATTTCACGTTCATAAAGGGGATGAGGTTGTGGTGATCAGCGGCTCGCAAAAGGGGCGTAAGGGGAGGATTCTGGAGGTGAAGACCGACTCCTTCCGCGCGCTGATTGAGGGAGTGAATCTAATCAAGAAGCATGTGCGTCCGACCCAGGACAATCCCAAGGGCGGCGTGATGGAGCGGGAAGGCACGATTCATATTTCCAACCTGCGGTTAGTGAATCGTCCGAAGGCCGCTCGCACGGAGAAAAAGAAAAAGGAAAGTAAGAGAAAGAAGTAGGCCATGGAAAACGACCTAAAAGTTCATTATTTGAAAAGTGTCGTGCCCGCGATGATGAAAAATCGTGGCTACGTCAATCTTCACCAAGTTCCGAAACTGGAAAAAATTGTTTTGAACTGCTCCGTGGGTTCGCTGACCGATATTAAGGTGGCGCTGGAGGATGCGGTGCATGATCTGACGATGATCACGGGGCAAAAGCCCATCAAGACAAAGTCGAAAAAGAGCATATCGAACTTCAACCTCCGCCTGCATCAGGAGATTGGTTGCAAGGTGACCTTACGGGGCAAGATCATGTATGATTTTCTTCTTCGTTTTATTCGAGCCGCACTGCCCCGGATCCGTGACTTTCGCGGTATTCCGAACGGTGGTTTTGATGGTCGGGGCGGCTATACCTTGGGAGTCAAGGATCACTCGATTTTCCCTGAGATCGAAATTGACCGAGTGAAAAGAAATCTGGGCTTTGATGTCACTTTTGTGACTTCGGGCAAAGACCGGGAGGAAACTCGGGAAATGCTTTCTTTGATGGGAATGCCTTTCATCGTGAGAACCCAAGACGCCGCCAAGACCGGCAATAAGGAGACGACAGATGGCCAAGAAGTGTTGGCGGCTTAAGCAGAAAAAGACCCCTAAGTTTTCGACCCGGAAATACAACCGGTGTTCGATTACTGGACGGCGTCGTAGTTATATTCGTCGCTTTGGAGTGAGTCGTATCCAATTTCGCGAGATGGCGCTCCGCGGTGAAGCGCCGGGCGTGACGAAAGCGAGCTGGTAGTTTATGGTGACGGACCCTCTAGCTGATTTCCTGACGCAGATCCGAAATGCCTCGACCGCAGGGTTGAAGACGGTCAAGGCGAAGCACTCGAAGATGCGGGGCAGCGTCTTATCCATTCTGAAAAAGGAAGGTTTCATCGAGGACTTCGAGTTAAAGAAAGACGGAGAGCACACGGATTTTCATATTGCGATGAAAACGGGAACGGTTCGAAGTGGGAAGGCGATTACTTGCATCCGTCGCTTGTCGAAACCTGGTTTACGGCGCTATGTGGGGGCCAAAGAGATTCCGAGGTATTTAGGCGGTTTAGGTGTTTCGATCCTATCTACCCCGAAGGGTGTGATGTCAGGGGAAGAGGCCAAGAAGCAAAATGTAGGCGGGGAGTTGCTCCTCGTGGTTTGGTAATATGTCCCGCGTAGGCAATCAACCCGTTTTGGTCCCCGCCAACGTCAAAGTGGCGATGCAGGGGAGAAATCTCAAGGCGGAGGGACCGAAGGGGAAGCTCTCCTTGGACCTGCCCCCGATGATCAGTGCGACCTTGGATGCAGGAAAAATTCAACTCACGCGGGACAATGAGGAGCGGATGGCGCGCTCGTTGCACGGCTTGACTCGCAGTCTGGTACAAAATGTGGTGACGGGAGTGAGCGTAGGGTACAGCAAGAATTTAGAAATTCATGGCGTTGGTTTTAAGGCCAATGTTCAAGGCAAAAAACTGGTTCTGAATTTAGGGAAATCCCATCCGATCGAGTATCCGCTGCCCGCCGAAATTAAGGTTACGGTAACGGACAATACTCGTCTCCTGGTGGAAGGTTCCGACAAGCAGCTTGTTGGGGCAGTTTGTGCAGATATTCGTGGATATGCTCCTCCGGAACCGTACAAGGGCAAAGGGGTGCGTTACGCGGGCGAAACGATCCGCCGAAAGGAAGGCAAGACTGCGCAAAGCAAGTCTGCCTAATACTTATCTATGCCGAATCCATCCAAATTACGTCGGGAGCGACGAGTTCGAATCCACAAAAGGATTCGCCTTCGTCTCCGTGGTGACGCAACGAAGCCACGTCTTTGCGTATCTTTCAGTGGCAAAAATATTTACGCTCAAGTCGTTGATGATAGTGCCGGAAAGACTTTAGCTTCCGTTTCGACTTTGGAAGAGTCCCTGATGAAAGGGATTCGGGCAAACGTGGCCGGCGCGGCCAAAATGGGCAAAGAGGTAGCCGAGCGTGCCTCGAAAAAAGGAATTTCCGCTGTGGTGTTCGATCGCGGCGGCTTTTTGTATCATGGTAAGGTGAAAGCCTTTGCCGAGGCGGCTCGGCAAGCTGGCTTAAAATTCTAAGAGGTATAAGGAATGAGCGAAGTAACCCCCACTGTTGAAGAACCTATCCTTCCCGCGGAAGTGATTACAGAAAAAGCGTTTTCCAAGACGTCTGAATTCATTCCGAAGTCGGAACCGACCACCAATCGGCGGGAGCGAACACGGACGCCTTCCGATATGTTTGAGAAGGTCGTCTTTGTGAATCGTTGTGCCAAGGTGGTCAAGGGCGGTCGCCGTTTTAGTTTTAGCGCGCTTCTGGTGGTTGGAGACAAAAAGGGGAAGGTGGGGGTTGGTTTTGGGAAAGCGCGAGAGGTGTCGGAGGCCATCCGCAAGGGGACCGAAAACGCCAAGAAGAATCTTTTTGCCTATAACATTGGACCCAGCACGTTGCCCCATGAAGTGAATGGCTCGTTTGGAGGAGGTCGTGTTCTCCTTCGCCCTGCTTCCCTCGGAACGGGGCTCATCGCAGGGGGTGGTGTTCGGTCTGTCTTAGAGGCAGCCGGGGTCAAAGATGTTTTGGCGAAATCGATGGGATCGAGTAACGCGGCCAACGTGGTGAAGGCTACGGTGGATGCTCTGTCGAAATTACGCACGAGAACCCAGATTTTTGAGCTGCGGGGCAAAAAGCGTCCGCCAAGGCCAGCGGCAGTTGAGGTGTCCTCATGAGCACAACAGTTCCTCGGCCCGGAGCGCGGCATCGGCGCAAGCGCCTTGGTTCGGGCGAGAGCTCGGGTAAAGGAAAGACGTCAGGTAAAGGGCACAAAGGGCAGAAAGCGCGTTCGGGCGGTAGTTTGCGGCTCGGATTCGAAGGAGGACAGATGCCTTTGATTCGTCGGATTCCGAAGCGTGGCTTCAACAATGCGGTCTTCACGCAGAGGTTCGCGCCGGTGAATTTGAACAGCCTAGATCTTTTCTCGGACGGGGCGAAAGTGGATGAGGCCGCCTTGCGTCAGGTGGGATTGGTCAAGGGGGATTGGGCGGGCATTAAGATTCTTGGTGGTGGAAAACTGAAACCTAAAAATCTGATCCTTGAAGTGCACGCGGCCAGCGGTTCGGCCAAAAGCGCTCTTGAGGCAGCGGGTGCCAAAGTCACCCTGCTGAAGTCATAGTCCGGCCAAGGGTTTTTTTGGGCCATGCTCCACGCCCTCTTTAACTGTTTCAAGATTCCGGAACTCCGGCATCGGATTATTTTTACCCTTGCCCTCATTGTGGTGGTTCGGATCGGGGCATCGATCCCGTGTCCTGGGATCAATCCTTTGGTTTTGGGTGAATTTTTTCGTCAGGTAGTCGACCAGCAGGATCAGGGAAGTGTCATTGGGCTTTTCAACCTCTTCAGCGGGGGTGCGCTGGAAAATTGCGCAATCTTTTCCTTAACGATCATGCCTTACATCAGTGCCAGCATTGTCATGCAGTTGGCGACAGGGGTGATCCCTTCGCTCGGTAAGTTGGTTCGGGAGGAGGGTGGGCGTCAAAAAATTACACAGTACACAAGGTTCGGCACGTTGGTTCTCTGTGTCGTGCAGGGGTACTTGTTGGCGACCAGCTTTGAGAATCCTACACAAATTCCGATCTTTTCTGGCATCGATCAAGTTATCCAAAAGTTGGGGCCTTTGGTTCCCGAACCAGGAATCGCCTTCCGTGCCATGACAGTGATTACCCTTACGGCGGGAACGATGCTGTTAATGTGGATTGGAGAGCAGGTAACTGAGAAGGGGATCGGAAACGGCATTTCGCTCGTCATTACGGTCGGAATTGTCGCACGTTTACCGGCGGCTCTGGTGGCGGGCTGGCAGGTGTTTGTTCCTCCGGCGGGCAGTGGTCGTGAACCCATCAGCCCTTTCATCTTGTTCCTTTTGCTGGCGTTTCTCTTTGTGGTCATTGCCTCCACGATTGCGCTGACGCAGGCGCTGCGGAAGGTCAGTGTTCAGTATGCGAAACAGGTGCGCGGCAATCGGGTGTATGGAGGCCAGACCTCCTTTTTGCCTTTGAAGGTGAACTATGCCGGAGTGATGCCGATCATCTTTGCCAATGCGATCCTGCTCTTTCCGGCAAGCATCATTGGATTTCTTTTCCCCGGCTCACCCACTGCGAATCGGATTGCAGCCGCTTTGGCCACCGGGACACTTCATTATATTTTGTACGCGGGAATGATCTTTTTCTTCTCCTACTTCTGGGTGGCGATGGTCTTCAATCCAATCCAGATTGCGGACGACATGAAGCGGCATGGTGGTTTTATCCCTGGAATTCGACCCGGGGAAACGACGGCGCAGTTTTTGGATTATGCAATGACGCGTCTCACGTTTGCCGGAGCGATTTTTCTCACGGCCTTGGCAGTGTTACCAATGTTGGTTCAGAATTTTCTTGGGGTACCGAGCATCACGGCACAATTCTTCGGGGGCACCGGATTACTGATCATCGTTGGCGTGATGTTGGATACGATGCGCCAAGCGGAGACCTATCTTCTGCAGAGACACTACGACGGGTTTTTGAAGAAGGGTCGAATCAAAGGCCGGACCTCGGGCAGTGTGGGCGGAACGGCGCAGACGATTTCGGAGCGGCAAATCGCTTGGCTATTGGTTTTGATCGCGATTATCGCTTTGGGCGGAATCGTGCTGTCGCTGCGATAGGGCCCCTCGGGCCATGCCCACAATTCCGATTAAGGACGCCGCCGGGATCGCTGGTATGCGCGCCAGTTGCCGGTTGGCGCGGATGATTTTAGAGGAGCTGGTCAACCGACTGGAGCCAGGGCGAACCACCGGGGAGGTCGATCGGTGGGCCGGGGAGGTCATCGCGAAGAGTGGAGCAAGGAGTGCTTTTCTTGGGTACCGAAAATTCCCCGGGCAGCTGTGTATTTCGGTAAATGAGGAGGTGGTTCATGGAATCGGTGGCTCCCGCCGATTGGCCTATGGGGATGTGGTGAAGTTGGATGTGGGAATTATTTTAGACAACTGGGTTGGGGACACGGCCACCACTGTGGGAATTGGGGCGATCACACCTTCGAGGCAGCGTCTTTTAGAGAGGACGGAAGCCGCGCTCTTGGCGGGTATCGCGGCCGCTCGGGGAGGCAACAAGCTGGGGGAGATATGTCAGGCGGTGGAAAGTACGGTAAGGAAGGCGGGATACAGTGTGGTGAAGGAGTTTGTCGGGCATGGGGTGGGGCGAAAACTTCACGAAGAACCCCAAATTCCAAATTTCGGAAAAGCAAATTCCGGTCCTGTTCTTCGTCCTGGGATGACCTTAGCGATTGAGCCGATGGTGAATGAGGGCACTGAGGAAATTCGAATTTTAAAAGATGGTTGGACTGCGGTGACGGCCGATCGAAGGGATTCCGCCCACTTTGAACATGTGGTTTTAGTGACCGAGGGGGATCCTGAAATCTTAACAACATCTCCATCAGCAGGTTGCGACACAAAGGCAGTCGCATCTGTATCGACAAGCTAAAAGGGCAGGAAATCAGTGCAGATATCTTTGAGAGAAAAGGGCTTGCCTAGATCATACTAGTTCGATAATATTTCAGACTATTTATTCTATGAGAGTACGAGCATCTGTGAAACGTCGCACGAGTGACTGCCAAGTGGTACGTCGTCGCGGTCGTATCTATATCATCAACAAAAAGAACCCGCGGTTGAAGCAGCGGCAGGGATAAAAGTATGCCGCGTGTTTTAGGTGTGGATATTCCCGGGGAAAAGAGGGCTGAGTTTAGTCTTCGTTATGTCTATGGATTGGGCGCCACGCGGGCGCGGCAAGTGGTCGAGGAAGCAGAAATTCCGACAGATTTACGAGCCAAAGATTTAACCGATCAGCAGATCAATCGGATTATCGGAGTGATTCAACGGAATCGTTTTTTGATCGAGGGAGATTTACGGCGAGACACGCAGCAGAATTTGAAGCGGCTGCAAACGATCAACTGTTATCGCGGGATTCGGCATCGCAAAGGTTTGCCCGTCCGTGGACAACGGACCTCGACCAATGCCCGTACCCGTAAGGGACCGAGAAAGACGGTGGGTGTGATCCGTAGTAAGGACACGAAAGCGGCCAAGACCTAAATCGTATGAGCGAGAACGAAAAAAAGCCTGACCCGAAACCTACCGCCAAGCCCGAGGCCAAGGGCCCTGCCCCCGAGGGTGGTAAATCGAAAAAGCCAAAAGGCAGCAAGCCTTCGGGTGGAGGGAAAGACGGCGCGAAAAAAGAGGAGGTGATCCTCGCTCCCGAAAGCCTGACTTTGGATGGTTTGGAGGATGCATCGAAGATCAAGATTCCGAAGATCAAAGGTGCAAAGCAGATTCAGAATGGTGTGGCGCATATTTTGGCGACCTTCAACAACACGGTCGTTTCGATTACGGATTTGAAGGGAAATGTGATTGCTTGGTCGAGCGCGGGGAAAATGGGTTTTCGGGGTTCGAAAAAGTCGACCGCTTATGTGGCTCAAGTGGTAGCCCAGGATGCCAGTCGCCAAGCGATGGCGCACGGTTTGAAGGAAGTGGAAGTGCGGGTCAAGGGGCCAGGCATGGGTCGGGAATCGGCCGTGCGGGCGCTCCAGGCGGTTGGCTTGGAGGTGAGTATGATTCGGGACGTGACCCCTGTTCCCCACAACGGATGTCGGATGCGCAAGGCGAGAAGGGTTTAAAGGATAATTTTATGGCACGTTATACCGGCTCGAGAGACAAAATTAACCGTCGATTTGGCCAACCAATTTTCGGCCCTTCCAAGGCTTTAGAGCGTCGGAATTTCCCTCCTGGCGTTCACGGAGCCAAGGGTCGCAGAAAGCAGTCTGACTTTGCCATTGCCGTCGGGGAAAAGCAGAAGATGAAGTACAGCTACGGAATTTTGGAAAAGCAGTTCCGCTTGTATTACCAGAAGGCGGTGCAGAGCCGTGGTGTTACGGGGGAAAAATTACTCCAACTCTTGGAAACGCGCTTGGACAGTATTGTGGATCATCTGGGCTTTGCCTCTACGAGGCGCAGTGCCCGCCAGATGGTTTCGCATGGCCACATCGCGGTGAATGGTAAAAAAGTATCGATTCCGAGTTACGGTTGCCGTGCGGGAGATGTGGTCGAGGTTCGGGATAATCCAAAATCGCGCCAACTTGGGACCAATGCTTTAGAAAAAAGCCAAATCCGCCCCGTGCCGGATTGGCTGACCTTGAATAAAGAGCAATTTAAAGGAACCCTGACACGAATTCCGACTCGAGAAGAACTGAATCCGGTGGCCAACGAACAGTTGGTCGTCGAGCTTTACTCTCGTTCGTAAAACAGCTTCATCGCCCGCTACCGGCGATGAAAACAAACCAAAAAATAGAATCGGCCGTCGGTCCCTTTCCCAGGTAGCGGGGGAGGGGAAACCCGGCCGGAAAGAGAGAAAAGATTATGCCACTACGACTCGGACGATTCGAACTGCCCAACCGGCTGCAAAAGAATGAAGACACCGCCACGGAGACTTATGCCCAATTTACGGCGGAGCCTTTTGAGGCTGGCTATGGAACCACCTTAGGCAACTCTCTGCGCCGCGTCCTGCTGAGCTCGCTCGAGGGTGCCGCCATTACGAGCGTAAAAATCGCTGGGGTGCAGCATGAATTCAGCACGATCGAGCACGTGGTGGAAGACATCACCGAGATCGTTTTGAACCTGAAGAAATTAAAATTTAAGCTTCCGAACCGTGAACCCCGTCTTTTGACCCTCAAGGTAAACAAAGAGGGGCCCGTGACGGCTTCCGATATTGAATTGGATGCTGGGATCGAGGTCTTGAATCCCAAAGAAGTGATTTGCACCTTGGACAAGAAAGCGAAGTTCGAGGCTGAATTTGAAGTGCGCGTCGGTCGCGGGTATGCCACTTGGGAAGACAACAAGCGGGAAGATTCCCCCATCGGCCTAATCCCGGTGGATTCACTCTTTTCTCCTGTGACCAAGGTGAAGTATGAGGTGAAGAATACTCGTGTCGGCCAACGCACCGATTACGACAAGCTCGTGCTCGAGCTGTGGACGGACGGTCGCCTAACGCCGGACGAGGCCTTGCTGCATTCGGCGGGCATTTTGCGTCATCACCTGGATATCTTTGCCAACTTTGACAAAGAGCCGATTGAGTTTGAAGATGTGAAATTTGAGGCGCCGGTGGAAAACACAGCCTTGAAAAAGCTATTGGCAATGAGCGTCAACGAGATCGAGCTCTCGGTGCGTGCGGCCAATTGCCTGAACAATGCCAATATCACGACAGTAGGAATGTTGGCCCTGAAGTCGGAAGCGGAGATGTTGAAGTATCGTAACTTCGGGAAGAAATCCCTCAATGAGATTAAGGATAAGTTGACCTCCTTGGGTTTATCCTTGGGAATGAAGTTTGATGCGTCGATGTTAACAATTCCTGTGGCCCCCGTGGAAGCGGCTGGGGCGAATGGCCAAGCATGAGACATCGTCAAAACACGACCAAACTAGGTCGTACGTCCCAACATCGGGACAGCATGCTGGCCAATTTGGTCGGTTCGCTGATTCGTCATGAGAGGGTGCGGACGACCGTGTCTCGGGCAAAAGCGGCGCGGCCGGTGGCCGAGAAATTGGTCACCCTAGGAAAAAAGGGGAGTCTACATCATCGTAGAATGGCAATTTCCGCTCTCCATGAAACAGACCTGGTTCATAAGCTGTTCTCTGAAATCGCTCCGCGATTTAAGGATCGCGCGGGTGGCTATACGAGAATCTTGAAGCTGGGCTATCGTCAAGGTGACGCTGCACCGACTGCTCTTCTCGAGTGGGTGGTGCGTCCTGCTCCGGTGGTTGAGGTGGACGGTGATTCATCCAAAGGAAAAGCGAAAGCCGGAAAAGACGTTAAGCCTGAAAAACCGGTCAAACCGGCAAAGTCAGACAAGAAAAAGTAGTTGTGGGCAGGAATTATCCTGCGACTAAACGGTAAAGAATATACGCCAAGAGCAGCGAGATTGCTGCGGCGGCGATGACTTTACGTCGGGCAAGCCGACCCTCCACATGGAGCATGGGGGCTTGTTTAACGTGGGAAGATGGCATAACGGAGCGTATGGGCTGGTTTCGTCCAGAAGAGACCATCGAAGCTTCCTCGACCAATCGTCGAGAGGTGTGGCCTAACCGAGAAAACTCTCGGTTGATGCGGCGCATTTCCTCGCGAATCGGGTCACGCTTAAAAATGGGCATCTGCATGAACTAGATGTAGAGCCATAGATCTTGAAATCAAGATTCAGGTTCGGCCCTATGCACCCAAAGTGGGAATAAGGGGTGAGGGCAGAAAACGGCCACCGACCAAAGATTACTTGAGGAGTTGAAGGAGAATCAGGCCAAGAGCAAGGGCAACGATAAGGGGAAGATTGAAAGCTAGGCCTCGGGCAAAGTTGGTTGAGAAAGAATCCTGAGTATTGGCCGAGGGGGTCTCTCCGCCCTCCGGCTGTTCAGTGCCTAGATCAAGGTCACGCCCTCGCAGGGCATCAATCTTGGCCCGGGACTGAGTATAAATGGCCTTGGCTTGGTCTACCTTGGCGAGGGATTTTGAGAGCTCCTCTTCGATGCCCGTGGCGGACCATTCGGAGGGATCGATATTGGTGATTTGAGAGAGTTGCTCACTGAAAATTTGCCGAGTCTCATGCATCTGCTCGACCTCTTTGCGACCCTGATCTTCGGCACGCTCGAGAATTACGATTCCGCGCAACAGATTGTCCCGAATATTTTTTTGGCCGATGAGGAGCTCTTGTCGCCGGGTACTGAGCTCCTCGAGCTGTCTTCTTCGGCTTTCGAGGTCTTGCTGCTGTTTTTGAAGTTGAATGAGGGCGTGTTGGCTGTTCTGGAGCTCGGCGCTGATATCCTCAAGGGGGCCACCCGCGGGGAGGGGAAGATCCTGCTGATCATCATGGGTGGAGCGAGGTCGGCTCATGGAATCGTAAGCACGGCACCGATCTTCAGATTTCGGTCATCTAGACCTGGGTTCGCCGCTTTGATTTTGGCAATCTCCTCATTCAGGTCGAGCGAGGCTGGATAATATTTTCGAGCCAGTTTCCAAAGGGTGTCTCCCTTCCCGATGGTGTGCTGTTTGGCGTCACCTGAGGGTGTGGCCGCTTCGGCAGGGGCAGCGGGAGGTGTCACTGCTGGGACGGACGGAATACTGCTCGCAGTTTCGAGGGGCTTGGTGGGAACTGTTTTGAGTGGTTTTTTATCGGCACTGGGTGAAGCAGGAACGACAGCGGTAGCTTTGGGCGGGGTAGCGGCGCCAGCAGCTTGGGACATTTGGGCTTCTTTGGCGGCGAGTGTTCCTTGGAGCTGGAGGATCTGCTGTTTGAGGTCCACATTCTCTTTGCTCATTTTGGCAATTTCGGCTGCGTTCTGCAGTCCCGAATTGGTGAGGGTGAGTGCGAAATCGAGTTTTGCTTTCTCCATGGCCGCGACCACCTCTTCTCGCTCCGCTGCGTTCGGCCGAGCCTCAAGATATTTCTGATAAAAGTAGATGGCACTGATGGGATCGCCGAGCTTATCGCCGTAAAGGAGTCCAATTTGGAGATAGGCTTTGACGACGGAGGGATTGACGGCGACGGCCTTTTCAAATTGCTTGATCGCGGCGGGGTAGTTGAGGTCGGCGACATCCTTGCTGGCTTGCCGAAAGAATGGGTTACGCTCGTCTTCGGCGTCGGAGCCCGAGGGGGCTTGGGAGCAGGAGGTGAGGGCAAGGGTGGCAAGGAGAGCCAACAGGGAGGATTGCTTCATCCGCATAGAATGTCTTGGGGACGGAATTTCGCAAGCCAAGGGTTTGCCTTGGCGGGTATGCCAACTTCCTCTATGATTTAGTTTACTCGGGGTCATAGCTCAGTTGGTAGAGCGCCTCAATGGCATTGAGGAGGTCTGGGGTTCGAATCCCCATGGCTCCATGAGCCATAAATTCAATTTTGCCAGAGGCGAAAAAAGGATGGGTCGGGGGAGGGTTTGCAGGGGACCAATCCCCATGGCTCCATGAGCCATAAATTCAATTTCGCCAGAGGCGAAAAAAGGATGGGTCAGGGGAGGGTTTGCAGGGGACCAATCCCCATGGCTCCATGAGTCAATCATACAGTATGGCCAGAGGCGAAAGAAGGATGGGACTGAGCTAGGAATGCAGGGCCGCAACCCCCTATCACATGGGGGCTTTGGTGTGGAGGACTCTTGGTCTTCGGCAGGATTCCATCTATAAAGTGGGTATGACCGAATCGCTACCTTTGATGAAGGGGAAAGTCGTCTTGGTGACGGGGTCGTCTCGGGGGATCGGTCGAGCGGGAGCCCTGGCCTTGGCTCGGCTGGGGGCGAATCTCATCCTGGTTGGCCGGCACCGGGGTCGAATAGAGGAAATCGCGAGGCTAGGCCAAGAGTGTGGCTCACCCTTGGTAAGAACTTTCGTAGTCGACCTAACATCCCGCCTGCAGGTTGCCGAGTTGGGTGTGAAAATATTGCAGGATGTGCCCAAGCTGGATGTGCTTTGGAATAATGCGGGGGCTTACTTTACGGAGAGGAAGGTGACCAAAGAGGGATTGGAACAGACTTGGGCGATGAACCATCTGGCGTACGTGGATTTGACGCAGGGGTTGATGCCTTTGCTTGAAAAGAGTAGTGATCCGAGAGTGATCTGTACCGCCTCTGAGGCGCATCGTTGGGGTAAGGTTGAATGGGATAACTTGCAAGGGGAGAAGCGTTGGGACGGGTGGAAAGCTTACTGTCGAACGAAATTGGCGAATCTTTTGTTTGTGGCAGAGCAGGGGAGGCGTTTGGGCAATTCCCCGACCAAGATTTGTGCCGTACATCCTGGTTTGGTGAACTCTGCTTTGGGGGATGAGAATCGAGGATGGGCTGGCTTGGCCTTTCGGGTTCTAAAAAATGTTTTTGGTAAAACAAATGAGCAGGGGGCGGACACGGCGGTCTGGTTAGCTGCTCGGGAGACCCGACCCATCCAGGGTGGGTATTATGCAAAAAGGAGAGAGTGCCTTCCATCAACCGCGGCACGCTGTGCTCATGATGCGGGCAGGTTGTGGGAAATGAGTCAGGTGGCTTTATGAAATTACGGATCGGTTCCCTTGAGCTGAAAACTCCCCTTTGCCTTTCTCCTTTAGCGGGGTACACCAACCTGCCTTTTCGAAAAGTGGTCAGGGAGTTGGGGGGATGCGGATTCGCCACGACCGACCTAGTGAATGCCCGTTCGCTTTTGGAAAATAATCATCGTGCTTTGGAACTGGTGGCGACCTCGCCGGAGGATCGGCCATGGGCCGTGCAACTCTTTGGCGCCGTGGCCTCGGAGATGCGGGACGCGGCAAAGAAATGCGAGGATTTGGGGGCGAACGCAGTGGATATCAATATGGGCTGTCCGGTGCGGAAAGTGTGCAAGGTGGGAGGCGGATCGGCCATGATGAATGAGTTAGCCAAAACGGCGGAGCTGGTCAGGGGGATGGTGGCAGGGGTAAAGATTCCCGTGACGGCAAAGATGAGATTGGGTTGGGATGAAAAAAATCTAACGGCGCCCGATTTGGCCAAGGCGTTGGAGGAGGCAGGGGTGGCGGCCATTTTTGTCCATGGCCGAACGCGGGAGCAGGGTTTCTCTGGGTTGGTGAACCTGCAAGGAATCGCCGCGGTGGTGCAGGCGGTCCGTCAGATCCCTGTCATTGGGAATGGGGATGTGACCACACCGCTTGGAGCGAAGCGGATGCTGGAAGAGACGGGTTGCTCGGGAGTCAGCGTTGGCCGAGGCGCTTTTTATAATCCTTGGATTTTCCGCGCGACGGCTCGTTACTTAGAGACGGGCGAGTTGATCGCGGAGCCAGATTTTGAGGAGCGGGTAAGGGTGATGAGTCTGCATTTGGAACGTAACATCGAATTCTTTGGGGAGGAGAGGGGGTGCGTCCTCTTTCGGAAGGTGATTCCGTGGTATGCCCGCCGATTCGGACCGGCGAGTGAGTTTAAAAAAGCGGCGGTGAGAATCTCAAGCCGCATGGATTATGAGAAAGCTTTATGTGACTATCGTGAGTGGCGGAAGCAGTTTCTCAATGGACAAGGGGTTTTGCTGGAAAAGTTCGCTCCGACAAAACTGGAGGCCGTTTTTTCAGGGCATGCACCGTTGGAGCGATCGGTGATTCCTGTTCCGCAAGGACCAGTAGAGAACTGGTAGACAAGAGTTTGACTCGCAATAGATTGCTGAATGTTTCCTATTGTCCCGATAAAAAATATTCTCATGATGCGGGAACGGCGCATGAGATCCTACATGATATTCGGGCAAGCTTTAGCGCCGCAATGAGGGAATCAGAAAGGGGAGACTACCAACCGCTGTTCGCAAGTGAGCTCACCATGGCTTGAGCGGCGCTGACCGCGGCCAAAGGGTAAGCTTGTCGCTGTGATTCAGTTTGGTCTCCCTGTACGAAAAAGGTTGTGGTGCCGATAACGGTCGCATTTGGAATCGCGTCTTTTTTATCTTTCATGTTGTACAATCGGTACTGAACGGTGACGAGAAGTTGGAACTGAAGGGTGGTCAAAAACTGCTCGGTCGATTGCCGGATGGCGGAACGTTCCACTTTCTTGATCGTCACTTCCAAAATGGCATCACTTTCATCTTTTCGGGCATGGCGATAGGTTCCGTCGCGATCGAGTTCCTGCAAGATCGCGTTGGTCATGATCCCGGGTAGATCGGTCTCATCTGTCTCGTTTTGGACGGTGGGCACATAGATAACTCGAACATCTTTCAGGCCCTGACTTTTCGGGGTGCTCCCCATCTGGTAGTTGGCACATGCTCCCAGGCTGAAGCAAAGGAGGGCGAAAAAGGGCCATTTCATGGATTTGCTAGGTTACGGGGTTCGGCCTGAGGATTCGATCTAAAACTAATCTTGGACTTATCGGGTGGTGCGTTCTGCTGCTTTGTTTCTGAAATGAGGTCTTCCAGCACCCTTTTTCTTTGGCGAGCTTCTTGGCCGGCAGGAGAGTCCGGAGTTTGGGTGATCACCTCATTGTAGTAAACAAGAGCAGCCGGATAGTTGCCTGACTTATCGTAAAACTTGGCCACCGAAAGGGATCCGCCACTCAGCCGCTGTTGCAGCATGGCGATATTTTCCGTCGCTTGCTCGGTCTTATCGCTCCGCTTAAATCGGGCGAGGTAATCTTGATAGGCCTCAATTCCTTTTTGGGCGGCGGTCTGATCGTACTCGGGTTGGCGAGCGGCCTTCGTCCAAACATATCCGATCTGATACTGAGCATCATCGATCAGGTCATTTTTTGGATACTTATCGAGGATCTCCTCGTAGAACTTGACCGCTTCCGGCCACTTTTTCTGTTTTTCTCGCGCCAGGCCACAGTGAAAGGTGGCCAAAGGTGCGTAAGAGCCAAACGGGGCGGATTTGATGATGGTTTGATAGATTTCGACGACTTTATTCATGTCGGCTGGCATGGGGATTTTCCACATCATCTGGTGCTGTCCCGCCAGGTAAACGTTTCCAATGGCGAACATTCGCTCGATGGCGAGGTCCCAGTACTGGTTGGAGGCGGTTTCCTCCACCAACTTTTTGTACGCTTTATAGGCGTCCCAATATTTGGTCAGGTGCTCGTACATTTCTCCCACTTTATATTGGGCCTCGGGTCGGCGAAGGTCGTCTGGGTTTTCTTTCGCGAAGTCTTGGTAGATCTTGAGAGCTTTATCGAAATATTTGATCGAGTTGGCGTTGGCTTCGCCTCCTCGCCGGTCGGTTTCATCCCGAAGGCGTTTGGCTTCCTGCTGCTTTTCTTTGCCTAATTGGCGGGACGCGTCGGCCGCTTGTGGATCCCCCAATTCAGCCATGCGATCGGCGGCGGCAAAATCCTCATCCGCGTCCCGCTCGATCTGCTCCACCTGTTCGTAGGCTTTCCCGATCGTTTCCGCATCCTTGGCGGTTTGTAGGATATCTGAAGCGGTGCCTCGATTCCCGATGATATCGGATTCGAAGGTCATTCCCTCGCCCGGCGTGTAGGTGGTGAAATTGAGGGGGATGGTCGTATTGCCTTCGGCCAACCAGTTCCCCTTGGGGTCGATGTATCCCCACGCTGGGCCTTGGGAATCCCCGTTGAGGAGCCTACTTCCAATCCGGACATGAGCTTTTCCGCCACGAAATCCATTTTCGACGGCCTCAATTTTGGCAGTGGTATCTTGGCGTCCGTCGGTCCCGACGCGGGACGGAGCGCCCTTTTGAGGTAAAGCGGCCGAGATCATGGCCTGATCGATGATCGTTTTTCCTTCGGGGTCGACGAAGTGCCAGACTCCTCCGGTCAATTCATTGTCCTCCCGTTTTCCCCCAAGGTTGACCGCAGCTAAGCCTTGGGAAAAGGGGAGCACCTCCTCATACTTTGGGGGAACCGCAAATTTACCGGTGCGATCGATGTAACCCCACTTTCCATCCACCTGGGCGCCAGCACGGTCTTCGGCAAAAAAGTAAACTTGGTCATATTTGGGTGGCACCACCATCTCCCCGTCTTTGGCGATAAAACCCCACTTTCCCTCCCAGCGAACTGCGGCGAGCCCTTGTCGAAAAATTCCCGCGCTTTCATATTTGGGTTCGACTAGAAATTTTCCAGCACGGTTGACGAAGCCCCACTTGCCGTTTTCCTGAACGGCGGCGGCTCCATCGCTAAAGAGAAATGCTTTTTCAAAGCGCGGTTCGATCACGAATTTTCCTTCGCCGTTGATGAAGCCCCACTTTCCCTCCTTTTGCACCGCGGCCAGGAAATCGGTGAAGGGAAGGGCGGATTCGTACTGGGGTTCGAGAACAAATTTCCCCATCCGATTGACATAGCCGTATCGTCCCCACCAAGCCCTTTTTGGAAAGAGATCCACCCCGCTATCGGCCTGGGAAAGTAACTCGGGTGCAGCCAGCAAAAGAAGGAGGACAGATACGATTGACAGACAACAAGTTGTGCTTTTCCTAAGTATCACAGCTTCAATATTTTAACGGGAAGTAGATGAGCGTCAAGTGAGCCAATATCCTCTCGAAAGTGACCCAAAGATGGTTAAGTTATGAGATGATTGACTCTTGGAAATTACTTTTTGCTTGGACCCTTCTTAGCGCGGGCAAGGGGTGGAGTGACTCCCCCGCCGAATTTACGGTGATGGCTTATAATGTGGAAAACCTTTTCGATGTGGATCGGGTATCTCCGTATGCCGACTACATCGAAACGCCGGGTGACTTGAATAGTTACGGGCCCAGTAAGTTGGCGCGAAAGCTCAAGACGATCGCGACGGTGCTCAAAAGCGTAGGGGAAGGGAAAGGGCCCGATGTAGTTATTTTGAATGAACTGGAGTTGGATCATACGGCCGAAAGCACAGTGCCCGATATTTCGGAATTTCTGAAAAAATATTCGGAGACCACCTATGAAAAAATGCTCTCCTCCGAGCTGAACGATGAGTTGAGGGGGTTACCGGCCGAGATTTGGTTGTTGAAGGCGTTGGAGGATGAGGGACTGAAAGGGTACACCATCGTGGTGGGAGAAACCCCTGCGGCGGGGGACAAGCATCAGGACGCGATTACCAATGGGCTTTTAACCCGTTTTCCGATCGTTTCCAAAAAAACGTGGGAAACGGCCTCGGCCCGAGGAATTCTTGAGACCAAACTTCAGGTTGGCGACGCCACCTTCACCGTGATGGGGAACCATTGGAAAAGTGGGGCGGGAAATCCTGTGATGGAAAATAAGCGTTTGGGAAATGCCAAAACGGTGCGTGATCGGCTCGATCAAATCCTGCAAGAGGATCCCAAGTCGGATGTTATTCTCGGAGGAGACTTTAATACCCAGTACAACCAAGGTCAGCGTTACTCCTATATGACCAAGACAGCGATCCAGGATGTTTTGGGGTCGCAGGGGGACGCCACCATGTTTCAGGGGGAGGGGAAACCTGATTTGTATAATCTCTGGTTTGATGTGTCGCCCGAACAAAGATTTTCGGACGAGTACAACGGGGAGTGGGGAACCCTAATACAGATGCTGGTCACTCGTGGTCTCGCGGATGGGAAGGGGGTGGATTACGTGCCCGGCAGTTTTCGGCAACTGCGAGTTCCTGGGGTGAACTCACGGGATCCCTTGGGATTACCCTGGAGGTGGACGAATTATGGTCCGGGTTGGGGCGCCAGTGATCACTTTCCCGTCTTGGCAACATTTCGGGTGGGGGGCGAAGCGTCATCCAGCGGAGAAGCTTTACCGAAAACCTCTCTTCCGCAAAAAGAGGCAGTGAAAGTGGGTTTCGATCAGATCGACCGCTCGAAACTGCGAAGTGCTTCTGTTCTGAAAGATGCGTCATCGGAGGAGTTGGCCAAGGCGATGGGGGAGTACTTTATGGTCGAGGGAACACTGTCGAAGATTCGGCCGTTAGAAATTGATGTAGATGGGAAACCTTACTCGCTGCACTCTTATGACAAAAACCTCAAGGACGCCATTCGCGTGATGGCCAAGGGCAGCCAAGTGAAATTCGTGGGTGAACTGGGATTGTATAAAGGAAAACTACAATTTGTGATCCGCGATCCGAGTTGGATTAAGTAAAAATCAGTCTCGTCTCGATTCTTGGGTGATTCGGTGCAGGCGCTGCTCAATGCTCGGAGTGAGTTGTTCCCAGCGAAAACGCCATGACCAGTTTCCCTCCTCCCGCCCAGGCACATTCATTCGGGCAAAGGATCCCAACCCCAGGACATCTTGCAAAGGGTACACGGCAGTGTTGGCG
>FLOH01000874.1_pt1 | contig 53153 bp, 50 predicted proteins | sample 756751 | NCBI WGS metagenome assembly FLOH01 (sample SAMEA4026879, study PRJEB14308) | marine metagenome | biome: coastal water; material: water | depth 74 m | reverse complement strand
CGACATCGCGACCCGAAAGTTCGATCCGGTCGAGCTCGAGATCCTCTGGCAGTCGTTGATCGCCACGGTCAACGAGCAGGCCCGTGCTCTCCAGCGAGCTGCCTTCTCGCCGATCGTCCGTGAAGCGGGCGACCTTGCGAACGCGGTGTTCGATCGCCGTGGTCGGATGGTCGCTCAAGCCGTCACCGGAACCCCGGGGCACATCAACTCGTTGGCGATCGGCGCCGCCAACATGCTGGCGGAGTATCCGCTCGAGTCGATCGAGCCTGGCGACGTGCTGATCACCAACGACCCGTACAAGACCGCCGGCCAGCTGCTCGACGTGACCGTGCTGGTTCCGGCGTGGCGCAACGGCAAGTTGATCGCCTTGTTCGGTTCGACGATCCACCACACCGACGTCGGTGGCTACGGCATCGGTGCCGGTGGCCGTGACGTGTTCGAAGAAGGGCTCTGGATCCCGATCTGCAAGCTGATGAAGGGTGGCGAGCGCAACGACGACGTGTGGAAGTTCATCCTTTCCAACGTGCGTCAGCCCGACCACATGGCCGGCGACCTACATGCCCAGCTGGCTTCTGGCGAGGTCGGCGCTCAGCGTCTTGCGGCGCTGTGCAGCACGTTCGACCTCGACGATATCGAGGGGCTCGCCGACGAAATCATCGATCGTTCCGAGGCGGCGACCCGCGAGAGCATCCGGGCGCTCCCGAGTGGCTCGTACAAAGCGTCGGCGGTGCTCGACCTGGCCGACGGCAGCCTGATCGACATCGTGTGTTCGGTCAATGTCGACTCGGAAGCGGGCGAGATCACCGTCGACTACGAGGGCACCTCACCTGCCAGCCGGTGGGGCATCAATGTGGTCAAAAACTACACCCACGCCTACACCACGTTCACCGTGCGTTCGGTGCTGAATCCCGACATCCCCAACAACCACGGCAGTCTCACCCCGATCAAGATGGTCGCCCCAGAGGGTTCGATCGTCAATGCCATCTCGCCGCAGCCGGGCACGGCTCGCCATGTGGTCGGTATGTTCCTGCCCAACGCCCTGCTCAAAGCGCTCGCCCAGATTCGTCCCGACGACTCCATGGCAGAGGGCGCTGGTGCGGTGTGGACGATGCAGGTCAACGGCAATCACGACAGTGGGTCGCCGTTCATCACGGCGATGTTCACCTATGCCGGCGGTGTCGGGGCTAGGTCAACCAAGGCCGGGCTCGACGCCTGTTCGTACCCGACCGGAATTTCAGCCGTGCCGATCGAGGTCGTCGAGGCGTCGGCACCGATCCGATTCCACGAAAAGTCACTGCGGCGCGGATCGGGTGGCGCCGGCCGCCAGACCGGTGGGCTCGGCCAGGTCGTCGAGTTCTCGGTCGCCACCACCAAGCCGTGGCAGCTGAACGCCGTCACGAGCCGCCTCGCCGAACCACCGCAGGGTGTGTTCGGTGGCGAGCCGGGTGGCGCGGGCAGCTTCAAGGTCAATGGAGAATCGGTCGTCACGCAGGCCCGGCTCAATCTCAACCCCGGCGACGTGGTGCGGCTCGAGCTGCCAGGCGGCGGCGGGTACGGAGCGGTCGAGTAACGAGATGAGCAGTTGGCCCGACGCCGTGACATTCGCCCAGAGTTGGGCAAGCGCTGTGGCGGCGCGCCCGAACGCCTCGTTCTTGGTCTTCGAGGCCCCCGACGGCACTGTCACCGAGTGGACGTATGGCGAGTTCGATGCCATCGTCGGCAGCGTCGCGACCGAACTCGTCAGCCACAACGTGGGGTCCGGGGTCGCGGTCCACGTGGCGCTGACGAACTGCCCGACATTCGTCGCAGTCTGGATTGCCGCCACCCGGCTCGGGGCGTGGATCGTGCCATCCGACCCGATCGGCCGCACACCCGAGTTGGCCGATCACATCGGGCGCACGGCGCCGGTAGTCGGCTTCTGTTCACGCGACCGAGCTGCTGCGTACGAACCGGCGGCCCGAGGTATCCCGATGTTCCACATCGATGAGACCGACGCCAGTTTCGCGTGGCTGCCCGCTGAGCGGTTCACCGCTTGGCCCGAACCGGCGCTGACCGACCGTGCCGCGGTCATGTTCACCAGCGGCACCACGGGGCGCCCCAAGGGTGTCGAGATCACGCAGGCCAATTACGCCTTCGCCGGCAAAACGATGGCAGGCGCCGCCGAGCTGACACCACACGACCGCCAACTCGTCGTATTGCCGCTGTTCCACGCCAACGCCCAGTACTACTCGTTCGCGTCGGCGATCTGGGCCGGTGCCTCGGTGGCGCTGATGCATACGTTCTCAGCGAGCGGATTCCTGCCCCAAGCCGAACGCCACAAGGCCACGTGCGCCAGCTTGTTCGCCGCACCATTGCGGATGATCCTCGCCCGCGGTGGCCCGGTCGACGGGCTGGCGTTGCGTCACTGCTGGTTCGCGCAGAACATCACGCCCGACCAGTACGACACGGTCAGCGAGTGGTTCGGGTGCGCACCGCGTCAGCTGTACGGCATGACCGAGACGATCCCTGCCGTGCTCACCGACGCCCCCGAGCAGCCCGACTGCAGCTCGATGGGCTACGTCACCGGTGGCTGTGAGGTCGAGATTCATGACGCCGCTGGGGCTCGTCTCGACGCCGGCGAGATCGGCGAGATCGTGGTGGGTGGCGACCGTGGGATCACGCTGTTCGCCGGCTATCTCGACGACCCGACCACGACCGAGGCCAGCTTCCGAGGCGAGTGGTTCCTGACCGGTGATCGCGCCAGGCGAAATGCTGACGGGCGGTTCGTTTTTGACGGACGACGATCCGACGTGCTCAAGGTCGCCGGCGAGAACGTTTCGACGGTCGAGGTCGAGGCGGTCGTCACAGCCCACCCGGCGGTGTTGGAGGCGTCGGTGGTCGGTGCCCCCGACCCGGTTCGCGACGAGGTCCCGGTGGCGTTCGTCGTCGCCGCAGACCCGACCCGCCCACCCAGCGTCGACGAGCTCACCGCATGGTGTACCGAGCGGCTCGGCAAAGCCAAGGTGCCGCGCGAGTTCACGATTCTCGACGAGTTGCCGCGCACGAGTGTCGGCAAGATCCGCAAGTTCCTGCTGAAGGAGGCTGTCCGATGACTTCACTTTCCAAAACATTGCTCGACTCGCTCGACGCATCGATCACTGATGTCGCCACTGCGGCCACGCTTCCGGCGGAGTTGTATACCTCCGAGGACGTGCTCGCCTTCGAAAAAGAGGCGCTGTTCACCCGCCAGTGGGTGTGCGTCGGTCGCGCCGAGAAGATCCCGAATCCAGGCGACTGGTTCACGGTCACGATCGTCGGTGAGCCGTTGATCGTGGTGCGCGACAAGGAAGGCCAGATTGGCTGTGTCTCGGCGGTGTGCCAGCACCGTGCGATGCAGGTCTGCGAGGGGCGGGGCAACGACACCACGTTCAAGTGCCCGTATCACCACTGGATCTACGGGCTCGACGGGCGTCTGTTGGGCGCCCCGGCGATGGAGCGCACCGAAGGCTTTCAAAAGGGCGACTGGGGTCTGCCGGCATTGCAGGTCGAGCAGTGGATGGGGTTCGTGTTCGTCAACTTCGATCCCGATGCCGCACCGCTTGCGCCAACACTCCAGCGGTACACGCCATATCTCGCCAACTACGACCTCGAGAACGCGGTCTGTCCCAGCACGTTCACACTCGAGAACATGCCGTGGAACTGGAAGGTGATGTTCGAGAACTTCAACGATGGCTACCACGCCAACCGGCTGCACCAGTACGTCCAGGATTTCTGTCCGTCGCACCTGTCGGCGTTTCCCGAGCCGTGGACCGACGACTCGAATGTGATCTTCCGCACGTCCGGCTACACCCACATCGATGGTGGTTTCAACGCCACCCACCGGGTGATCATGCCGGTCTTCCCGAACCTCACCGAGGAGGAGCGCTCGCGCTCGACGTTTGCGTTGATGCCGCCGACGCTGTGCTTCGGCACGGCGCCCGATCAGTGCTTCTTTTTCCTGATCCGCCCGACCAGTGCCCAGACGATCGATGTCGAGATCGGCTATATCTTCCACCCGTCCGCTCTCGAGGATCCATTGTTCGAGGAGAAGGTGATGCTGTCCGACGCCGGTGTTCAGGTGTTCGTGCGGCAAGACCAAGACGCCACCTTGAAGGTCCAAAACGGGCTCAACTCGCGCTACGCCCCTCGGGGCCGCTACTCGTGGCAGGAAGAAAGCCACGTCCAGTTCAACCGCTGGCTCGTCCAGCGCTATCGCTCTGCTTCGCAGGGCAAGTAGAAAGTCATCCACAACAGTCGTCGCCGTAGCTGACCGGCGATCTAGGGGGTTCTCGATGAGAACGACCGTCACCATCATCAGCACACCAATGGGGAGAACAAACATGTCCAGAACATCCAGGAAACTGTTGGCACTGTTCGTGCCGCTGGCGCTCGTTGCCGCCGCTTGCGGTAGCGACGATGCCGCCGAGCCGGTCAGCGAGCACGCCGAAGAACCGGCCGCCGAGCCGGCCGCCGAGCCGGCCGAAGAACCGGCCGAGGAGCCCGCTGAAGAACCGGCCGAGGAGCCCGCTGAAGAACCGGCCACGACCGACGCCCCCGTGGCGACTGATCCGCCACCTGAGACGAACGAGATTATCGCCACCTTCGATGCTGACGGTGACGGAACCGTCACGATCGGTGTTGCGGCCGCTGGCCCACGTGACGACAACGGCTATTACCAGTCACTCGTCACGTTCGCCGAGGAGTTCTCGGCTGAGAACGGCTTCGCACCGCCGATCGTGAGCGACAACATCGGCTCTGCCGAGGCCGCTCAGGCGATGGCCGACCTCGCCGCACAGGGCGTCGACATCATCTTCGTCGGCGCCAGCGAGATCGCTGAGCCCTTGCCCGATCTGACCGAGCAGTTCCCCGACATCTTCTGGTACTGCAACTGTGGCGCCGGCTTCCAAGAGCTGCCCGGTCTGGCACAGGCCACCGACTGGGGCGCCGCGATTCACTACACCGCCGGTGTGGCGATGGGTGCCGCGCTGCGAGACCAGGGTGGTGACCGGGCCGTGTTCATCGGTTGCTGCGACCTGAACTTCGAGCGAGAGGCATACAACGCGACGGTGGCGGGTCTGTGGGCGGTCGATGAGACGTTTGCCATGGATTATGTCGGCAGCGGCGATTTCCAGTTCGACTTCGACAACGCCGGCAACGCTACGGCGGCGCTGACTAACGCGATCGCCAACGGTGCCACGCTCGCCTACGCCTATCTCGGCGGCGCGCTCGACCCTGTCGGCCAGCTCGCCACCGACGAGGGCTTGGCGGTCTTTGCCGCTGGTCCGGCCGACATCTGCGACCGTGACGACGGCATCGCCTGGACCGGCAGCATCGTGTTCGATGGTGGTCGCTACGCCGCAGAGGCTCTACGTCTGATCATCAACGGCGAACTCACCGAAGGCTCGACCTATCAGTTCCCGACCCAACAAGGTCTCAACGGCGCCGAACTGTGCGGTGCATCGCCGGAAGCCGAGGCCGCTCTGGCCGACGCCTTCGGGTTGCTCGCCTCGTTCGATGCCGATTTGATGGGTCAGCTGGGCGCCATCTCTGGAGAGGCATACAGCGGCGGGTGAGCACCCTATCCACGAGCTCGACCGGGGTGGGCGCGTCTGCGCCCGCCCCGGCGGTCGAGCTGACCGGAATTACCAAAAAGTACGGGGCGGTCGTCGCCTGCGGCGATGTCGACCTCACACTCCACCGCGGCCGTATCCACGGGATCCTGGGCGAAAATGGTGCGGGTAAGTCGACCTTGATGAAGATCCTGATCGGGCTGGTCCTGCCAGACTCAGGAACGATCGCGGTCGACGGGAAGCGTTGCACGATCCACGACCCGATCGATGCCGCCCGTCTGGGGATCGGGATGGTGCACCAGCATTTCAGCCTGATCGATGCACTTACTGTGTGGGAGAATGTTGCGCTGGGCGATGCCGGGCGGCTCGACCCTCAGGCCGTGCGCAGCCGGATCGGAGAGATCAGCGATCAGTACGGGCTAGGGATCGAGCCAGATGCACGTGTCGGCGATCTCACTGCAGGGCTGCGGCAGCGGGTCGAGATCATCAAATGTCTGCGGCGCGATCCGTCGATCGTGGTGTTCGACGAGCCGACATCGGTGCTCACTCCCGACGAGTCGTTGCAGTTGTTCGCCGCCCTCCGCCATGTCGTCGCCGCCGAGAATCGAGCGGTGGTGCTGGTCAGCCACAAGCTCGACGAGGTGCTCGCTTCGACCGACGAGATCACGATCATGCGCCAAGGTCGTGTGGTCGACCGGCGCCCGACCGCAGGCACCGCCGCTCGCCAGCTGGCGACGGCGATGGTGGGCCGTGAAGTGTCGTTGCGGGCAGAACGGGCTGCTCTCGGCGTGATCGCCGTCGACGACGTGGCCCACGACGAAACAGCCGAGCACGAGGTCGACGACTCGGTCGCGCCTGCGCTCTCGATACGCGATGCCACGGTGATCGGTGCGGGTGGCGTACGGCTGCTCGACCAGCTCGATCTCGACGTGCGACCCGGCGAGATCGTCGGTGTCGCAGGTGTCGAGGGCAACGGTCAACGTGCGCTTGGAGATCTGTTGTCCAGCCTGGTTCGGCTCCAGTCGGGCACGGTCATGGCAGGTGGTCAGCAGGTAGCTGCCGGCCGATCAGGGGCGATGAGCCGTGCAGGGATCGCCGTGATCCCCGAGGACCGACACGACTCGGGTTGTGTACTCGACATGACCGTGGCAGAGAATCTGGTGCTCGTCAATCAACGACGGGTTGCTCGCCGAGGGGTGATCGATCAGGCCGCACTGAACGAGTTCGCGCTACGGATGATCGCCGACTTCGGCATCCAGTGCTCGGGTCCTGACGCCCCGATGTGGTCGCTGTCGGGCGGCAACCAACAGCGTGTGGTGCTCGCCCGTGAGTTGTCTGATCAGCCCACGGTGCTCGTTGCCGCGCAGCCGACGAGGGGGCTCGATGTCGGCGCTATCGAGTACATGACCGAACGCCTCCGGGCCGCGGCACAAGCAGGGGTCGCTGTGCTGTTGATCTCGAGCGAGCTCGAAGAGATCATCGACATCGCCACTCGCGTCGTGGTGATCCACCGGGGCCGGATTGTTGGCGAGATGGCACATCACGAGCTCGACCTCGAGCGCCTCGGTCTGTTGATGGGAGGTGCGGCGGCATGACGGACATGCCTGAAACGTCGGTGTCGGAGTCGGTGTCGGCGTCGCCTGTCGCCACAAACGTCGCACGCGGGACTCGGATCACCGAGTGGTTGACGCTGTACAGCCTCAGTGTGCTCGCCGCCCTCGTGCTGTCGGCGATGTTGGTGGAGACGACGGGCGGCTCCTGGCGTCCGGTGCTGTCTGCCCTGATCGACGGCAGTGTGCGCGCTCCCGGTCGCTGGGGCGAGACTCTGGGCGCAGCTACCCCGCTATTGCTGGTCGCCCTCGGCACGGTCATCTCCGCCAAGGCGGGATTGGTCAACATCGGCCAGGAAGGTCAGTTGCTGATCGGCTCGGCGATGGCCACCTATCTGGGGTTCCTGGTGGGCGGCTCAGGCGCCTTCAGTGTGATCGTCGTGCTGCTGGCGGGCGCCTTGGGGGGCGCGCTGTGGGCCGGTATCGCCGGCGTGTTGAAATACTGGCGGGGCGTGCCTGAGGTGCTGTCGACGCTGTTGTTGGTCACGATCGCCGGACAAGCTGTCGCCTTCGGGCTTCGCTACGACTGGCTTCTATTGGCGCCACAGGCGAACCGCGGCAACCGGAATCAGGTCAGCGATCAGGTCGCCGAAGGCAACCGCGTGCCGCGCGTCACCGTCTTCGGCAACGAGTTCCCGATTGCCGTGTTCATCGCGGTTGCGCTCGCCGTGTTCGTCGCCTGGGCGCTCGCCCGAACCGTGTGGGGGTTCCGCCTGCGGATGCTCGGCCGCAACCCGCGTGCGGCCCAGCGGGCGGGGGTGTCACAGACCCGGTACGGCAGTATGGCGCTCTTGCTCAGCGGTGCTTTCGCCGGTTTCGCCGGGGCGGCGATGTTGGCGGGCGGTGGCTTCGCGTTCGGCAACTACCGGCTCGTGCCGGGCTTCTCGGCCAACATCGGTTGGACCGGTTTGTTGGTTGCGCTCGTGGCGCGCGAGAAGGCGTTGGTCGCGATTCCGGTCGCCTTCGTGTTCGCTGGGCTGCGGACCGGGTCGGGGTTCGTCGGCAGCACGGGTGTCGAGGGCCGCATCACCGATGTCATACAAGGCCTGCTGGTGCTCGCCCTGCTGATCCCACCCGCTGTCATCTTCATCCGTGATCGGCGGCGGGCACGCTCCGCGACGACGGCGAGGACATAGCCATGCTCGACTTGTTTCGCGCCATCTGGGAGATCTTCTCAGCTGACTCGACCTACATCAACGGCGCCCTGTTCGCCGGTCTGTTGATCTTTGCGGCAACGGGTGAGTGGGTCGCCGAGCGTGCCGGCACGCTGAACATCTCGGTCGAGGCGATGCTGTTGGCGGGGGCGTTCACCAGCGCCGTTGCCTATGACCAGACCTCTTCCGTTGTGCTCGGCCTGTTGGCGGGCGCCTTCGGCGGCATGTTGGTTGCAAGTGTGCAGGCCGAGATGAGCCATCGGTTGGCGGCCGATCAGTTCGTGGTCGGCCTCACCCTCAACATCCTCGTTTTCGGTCTGACGGGCTTTCTCGACCGAGAATTGGCACCCGCCACGAAAATCGCGGCGACGTTCGAGGTGCCACTACTCAGCGACCTTCCCTTGATCGGCCAGGCACTGTTCGGTCAGCCATGGCCTTTCTACTTGCTGTATCCGCTGATCCCGATCTCGTGGTGGCTCGTCTATCGAACGCGCTGGGGGCTCGAGGTCCGGGCGGTCGGCGAAGCCCCGCAGCCCGCCGACGTGTCGGGCATCAAGGTCAATCTGCGGCGGCGCCAGTCGATCTACTACGCCGGGATCACCAGTGGCCTGGGCGGTGCCTTCTTGATCTTCGTGCAGATCGGCCAGTTCGAGGATTCGATCGTTGGTGGCCGCGGTTTCATTGCGATCGCCGCCGTGATCTTCGGCGGATGGACTCTGTGGGGCACGGTCGGTGGTTGCGTGGTGTTTGCCGGTGCGTTGTCGTTCCGGTTGTCGGTACAGGGCCTCGGCTATCACCTCAACTCCGAGCTGCTGCAGTCCTTGCCGTTCGTGGTCACGCTGGTCGGCATGGCGATCTTCGCCCATCGTGTCCGCCCGCCAGGGGCGCTCGCCCGTCCGTTCGTGCGGGGTCTGACATGACGATCGAACAGCGCCCGCTCGGACGCACCGGGATCCACGTCAGCCGATTTGGGCTGGGTGCAATGGTGCTCGGGGCGTGGGGCAACAGGGATCGCGCCGCCTGCCTGCGGATCATCAACAAGACCCTCGACGCTGGTATCAACCTGATTGACACGGCCGATATGTATGCCGATGGTGAGAATGAGGAGATCGTCGGCGAGGCGATCACCGGGCGCCGCGACGACGTCGTGCTGTGCACTAAGTTCCACTACGCCGTCGGCGACCACGACGACCCAAATCGGCGTGGCAACTCACGGCGCTGGATTCGACAGGCCGTCGATGACAGCTTGCGGCGGCTCGGTACCGACCGGATCGATCTGTACCAGGTGCACCGTCCCGATCCGACCACCGACATCGCCGAAACGGTTGCGGCGCTCGACGATCTGATCACGGCGGGAAAGATCCTGGCGTGGGGCACCTCGACGTTTCCAGCCGAGCAGATCGTGCTCGCTCACTGGGCGGCCGAGCGGCGCGGCCAGGTTGGCCCGCACACCGAACAGCCGCCCTATTCGATCCTGTCGCGCGGAATCGAGCGCGATGTGTTGCCGATCACAGAACGATTCGGGATGGGCGTGGTCGTGTGGAGCCCGCTCAGTGGAGGTTGGCTGACGGGCAAGTATTCGCGCTCGTCGCCCCCGCCGGCCGGTAGCCGGGCGGCCACCGACCCCGAACACTTCGACGGTGGCAACGAGGCCAAGTTCGATGCCGTCGAACAGCTTTCCGCGATCGCTGCCGAAGCCGGCGTCAGCCTGACCCATATGGCGATCGCGTGGTGTGTCGAGCATCCGGCGGTCACGACCGCCCTGATCGGCCCGAAGACCGAACAGCAGCTCGACGATCTGCTCGGTGCCGCCGAGCTGCGACTCGACGCCGACACACTCGACGCGATCGATACCGTCGTGGCGCCGGGCATCGACATCAACCCCGCTGACGCCGGCTGGACATCGCCCGGCCTCAGCGCCAGCCGACGCAGGAGGCCTCGATGAAGGCGATGCTGTATCGCCAACTCGGTGGCACCGAAGTGCTCAGCTACGAGGACGTTCCCGATCCCGATCCCGGCCCGGTCGACGTCGTCATCGACGTCGCCGCCACCGCCCTCAACCGGCTCGATGTGGTGCAGCGCAACGGCTGGTTCAACATGCCCGGGTTCCAGCTGCCACACATCGCCGGCATGGACGTCGCCGGTGTCGTGTCGGCGGTCGGCGACGAGGTCACCAACGTCTCGGTCGGCGACCGTGTCGTCGTCGACCCTTCGTTGGCGGGCGTCGACGACCGTTCGAAACTGGGCGGGATGGGTGACCTGTACGGCGAGCTCGGCATCATCGGGGCCACCGTCGATGGCGGCTACGCCGAGAAATGCCTCGTTCCGGCATCGCACGTTTACCACGTTCCCGACGACATCTCGTTCGAACAGGCGGCGCCGTTCGCGACGTGCTTCGTCACCGCCGCCCACGCCCTGTTCGACGTCGGCAAGCTGCAGGCCGGCGAGACCGTTCTGATCCATGCCGCCGGTGCAGGGTTGTCGACCGCCGCGATCCAGCTCGCCAAGCATGCCGGGGCGATCGTGCTGGCGACGGCCGGCACCGACGCCAAGTGCGAGCGGGCGCTCACGCTGGGGGCTGACTACGTGTTGAACAACCGCACCGGTGACATCACTGGGTGGGCTCGCGAGGTGACGCAGGGGGCCGGGGTCAATATGGTGCTCGACCACGTCGGAACGGCCCTGTTTGGTCGGTCGCTGTTCGCGATCGGGCTGCACGGGCGACTGGTCAACTGCGGCAATGCGTCGGGCGATCAGGCAACCATCCCGTCGCTTGGCTATCTGTTCCACTCGGGCATTTCAATCCTCGGCTCCGACCCGTACCGCCCCGGCGAATTCGGGCCGGTCTGGGACAACTTCTGTGCCGGTCACTACGACGTCGTGATCGATTCGGTGTTCCCGCTCGAGGCCGCTGCCGAGGCCCAAACCAAGATGGTCACCAACGACTTCTTCGGCAAGATCCTGCTGAAGCCGTGAGCTGATGTTCGAGGCGCGGGATGCTCCGTATCCGGAGCTCAAGAAGACGCACACGATGGCTCACGTCGGGCGACCATTCACCGACTTCAAGCCTCCCGCCGCGGCACCGGTGTGGGCGGCGATCGAGGGGCTCGCCCGCTACAACGTGTTGGTCGCTGCGCTCGAGCTCGACGTGTTCGACACACTGCAGCGAATCGGTTCGGCGACACTCGAGCAGATCAACACCGAGATCACGGCCTCTCCGGAACACCTGCGGACCTTGCTCGATTCGGTCGTTGTGCTTCAGCTGCTCGACCAGGTCAACGGCATCTATGAACTTAACGACGCAGCCAAGCGCTACCTGGTCAGCGATGGGCCGGCCACGATGGCGGCATTGATCCCGGTCGCTCCGGGGCCGCACGACAACTGGACCAGGCTGGCCGACACGGTACGAAATGGTCGCCCGGCGACGCCGATCGAGGATGATCCGGCTGCGTTCTATGTGCCACTCGTCGAGGGCACGTTCACCACGATGTACCGGTGCGCGATGCGGGCCGACCTGAAGCTGCGCTACTCGGCACTGGTGGCGCCGAGGGTGCTCGACCTCGGCGCCGGTGGTGCGCCGTGGGCGATCGCCATCCTGCACGGCAATCCGAGTGCGACCGCCGTCGTCAACGATCTGCCCGGCGTGTTGCCGGTTGCCGAACGAAAGGCTGTCGAGCACGGTGTCGCCGATCGTGTCGAGCTGCTGCCAGGCGACTTCCACACCGTCGAGATCGAGCCCGAGTCGTACGACATCGTCGTGCTCGGCCACATCTGCCGCACCGAGGGCGCGCAGGGTTCGCAGCACCTGATCGAGCGGGCATTCGCCGCTCTCCGACCGGAGGGCACGCTGATCCTGGCCGACTATTTCTGCGACATCGACCGCAAGCTCAACCCGCACGCCGTGTTGATGGGTGCCACGATGATGGCCAGCACCGTCAACGGCAACGGCTTCACCGGTCAGCAGTTCTCCGAATGGATCAGGGCTGCAGGGTTCGAGGCGATCCGCCTGATCGAACCGATCGGTTTCCAACAGCAGTACGTCGCCACCAAACCGCGGCATCTACAGTTGGGAGTTGTGCCTGGAGCGTGAGCCGATAGGCGAACTGCGACCAATCGTTACGGGGGAATCATGCGGAATCAAAAGGAGCGCAGCGACCTATCCGCTGGCTTCGCTGGCACAACTCCCAACTCGACAGAGGGGGAGTGATGCAGCACATCGACACGATCATCCACGGCTGGCAGGTCGTGACCATGAACCAAACTCGAGACATCATCCGCGACGGCGCGGTGGCGATCGACGACGGCCGGATCGTGGCGGTCGACAAGGCGAGCGCGATCGATGCCGAGTACGAGGCCGAGCGGACGCTCGGCGGTGGCCGGTTCGTGGTCACGCCCGGCTTGGTCAACAGCCACATTCACATCACGGGCGAGCCGCTGACGCGTGGGTACGTGCCCGACGACACCCCGTTCGTCGAGAACGTGTTCATGTGGCTGTGCCCGTTGTACGCGGTCCACACCGCAGCAGAGGAGCGACTGTCCGCCCAGCTGGCGGCCGTCGAGATGCTCAAGTCGGGCACCACGTCGTTCCTCGAAGCCGGCACGATCCGTTTCCTCGACGAGGTTGTCGACGGCCTGACCGAGGTCGGCATCCGTGGCCGCGTCGGTCGTTGGGTGTGGGACCTTCCGCCTGAGCCGTCGGTGTATCAGCAGCGCACCGACGAGGCGATCGCCCACCTCGAGCACCAGCTCGACACCTATCCGGCGGGGCCCGACGATCGTGTCGGTGCGTGGTCGATCCTGGTCGGCCACACCACGTGTTCCGATCCGCTGTGGCTGGCGGCGCGTCAACTGGCGACCGACCGCGGCACCGGCCTCAGTTTCCATATGTCGCCGGCGATGCTCGACCCCGACGGGTTCATCGCCGAGTTCGGGCAGCGCCCGATGGTGCACCTCGCCGAGCTTGGGGTGCTCGGCCCCGACGTGGTGATGACACATTGTGTTCAGGTCGATGACCGTGAAGTGGCGATCATCGCCGAGACCGGCGCCCAGGTCGCCCATTGCCCGACCACGGCACTGAAGGTGAGTTACGGCGTGACCCAGGTTGGCAAGATGCCGGAGATGGCGATGGCGGGCATCAACATCGCGATCGGCACCGACGGCAACAATGCCTCCAACTATTCCGACCTGATGCGGGCGACCTATCTCGTGGCCGGCCTCTTCAAGGATGCTCGCCAGGACCCACAGATGTTCCCGGCCGAGAAGGCGTTCGAGATGGCGACGCTGGGTGGCGCTCAGGCACTGCAGCTCACTGACCACATCGGCTCGCTCGAGGTCGGCAAGCACGCCGACGTCGTGTTGCACGACACCGAACGTCCCGAGTGGCGCCCGTTGTTGAACGTGATGAACCAGCTCGTCTGGTCGGCCGACGGCCGTGGCGTGCACACCGTGCTGGTTGGCGGTCGGGTGGTGGTCGAGGGCGGTCGGATGACGACCATCGACGAATCCGAGCTGTATGCCAAGGCGCAGATCGCCGGCGAAGCGATCACCGCCCGCTCGGGTCTCCCCGACAAGGCGAAGTATCCGATCCGCTGACGCTGGCCGCCCGATGCTCGAGATGGCCGCCGAACCGGTCGCGCCATATGCGGTGCCTGCACGCCTAGTTTGGGGTGATGGCGGTCAATCGCAGTCGCACGGCGAGATCCGCCCGCAAACGCAAACGACGCATGGATCGTGTCGAGCACGACCTCAGCGCAGAGCAGTGGGCAGCGCTCAAGGCGGCGTGGGGTGGATGTGCCTACTGCGGGGCAACCGACAAGCCCTTGCAGAAGGACTGTGTGTTGGCGCTGTCGCGTGGTGGGCGCTACACGCTTGACAACATCGCCCCGGCATGCCGGTCGTGCAACGCCAGCAAGTGCAACGACGAGGTGACCGGCTGGATGCGACGAAAACGGCTCGACGAGCGTGCTTTCCTGTTGCGCCACCTCGAGATCGGTACCGCACTGGCGTTGCAGTTTCCCGTCGTCGACAACAGCGAATCTGAGGTTCCCGACGCAACTGTGGTGTGAACCGACCGATTCGTATGTGCCTGCGCACCCGCGCCGCACGATCGTTCTGGTGTGTGTTTGGGTGATCCCTACTCCGTAGGTTTGAGAAGTGCGAACAATGCGAGAACGGCATCTGGTTGGCATCCACTACTTGGAATCTGCGACCTGGCTCCTGCAGCGAGTCCGCAAGGTTCACCCTACGAAGGGGTTGTATGAAGCCGCCGACCTGCAGTGGTGGTGGCGCACCCCGCGCTCAACCGACAATCTCCCGCAGCTGTTCTGGTTCGATCACCTCGGTCGCCCAGTAGCTGCAGCGATCGCAACCGACTGGGGCGACGCGATAGCTCTCGCCCCGATCGTCATGCCCGACGCAACTCCCGACTGGGTTGCACATGTCATCGAACGCGGACTTGCTCACGCCAGTGGGTCTGGGTTCGAAGCCGTCGACCTCGAGGTCGACCGCGCCGATCACGCTCTGCGTGACGTGTTGGTTGGCCATGGCTTCGGGATCGAGGAAGACGCGACGGACGGTTCTTCGGCAAGCCTGTCCGTGGTCGAGGCGTGGCTGGCTGCAGACGCTCGACCAGAGATCAGCCCACTGCACGAGGGCTATCGGTTGTCGACTCGCTTCGACACGATGCTGCGGCCACATCACATGATCGACCGAGGCGGACCCGACGTCGAGACGCGCCTTCGTCAAACTTCGCTGTACCGCTCCGACCTCGACCTGCTCGTGCTCGACAGTCGCGACAGCGTCGCCGCGTACGGGTTGTTCTGGTTCGATCCGGAAACCGCCACGGGCCTCGTCGAACCGATGCGCACCGAAGATGATCACCAGCGACGGGGACTCGCCCGCCACATACTCACCGCCGGCGTCGACCTTCTCGCCGAGGCCGGCGCGGTGCGCATCAAGATCTGCTTCGAACCGGCCAACCGCGCATCGAAGGGTCTCTACCTTGACGTCGGCTTCGAACCCGTCAGGGAGACGGCAGTCTTCTCTCGCCGAACGGGCGATCGGTCGTCGTAGCCGGGCCCGCGTCTCATCGCCGGACGAACCGCCGATTGGGAGCGGCTGCTGTGCTACCAGTCAGGCTCGTGTTCGGTGCCGAAGAAGTTCAGTTCGAGCATCAGTCCGTTGGGGTCCTCGACGAACAACTGGCAGAGCCCGAATTCGGGCAGGTAACGCTTCGTTGATTTCACCCCGAACTGCTCGAGGTGTTCGCTCATCTGCTCGGGCTCTGTGGCGATGAAAGCGATGTGATCGATCACACCTGCGTTGTCGGTCGCAGATGCCGGCGAGGTGCCGAGATAGAACTGTTCTGCCGCTTCGATGCCGTGCTCGCCCATGTGGATCTGAACGCTGCCGTTGGTGCCGAGCCAATAGCCGGCGAACGGGAAGGCGGGGCGTGCCATGACCTCCAAGCCGAGTATCTCGCAGTAGAACCGTTTCGTCGTTTCCAGGTCGTTTGCTCGAACGAAGTAGTGATTCAACTCGGTGATTGCCATGTGCCCTGCCGGTGGTATGGATGAGGCGCGGTGCCGCGCTTCGGCAGCTTAGAGGCGCGCCCTACCGTCGACCAATGCGTGAACAGCTTGCGCACATAGTCCGCAAGCTGTTCACGCATTGGTCGGTCGACCTTGGAGCCTTGGCTTACTCGACCGTCCAGCCGTCGGGCACCTTGTAGTCGCCAACGACCTGGTGGGTCTCTTCGTCCTGCTCTGCATCGGGCAGGTGTTGCCACAGCATCAGCTGGTTGCCCCACGGGTCGAGGAATGCGGCGTTGGCGCCACCGAATTCGGTCCAAAAGTGGTCGCGCCACAACTCTGTGCCTCCCAACCGCACCGCGGCGTCGAGGATCCGCTCGAACGAGTCGTCGTCGCTGACCAGAATCCATGCCCGGACCGAACGGCCGCCCGGGCTGAGGCGGGTCGGCTGCGGTGCTGCCGGATCAGGGTGGGGGCGCATGTTGGCGGCGTTGGAAATACCCATGTGCAGATTGCCGGTCGGCCCCTGGGAGCCGTCGTCGAGCTTGAAGTTTTGGCCGGGCACGATGCGGTGGAACACACCGGGGATCCGTTCCTCGACCTCCCATCCGAAGACCTCGGAGTAGAACGTGTTGGCAACGTCGACATCGTCAACGGGAAAATCAATGAAGATCAGGGCGTTCGGATACGTCATCATCCCAGCGTAGAAGACCGACTCGACCAGCCAAGGGTCGAACCGGCACTCAGTCGATGAGCCGACCGAGTGCCGCCTCGGCGGGGTTCAGGTCGGTTCGTGGCTCGGCTTCGAGTCGCGTCAAATAGCTGACCGACACGCGGCCTCGTTCGATCGCCCCGCCGTCGGTGTTTTCGGGCAGGTCGATCGGGCTGCCCCACGAGACCTTGACGTCATAGTGGTCGGGTGTCTCGGCCCGTTGAACCAGTTCGGCGGCCGACATCGCCCTCGGCGGAAGCAGGCCTACTTCGGTGACCGACCATCCGACCAGGTCTTCTAGTTCGAGGTTTGGCACATTGATGTTGGCGATCACCAGGTCGGCTGGTGGGTTTTCGATGAACCCACCGACGAAGGCACTCGCCACCGCTGACGCTGTGTGCCACTTCTGCAGCCTGAGCGACTCGTCCCACGCCTGGCCCTCGACGCCCCACCCGGACGACGCCTGGCTGACAGCGATACCCGACCAGCCGCCGTTTCGGCCCGACAGGCAGGCACCGACAGTGCCCGAGTGATACACCGAACGGCCGACATTGGCCCCAGGATTGATGCCGCTCACGACCAAGTCGAAATCGCCCCCGAAAGCTCCGAGCCGGGCGTACATGACCGCCAGCGCTGGGGGCCCGTTGACGGCCCACGCCTCGGGGATGCCTTCGAGCTCATGGCGTGTGACGTGAGGCTGGAACTCCCAGATCGCTCCGATTGCGGCACCGGCGCCGGAGTACTCGCTGTCGGGAGCGACGACGACGACGTCGGCGTGTTTGGTCATGGCCTGGGCGAGATGCAGGAGCCCAGGGGCGTGGATGCCGTCGTCATTCGTTACGAGTATGCGCACCACACCTGGATACCAGCTGGCTGTGCACTTCTTGCGCCTCGGCGGCGAGAGATGCGAGATCGATACCGGTACACATGCCGTCGCGTACGACGATTCGGCCCGATGCCACGACGTCGCGGACCGAGCGGCCGTCGCTCGCCCAGATTAGGCCGATCACCGGGTCGTGGGGGCGTGGCGTCCAGGTCGGCCCGGTTGTGTCGACGACGACGACGTCGGCCCGCTTGCCGACCTCGAGCGAGCCAATTTCGTGTTCCATCCCGAGCGCCCGCGCCCCATCGATCGTGGCGAGTGCCAGTGCCTGTTTGGCGGTGTAGAGCGTCGGGTCGCCGGTCGAGTCCTTGACCAGTCCGGCGAACAGCCGAGCCGCCAACAGAATGTCGATCGAGTCACCGGCGTTCTCGCTGTCGCACCCGAGCGCCAGTCGTCCACCGCCGCGTATCAGCTGTTGGTGGCGAAACGACTGCGTGATGCCCTGCCCCAGCCGCAGATAGGCCCAGGGACACGATGCGACGGCGACATCGTGATCGAGTATGACCCTGACCTCGCTGTCGTCGATATGCACGGCGTGGGCGATCAACAGGTGGCTGCCGAGCACGCCGAGTGCCGCCAAGTGCTCGAGCGGTCGCCGCCCTGTGCGGGCAAGGTATGCCTCGGCATCGCCGGTGCTCGGTGAGATGTGGAACGTGAGACGGGTGTTTCTCGCCAGGGCCAGCTCGCTGGCAGCGGCGACGAGCTCGTCGGTCATCAGATCGTGCCCGACCAACGTCACCCAGCCGTCGACGCTGGGGTGGTCGGTTGCCAGATCGAGTGACGCCTTCTGGCGCTCCAGCACCTCGTTGACGGTTCCTGTATGTGGGCCGTCGCCGACGTCCCATCCCCACGACCCGAGCGTGCCGCCCACCCCCACTGCGACGAAAGCGGCGAGCACCCGCGCTGGGTGTGCAACGGTTCCGGCCTCGACCGTGTAGGTGACACCATTCGTTGCGCCTTCGATCAGCGACAGGGTTGCCGAGAGCTCGTCGAGGTCGCCCGTGTGGGCTGCGTGGGAAGGCAGTGCCCACTGCATCAATGCCTCGTTGAGTCCGAGGTTGTCGGGAATCGTCGATCGCAACAATCGGTCGCCGGTCAGGTGCTGGTGGGCGTTTATCAGCCCCGGGATCACGGCGGTACCCGGCCCCCCCAATGTTGCCGTCGGCTCGAATCGTTCGGTCGCGTCGGCGAGTGTTGTCACGGCCACGATTCGCCCGCCGTTTACGGCTATCGCACCGTTCGATATCTGCTCTCGATCGCCGTTCATCGTGACGACGGTTTCGCCGTGAATCAACAGGTCGACGAAATCTCGCACACCCGTACCGTAGCTATCGGTCGGTAGCTATTGGTCGGTTCACCTGTCGGTTCGGCTCGATGCCCACACGGCCATCGCCACTCCGATCGTTACCAACGCCATGCCGGGAACCTGACCGAGCGTGATCGTTTCACCGAGCAGTACCCATGCCCAGAATGTCGACATCGTCGGCTGGCTGGTCTGGATCATGCTGATCGTGGCGATCGGCACCGAGCGGTGGGCGTAGTACAGCATTCCGTGCCCGACCATGCCGGTCATCACCGAAAGGACCGCTACGGCGGTCCACGCCTTGGCGCTTAGCGGCCACAGGTCGCCGCCGGCTGTGGCGAGCGCGACCGGGGTGGCGGTCACGAGTGCGACGGTCATGACAATCGTCATATAGTCGAACGGTTCGACCCCGTGCGCCCTAGCGCGCTTCGAGAGCAATTGGTATCCCGCGAATCCGAGCACGCCGGCAACCACCAGGAGGTCGCCGCCAATGGTGGCCACGCCGGCGTCGGAACCATTCGACAGAATGATCACGAGACCGATCGCGCTGAGACCACCCCAACGCAGTGCCTTCCATCTCGGTTGCTCGGCGAAAAACACGAAGCCAGCGGGGATCAGGATCAACGGTGACATCGACGATATGAAGTCGGCATGAGCGACGCTAGTGCGGGTCAGCGCCAGAAAAAAGAGTGAGATGTTGATCCCAAAGCACAGGGCGGGTGGCGTCGCGAGCTTCCACTCTGAAAGCGTCGGCAGCGGTCGGCCGGTTCGGCGGCGTCGGATCAAGAGGAACAACCACCACAGCACCGACGAGCCGATCAGCCGCCACCATGCGATCACCGAGCCTGGAATCCCCGGCCATTTGACGATCGACAGGCTGATCGCGAACGTCAGTGCAGCGCCGAATACGGCAAGGAGGCCGAGCGTTTGAGGCGCACGCGAATTTTGTTCGGCCGCCGGACGGGTGTTCACGGTGGGCAGTTCAGTGCTCAGAATCGTGGCCGGCATCGACCGGCGGATCGTCGTCGAGGCGCTTCAGATCAGGCTCGATGAAGATGATGCGTGCGGTAGGCACGACGGCGCGGATGTTGGCCTCGGTCACATCGATCGTCTGGCTCAGCTTATTGAAGGTCAGGGTCGAGTCGTACTCGATCTTGGCCGCAACCAGGATTTCGTCAGGCCCGATGTGTTCGGTGCGCATGTGAATAAGGTGGTCGACGTACGGTGACCCCTCGATCGCAGAGACGATCTTTTCTCGATTCTCTGGAGACGCCGATTCGCCGATCAGCAAACCCTTCATCTCGATGATCAGCACTATCGCGATGACGATCAGCAGAATGCCGATCGCTATCGATCCAACCGCGTCCCAACGCCCATCATCGGTGTACTTCGCCATCGATACGCCGAACAGAGCGAGCAACAGACCGATCTCGGCCCCGGTGTCTTCCAGTAGCACCACCGGCAGTTCGGGCTGCTTGGAGTTGCGGATGAAGCTCCACCAGCTGACGTCCTTGGATTTGGTGTGGTTGGCTTCCTTTACCGCGGTGCGCAACGAGTACCCCTCCAACACCAGCCCGAACACCAGGATCCCGACGGCAACCCACAGGTGGTCGATCTCGTGCGGGTGCCGAACCTTCTGGATGCCTTCGTACAGGGCGAACAGGCCGCCCATCGAGAACAGCACCAATGCCACCGAGAACGCCCAGAAATAGCGCTCGCGTCCGTAGCCGAACTCATGCTCGGGGGTGGCTTCACGTTTGGCGCGGGCACCACCCAAGAACAGCAGGCCCTGATTGCCGGTGTCGGCGAACGAGTGCACGGACTCGGCCAGCAAACCAGCCGACCGCGTGATCAGGAAACCGATGAACTTTGCGATGGCGATCCCGAGATTGGCGAAGAACGCCGCGATGATCGCTTTCTTGCTGCCGTCAGTCACCCGCCAAGGTTGTCACATGGCCGCAGCTGCAGATCGGTTCTCGGGTCGATTCGTATGAACCGAAGTGACGCCCGACCGGGCTGGGCTGGTTAGGGCTGGGCTGGTTAGGGCTGGGCTGGGCTGGTTAGGGCTGGGCTGGTTAGGCGCCACCGATGCCGAGCCAGGCGTCGAGCACCGCTTGATCTCCGACCCGACTCAACTCGTCGGCGCGATCAACCTGGCGACCCCACAAACTCAACAAAATCGAGGCCGCCGGGCCGCGCAATGCGGCATCACCTTTTTGGTGGGCGCGGATCACCTGATAACCGTCGCTTGCCGACACCAACCATTCGCCAGGTACGTCGGTGCTGTGTACGTGCAGGCTGCCGGTCGGGAGGCTGCACGATTCGCGGACGATGAGCCGCGGGATAACGATCTCGAAATACTCGTCGATGCCATCACTGGCGAGCGTCGAGTCGATAGCCGATTGTCGGCCGATTGCCCGCTCGGCATCCCAGCGGTGCAGCGCGGTCTCGTGCGCCTGGCGGCGGGGCCAGAACCCTGCGACCTGAGCGACCGGGAAGGGATGCCACGTTGGGGCTGCTGGATCGATCGAACGCAGCGTGTTGGCCAGTTCGTTCGCTCCGGTGCGCATCCAGTCGGCGGCGATCGAGGCATCGAAGTACCCCAGCGCATCGGCTTCCTCTGGCGACGGTCGGCGGCCGTTGCTCGCACAGAAGTTCGCCCATCGGTGAATTTGGCCGAGGTGCTCGGCGAGCCGCGTCACGTCCCATCCGGGGCATGCGTCGACTGGCGCGTCGAGGGGTCCGGTCTCGAGCACCGCCGCCAAGCGGTAGGCATCGGCAAGCAGATGTTCGACGTACCAGTCGCTGGTGTTCGTTGGGGGCAGTTGGTGTCCAGGATCGACGTTCACGAGGCCCGACGGTAGCCTTACCCAGATGAGTCCCCTCGAAACTTTGGCGTCCGGCACCGGCGACAGACAGGCGGTCAGCCGCCCGATCATCACGATCAGCGACCCTGCGATGGCAAAACTGCACGAGATGCGAGCCGACGAGACCGACGCCGATCAGCTTGGCCTTCGGCTGGCGATCGCTTCCGCTCCCGGCGAGGACTTCCGCTACGACCTCAGCTTCGACGAGTTCCTGAAGGCAGCGTTCACCGACGAGGTGCGTACCCATGAGGGTTCCGATGGCGCTTCGATCAGGGTCATAATCCCCGCTGAAAATGTCGAGATGTTGCTTGATGCAACGCTCGATTTCTCCGAATCACAGGGGCTCGTAATTCGCAATCCCAATCGCCCGGAGGCACCCACCGTCGAGGGGCTCACCGTCGACGACGCCCTGTCGGCCGAGATCGAGGCGCTCGTCTCGAGCGAGGTCAATCCGGCCCTCGCCGCCCACGGTGGGTTTGTCACCTATGTCGGTCACGATGGCGAAGGCACCGCTTACATGACGATGGGCGGCGGTTGTCACGGTTGCTCGATGAGCAAGATGACGATGCTCGAGGGTGTACAGACCATGCTCAGCGAGGCGCTCCCGGCCGTCCAACGAGTAAAGGATCTCACCGACCACGCCACTGGTGAGAACCCGTACTACAGCTGAGCCCGGGTTTCGATCTCAGCGGTTGCGTAAACTCGTACCAGGGGGCCCAGCGATCATTGATGATCGTGGTCGCCACCGTGGCGTCGCCGGGGCCTCGCCGTGGCCGTCATGAAACCTCGAGCGCCTGGTAAAAGTCGGCGATGATGTCGCCGGGGTCCTCCAACCCCAGGCTGACTCGAACGAGGCCCTCGGTGACGCCAGTATCGGCCTGCTCGTCGGTGGTGAGGCTGGCGTGGGTGGTGGTCATCGGGTGACACACCAGCGTTTCTGGTCCTCCCAGCGAGGTCGCGCGCTTGGCGAGCTGGATACGGTCAAGCAGGCCCGCGACCGCTGATCGGCCACCCGTAAGCTCAAAGGCGAGCACCGTTCCGAACTGGCGCATCTGTCGTTGGGCGAGGTCGTGTTGCGGGTGGCTGGCGAGCCCCGGATAGTGCACGCTGCCAACCGCCGGATGCTGTTCCAGCCATTCGCCGAGACGCCGTGCCGTCGCCGACTGATGGGCGGTGCGGACTGCCAGCGTGCGGGCACCGCGCAGTGCGTTGAGGGCGTCGAATGGTGACGCCATTGCGCCATGCAAGACGCCGTACGCCCAGACCGCGTCGATAAGTTCCTTCTCGCCGGCGATCACTCCGATCGTGGCGTCATTGTGTCCGGCGATGCCCTTGGTCGCCGAGTGCAACACCAGATCGACCCCGTGCGCCAGAGGTTGCTGCCCGATCGGAGTGGCAAATGTCGAGTCGACAACCGTGAAGGGACCCATGATCGAACCCAGCTCGTCGAGGTCGCACAGTTCGAGGCGCGGGTTCGAGGGTGTCTCGGCCAGCACCATCATCGTGCGGCTCGGCAGTATTGCGGCCTCAAACGCGCCAGGCACGGTGCCGTCGACGAGGGTGACATCGATCCCGAACCGTGCACAGGGGCCGCGCAGGAACGCCAGGGTGCCGGCATACAGCTGCTTGGCAGCCACGATGTGATCGCCGGCCGAACACAGCGCTAACACGGTTGAGGCGATCGCCCCCATGCCCGATCCGAACGCCATCGCGTCTTGGGCGCCTTCGAGTTCGGCGATCACGTCTTCGAACGAGCGGACTGTCGGGTTGGAGTAACGCCCGTAGAACTGGTCAGCGCGCATGCCGGTCGCCCGCCGATGGGCGTCGTCCATCGACTCTGACTCCCAGACGCTCGAGGCCCACAGCGCAGGCGCCAGCGAGGGTCCGCTGGCGCGACGACCGGCACGGATCGCAGCGCTGGCGGGTTTCAGCCGGTCTGGGTCATGTGACACAGAATTCGTTTCCTTCCGGATCTGCCATCACGATCCACCAATCGCCGTGTTCGTCGATTCGTCGGATCTCGATCGCGCCGACAGCCAGCAGTTCGGCGACCTTGGCACGTTTGTCTGCGTCTGTGCCTCCGGCGCGGATGTCTAGATGTACCCGATTCTTTACGACCTTCTGCTCGGGAACTCTGAGAAACAGAATTCGCGGGCCGACGTTGTCGGGGTCGACGATCGCCCCGATCGAACCCGGCGGAGGAATCGCGATGTCGTTCGCCCGCAGGAAATCTTGCCACGACAAATAGCCGGCCGGAGGTGGCTCCTCGACGTATCCGAGGGCGACCGACCAGAACACACACATACGTTGCGCGTCGTCACAATCGATTGTGATCTGGAATGCCGAGGCCACGGGTCGTACGGTAACCCCTATGGCTATTGGAGTGCTGCACGAGATCGTCGTCGACTGTTCTAACCCCGAGGCGTTGGCGCGGTTCTGGCAGGCGCTGATCGGTGGGGAGGTCGATGTCGAAAGCCCCGACTGGGTCGTGCTCGACGGCGACGACGATGGGTTCTACATCGGCTTTCAAAAGGTGCCAGAGAAAAAGTCGGGGAAGAACCGAATTCATCTCGACGTTGCGGTCGACGATCTCACCACCGCCATCGACGAGGCAGAGCAACTCGGCGCCCGCAAGATCGGCGAACTGCTCGACGACGAGGATGGCGGAATGGTTCAGGTGATGGCCGACCCGGGTGGCAACGAATTCTGTTTCATTACGAACTGATTCGAACGTGCCGCCCAGAGCTGACGTCAGACGCCGAGGCGGCGGATGACCTGGTCGTGCAGCAGCCCGTTGCTGCTGATCGCGGTTGAGTGATCGTGGGTTTCGTTGCCGTGGCGGTCGGTGAACTTGCCGCCGGCCTCTTCGACGATCAGTCGCACCGAAGCGATGTCGTAGGGGGCAACCCCGACGGCGTCGACGGCGAGGTCGAGCGCCCCCTCGGCTACCAGACAGTGTTGCCAAAAGTCTCCGAATCCACGTGCCCTGTGGGCCTGCTGCTGGATCGTCACGAGTTCACCTGTGAGACCGAGCTGGTCCCAGCCGTGGTTGAACGTGATGCTGACCTGAGCGGCCGCCATCTTGCTGACGTCGGAGACGTGGCAGCGCTTGCCGTCGGCGAATGCTCCGTGGCCGCGCGATGCCCACCAGCGCCGTTTCATCGCGGGCGCCGAGACGACCGCCACCGTTACTTCGTGTTCGGCGTGGGTGAGGGCGATCAGGGTCGCCCAGACGGGAATCCCGCGCACAAACCCGGACGTGCCGTCGATCGGGTCGACGATCCAGCGCCACGGCGAATCGGGGTTGCCCTGCAGCCCGTGCTCCTCTCCGAAAAAGCCTTGGCCAGGACGGTTGGCGAGTACGTGATCGGCGAGCAGTTGTTCGGCGCCGCGGTCGGCCTGGGTGACCTCGGTGCGGTTGTCCTTCCATCCCAGCGTGAAGTCAGCCTGCTCGAATCGTGGCAATGTGAAGGCGTCGGCCAGATCGGCGAGATCGAGCGCGAACCTGAGATCGCCTGAAGTTGTGTCGCGGTCCATCGCCAGATCGTTACGAGCGCATCGATCGCGCGGTGGCGACGATTCCGGCGGCGTCCAACCCGAAGTGAGCAAGAATTCGCTTGGGGTCGCCGTGCGGGATGAACTGGATCGGCACGCCGAGTACCTCGACCGGCAGCTCTGGCGAGATTACGCCGATCTGGTCGAACATCGCCATGCCGATGCCGCCATCGCGGATGCCATCTTCGATCGTGATAACGGCGGCATGGCCCGCCGCGTCGGCAATCATTGCCGGGTCGAGCGGCGCACAACTGCGGGCGTCCCACACCGTGACGTCAATGCCGTCGGTCGCCAGTTGATCGGCGGCCTTCAATGCCGCCTCGAGCATGCGACCAACGACCAACAGACACATCGAGCCGTCGCCCCGACGGGCCCTGCGGGCCAGTAGACCGGTGCCGACCTCGGTATCGAGAACCTGGCGCGCCGAGCCGCGCGGGTAGCGGATGACGACGGGGCCGTCGTCGGCGAGCCAGGCAGCATCCGCGAGCATTTGCTGTAGCTCTTGTGCGCTCGACGGTGCGAGCACCCGCATGCCCGGCACCTTCGACATCAGGGCCATGTCGTAGACGCCGTGATGGCTGGCGCCGTCGGGCCCGGTGATGCCGGCTCGGTCGAGACAGAAAATCACCGGGAGACGGTGCATGGCGACGTCGTAGACGACTTGGTCCCAGGCTCGGTTCAGAAACGTTGCATAGACCGCAACGACTGGCCGCAGCCCCCACATCGCCATGCCCGCCGCCCCGGCGACTGCGTGCTGTTCAGCGATGCCGACGTCGAAGCAACGATCGGGGAAGCGTTCTTGAAACGGCAACAGCCCGGTCGGGCCGGTCATCGCCGCCGTGATCGCGACGATTCTCGAATCACTTTCGGCGACCTTGAGGATGCCTTCGGCGAATGCCTGGGTGTAACCGGTCGGCACCGCCTTTGGTGGCCCCTGAACCGGATCGAACACCGGAGCGTCGTGGAGATGCTTCTCGTCGTCGTTTTCGGCGGGCGAGTACCCGCGACCCTTCTGAGTGAGCACATGCACCACGATCGGGCCTGCGGCCGACAGCGTTTCAGCATTGCGAAACGCGGCCTCCATGGCGGCGACGTTGTGGCCGTCGACCGGGCCGACATAGCGCACGCCGAGCGCTTCAAAGAAAGATGGTGGTTGGAGAAACTCGCGCACACCGGCCTTGAAGCCATCCATTGCCTTCTCGGCCTGGGGGCCGATCGCCGGCAGGTTCGACAAGAACTCTTCGAGTCGTCGCTGGCGGCGTACGTAAACCGGGTTGAGGCGGATGTCGGTGAGCGCAAGGGCGAGTTTGCCGGTGAGCTTGTCGGGCAGGCTGGGGTGCTCGGCCCGCTCGTCGGCGCCCTGGCTGTTGGCGGAGAGGTTCGACACGGTCGGCGCATAGCTGCGACCGTTGTCGTTCAACACGATGATCACGTTGCGCTTGCTGTGACCGAGATTGTTGAGCGCCTCGTACGCCAGCCCACCGGTCATCGCTCCGTCGCCGATCACGGCGATGATGTGGCGATGGTCGTCGACCCCCGCGTCGCGGGCGACCGCCATGCCGTAGGCGTAGCTCAGCACGGTCGAGGCATGGCTGTTTTCGATGTGGTCGTGCTGGCTTTCCTCGCGGCTGGGATATCCCGACAATCCGCCGGCTTGGCGAAGCCCTTCAAACTGATCTCGCCGGCCCGTGAGGATCTTGTGGATGTACGTCTGGTGGCCGGTGTCCCACAGCACGGCGTCGGTCGGCGATTCGAACACCCGGTGCAGGGCCAGCGACAGTTCCACAGCCCCCAGGTTCGAGCCGAGATGGCCCCCGGTCTCTGAGACAGCGGCGACGACAAAGTCGCGGATCTCGCCGGCGAGCACGTCGATCTCGTCGTACGTCATGCCGCGCAGATCGCTGGGTTGGTTCACGCGCTCGAGGAACATCTGACGACAGACGCTACTCCGTTGGTCCGACTACCCGCGTGGTGATCGCGCGCTGGATCCTGTGAATCAGCTAGATCACGTGAATCGGAACCGGATCGGGGTGGACGCCTACGCTGCGGGCATGACACGAATCGATGGACACGCCGGACAACAAGCGGTGGCGGCGCTGCAGGCGTTCGACATCGATGTGATGTTCACGCTCAACGGCGGGCACATCTGGCCGTTTTACGAGGCTGCCCGCGATCGCGGGATGCGAGTCGTCGATACCCGCCACGAGCAGTCGGCAACGTTCGCCGCCGAGGCATACGCCAAGCTCACTCGCAAGCCAGGCCTTGCAGCATTGACAGCAGGGCCCGGCGTCACGAACGGTGTCTCAGCCGTTACCTCGGCACACTTCAATGGGTCGCCGCTGGTCGTGCTCGGTGGCCGTGCACCCGCGGCGCGGTGGGGAGCTGGTTCGTTGCAGGAGTTTGATCACGTTCCGGTACTGACGCCGATCACGAAGCGGGCGGCGACCGTTACCGAGCCCACCACGGTCGGCCAAGTTGTACACGATGCCGTCCGGCTCGCTACCGAACCCCACCGCGGGCCGGTCTTCCTCGACTTCCCGCTCGATGTGTTCGGCCCGTCCGGGGGCGATGTGCCCGACACGGGTTCCAGGGAGGGCGCAGCACCCGATCCGGCGGCGGTGACTCGACTGGCCGAGTTGATCGCCGGCGCCGAGCGTCCCGCTTTTCTCGTCGGCAGCGATGCCTATTGGGATGGCGCCTGGCACGAACTCGAGGCGGCTGCACAGGCCTTTGGGATCCCATGTTTCTTCAACGGCTTGGGGCGCGGCATGCTCGCCGCCGATCACCCGCACACCTTCCTGCGAACTCGCCGGCTGCTCAAGCAGCGCGCCGACCTGGTCGTTGTGGTCGGTACCCCACTCGATTTCCGGGTCGGCTTCGGTCGGTTCGGTGAGGCCCAGGTTGCCCACGTGGTCGACGCCGCCTCTCAGATCGCCGGCCACGTCGCGGCCCCGACGGTCGTCGGCGACATCGCCAAAACATTGCGTGGGCTCGCTGACTACAGCGGCGACCGGGTCGACCACTCCGGCTGGTTGGCCGAGCTGCGCACCGCCGAGAACGCGTCCGTCGCCGCCGAGGCGCCACTGCTAGCTGCCGACAGCGATCCGATCAAGCCGACCCGAATCTATGGCGAACTCCGCAAGCGGCTCGAACGCGATGCTGTGGTGATCTGCGATGGTGGCGACTTCGTGTCGTACGCCGGCAAGTACGTCGAGGTTCACCAGCCGGGCGGTTGGCTCGACACCGGTCCGTACGGTTGCCTCGGCAACGGCATGGGGTACGCGATCGCCGCTCGTGTTGTGCGTCCCGACGCGCAGATCGTCGTGATGTTGGGTGACGGCGCCGCTGGCTTTTCGTTGATGGATGTCGACTCGCTGGTGCGCCACAACTTGCCGGTGGTGATCGTCGTCGGCAACAACAGCATCTGGGGTTTGGAGAAGCACCCCATGCAGATGATCTATGGCTGGGATATTGCTTGTGACCTGCAGCCCGACACCCGCTACGACGAGGTTGTCAAGAGCCTCGGCGGCGGCGGCGAGATGGTCACGCGCCCTGACGAGATCGGTCCCGCCCTCGACCGGGCGTTCGCCAGCGGGATTCCTTACCTGGTGAACATCATGACCGACCCCAGCGATGTCTATCCCCGCAGCAGCAACCTCGCCTGATCAATTCCCGGTTCTGAATCGCCCGAGAGGCGCATGGCTCGCGCCAGGTGGTTCGCAATCGCCCGAGAGGCGTTTGGCTGGCGAACTGGCTGGGCGTTCCCGGTTCTGAATCGCCGGAGAGGCGCAGGTCTCGCGCCAGGTGGTTCGCAATCGCCCGAGAGGCGTTTTGCGCTTTCAAGGAGCTGAACAGTTGCCCTCCCGATAGGTTCAATGGTCCGGCTTCCTCCCATTCTCCAACATGAACGGGAGGCCCCATGCGACCCTTTCCTCGGCCGTTGCTCACGCTCGCGCAGCAGCGCCACGGACTCGTGACCGCGGCGGAACTTACAAAACATGGGGTGCTCGGGCGCACTCGGTCAGCGACCCTCGAAAGCGGGCTCGTCGTGCCGGTGCACCGTGGCGTCTATCGGCTCGGCAGCCACGCGGAGTCGTTCGAGCAACGCTGCCTTGCGGCGTGTCTGGCTGCGCCCGACGCATGCCTTTCGGGCCCGACGGCGGGGCGCATCTGGGGGTTACGAAAGGTCCGAACTGACGATGTGCATCTGCTGGCGCGGCGCCGCATCCACCTTCTTGGCGTAACAGCTCACCGTAGCGATGTATTCGGCCCCGACGATGTCACCGAGCGGGGCGGCTTGAGGCTGCTCAGACCGGTCCGTCTGGCCTGCGATCTGGCCTGGTTCTTGAGCGATCCCGATCTCGAATCAGTGTTCGAGCAGATGATCGATCGAAGGCTTGCCATGGTCCCGGCGCTGCGGGCGGCGGCGCGTCGATTTTGTGGATGCGGCCGGCCTGGCTCGGAGCGGCTTGCCCGCGTGCTGGAGTCCCGACCGGTGTGGCTCAAGCCGGCTGATTCCGATCTCGAGGTGCGGGTGCGTCGCGGGCTCGCCGCCGCCGGGTTCGAGTTCGAACGCCAGGTTCCGGTCGTGCTCGACAGCGGTGTCACCGTGCACCTCGATCTGGCGGATCGAGCGATCAAGCTCGGAATCGAGGTGGATCACGTCACGTGGCACGGCGGCCGTCTTGACGCGCAACGCGACAAGGGTCGTGATCGGGGGCTCGCTCGCCTCGGTTGGACCATATGTCGCGTCACCGATGACGACGTGCTCAACCGCTATGCGGCAACGATTGCCGAACTCGTGGAAATCGTCCGATCTCGGTCCGAGGAGTGGTGACCGGTTCGGAATCGCCGGAGAGGCGCCTGGCTCGCGCCCGGTGGTTCCGAATCGCCGGAGAGGCGGACCTGGCTCGCGCCCGGTGGTTCGGAATCGCCGGAGAGGCGCCTGGCTCGCGCCCGGTGGTTCGGAATCGCCGGAGAGGCGGACCTGGCTCGCGCCCGGTGGTTCCGAATCGCCGGAGAGGCAGACCTGATGCAGAGCGCGTCAGTCGAGCGACAGGCAACCCGAGCCGTCGACCGGTGTGAGAAGTTCGTTCGTGATCGCCCACAATGTCGGCATCGTGTCGAGGTAGCCCTCGGCGACCAACTGTTGCAGGTCGTTCGGATCGATGCCGAGTTCGGCGGCGTAGGTGTCGGCACCGGAGAAGATCTCGGCCAGCTCGCGGGCGCACTGCTCGCCACCGATGGCTTCGATCTGCTCAGCGGTGAACTCGGCGAACAATTCGTCGGCGGTCTGTGGAGGTTCGGTCGACGTGACGATGTCGACGGTTTCCGGCGCGTCGGTTGCAACGGACCCACAGCCGGGGTCGACCGGCACGAGTCGTCCGTCGACGATGTCCCATAGATCTGACTCATCACGGAGGAATTCGCCAAGGAGCATGGCTTCGTCGGGCGCCGGCGCTCCGACGAGCAGTTCGTAGGTCTCCATCGCTGTTCGCAGGGTCGCGGCGTCTTGGCTACAGGCGAGTTCGCTCGCCTGTTGGATCGCCGTGATGCCGGGCTCGATCACGTTCTCTCGGATCAAACCGCGTTCGCTGCCGTCGGCTCCGGCGCAGGCCGATACAAGCACGAGCCCAGCGGCCGCCAGTGCGACTCGGGTCAGTCGGCTTTGCAGCATTTACTCATGAAACGGTCGACGTCGACGATCACCCTGGTGACCTTGCCGGCGGCGGCCAGGCCGCCCGAATCGGACGCCGTGACAGTGAACGTAATGCGACGACCCTCGATCTTTTCGAGGTTGGCCTCGACGACGATCTCGGCTCCGATCGGTGTCGGCTGAAGGTGGTCGATCTGCACGCGCATGCCGACCGACGATTGACCCGGCTCGAGCACGCCGGTAAGCGCCTCGACCGTGGCCTGTTCGAACAGGGCGACGAGCCGTGGGGTGCCCAGCACCTCGATGTCGCCAGACCCGAGCGCCCGCGCGGTGTCGGCCTCGCCAACGATGAGTCTGGATTCGCCCTTGAGTCCGATCGCTACGTTCACCGCTCGTCACGCTAACGCCGCTGAGCCAATCAGCAACCTGGCGGAGCTTGGATGGTGACGTCAGCGCGGCGCCGATCGTGAGCGCTCGCCGGGCCGGAGCGGCTGCCCCTAGGCTGCAGCCCGTGATCGACCAGGACATCATCGAAAGAACGCTCGGCGTGGCACTGCGCACTGGCGCCGACTTCGCCGAGATCTATGCGGAGGACAAGCGCAACACATCCGTGGCGCTCGACGATGGCCGCATCGAACAGGTCACCTCTGGCCGCGATCGTGGTGCCGGTATTCGCGTCATCAAGGGTGACACCACAGGATTTGCTCACACCAGCGATCTCAGCGAGTCGGGCCTGGCCGAGGCGGCCTGCGCCGCGGCTGCAGCTGCCAGCCAGGGTGACGGACACACACGCACGATCGCACTCTCCCCGTCGGATTCCCGCACGGTCAACCAGATTCTGCGGTACCCCGACGAGATCGCCAAGGCCGACAAGGTCGCGTTGGTGCTTCGGATCAACGAAGCGGCCAGGGCGGCCGGCCGCGAAATCGTGCAGGTCTCCGCCGGTTATGGCGATAGCCGCAAGAAGGTCCTGATCGCCAACAGCGACGGGTTGTTCGCTGAGGACGACATCGTTCGGGTGCTGGCCCGCATCAGCGTGGTGGCCGACGGCGACACGGGCATGCAGACCGGCTTCCAGTCGATGGGTCAGACCGTGGGTTGGGAAGCGTTCGACTCGGTCGACATCGAGGCGCTGGCAAGGGATGCCTCCCGGCAGGCGATCGTAAAGCTGAAGGCTCGCCCGGCTCCGTCGGGCCCTGTGCCGGTCGTCATCAAGAACGGGTCGGGTGGCGTGCTGTTTCACGAGGCGTGTGGGCACGGGCTCGAGGCCGACCATGTGCAAAAGGGTGCCTCCGTGTATGCCGGCAAGATCGGCGAACTGGTCGCCTCGCCACTGGTCACACTCGTCGACGACGGCACGTTGCCGACCGAGTGGGGCACGATCGCGATCGACGACGAGGGTCACCCCACGCAGCGCAATGTGTTGATCGACAATGGTGTGCTGACCGACTACATGTGGGATCACCTGCGATCACGCAAGCAAGGTCGGGCCCCATCCGGCAACGGCCGTCGGCAGAGCTATATGCATCTCCCGATGGTCCGGATGACCAACACATTCGTGCTCGATGGCCCTCACGACCCCGACGAGATCGTCAGCTCGACCGAGCATGGAGTGTATGTCAGCCATCTCGGTGGTGGCAGCGTCAACACGGCCACCGGCGACTTCGTGTTCGGTATGAACGAGGCCTACCTGATCGAAAACGGCGAGATCACCGAGCCGCTGCGCGAGGGCAACCTGATCGGCAATGGCCCGCAGGTGCTGCTCGACATCGACATGCTTGGCAACGACTTCGCGATGGGTAACCCGGGCACGTGCGGTAAGGACGGCCAGGGCGTGCCGGTCGGCGATGGCCAACCGACGCTGCGGGTCAAGTCGCTCACCGTCGGAGGCACTGCATCATGAGTGATCTGCTCGACATAGCCGACCGGATCGTCGCCCAGGCCAAACCCGGTGAACAGCTCGAGGCGTTCGTGTCGCGAGGTGGCGACACCGAGGTACGCGTGTATCAGGGTGAGGTCGAGCACTTTGTCGCGGCGCAGGCCGAGGGCATCGGAATTCGCGTCATCGGCGAGGGGCGCACCGGATTCGCGTATGCCGGAACGCTCGATCAGGCAGCTGTGGCCGAGGTACTCGCGGAGGCCCGCGACAACGTGCAGTTCGGCACCGTCGACGAGTGGGCCGGACTCGCCGAGCCCGACGGTGTCGGTGTAACCGACCAGGAACTCTGGAACGATGAGCTCGCTGAGTATCCGACCGATCGCAAGATCGAGCTGGCGAAGCAACTCGAGCAGCTGACGCTCGGTATCGACTCGCGCGTTCGTGTCGACGATTCGAACTATGCCGATGGTTACGGCGAGGCGGCGGTGGCGACAACCACCGGAATCCGCCAGTGGGGCCGCGAAAACGGCTGTTACGTCAGTATCTCCACACTCGCCGACGACGGCGACGAGACACAGACCGGGTTTGGGTTCAGCGTCGGCCGGTCGCCAACGATGTTCGATCTCCAGAAGGCCGCCAAGGAAGCAGCCGATCGGGCGACCCGCCTGCTCGGTGCCACGAAGCCATCGTCGAAGCGCACGACCGTAGTATTCGACCCGTTCGTCACGGCGCAACTGCTCGGCATCATCTCGTCGACATTGAACGGCGAGGCCGTGGTCAAGGGTCGCAGCCTGTTCAAAGATCGACTCGGCGAAGAGGTTGCTCCGTCGTTTGTCAGCCTGATCGACGACCCGACCAATCCGCTCGCCTACACGGCAACCGATGTCGACGGCGAGGGCCTGGCCGCGCGTCGCAACTCGCTGATCGAAAATGGTGTGCTGCGCCAGTTCACCCACAACTCCTACTCGGCCCGTCGCGCCGGCACCGTCTCGACCGGCAACGCCGTGCGGGGAGGCTTTTCAGGCACCCCTGGGGTGGGCGCTCTGGCGCTTTCGCTCGTTCCTGGCAGGCGGTCGCAGGAAGAGCTGATCGCCGACATCGACGACGGTCTGCTCGTGCAGAGCGTGACCGGCATCCACTCGGGTGTCAACCCGATCAGCGGCGACTTTTCGACGGGGGCGGCCGGCCTGCTGATCTCCAATGGTCAGGTCGGTGCCCCGGTCCGTGAGTTCACGATCGCCTCGACCCTGCAGCGCATGCTGCTCGACATCGCTGAGGTCGGGGGCGACGTCGATTGGCTACCGATGCATGCGGCCGGCGTCAGCTTGGTGATTCACGACATCACCATGAGCGGCGCCTGACGAGCGGTCTAGCTACGCGGGCTGGTCGCGGCTGGGCTGCGCAGAGCGAGCCCGAGCCCTGTGGCCAGCGAAGAATCCAGTACGACTCGCGTGGGGCGGATCAGGCCGGACTCGTCGATCGTCGTGAAGCGCAGCCTCGACACGTCCCAGCCATGGCGGTGCGCTGTACGCAGGGCGAGTTCGGCTCGGCTGAGCGGCTCTGGGCCGCCCAGATGGAGGCGACCTACGAGGTCGGGTCGGTCGGCGAGTGCCACGAGGGCGGCGGCGACATCGTCGACGAGTACGGCCGATCGGATCTCGTCGGTGAAGAATGCCGTCGTCGACCGGCCGGAGATCACCTCCCGCACGGCGAGTTCATGTACCGACAACTGGTGTGAGCCGTACAAAAGCGAGGTACGCGCGATCATGGCGTTCGGCATCGTCGCCGCCACGACACGTTCGGCCTCGGCCTTGTGGCGGCCGTAGTTGTGGATCGGTGTCGGATCGTCGACCTCCCGATACGGCGCCATCCGGCCGCGGAACAAGGCATCGGTCGAAACGTGGACCAGCCGTACTTCGAAACGTTCGGCTGCCAATGCGATGTTGCGGGAGGCGTCGACGATCGAGGAGTGGTCGTCTTTGCGGTACGCGGTGTGGATGATCGCCGTTGGTTTCCAGTCGCCGATCAGTGAGTTCACCGACTCGGCGTTGCGTAGGTCGACCGCCTGCGACGATGGCGCGATCACCTCCCACGGTTGGCTGGCACGGCCATTGACGATGTGGCCACCGAGGAACCCCGATCCGCCCGTGACGACCATGCGTCGCGGACGGCGATATCGGCTTGGTTTCCGGGTCACCATAAACACGATCGTATGGCGGTACCGTCGGCGCCGATGTCGATCGTTCATGCCATCGTGCTCGGACTCGTGCAGGGATTTTCCGAATTCTTACCGATTTCGTCCAGCGGACACCTGCTCTTGACGAGATGGCTGTTCGGATGGGAGACAATCGGTGACGAGTCGGTCGAGAAGGCGTTCGACGTGGCGCTGCACTTGGGCACCCTGGTGGCGGTGGTCGCCTACTTTCGAACCGACCTTGTGAAGTACTTTCGCGAGGGTATTCGGCTGCTGTGGCACCGGGAGCGTCCGGTCGACACCGACGGACGGATCGCTTGGCTGCTCCTCCTGGCCACGGTTCCGGCGGCTTTGGTAGGTGCGCTACTCGAGAGCGAGATCGACAAACGGCTCGGCAAGCCGGCGATCATCGCTGTCTCGCTGATCGTGTTCGGCATGTTGCTCTGGTGGGCAGACCGGCAAACGGGCAGCCGCTCGGTGCAAAAGTTCGGCACACGCGATGCCCTGATCATCGGCGCTGCCCAGGCGCTGGCGCTCAACCCGGGCACATCGCGTTCGGGAATCACGATGACCGCCGCCCGGCAGATTGGTTTCGACCGAGATTCGGCTGCTCGACTCAGCTTCCTGATGAGCGTTCCTGTGATCGCCGGTGCCGTGGTGTTGAAGGTCGGCAAGCTGTTCCTCGACGGCTTTCCCGATGGCCTGCTGACGCCGATGATCGTTGGCGTCGTCACGAGTTTCCTATCTGGATGGGTTGCCGTATGGGGCACGTTGCGGCTGGTACGCACACACAGCTTCATGCCGTTCGTCGTGTACCGCGTCGGGCTCGGCGTCGTCGTGCTCGTAGTCATCTGGGCCGGATGGCGTTGACCGAACAAAAAGGAGCGCAGCGACGCATCCGCTGGGGTGCCTGACCCCTTTCCGTTCAGGGTTTGAGCAGCAGGGTGAGCGCGCCGGCGTCGGCCGCGGCGGGCAGGAGCGGGGCCTCGTTGGCCGGCACGGCCAGCACTGTCACATTATCGAACCCGCCGACGACGATCGCGTCGGCACTCACCACGAAGCCGTCGCTGGCGACCTGAACCCGATCACCCACCACAGCCCCGGATCGCGGCGACTCGATCACGGGAACCGCCAGCCAGCCGTCAGGTGTCATCGCCTGGGGCCCGCCGTCGGCGGCGACATCGACCTCGGTGACGATCTCGCCGACCCCAATCCGTTGACGGGCGACGACGCCGTCGGCCTGATCGATCGCTCCCTCGGGGACCACCGCGATGGGCATGTCGCGCCGCTCGATCTGAAGCGTGTTGCCGACCTCGATCGGAGCGGTCGCCACCAGCACGCTGCGCGTGGCTCCCCACAGGTCTCGCTCGGCGTCGACCTGACTCAAGCGCCCGTTGACCGAAGCTGCCACTGCCGTTGCGACGACGATGATCAGAACCCACTGGATCCACGGCCGGCGCGCCAACACGCGACGCGTCGACACGGTGATGGTTGTGATGATGGTTGTAACGGGCGACATCGAACCCTCCCTGAACATGACAGAACGAGGGGAAGTCGGCAACCTCAGGTTATCGACGGAACCGCTCGGGCGAGCATGTCGCCAAGGTGCGCCACGTTGTCGCGCATTACCTGCAGCACGGCCTGCATGGTGACGGGGGCGTGCCCATCGGCACCGGCGTCGTAGTCGGTGACCAGCGCAACGGTGGCGTAGGCGAGTCCGGCCTCGGCAGCCAGCACGGCCTCTGGGTAGCCGGTCATGTTGACCACCGACCAGCCCATCTGTCGGAACCAAGCGCTCTCTGCCCTGGTCGAGAATCGTGGACCGTTGATGATCACGATCGTGCCGCCGTCGTGGACGGTGACACCGCTGTCGCGGGCAGCCGACACGAGTACCCGGCGGAGGTCGGTGTCGTAGGGGTCGGCGAACGATTGATGGTGGACCGAACCTTCGCGACCGGGGGTGCCCTCGGGTGCGCCGACGTCATGAAACGTGTCGGGCCGCCCCCAGGTACGGTCGACGAGCTGGTCGACGACGACGAAGTCGCCAGGGTGCAGCTCGGGCTGCAACGACCCGCACGAGCACGGCCCGATCAGGGCCCGTACGCCGAGTGATGCCATCGCCCACACGTTGGCGCGGTAGGGCACTCGGTGGGCGGCGAACTCGTGGCGGCGTCCGTGACGAGGCAGAAAGGCGACTCGTCGCCCTGCCAGGTCGCCGACGGTGATCGGTGCAGCCGTCGCTCCGTACGGCGTGTGAAGCTGGATTTCGGTGGCGTCGGAAAGCAGTTCGTAGAAGCCGGACCCGCCCATGATCCCGATCTCGGCGCCAAGCTCGGATGCTCGGTCGCTGAGCGGGATCAGCATGTTAGTCGCTTGACGAGGAGTTGTTGGTCGACGGCTTGGCGGTGGTCGATGAACCACCCGATGAGCCTGATGAACCACCCGACGAGCCTGATGAACCACGCGATGAGCCTGATGAACCACCCGATGAGCCTGATGAACCACCCGATGAGCCTGATGAACCACGCGACGAGCCTGATGAACCACCCGACGAGTCGCTCGAGCTCGAACCGCCAGACGAGTCGCTCGAGCTCGAACTGCCCGAGGATTCGCCGGCGCTGCTTGATGAGCTCGACGAATCTTTCGACGAGCCCGAGCCACTCGAGTCGGACGAACCTGATGCGTTGGAGGCCGACTTCTTCGCCGAACGGCTGTCGGTCTTGTAGAACCCATCGCCCTTGAAGGTGACGCCGACCGGCAAGAAGACCTTCTTGACTGGCAGCGTGTCGCCGCTGTCGGGATGGACGGCCTCGGTCAGGGTGTCGTCGTTGAACGACTGCTGGACCTCGATCGTCTCGCCGGTATCGATGAACTTGTACACGTACGTTGGCATAACGCTTACGAAAGATATCGGGATCAGGGCCCGGCTTCGCGGTCGCGGGGCGCGAGTTCGCTCACGACGGGTTCGGACGGGTCGCGTCCACGCCGCCGGCCGGCGGTATCGTCGGGCATGTGCAGGTCCGAACCGCTGTTATTCCCGCCGCCGGTATGGGAACCAGGTTTCTCCCGGCGACCAAGGCGGTTCCGAAGGAGTTGATGCCGATCGGTGACACGCCGGCGATTCAGATCATCATCGACGAGGCGCTCGGCGCCGGTGTCGAACACATTGTGATCGTGAACAGCCGTAACAAGCCGGCGATCGAGCGCTACTTCGAGCGCGACGACGAACTCGTCGAAATGATTCGCGCCAAGGGCGACGATCGGCTAGCCGACCGACTTGCTGGGATCGGTCGTGATTGGCGCGTCACGTTCGCCTATCAGGACAAGCCACGCGGTCTCGGACACGCCGTCGGATGTGCACGCCAGGCGGTTGGCAACGAGCCGTTCGCCGTGATGCTTCCCGACGAGCTGCTGGGCGATTGCTCGCTGCTGGATCAGATGAATGTCGTGTCCGCTGACACGGGTGGTGGGGTGGTCGGCGTCACTCAGGTGCCCCGCGAGCTGGTCAGTTCGTATGGCGTCTTGGCCCCATCGGGGCCAGTCAGCGACGACGGGGTGATCGCGGTCGAAGATCTGGTCGAAAAGCCGCCCGCTGACGAGGCGCCGAGCAACTACATCCTGATTGGCCGGTACGTGCTGACCCCAGATGTGTTCGACGAAATCGAACGACTGACGCCCGGCCGCGGGGGAGAGCTGCAGCTGACCGATGCCTTGCGGGCACAGGTGGCCCGCGGCCCGTTCTCGGCGGTGGTGTCGCGCACCGACCGATATGACACCGGAAACCCGGTCGGGTTCCTCGACGCGGCGATCGCTTTCGCGCTTCGCAACCCTGAGATGTCTGATGGCACCAGGGCAGTGCTGGCCAACCGCGTCTCTGGTTGACTCGCCTACAGAACTCGGCGATAGCGGCCGTCGAGATCGAGTACTACACCGAACTCATCGACATCGAACTCGACCGTCGCGTCGCCAGCTGTCACACACCAGCGTCGTTCGCTGAGACGTTCGTAGACCTGGCCAGCAGGGACGACGCCCAGCGTCTCGACATCGATCTCGAGCACGGACAACTCGACGGCATCACCGATCTGCAGCGGCACTCGCCGAATCGGGAGCGTGTGGGTAAAGGGTGTGCAACCCAGCGCTACGTCGAACGAGCCGTCGAGGTCGGCGCGGTGGGCGCCATTGATTTCGCCCCAACGACCGCGGCCGTCGGTGCCCAGCCAGAGGTCGGCCTCGGCCTGATCGCGGAACAGGATGAACTGGCGCACCTGCCACATAGGCGAGAGCCGGATCACGTATTGAACGTTCTCGCGCTCGACGGATCCAGTGGCGGTCCAGGCCTCGTTCTCCCAGATCAACGAGAGCGCTTCGCTGTGCTGGCCGTTCCATGTGGTCCAGCGCGCTTCGTAGCCGTCGGCCGGGAATCCCCGCAACATCGCTGATGGCGCTGGCTGGTCGTCGTGCACCGGTCCAGTCTGCCGCCCGGTTGCTGCGACCGGTACCGTGCGATGTGTGACCCCGCTCGAAGATGCCCAGACGTTCGTGATCGGCAGCTGCCCGCCCCTGCTGCCGGTTGAAACTTTGCTCGACGAGGTCGTCGGCCTGGTGTTGGCGACCGATGTGGTGGCCACCGAACAAGTTCCGCCGTTCGACAATTCCGCCGTCGACGGGTATGCCGTGATTGCCGCCGACACACAAACCGTGCCGGTCGAGCTGCCCGTCGTCGCCGAGGTTGCGGCTGGGGCCGCCACCGATCATGTGATGCGGCCTGGCGAGGCGATCCGGATCATGACCGGCGCACCGTTGCCCGATGGCTGTGATGCGGTAGTGATGGTAGAGCAGACCGAGCGTTTGCCTGGCGGCCGGGTTCGGATCAATGCGGGTGTCGAGACCGGTGCTGCTGTTCGCAACGCGGGCGACGACGTGCAGCCCGGCGACCTGCTGTTCCGAGCGGGCACCGTGGTGACCCCGGTGATCGCTGGCGTCTTGGCCAGTATCAACGCCCGCATCCTCAACGCTCACCGTCAGATTCGTGTCGCCGTGCTGTCGACCGGCGACGAGTTGGTCGAAGACGACCGCCCGCTGCTACGCGGCCAAATCCGTGAGAGCAACCGCCGAACACTGGCCGGACTGCTGCGCGAGACAGGCTGCGACGTGGTCGACATGGGTACCGTGCGCGACGACGAGGCGGCGCTCGAGCTGGTTCTGCGCCGGGCAGCCGACCGTTGCGATGCGATCGTCACAAGTGGCGGCGTCAGCATGGGCGACTACGACGTCGTCAAGGCGGTGCTGGGTCGGATCGCCGACATGACCTGGATGCAGATCGCGATCAAGCCGGCCAAGCCGTTTGCGTTCGGCACGATCGACGGTGTCCCGATCTTCGGGCTGCCCGGCAATCCGGTCAGTTCGATCGTGAGTTTCGAAATGCTCGCCCGCCCGGCGTTGCGGCGCATGATGGGTCACCACAAGTTGTCGCGCCCGAGTCATGTGGCCCTCACCGACGACGACCTGACCCGTCGCCCAGACGGCAAGGTGCACCTGTTGAGGGTGCTCGCCAGTTTCGAGAACGATGGCCGTTGTCACGTGCGCTCGGCTCGCTCCCAGGGCAGCCATCAGCTGGCCGCCACGTCGCTTGCCAACGCGATCGCGATCGTGCCCGACGGCGACGGCCTACCGGCCGGTTCAGAGGTTGCCGTCGTGATGATGCAGGGCTGATAGCCGCTCCCGCAGGTGCCTTATTGTGCCGTAGGATGCAACGATGTCGCATCCGGGGGCCCGTGATCTGATCGACCCGTTCGATCGCGTCGTGCGCGACCTGCGGATCTCCGTCACCGATCGCTGCAATTTTCGTTGCACTTACTGCATGCCCGAGGAAGGGATGCAGTGGATGCCTCGCTCTGAGATCCTTACGTTCGAGGAGATCGAACGGTTGGCGCGGATCTGCGTCGAGCGGTACGGCTTCGACGGCATTCGTCTCACAGGCGGAGAGCCCACGATCAGGGCTCACATCACGCGGCTGGTGTCGAAGCTGGCGGCGCTCGGCGTCGACTTGGCGATGACCACCAACGGCGCCACACTGCGCAACCTCGCCCACGATCTGCGTGATGCCGGGTTGAGGCGCATCAACATCAGTCTCGACACACTCGATCGCGACAAATTCGCCCGGATGACCCGCCGCGATGAGTTGGCAAACGTGCTCGAGGGCATCGCCGTCGCCAAGCAGGCGGGGTTCGAACGGATCAAGATCAATGCCGTTGTCGAGCGCGGCACGAACGACGACGAGATCATCGACCTCGCCCGCTTCGGTCGCAACCAAGGCGTCGAAGTGCGCTTCATCGAGTTCATGCCGCTCGACGCCAGCGACGAATGGCAGCGCGCCAAGGTGGTTGGGCAAGACGAGATCGTCGCCGCCATCAACGCCGAGTGGCCAATCGCGGTCGTGCCGGCCACCGGTGCCGCCCCGGCCAACCTGTGGCAGTATCTCGACGGTCACGGCACGGTCGGCGTGATTCCCACGGTGACCAAGCCATTCTGCGGCGACTGCGATCGGGTGCGGCTCACCGCCGATGGCCAATTCCGCACCTGTCTGTTCGCCACCGACGAGTTCGACATGCGAGACGCTCTGCGCAACGGCGAGACCGACGATCAGATCGCCGGACGGATCGAGGCAGCCGTCGGTACAAAGTGGGCCGGTCACAAGATCAATCAGATCAACTTCATCCGCCCCAAGCGCTCGATGAGCCAGATCGGCGGCTGATTTGCGGCGCTGGGCTGTCCCCGCCGCTGTCGCCGTAGCGCTCGTTGTCGGCGGTGTCGCTACGGCAGCGTTGACCGCGCTGACCGAGCCGGCCACAGTCGGCACACACGCCGAACGGCTTCGCTCGCCCCAGCCATCGGTCGGGGGCTGCGAGGTTTTTCCCGCTGACAATCCTTGGAACGTGGTGGTCGCCGGCGCCCCGTTGCGATCCGACTCGGCAGCGATCATCGCCGCGATCCAGTCGAACGGTGGCACCAGCCTCCATCCGGATTTTGGTGAGAACCCAAATTACGGTATCCCCTTCGTCGTCGTCGCCGCATCACAGCTGAGGGTGCCCGTCGTCTACGACCCGTACGGCGATGAGAGCGACCCCGGCCCGTTTCCAATTCCGCTCGAAGCGCCAGTCGAGGGTGGAGCGGGTTCGTCGGGCGACCGTCACGTACTCGTGGTTCAGTCGGGTTCGTGTGAGCTGTTCGAGTTGTTCGATGCCGAGCGCAGCGGCCAGGGCTGGAGTGCGGCGAGCGGCGCAAGGTTCGATCTGTCGTCGAACGTACTGCGACCACTTGGTTGGACGAGCGCCGATGCCGCCGGGCTGCCGATTCTCCCGGGTCTCGTTCGCTTCGACGAGGTCGCTGCCGGCGAGATCCGCCACGCCATCAGAGTGACGTTCTCGCGGACGCAGCGCGGCTACGTCTTACCCGCCACTCACTTCGCATCGTCGAGCACCGATCCGACACTGCCGGCGATGGGAATCCGTCTGAGGTTGAAGGCGTCGTTCAACGTCGCCTCGCTTACCGGTCAGGCTCGCACGATCGCCGTCGCCATGCAGCGTTATGGGTTGATCGTCGCCGATAACGGATCTAACTGGTTTTTTCAGGGGGCTCCGAGTCTCGGTTGGGATGACGACGACCTGAATCAGCTGAGGTCGATCTCGGGTTTCGAGTTCGAAGTGGTCGACACCGGCCCGGTTGTGCACTGACACTCCTCGCCCCCGAGTCACGGTGAGCTGCCGTGCGGGCCGTCTGGGCACTAACGTCGCTGTCATCATGAGCGATCTCGAGTTCACCCATCTCGATCCGCTCGGCCATGCCCGCATGGTCGATGTCACCTTGAAAGAGCCGACCCATCGACGGGCGGTTGCACGCTGCAAGGTATTCATGAAGCCCGAGACCACGGCGGCGATCGCCAACCGTGAGGTCAACAAGGGCGATGTGCTCGCCGTCGCTCGGGTTGCTGGTATCCAGGCCGCCAAGCGCACTTCCGACATGATTCCGCTCTGTCATCCATTGCTGGTCGGAGCGGTGTCTGTCAACTTCGACATCGGTGACGACCATATTGCCGTCGAGGCATTCGTTGACACGGTCGAGCGGACCGGTGTCGAGATGGAGGCGTTGCACGCCTGTTCGATTGCGGCGTTGACGATCTATGACATGTGCAAGTCGGCCGATCGTGGCATGACGATCGGCGAGTTGGCGTTGTGGGAGAAGACGGGCGGACGTTCGGGCACATACCGCCGCCCCGAAGAGTCATGAACCGAACCTTGTGCACATTTTCGACACTCATCGTGGCCGACCTGTGACGAATGCCACGCTCAATGTTGCCGACTGTGTTACGAATGTCGTAGAATCGTAATGTAATGTCGTCCCATCGACCGCTTGGTCGAGGGTCGATGTCGACTCGTGACCTAGCCACCGAACGAAGGATCTACAACATGGGCGAACTCGTTTTGCTGGTCGTGGCAGCTGCTTGGGCAGCCGTGCTGATCCCACCGCTGCTGCGCTCCCGCATCGAGAACCGACCCAATTCGTCGGTCACCGACTTCCGTCGTCAACTCAACAAGCTGCAAGGTGGCGTGCCGCATCGTGCCGGTAGTTCGATGCGCGGAATGGCTCGCCCGCTGGCCCAGTCGCCGTTGCAGCGCCCTGCTGCCGGTGGTCGCCCGGGTCTGCAGCCGGCTCAGATGCGTCGCAGCGGTTCGGGTCGTGTGCATGGTGGCCAGCCGACCAGCCATGTCGCCGCTGGTACCCAGGTTCGTGAATCTGCCCAGCGCGGCCGCACGCATGGCGATCCCACGGGTGGCCAGCCCCGGCTCCAACAGCAAAACCATCACCGTCAGGCGCACATTGCCCACCACAATGTTTCTGCCGCCGACCAGCTCCGTAGGCGCCGCACGAATGTGCTCTTCATGCTCGTCGTGACCGCTGGCGCGACCCTGTTTCTGGCGGCTACGACACAAGAACCAGCGTTGTTGTATCTGTTCGCTCTCGCCTTCCTAGCGTTGTGCGGTTACGCCTATCTTCTGTCGCAGGTTCGCCTGCGCGAAACCAGTTCGTGGGGCAACGACTGGATCAACAGCTAACGAGGTCGTGTCACCACCCCGTGCCGGTACACTCCTGACCGGTTTACGGGGCTGTAGCTCAGTTGGCAGAGCGCGTCGTTCGCAATGACGAGGTCAGGGGTTCGATTCCCCTCAGCTCCACTTCTCCGTCTTTCGGCGATCGTGACCCTGGAAACGCATCGAACCCGACGGCCGCTGGTGTGGTCGTGTGGCCGGTCCGATGGCAAGCCAATCAGTATCTGATAATCTGATTGTATGTCTGAAGTGACTGCCACCGACGCCGCCCGTCGGTTCGCCGACCTGCTCGATTCCGTCGAGCACGACGGCCAGCGTTACACGATCATCCGGCACGGCAAAGCGGTCGCTCAGATCGAACCCGTCTCGCGCGGTCGAGGCGTCGACACCAAATCGTTGCTGCGCCGACACCGGCCAGACTCACGCTGGGCCGACGATCTCGGCGAGGTTCGGAACCTCTTACAGATCGAGCACCGCACGTGAGCCTTCTGCTGCTCGACACCACGTTCCTGATCGACGCCGAACGCGGTGCGAGCGCACTCGACATGGTCATCGACGACGACGACGATGTCGCCATCGCGGCGATCACGGTCGCCGAGCTCAGCGTCGGAGTCCAACTCGCGTCGGCGCGTCAGAAGGGGCGCCGGCAGGCCTACGTTGACGACGTCATCGCATCCATACCGATCCTGTCCTACGACCACATCGTTGCGATCGAACACGCCGACCTGCTGGTGTCGGTGCGGCGTTCGGGGCAGCCGCGAGGCGCCCACGACCTGATCATCGCTGCCACGGCGCGTGCCTTCGGACGAACCGTCGTGAGCGCAGATCGACACGCATTCGACGATCTCCCCGGCATCATGGCGATCGATCACCGCCTGGCATGAGTCGAACGACCGTCGATTCCGGCAAGCGATTGCTACCGCGATTGCTACCGCGACGTGAAGTAGCCGATCAATCGAGGGTGCTGACCAGGACATTTGTCGGCGACCTCAGCGGCGTGCGGAGTCCCCCTCAGCTCCACTCTTAGGTTTTTGCCACATCCCAAGGATCCGAACCATCAAAGGTTTGGGTCCCCCTTTTTGTTTTGGTCCCTTGTTTGCCGCGCTCGGTCGCCCGCGGCCGCATCACGAGCTCGAGACGGGTCCGGCCGTTCAGATCGATCGCCTGACATTGATACGGTGCATCATGTCCGATCTCATAGAACAATTCGAAAGGGTTGAGGAACGAGTCGCGGTCTCGGTCGCCGCCGCGCAGGACACCGCATCCTCGCCAGAGTCGCGCCACGCAGCTCTCGACGAGGCCACAGCCGCAACCCAAGAGCTGCGGCAGCTCAAAGCGAAGATCGACGCTGCTGGTGATCCCGTTCTTCAGTCTCGAGCAAAAGACCTTCTCGAAGACGCCAACGAGGCGATCGCCAGGACCAAGATTCTGGTACCCCCAAAGCCCGTCGGCGGAGGAGCAGACGACGGGCGGCTGCAATCGATGGGCGACCTCTGGAGCAACCTTCCTGGGCGCCCCCACGACCGCTCGGGGTTCGAAGCCCTCGAGGCCCGGCGATGTGAACTCTGCAAGTTTCTCCGTACGAGGCCCGACCGGAGTGAGCTCCAAAAAGCACTCGACTGGGACGCGGAACGAAAGCAACTAATCGTGCAGGTGATTCTCGCCGAGGATCAGATTCTCGAGGACTGGGCTCGTCGACAGGTGCCCTACTCCGACGCCGATCATGACGCGCTCGCCAACGCGTACGAAGGGCTCGGCCAGGTACGAGACGAGCTCGACAAGATCGCCGAATCCGACGCCGAGGCGGCGATCTTGCGCGACAACCTGAACTTTCTCGCCGAGACCCACCAGGCATTGCGCGAGTGCATCGCTGACGTCGATGGCTCGAAAATCCAGAAGTCCGCCAAGAGCACCAACAAGGGTGTCGGCGGCGCTACCAAAGTCTTGAAGAATATGCAGGAGCGTGGACTCACGAACAAGCTCGGCGAGCTTCAGAAGATAGCGCAAAAAGGGAGCAGCTCCGGAAACAAGCTCCTGCAGAACTTCGCCAAGAACGCTAAGGCGGCTGAAGTGGGTAGCTCGAAGGTGGGGGGCCAGGCGATCAGAGCTGGAGGCGCAGGGAAGTTTGCCGAGGCGATCGGAGCCGGCGGCATGGGCCTCATGCGGATGCTTCACGAGGTGACCGAGCGGCAGCTGATTGAGATCGAGAACCGTCTGAGCGGCAACGCCGGCATCGCGTTGGCGGCTCGCAACAACCTTGACGGAGCCCGCGCAGAAGTTCGGGCGAGACGGATCGGCGAGGCGAAGAAGCAGATCGACGCCGAACTCGCAGCCAATCGCCTGCCGCCGTTTGAGATTCACAAACTGTCCGACTCGGACACCGGCAACTACCTAGACAAGAAACTCTACGAGCGCGCTGGGGGCGACTCGCTCGAACGTGTTCATCGCGACAGCGGACGCAAGAGCAGCTTCGCGCCATCATCGGCCTACAGCGGGTTCTACCTCGACAATGGCGACCTTTGGGACAGCGCCACCGATGCGGCGCTCCTCGAGTGGTGCAAGAAACATTGCAACAGCCACTCCGGGACAAAGGACAACCGCACGGGCTTCAATTTCACCGACCCCAAGTTCGTTCTGGCTTTGGTCGCCGTCCTCCTGATCGCGATTGCCGGCGTCTTCGTCATAGCCAACGGAGACTCGACGAGCAACAATGCCAGCGAGGAGCCGACGCAGCAAGATGCGGTCGACGATCAGGGTCAGCCGGACACAGAGCAACCCTCCGAGGATCTGACCGGCCCATCCGAAACCGCTCCAGCCGAGGATCTGACCGGCCCATCCGAAACCGCTCCAGCCGAGGATCTTAAAGAAAACACCGACGAGGGGCCCGAGATCGCACCCGGGATCTACACATTCGCAGGCCAGGTCAACAACGTCTGCGGGGGCAGCTACGAGGTCTTCCTTCGCCTCACCCGATTCCTGAACGGTGAAATTACCCTCGACCAGCTTCTCGTCGCCGGAGGGGGCGCGTTTCAAACCTCGTCAGGGACGGCATCGGGTGCGGTAGCGATTGCAACGATGCAAGGGCCGAGTCTGTTCGAGGTGTGGCTACTCGTCCAGGTGTTAGACACGTTCGTGATCTACAACGTCTACGGCCCCACGGCCTCTGCGCTCCCCACCGAGGGTGCTTCGGCGAGCGACTACGCCGGCGTCGCCAACGAGTCGGATCTCGCCGGCGCCGTCGGAGCGGGAGACGGATCGTGTGCGTCGGAGGTTACCGACGTCACCGTCGACTACTCGGCTTTCCCTGGGTAGATGATCGCCTTCGACGCCGTCTGTCTCGTCAACTGGCGCAGGGCTCTACCCGGCCGCGGGGCGATAGACGCCACATCCAGCGACCCCGGGCGCTCCGAGTCGAGTCGGTCTGATCTGACTCGGTAGCGTCGTTGCGGACTCGATCGTCACTTTCCACCCAGACAGGAGCGCCACCATGCGCGAGGCAGTATTTGTTTCCTATGCCCGTACCGGCCTTGCCAAGGCCGGCCGCGGCGGCTTCAACATGACCCCGGCGATGTCGATGGCCGCACATGCCATCAGCACCGCCGTCGACAGGTCGGGCGTCGAGCGCGAGGCTGTCGAAGACGTCGCCCTCGGAAATGGTGCCCACGGCGCAGGCAACCTCGGACGCCTTGCCAGCCTGTTGGCAGGGCTGCCAACCACGACCGGTGGTAACACGATCCAGCGCCATTGCTCGTCGGGCCTCAACTCGATCGCGGTTGCCGCCAACTACATCAAGGCCGACGGCGCCGACTGTGTCGTCGCCGGTGGTGTCGAGTCGATCTCGATCCCCAGTCCGGGTATGGGGGGCTCGGTCAACATGGACCCGCGTCTGCCTGAGATGTACCCAGCGGTCTACATGGCGATGATCGAAACGGCCGACATTGTCGCCGAGCGCTACGGCGTGTCGCGTGAGTATCAGGACGAGTACTCGTACAACTCGCAGATGCGGATGGCTGCCGCCCAGCAGAACGGCTTGTTCGAGAACGAGATCGTACCGATGCACACCAAAATGAAGCTCGTCGACCGCGAGACCAAGCAAGAGACGATCGTCGAATACACCGTCGACGGTGACGAGTGCAACCGCCCTACCACCACCCTCGAGGCGCTCGCCAAGCTGCAGCCCGTTCGTGGTGATGGCAACTATGTCACCGCAGGCAACGCCAGCCAGCTCTCCGACGGCGCCGCCGCAGTTGTGATGATGTCCGACGCGGAGGCCGCTCGCCGCAACATCGAGCCGATGGGCGCCTTCAAGGGCTGGGCGGTTGCCGGCTGCGAGCCAGACGAGATGGGCATCGGTCCGATCTATGCGGTTCCAAAGCTGCTCAAGCGGCACGGCCTGACGGTCGACGACATCGACATCTGGGAGCTCAACGAGGCGTTCGCCAGCCAGTGCCTGTACTCACGTGATCAGCTCGGCATCGACCCTGAGAAGTACAACGTCAACGGTGGCTCGATCGCGATCGGTCACCCGTTCGGTATGACCGGCACGCGTTGTGCCGGTCACGTGCTGCTCGAGGGTAAGCGCCGCGGCGCCAGGTGGGGCGTCGTCACGATGTGCATCGGCGGAGGCCAGGGTGCCGCCGGCCTGATCGAGATCTACTGACCGTTACCATCGGTAACGCTTTGGCGCAGGGCTTCTGCTAGGGGGGTTTCGTTGCGGGCCCGCACGCCGGCGTTGACGTGCTGGCGCTCGAGGATTTGTTCGAGCGTCTTGGCTGCCTGCTGGATCGGGTGTTCTGAGAAGAACGCCTGCACATCGGCGACTTGTGTCGGGCTATCGAGCAATCTCACCGTTTCGACCATACGGCTGATCGTGTTGCGGGGAAAGCGTTCGTTGGCCTCGACCCAGTTGCGGCGCAGGAAGTCCCAGGATGCTGCGCCATGTCGAAGATTGCCGATACAAGCCCGCAACAGGAACGGAGCGTTCTGGGTTCTCACCTCGTCGCTCATCGCCAGCTCGCAGGTGCGGTTGACGAGCTCGGCGTCGTCGAACTCGGCCAGCGCGTATAGATGTCGTAGCTGCACTTGGGGTGTGGCGCCACCGGTGACCTGACCGTACATCCGCTCATAGTCGGTTGCGTCGCCTGTGGCGGCGACGATGCCGGTCGCCGCGGCCACCAACTCGGCATCCACCGACGTCGAGTCGTTCGACCAGTCGTCGTAGCAGCGGCGGGCCCAATCGCAGGCATCGGTGTCGCCGCCCTGCACGGCCAGCGTCGATAGCAGCAGGCCGCGCAGCTTGGCCGTAAGCTCGGACTCGCCCTGAGTTGGTTCACCGACCGCGTCGAGCGCCGGAGCGACGAGGGCGACGACGCGCCGTTGGTACCCTGTGACCGCCGCATCGTCGTTTGGGAGCAGCCGGCGAACACCGCGCAGGCCGATCGCGATGCTTTGCCATACTCCGTACTCGCGTTCGTCACCGAACCGTTCGACCAGCTCGACGAACTCGATCGCGTCGAGGTTGCCGGCCGTGACGGCGTTCCAGGCGTCGTCGACCAGGTTGTAGCGCTCGAGTGTCGACATCGTGGCGACGAACTTGCTGGTTAATCGCATGCGCAGATCGTCGGAGTAAGACACCCGATAGAAGCCGTGCCCACCGGCGTTGATGACCGGGGCGCCATCGCCCAGTGAGATTCGCACCTGATCCCCGTCGAGCAGCACCGAGTCGGTGCGGTCACCCTGACGAACTACCAATGGAATCGCCCACAAAGAAACCGAGGCATCGTCTGGATCGAACGAGAACCGGCGTTGCGACAGCACGAGCTCGTCGCCGTGAATCGAGGCCGACACCAGCGGGTATCCAGGCTGCCAGATCCACGAATCCATCATGCGCCGCACCGGCTGGCCCGAAGTGTGCTCGATAGCGTCCCAGAGGTCACTGGTTTCGGTGTTGCCGTAACTGTGGGTCGTCAGGTAGTGCCCGACACCGACCCGAAACTGCTGCTCGCCGAGATATTGCTCGAGCATGCGCAGCAGGGCACCACCTTTTTGGTACGTGAGCACGTCGAACATGCCCTCGCAATCGGCGGGCGATCGCACCTCGTACTCGACCGATCGGGTCGACGACAACGAATCGACCTCGAAGGCGGCGCTGCGCTCGAGCCCAAAGAATGTCCAGCGTTCCCACTCGGGGCGAAAGGCATCGCAAGCGGCCAGCTCCATGAATGTGGCGAACGCTTCGTTCAGCCAGATCCCGTTCCACCAATCCATCGTGACCAGGTCACCGAACCACATGTGTGCCAGCTCGTGAGCAACCACATCGGCGACCAGCTGGCGCTCACCTTGGGTAGCGGTGGCGGGATCGACGAGCAACAGATTCTCACGGAACGTGATGCACCCGAGGTTCTCCATAGCTCCGGCGGAAAAATCCGGCAGGGCGACCAGGTCGACTTTGTCGCTGGGGTAGGGGATGCCGTAATAGGTCTGGAACCAGCGCAAGCAGAACGCCGCCACATCGAGTCCAAATCCGGTCAGGCTGGCCTTGCCGGGCAGGTGCACGATACGAATCGGAATTCCGTCGACATCGACCCATTCGGTGGCCTCCAGGGGGCCGACCACGAACGCCACGAGATACGAACTCATGATCATCGTGTCGGCGAACCGCACGACCACCATGCCGTCTGCGTTGAGATCGTGCCCGATCTCGGGGCCGTTAGACACGGCCATCAGATTCGGTGCCACGATCAGCGTGACACCGAACACGGCCTTGAAGTCTGGCTCGTCCCAGCACGGGAAACTGCGCCGGCAATCGGTCGACTGCATCTGGGTCGTTGCGATGACGTGCTCGGCCCCGTCATTGTCGCGGTAGGTGCTGCGATAGAACCCCCGTAGTTGATCGTTGAGGATGCCCCGGAAGGTGAACGACAACACGTGCTCGCCGGGCGATACACCATCGATCGGCGTGACGAACAGTCGCTCAGAGGCATCTTCGAGCCTGAACGGTGCCGGTTGCCCATCTAGCGCGCAGCTGTCGATCTGGAGTTCGATCGAGTTCAACACCAGCACGACGACCGGCTCGTGGACCGTGATCGTGATGTCTACCGTGCCGCCGAACGTCGCCGATTCGAGATCGGGTTCGAGCGCGAGGTCGTAGCGAACCGGTACAACCGATCGCGGGAGGCGAAATGGGTCGAGTGGATCGGCCTGCGTATCGAGAGCTGTCACGTCGCCGGATCGTACTGGCCTAATCAACGACGAGACACGAAACTGCGCGCTCAACCTGGACCGCGAGCCTAGCGACTCAGCGGCAACCGTGTGGGCGCGGTAGCGTGCCCGCTCGTGACTTCGATTGGCGACAACAGGCTGACGGACGGCGCCCGGTTCGATGTGGTCGGCATCGGCAACGCCCTTGTCGACGTGATCGCGCACGCCTCGGACAAGTTTCTCGCGGACCATGATCTGATCAAGGGCAGGATGGACCTCGTCGATACCGACCGGGCCGTCAGCCTGTACCAAGCGCTCGGTTCGGCGGTTGAGATGAGTGGCGGGTCGGCTGCCAACACGATGTGTGGCATCGCCAGCTTTGGTGGCACGGCCGCCTATGTCGGCAAGGTCACCGACGACGAGCTGGGCCGCGCGTTTGGTCATGATCTGCTTGCCGTCGGAGTGCAGTTTCGGCCTGGCGATCACCGCAACGAGATCCCAACCGGACGTTGCATCATCGTGGTGACGCCCGATGCCGAGCGCACCATGAACACATATCTCGGGGCGTCCAGCATGCTCAGCGTCGACGATCTTGACGACGACGCGATCGCGGCTGGCAAGGTGCTCTACATGGAGGGCTACCTGTACGACCGTGACGAGGCGAAGACGGCGTTTCGTCACGCTGCCGCAGTCGCCCACAAAGCTGGGCGGCTGGTGTCGCTCACCCTCTCCGACTCGTTCTGCGTTGGTCGCCATCGCGACGACTTTCGTTCTTTGGTCAGTGACGAGGTCGACCTGTTGTTCGGCAACGAGACCGAGCTGATCGCGTTGTACGAGACCGACACATTCGAGCAGGCCGTCGCCGAGTTACGCCAGCACTGCCAGATGGCCGCCGTGACGATCGGCGCCAAGGGCTCGATCATCGTCACTGGCGACGAGCTGATCGAGGTGCCCGCCGTTCCGGTTCGCAAGGTGATCGATACCACCGGCGCCGGTGATCTGTATGCGGCCGGATTTCTGCATGGCATGACGGTCGGCAAGCCGATCGACGAATGTGCTTACCTGGGTTCGCTGGCGGCGGCCGAAGTGATCTCGCACGTGGGTCCTCGTCCGCTGGTCGAGTTGCGTACGCTGGTTGGGTGACCAATAACGATCCGCGTGCCGCCGCCGACCGATGGTTGGCGGCCGAACCCGATGACGACATCCGCCTCGAGCTGCAGGCCCTGATCGACGGCGATCCGACTCAACTCGCCGAGCGCTTTGCAGACCGTCTCCAGTTCGGCACCGCCGGGCTGCGTGCCGCCGTTGGTGCCGGCCCGCTGCGAATGAACCGGCTGGTCGTGCAGCAGGCCGCCGCCGGGGTCGCCCAGTACCTCTTGAAAAACGATCCGGGCGCACGGCGGCGGGGCGTCGTGATCGGCTTCGATGCCCGTCGCAAGAGCGACGTGTTCGCGCTCGACACCGCCCGCGTGATGGCGGCCGTCGGAATCCCGGCGCGACTGTTCGACCAAATGGTCGCCACGCCGGTGTTGGCATGGTCGATCACCGAGCTCGACGCCGCAGCAGGAATCGTCGTAACGGCGTCGCACAACCCGCCCGCCGATAATGGCTACAAGGTGTACCTGGGCGACGGTGCCCAGATTGTGCCACCACACGACATCGGCATCTCGGCCTGCATCGATGCCGTCGATCCAACCGAGGTGCCGATGGTCGCCGCCGACGATGCCTTGATCACCAGCGTCGGCGACGAGTTGGTCGATGCCTACCTGGCGGCGATTCCGGCTGTTCGTCGCCGCCCTGACGTCGCCGGTGTTCCGGTGGCCTACAGCGCCATGCATGGTGTCGGTGGCGCCACACTGGTACGAGCGTTCGAGGTCGCAGGGTTCGATCCGCCGCATCTCGTCGCTGAGCAGTTC